>Ga0335077_10003282_pt1 | contig 19492 bp, 17 predicted proteins | sample Lox_Sample_31_FD_207151 | JGI IMG/M metagenome (GOLD analysis project Ga0335077, IMG submission 207151) | Soil microbial communities from Loxahatchee National Wildlife Refuge, Florida, United States - Lox_Sample_3.1 | ecosystem: Environmental > Terrestrial > Soil > Wetlands | place: USA...
CACGACGCTGCTGGTTGACGACGAGCCCCTGGCGCGAGAGGGTTTGCGGACGCTGCTCTTGCAAGACCCGGAGATCTCCGCCATTCATGAGGCCAAAGACGGGCGCGAGGCGATCGCGGCGATCCGTGAATTGCAGCCCGACCTGGTGTTTCTCGATGTTCAGATGCCAGAGATGGATGGTGTCGCCGTGGTGAAGGAAGTGGGCGCAGACAAAATGCCCGCCGTCGTCTTCGTCACGGCTTACGACAAATATGCCATCCAGGCATTCGAAATCAATGCGGTCGATTATCTTCTGAAGCCCGTCACTGCGGAGCGGTTCGCACAAGCCCTGGCACGCGCGAAAACCCACCTTCAGCCGCGGCCGGGCGAGGAAGCGCGCCGACAGATTCTCTCGCTGCTGGAAACCATGGCATCGCCGCGCCACTCGGTGAGGCGGCTGGCGGTTCGATCGGCTGGTAAGACAATATTCGTCGATGTAGAAGATGTCGATTGGATTGAAGCCGCCGAGAACTATGTGCAGTTGCACGTTGGGCGCGCTGCGCATCTGCTGCACGTCACCATGAACACGCTCGAGGAATCGCTCGATCCGGAAATGTTCTTGCGGATTCACCGCTCCATCCTGGTCAACGTGCGGCGGATCAAGGAACTCCAGCCCGCGCTCCATGGGGAGTACGTGGTCACGTTACAAGATGGTGTCCGGCTGCAGTCGGGGCGCACCTATAATGAGCGATTGAAGGCGCTGGCTACCAACCCCTTTTGAGCTGTGGGGCGCGAACTCCGGCCCTGCAGTTACCCCATAACGGTTGGTCAAAAACAGCGGCCAGTTCGTCAAGTTCTGCTATTCCGCCGCGATTCTGTCAGGCACACTAGACTTGCGATGAAACAAAATCTCTTGGCGCAGTTATCCCGGGTCACGAAGCGTTACGGTAGCGTCGTAGCGTTGGATGGACTCGATCTCGAGGTCCGCACCGGCGAACTACTTGCCGTGCTGGGACCGAACGGCGCGGGAAAGACCACGGCCATCTCTTTGCTCCTTGGCCTGACACGACCCGACGCTGGATCAGCTAGCCTTTTCGGGCACTCGCCGCACTCCATCGATGCTCGACGGCAGATTGGTTTGATGATGCAAGAGGTGGCTCTGGCGCCCGACTTGCGCGTTCGCGAGCACGTTCACCTGGTGTCCAGCTACTACCCTACGCCGCTCACTTTCGAAGAAACTCTGGAGTTGACGCGTACTCGAGAGCTGGCGAACCGGCCGTACGGCAAACTGTCGGGCGGGCAAAAACGCCAGGCTCAGTTCGCGCTGGCGGTATGTGGCCGGCCGAAGCTGCTCTTTCTCGACGAGCCCACGGTTGGGATGGATGTACAGGCAAGAGCCGCCATGTGGGCCAGTTTGCGGCAGCTCGTCGATGGCGGAGCTTCCATTGTTCTCACCACTCACTACATTGAGGAAGCCGAAGCGTTGGCGGATCGCGTGGTGGTGCTGGCGAAAGGACGCGAAATTGCCGCGGGCACGGTGAGTGAGATGCGGTCGCTTGTCGTTCGGTCACGCATTACCTGCTCGAGTGTTCTTCCCGTGGAAGAGGTCGCAGCATGGCCTGGCGTGGGAAGTGTGACCCGCGCGGCGCAGAAGCTCTCCATCACGGCGACGAACCCGGAAGCCGTCGTCCGGCGATTGCTTGCCACCGATGAGGTCCTGGAAGAACTGGAAGTGCGCCGCGCCGGACTCGCCGAAGTTTTTACCGAATTGACACAGGAGGTAGCTGCGTGATGTCAACATGCCGTGTGTTGTATGCGTACTTCAACGAAGCCAAATACGAATGCATCCGCGTTCTGCGGACCCCCGCGTTTGTCGCACCGTTCTTTGTGCTTCCCGCGGCCTTGTATCTACTCTTCGGAGTATTCTTGTTCGGTGATGAGATTCGCCGCACGCCACACCTGAGCGAGTTCCTCTACCTTGGATTCTCGGTCTTCGGCGTGATGGGTCCGGGCATGTTTGGCTTTGGCGTATCGGTAGCCACCGAGCGCGAACAAGGCTTGGTCACGTTGAAACGCGCCCTACCGATGCCGGCGCCGGCGTATCTGATCGCCAAAATGTTCATGTCGATGATATTCGCCTGCGTCGTGATGGTCTCGATGATCTTGTCTGGTGTGCTGGCGGGCCATCCGGCATTGACACTCGCTCAGATGCTCTTGGTAGCAGGTATCCTGGTCCTTGGCTCGCTACCTTTTTGTGCGATGGGCCTGTTTATCGGCACGCGGGTTTCCGCCAAGAGTGCGCCGGCATTTGTGAATTTGGCTTTCTTGCCACTGGTGTATCTCTCAGGCGTCATCATTATGCTGCCGCCATCCGTGCAATGGATATCGCGGTTTTCGCCGGCTTTCTACCTCGAACAAATCGCGCTGCGCGCAGCCGGTTTGCCATCTTACGCTTCACCAGCTCTCTCCGTTAGCGTTCTCGCCGCAGTCACTCTACTGCCTGCGCGGTTTGCGATTCGGCGGTTAGCGCGCATTGGCTAGGAATCACCAGAAAGGAATTCTATGAAACGAATCTCGCTCCTCCTATCATTGACTGCGGTTGTGGCTTGCGCGCAGGATGGCGCTGCCATTTACAAAGCTCATTGCGCCAGCTGCCACGACGCTCCCACCGGACGAGTGCCTGCGGCAAGCGCCCTGAGGACCATGAGCGTCCCCGTAATTGTTCGGGCCCTCGAAAGCGGTACGATGCAGGCGCAGGGCGCCGAACTGGGCGGGGCCGAAAGGTACGCAGTCGCGGTATATCTGGGAACCCCGGCGCCGAAGGCCGTGGCGATACCCCCGTCGGCGTTGTGTGGGACTCCAGCGTCTTCGTTCCGCGATTCCACTCGCGGGCCAAGTTGGAGCGGCTGGAGCCCGGATGTCACTAACGCCCGCTTCCAAAGTACGCAAGGAGCAGGTACCTCTTTAAATGACATTCCCAGATTGAAGCTGAAATGGGCATTCAGTTTGGGTGACGGCGTCGTCGCGCGCTCGGAACCCTCCGTAGCAGGCAATCGCGTCTTTCTGGGCACTCAAAACGGAGCCGTGTATTCGCTCGACGCCAAGACCGGCTGCATCTATTGGACGGCGCAAACGGATGCCGGCATTCGCTCGACGCTGGCCTACGGTGCGGAGAGCGGACCGGGAAAACAACCGGCCGTGTATTTTGGTGCGGGCAGGCAAGCGTACGCGTTCGATGCGGCCTCGGGCAAGTTGCTTTGGAAGACCACCGTGGATGACTACTTCTCTGCCAGCATAACGGCTGCCCCCCAACTGCATCGGGGAGTGTTGTATGTTTCCGTATCCTCCGCGGAAGAGGCCGTTGCGGCCATGGCCAGTTACGAATGCTGTACTTTCCGCGGCAGCGTGTCGGCGCTCGATGCGGCCACGGGGAAGGTGCTTTGGAAGACCTACACCATTGCTGAGGCGCCTAAGCCGACGAAGAAGAGCAAGACCGGAGTGCAGCTGCGTGGTCCATCGGGAGCAGGAGTCTGGTCTACGCCGACGTTCGACGAAAAACGCAATGCGATCTATGTGGCCACCGGCGACAATTACTCCGATCCCGCTACCGATACCAGCGACGCTGTCCTGGCCATGGACGCGAAAACAGGCAAAATCCTGTGGTCGCGGCAGCTGACTTCCAATGACGCGTATACCGTTGGTTGCGGAATTCCGGGAAAAGTGAATTGCCCCGATACTGCCGGGCCAGACGTCGACTTCGGACAGCCGCCGATTCTGGTCTCGCTGCCGAATGGAAAACGGGAGCTGGTCCTCGGCCAGAAGTCCGGCGTGGCGCACGCGCTCGACCCGGATCGTCAAGGCGCAATCCTATGGCAGACTCGTTTGGGCAAGGGCGGCCCGCTAGGCGGCATGCAGTGGGGCTCGGCCGCCGATCGCGACCACATGTACGCAGCGATTTCCGATATCTACGTTCGCGTTGACGATCCCAAGGCGCCGGACGGATTTCGAACCGTTCCCAATCCCGATCCAACCGGCGGATTGTACGCACTGCGCCTGACCACGGGCGAGAAGCTCTGGAGCGCTAATCCGTCCGCCTGCGGTGACCGCAAGGGCTGCAGTTCGGCGCACTCGCAGGCCGTCACGGTGATCCCGGGTGCGGTGTTCTCGGGTTCCATGGACGGGCATCTGCGAGCGTTCTCCACCGAGACCGGAGAGAAACTCTGGGATGTGGATACGGTGCGAGACTACCAGACCGTGAACGGGGCTCCCGCAAAGGGCGGCTCTCTGGATGGCCCCGGCCCGGTGGTCGCCGGCGGCATGTTATACGTCACTTCAGGCTATGCCCAGTTCGGGGGCATGCCCGGCAATGTGCTGCTGGCATTCTCGGTGGACGGCCAGTAGCGGCGATCAAACAGAGGGCGCGTGTTCCTGAATCGGCAGGAGACTCCGCACGCGCCCCCGCCACACCAGCAGCAGGCTCGCTCCGATCAAAATGAGCGCGATGCTCAGGCCCGTCCAGATGCCGCGCGCGCCCCAGCCGAAGTGGAAGCAGAGCACGTAGCTGATCGGCAACCCGACCACCCAATAGCCTGCCAGGTGCGCGAGCATCGGGGTGCGGGTGTCGCCTAGACCGCGAAGCGCACCCGTCGAGACCACCTGGAATCCATCGAAAAGCTGGAATAAGGCCGCGATCTGCAAGAGCACCGCGCCACTCGAGATCACCGCCGGATCGGCGCTGAAGACGCGCACAATCCATCGCGGAAGGAAGCCGAGCGCCAGGCCGGCGCTGCCCATGAACAGCGCACCGAACAAAACCGCCGTCCAACCTGAGAGCGCGACGCCGCGCAGATCCTTCCGCCCAACTGCTTGACCGACGCGCACGGCTGCCGCGGAACTAATCCCGAGCGGCACCATAAACGTGGTGCTCACCACGTTGACGGTGATGCTGTGCGCCGCGAGCGAGGCTTCGTCCAGCTTGGCCACCAGCACGGTGACCACGGCGAAGAGGCCGCCCTCGATGCCGATTTGCCCAGCCGCCGGAACGCCCAGCAGGATCAGTCTGCGGATGCGGTCCCAATGCGGCCGCCATGAGATTTGGATCAACAGCCGTCCCGTGGCGCGCTCGTGCCAAATCAAGGCGACAAACAGAACCGCGGCCATGTACAGGCGCGCGATCGCCGTCGACCATCCGGAACCCTCCAGTCCCATCGCGTGCGCGCCCCAGTGGCCGTACATGAGCACCCAGTTGCCCACCACGTTCACTACGTTGGCGCTCAGCAAGGAAAAGGTTACCGGCTTCACGATGTCCACAGCCTGCAGGTAACGTCGAAACGCGCTGTACAGGAGAAGCGGCAGAATGCTCCAAATCAGCGCCCGCAGATACGGCTCGAACTGGACCAGCACATGCGGATTGGTCCCCAACGCACGCATGAGCGGGATCAAGCCGAGCATGATGGCGATGAGCGGCGGCGTCAGCCCAAGCGACACCCAGACGCCGTTCACCAGCGTCTTGCGGCAATCGCGAGGGTCCTCGGCTCCATGGGATTGCGCGACCAGCGTATCCATGCCGAGCAGCACTCCGGTGCCGCAGATCGCGATCGGGTAGAAGAGCATGTTGGCGAGGCTGCCGGCGCCGATGGCCGCAGCGCCCAGCGGCCCGGCCATGATCAGGTCAATCAACCCCTGCGCCATCCAGCCCAGCTCCGCCACTGCCAAGGGCCATGCCAGTCCCCACATGGGACGGAGCTCGCGCCGGAACTCTGCGAGTCGCAGTTGCATGGGTCAGGCCTTCGGGTGCGCTTTGTCGTACACCGCCATCAGGTCGGTGAGCGAGACCTGCGTGTACTTCTGCGTGGTGGAGAGGCGCGCGTGCCCCAGCAGTTCCTGGATGGCGCGCAGATCGGCGCCGTCAGCGAGAAGGTGCGTAGCGTAGGCGTGGCGCAGGCTGTGCGGATGCACGGAGGAATCGCCGGCCAGCGCGGTCGAATAGAGTTTGACGATGCCGCGCATGCCCCGGTCGCTCAACCGGCCGCGCCGGTGGTTCAGAAAAACCGCGCGCTCGTCGCGCACCACCGGGCGCTCAGCCAGGTACCGCTCCAGCGCCTCGGCAGCTTTGCCGGGCAGCGGCACTTGCCGTTCTTTGCGCCCTTTGCCGCGCACGCGCAGCCAGGCTTCGCCGCGGTCCACATCTTCCAGGTTCAGGCCCGCCAGTTCGCTGATGCGCAGCCCGCACCCATAAAGGATTTCGAAGAGCGCCCGGTCGCGAGCCGGATGTGGCCGTTCGAGTTCCGAACCGCCCACGCCATCGATCAGCGCATTCACCTGCTCGGCGGTCATCACGTCCGGCAGCTTCTTGGGCGCTCTGGGTGTGCGCACCAGGCGCGCCACGTTGACCGGCACCACGCCTTCGCGCAGCAGAAAGCGGAACAAACCGCGCACCGCCGCCAGTTTGCGCCGAATGGTGATGGCGCTCAACCGGTCTCGGTACAGCCCGGCCAGCCACTCGCGCAGAATCAAAACGTCGATGGAGCGCGGCTCTGGCGGCGCGAGATCGGGCGGCGAGAGAAATTCCACGAACTGGCGCAGATCGCCGGCATACGCGCGGATGCTGTGGGGCGAAGCGCTCGTGCGCGCCAGCTCGGCAAGGTACCGCTCGATCTGTGCGGCCAGCTCAGACGCAGGCATGCCGATAGTCCTCGAGCGCGGCCAACGCGCGCCGGCATACCTCCGCGTGCCGGGCTTTCTTGTCGTGCCGCATGCGGTGGCGGGTGGCTTCATCGAGTGAAGGCAGCAGATCGAAGGTGATGTTGGCCGGTTGGTAATCCGCGGCGTCAGCGCCGGAGATGTAGTGGCACAGCGAGCCAAGGGCGGTCTCACGCGGCAGCGGCCGCACAGGTTCGCCAGCCGCCAGCGAAGCCGCATGCATGCCTGCCAGCAGTCCTGTCGCGATGGCTTCTACGTAGCCTTCCACGCCCGAGATCTGGCCCGCGAAGAACACTTCCGGCCGGCTGCGCAGTTGGAGCGTCGCGGTCAGCAGCGCAGGTGCGTTGATGTAAGTGTTGCGGTGGATCTGGCCGAAGCGCAGGAACTCGGCGTTCTGCAAGCCCGGAATGAGCCGCAGAATGCGCGCCTGTTCGGCGAACTTCAGGTGGTTCTGAAATCCGACCAGGTTGAAACTGGCGGCGCGCAGATTTTCCTGGCGAAGCTGCACAACTGCGTAGGGCCGCTTGCCCGTGCGCGGATCGGTCAATCCCATCGGCTTCATGGGCCCGAAGCGCAGCGTTTCCCGGCCACGGCGCGCCAGTTCTTCGATCGGCAGGCAAGCCTCGAAGTACGGAGTGGCGTCCTCCGGGATGTGCGCGGAGACATTCTGCGCCTTCAGCAATTCGTCCACGAACCGTTCGTACTCTTCGCGGTCGAACGGGCAATTCAGATAATCGTCAGTGCCGGTCGTCGATTTCCCGTAACGCGAAGCCCAGAACGCCACACTCGTATCCACGGATTCCGCATCGACGATGGGGCTGATGCTGTCGTAGAAGAATAGCCGCTCCGATCCGGTTAGCCGCGCGATCTCGCCCGCCAGCGCATCGCTGGTGAGCGGACCGGTGGCGATCACGGAGATTCCCTCGGGGAGGCTGCGAATCTCCTCGCGCCGCAGTTCGATACGAGGGTTGGCGGAAATGGCCTGCGTGACTTCCTCCGCGAAGACCGTGCGATCCACGGTGAGCGCATGGCCGCCGGGGACGCGAGCACGCTCAGCCGCGCGCAGCAGGAGTGAATCGAGGCGCCGCAATTCCTCTTTCAAGAGCCAGGGCGCAGTGGATTCCTGTTCCGATTTCAGCGAATTGCTGCACACCAGTTCCGCCAGCCGATCTGTCTGGTGCGCGGGCGTGCGCCGCTCAGGGCGCATTTCGTACAGCACCGCCCGGCCGCCGCGTGTTGCAATTTGCCATGCAGCCTCGCTTCCAGCCAGTCCTCCGCCGATGATGTGAATCGGTTCGCGCAGAATTCCCCCGGTTTCTTCAGCATAACCGACCACGCGCCGTTATACTGGCAAAGAAGGAGGCGCGCCATTTGAACGAGACCGCTATCGATCGGCTGTTCCTCGAGTACTCCATCAAGAGGCTGGAGGAGCATGCTTCTCGCATCGAAGCCTGTCTGGGCCGCCTGAGTGACGATCAGGTGTGGGCGCGGGGCCAGGAGAATGAGAACGCCATCGCCAATCTCATACTGCATCTGTGCGGCAACGTGCGGCAGTGGATTATTGCGGGCATCGGCGGCGCCGGAGATCAGCGGCAGCGCGATCTGGAGTTTTCCGCGCGCCAAGGGGATTCGAAGGCGCAGTTAGCGGCACGCATGCGCGCCACTGTCGACGAAGCGGTGGCGGTCATCCGCAAGGTCCCTGCCGCGGTGCTTGCCGAGCGCCGCACGATTCAGGGCTATGACGTCGCCGTGCTGGAGGCCATTTATCAGGTGGTGGAGCACTTTTCAGGGCACACGGGCCAGATTATTTTCGCGACGAAAATGTTGACCGGCGCCGATCTGGGCTTCTACCGCTATTTGCAATTCAGCCGCGCGAGCAACGTACCGCCTGCAGGTGCCTGATCGTGACGCCCGTCGACATCCCGCGTTCGTATCTCTTCGTACCTGGCAACCGGCCCGATCGTTTTGCAAAGGCCTGTGCATCGGGGGCCCACGCGGTCATTATCGACCTCGAAGACGCCGTTCCGGCATCTGAAAAACCCGCTGCCCGGGACGCCGTCGCGAACTGGCTCGATCCGTCGCACCCGGTCTTGATCCGCATCAACGGCGCGGAAACAGCCTGGTTTCAGGATGACGTTGCGGTATGCCGCGCGCCCGGAGTGGCCGCGATCTTGCTTCCGAAGACCGACCGCGTGGAGCATCTGCGCCGCGTGGAGGAGCTGCTGGGCAATCGAGTTCCGATTCTGCCGCTGATCGAAACGGCCTTAGGTTTTTCCAACGTGCAGGAGATTGCGCGCGATTGGGCGGTGGGCCGCCTGGTTTTCGGAGCGCTCGATTTCGGCCTCGACCTCGGCATTCCCGGAGACCGCGATGAGCTGCTCTACTTCCGCTCGCAGCTGGTCCTGGTTTCGCGACTGGCGCGCATTCAGCCGCCGGTGGATGGCATCAACACCGAGATTGACGAGCCCGCGCGGATCCGGGCCGATACGCTGCGCGCCCGCAGTCTGGGCTTCGGCGGGAAGCTCTGCATCCACCCGAAGCAGGTGCCGCATGTGAACGCCGCCTTCCTTCCCACCGAGGCCGAGATCGCGTGGGCACGGCGGACGATCGCGGCTGCCACCGCATCCGGCGGAGGCGCGGTTGCCACGCAAGGCCACATGGTGGATCGCCCCGTGATCCTCCGTGCCGAGCAGATCCTGCGCGAAGCTGAGCTGAAGGAACCGCGCGCGTAAGCGAGCGGGGGTGGACCATGGGGGACGATTCAGCTTCTTTTTGCGCGCTTACCAGGAGCAGCTCTTTTCGCGCGTCCGGATCCTGACGGCCGCCGCGATTTCGGCACCTTCCCAATGCGCGGATCTCTCGCCAGGATGAGCTCGCAAGCGCGCAGTGCCGCCTCCTCGAAATCCGGCGCGTCCGCTGCTAGAACCTGCCAGTGTGTCACCTCCCTGCCAAGGACCTCAATGGACCGCATGTTCGGGAATTCCCGGCGCAGGCTCTCGTGGTGCTCCTCGGTGGTGGCCAGCCAGACACCGTTATCGGCTGTCCCCTCAGGCTTGTCGCGGAGGAAGAGGACGATTTTCTCCTCGACATAAACCGCGAGACAGCCAAACATCGGCCGTGTGCGAGGCGAAAGCGATGCGATCGCATCGAGCACAAACTCGTGCGGGACAGCCTTGCGCACCGGGATGCCGAACGGATCGGGACGCGGCTTGGTCGGCGGCTTGGCCATCGGCGGATCCAGCTAATCCCAGCTTAGAATGACCTTGCCCGAGTTTCCGGAAGCCATGACTTCGAAGGCTTGTTCGTAGTCCTGATAGCGGAACCGGTGCGTGATGACCGGCGCGATGTCCAACCCCGATTGCAGCATGACGGTCATCTTGTACCAGGTCTCGTACATCTCGCGTCCGTAGATGCCGCGGATCGTGAGCATGTTGAAGATCAACGTGCGCCAATCGATCGACATCTCGCCGGTGGGAATCCCCAGCATGGCAATCTTGCCGCCGTGGCTCATATTGGCGATCATGTCGCGCAGCGCCGCCTGGCTGCCCGACATTTCCAATCCGACATCAAAACCTTCCAGCATGCCGAGCTGCCGTTGCACCTCCGGCAGTTGCGTTTCGCGCGCATTCACCGCCAGAGTGACGCCCATTTTGCAGGCGAGCGCCAGCCGGTACGGATTGAGGTCGGTGATGACCGTGTAGCGCGCGCCCGCGTGCTTGGCAACCGCTGCGGCCATGATGCCGATCGGGCCTGCGCCGGTGACGAGCACGTCTTCACCCAATACGGGAAACGCCAGCGCGGTGTGCACGGCGTTTCCGAACGGATCGAAAATCGCCGCCACATCCAGCGGAATGGATTCATGATGCCGCCAGATATTCGACATCGGAAGCGAAATATACTCCGCGAATGCTCCCGGCCGGTTGACGCCCACTCCGAGAGCGTTGGCGCACATCTGCCGCCGGCCCGCCAGGCAGTTGCGGCAATGGCCGCAAACCACGTGCCCTTCGCCGCTGACAATTTCGCCGGGAGTGAAACCCGCGACGTTCGAACCGACTTCCTCGATGCGGCCCACGAACTCGTGTCCGATCGCCATCGGCACCGGAATGGTCTTCTGCGCCCACTCGTCCCATTTGTAAATGTGGACATCGGTACCGCAGATGCCCGTGCGCAACACACGAATCAGGACGTCGTTGATGCCGACCTTGGGCTTCTCGACATCTTCCAGCCAGAGCCCCTCGGCCCGCTTGCTTTTGACCAGCGCTTTCACCTTTTTACGCCTTCATTGCATTCAGGCAGCGTCGTAGGATCGGTGTGTTTCATTGCCACGTCAAGTTTTATCAGGGTGTTTTTGCGGCTTTCAATTCTTCGAGTACCTTGCGCCAATCTTCGGGCGGGGATTGACAGGTTGGGCATTTGCATCCGCCCGGTGGCTGAGAATGGCAGTTTAATAAGTGGCCTTGGTACTGGAGCATTTTAGGATCTGGTTTTCCGCTAGCTCCTAAGCTGCCATCTGGAAGAGTGTATTGATGGCATAAGGCTATCTTATACCCCATCAGGAAATAAGGCACGGTTTGGCTACGAGTGCCAGGGGGTTGATGTGCTGGTCCTGGATCGTCCTTATACGGTTTCTTCGCGACGGCTCGTTTGCTGAGGATAGCCTTTTCGTACCCAACGTCTTTGAACATTTGTAGTAAAGTTGATGGGTGGACGAGCCGATATGAAGAGTGAGCCATGGCTTCTCAAATCGAACTAGATATTCAACGGCACGCCTCGCGATATTTGGATGGGAGTATCCAATTATACGAGTTGGAGGACTTTCTTCTTCCTGCCCTTTGGGATCTGGCCGAATCGGAAGACGAAGCAGCAAGGGAGTTGGCCGGCAGCATTAACAACCTCATTGCCGAAACCTCGCGTGGTGACCGCACTCTAGAATCGTTGCGAGAGGGACTGGAAGCTGTCTGCCCTTCTGTGCTCGGGCCGGTCGAAATTGTCTTTGGTAAGCCACCACAAGTGCAAGCTCGTTCGGCTAACCAATATTCGTTTTGGAAACTTGCCGCATCAGCGTAAACGGCGCACGGGCTATCTCTTCGCCATCCAGTACAGCGCATAGATAGCAAGTGCCCAGGTTTTTTACTCCGATGTTTAGTTGAACGCTGAGGGTCACCCCTCCAGCAACGTCCGGGTGTTTTGCTACGAACTGAACCTTTTGCTCGGGTCCAAGGGATTGCGATTCGCCCCTTACGTTAATCAGCTTGATCTCTACCGTATGACTTCCTTGGTAGCCCACATGGGATTTAAGAATTACCAGCCCCCAGGCTTGCACTATGGGCATAGCTCCCGGCGGGGCTTCCGATGGAAGGTCCGTGACGTAAAAGAGATCAACAATCCGGATGGCGCTGACTACGCCATCCGTTTCATTGAGGATGCGTTCACAAAGGAATACGTTGGCAGAAATCAGGTAAGGCGGCAGTGGCATGGGTGCCTGAAAGTGTATCAGGGACCCTCGTAATAGGCGAATATATTCTTACCCTTGCCAAGAGGCGAAGAAAAGGCGAAAATAGTCCCATGGCACTCGTGGGCATCGCCCGCCTGGCTTCCCAAAGCGAACTGCTCGAAGCCAAGTCGCGCGTCGAGTATTTTGAAATCCCCACCCGCAGCATTCTGAACCGCACCAAGCCCAACATGCCGTTCCAGTGGACCATCAACCCGTATCGCGGCTGCGAGTTTGGCTGCAAATACTGCTACGCGCGGTATACCCACGAGTTCATGGAAATGGACGTCAACGATTTCGAGGACAAGATCTACGCGAAATCGGCCGCAGCCCATTTGTTGCGGCAGGAACTGGGGCGCGTCGATCGCAAAGAAGGCATCGCCATCGGCACCGCTACCGACCCGTATCAGCCCGCCGAGCGGCGCTTCGGACGCACCCGCTCCATCCTCGAAGTCTTCGCGCGGGAACGTGGGCGTCACCTCAGTCTGATCACCAAGTCGAACCTGATTGTGCGCGACGCCGGGTTGCTGTGCGAGATCGCCCGCGCCAACATCCTGAGCGTCAATCTCACCATCACCACGGTGGATGAAAAGCTGGCGCGGTTGCTCGAACCGCGTGCGCCGCGTCCCGCCCTGCGGCTCGAAGCCGTCCAGCGCTTGAGCGAAGCGGGGCTGATGGTGGGAGTCTTCCCCAATCCGGTAATGCCGCTGATCACCGATAGCGAGCTGCAACTGGCTCGCCTGGCCAAGGCCGCCCGCGATGCCGGCGCGCAGTACTTCGGCGGTGGCCCGCTCTTCCTGATGCCCAGCGCGCAAAAAGTGTTCTTTCCGTTTCTCGATCAGCATTTCCCCAAGCTCGCGCCCCACTACCGCGAGCAATACCAGAAGAGCGCCTACCTCGGCGCCGGCTACAAACAGATGTTGCGCGCCCGCATCCAGAAGATCCGCGACCGCTACGGCCTCGGTTCCGGCCCGATTGAGTATCGCCCGGAGCTATGGGACGGCGAAGAGCAGGCCACACTGTTTCCGCTACAGTAAGTGCTGGATGGATCTGGCCGCTTTCGATTACCACCTGCCGGAAGAGTTGATTGCTCAAGAGGCCCTCGCCGATCGCGCAGCCTCGCGCATGCTGGTTCTCTATCGCGCGGAGCAGCGCTGGGAGGATCGCAGTTTTCGCGAGTTTCCATCGTTCCTTCATCCCGGTGATTGTCTCGTGCTGAACGATTCTCGCGTCTTCCCCGCGCGCCTGTTCGGTCACCGCGCGGGTGTGCATTCGCTGCCGGTGGGAAAGCGCAATCCGAAGCGGCTGGAGAATCTGAGCGGCCAGGTGGAAGTATTCCTGCTTCAGCCGGTGAGCGCCGATGGCAAGGACTGGGATGCGCTGGTGCGGCCGGGCCGTAAAATGCGGACCGGCGAGCGCATTCGTTTCGACGACGGGCTCGAAAGCGAGATCCTCGCCCGCGGCGAGTACGGTGAGCGAACCATCCGCTTTCATACCGATGCCGATCTCTACCAGGAGTTCGAAAAGATCGGTCACGTGCCGCTGCCGCCGTATATCAAACGCAGTGACCGCCCCCAGGACCGCGACCGCTATCAGACCGTGTTCGCCCGCGAGCGAGGTTCCGTGGCGGCGCCCACCGCCGGGCTGCATTTCACCCCCGAGGTTCTAAGAGAATGCCAGTCGCGCGGAGCGGAGATCGCTTACGTCACACTCCATGTGGGACTGGGGACGTTTCAACCGCTGCACGCCGGCCAGGTGGAGATGGCGCGGCTACACGCTGAGCGCTACTCCATCACTGAAGAGAACGCCGCCAGGCTGCGTGCGGCGCGGCGGGTAGTCGCGGTCGGCACCACCAGCGTGCGCACCATGGAAACCATGCTGCGAAGCGGGGCGCCGGCTGGCGCAACCGACCTGTTCATCTATCCTGGCTTCGAATTTCGCAGCACTGGCGCGATGCTCACGAATTTTCACCTGCCGCGCACGAGCCTGCTGCTATTGGTGTGCGCGTTCGCCGGAACCGAATTGACTTTGGCCGCCTACCGGCACGCTGTCGAGGAGCGTTACCGGTTCTACTCCTACGGCGATTGTATGTTAGTGGTGTAAACGCCGCTCAAAGTTCCAATTTATTCTGGAACATCATATCTTCCACGAAGAAGGATTCGTTCAACTCCAGCCGGCCGATTTTGGCATCGAACTCGAGCCGTTTGTCCGTGGCGGTGATTTCCTTCGACCGTGGAAACAGGTACACGATGACCGGCCCATCTTCCCGCTGTAACACTTCCACGCTCGATGGCTTCAGATCTTTCTTGCCATCGCGCTTAATCGCCGCGTTGCTCTTGTACTGATCGGCCAGGTGCTTGGGGTCGCCGTTCGCCAGCCGGGCGGGCACGCCATAAACGGCAATCGCATAATGACTCTCGTCCAAGGTTGGCGCATTGGTATCGCGCGTTTTCAATTCGGCTTCGCGAATGGGCAGGGCGCTCTCCCAACGCAGTTTCAGAGTGGGCGGCTGGCTGGAGCCGCTGTCGTTGCCTCCAGTGCGACTGCCGCCGGGATAGCCTCCGCCACCACCACCGCCTCCCGGATACCCATAACCGCCGCGGCGCCCCCCGCCAAGCCCGGGAATCCCGAAGCCGACGTTGCGGCGGCCGCCACCGGATTGGGCACTATCCGAGGACTGCTTCATCGTCGGTGTGGCCGTCTTCACCCACGGGGAATCGGTCAGAACCTGCTGGGCATCATCAGATGTCCAGTCCGCGACCTGCTTGCCCTTCCACGTCTGCTCGTCAGCGGCGAACAGCATGATTCCAAGAGGCAACAGGAGCGCCGGCAATGTGCGTAACATCTCTCTCGTACCCCCCGTCAGTAATAACGTGCATCACAATGGTTCAGTTACCGTTTATGTTGGAACAGGAGAAGATTGGATGCGAATGACGATTAAGCTGATTTCTGCTGCCGGCTTGCTGGTAGCGACGCTACTTGCGCAGGCCCCGCCCCCGCCCGGTTATCCGCCGCCGCCTCCGGCATATCCGCCACCCGAGTTGGATCGGCTGGTCGCGCGCATCGCTCTCTATCCCGATCCGCTGATCGCACAAATTCTGGCGGCGGCCACGTTCCCCGAACAGATTCCCGATGCCGCCCGTTGGTCCGATCAGCACCATTACCTGACCGGTGATGCCCTGGCTGCGGCCATGCAGGGGGACCACCTTCCGTGGGATCCGAGCGTACAGGCGCTGCTGCCGTTTCCTTCCGTGCTCGAAATGATGGCTTCCGATCCGGCGTGGACCAGTCAATTGGGCAATGCCTTCCTGGCGCAGCAACCGGACGTGATGGACGCCGTGCAGCGAGAGCGCCACAAGGCGTATGACTACGGATACTTGCGCACGAACGGACAAATCATCGTGAACCCTGGCCCGTACATCGAAATCCTGCCGGCCCGTCCCGGCTTCTTCTACCTGCCGTATTACGACCCGCTGATCGTATTCGCCCCGCCGCGGCCCGGTTTCGTTGTCGGCGGCGCCATTCGCTTCGGCTTCGGGTTCACGATTGGCGCGGCCTTCGCGCCGTGGGGCTGGGGATACAACCGGTTCGCGTGGAATACGCACACTGTGTTCATCAACAACGCTCCATGGCGGCGGACGTGGGTCAATCGAGGCGCCTACGTACATCCGTATGCAGCCGTTCCCCACTACGCGCCCGCCGGCCGTGTCGAATCGCACCAACTTCACGAACGTTCGGCGCGCGAAAAAGAGTCCTATCGCGGCGGCCGCGAGCGTGTCGAAGAGCACGAGCGGCGGTGATCCAGTGGCTGGTGGCAGCCTTGGCACTCGGCGTGGCGGCTGCCCCGGCGTTGGCGCAAGCCGCCGCCGAAAATCGGCCCGCGTTTGCAGTTGCATCCATCCGGCCCGCTAACGCAGATGGTCCCGTCAGCATGGGCGTCGGCAACGGCCAGGGCGGCGGGCACAACATCACGTTGAAAGCGCTTTTGGCGGTCGCCTATCGATTGCAAGAGTTCCAGGTAACGGGCGGGCCGGCGTGGGCCGCCTCGCAGCGGTTCGACGTCGAAGGGAAAACCGAAGACCGCGGGGCAGATCCCGGCCGCTTGCGGTCCATGCTGCAATCGCTGTTAGATGATCGATTCCAACTGAGGCTTCACCGCGAGACGAAAGCGGCTTCCGCGTATGCTCTGGTTGCCGGAAAGGGCGGCCCCAAGATCAAGCTGGCTCAAGATCAAACATCGCCGCCTGTAAATGGACCAGCGCCGCCCGGGGCAGGGCCCAATCATGGCGCGATCAGGCTCGGCCGCGGCAGTTTGATTGGCAACGCCGTCATGATGTCGTTGTTTGCACGGATGCTTGCGCAGCGCCTGGATCGCATGGTTGTCGATCGGACGGGTCTTACCGGCCGTTTCGATATTAACCTGCAGTGGACTCCCGTGGGAGAACTGCCGTATGGCCCCGGTGGGAATCCGCTGCCGCCCGCTGATACGTCTGGCCCGTCGATCTTCACGGCCATTCAAGAGCAGCTCGGACTGAAGTTGGAATCGACCAGGACTACAGTGGAGTTCCTGGTGATCGATCACGCGGACAAGCCGGGCGAAAACTAGTGGTGTGGGATCGGCCCGCCCCCACGCTATTGGAGTGCGTCACACAGAATGCAGTTTAACTCTGTGGGGCCGACGTTCGGTTTCCGTCGTCTGCCGGCGCCGCACAGCAGCGCACAGGCGCGCTTCGCACACCCTGGCAGACCGCGAAAGACGACGGTCTGCCCCACGGAAGGCAGCGAATACGCCTTGTTATTTGTGACGCAGACCGCTACGGCACCACCATGATCGGCGCTTGCCAGAACGCGGCCTTTTGATCCGCCGGATTGAGCACCGTCACCTGGCACGTGTATTCACCGGGCGGCAGCTTCTCGAGCGGGAGACTGAACTTGAGCGGCATCGTCCTCAGCCGGTTATTCAGAGCTTCCGCCACCTGTAGTGGGGCCGTCTCAAACGCCTTCGTCTGCCCGCGATAAAACGAAACGAATGCGACCAGCGGCTGCGTGGCTTCCGCTCCTTGCTCGTACGCCTGCAGGTAGACGTACATCTCGCGGCCTTTGCGGAACACGCGCGTCACACTCGGGATTAACCTCTGCCCTTCCTGCTCCAGCGGGTTGACGGAATCCGCCTTGCCCTTGTCTTTGGCCGCGTTATACAGAGCATCCTTCATTTCCACCCGCTGGCTGCTCAGGACTACCGAGCTGATCGCCACGCGTTTCTCTTCCTTGTTGAGGTTCGGAACTATAAACGGCGTCTCGTAAGTTCCGATGCGTCCCGTCTCCGAGTCGCGGGCCAGGAACTTGATCTTGTACTTCCCCGGAAGCAGCGTGAAACCGGTGTCGTATTCAATCGGCCTCGTAGCCAGCTCGGCCGCCGTGGAGTCGCTCAACTTAATATCGATTTTGTCGCGCACGTTAGTCATCGTGCTGCCGAAATCGTCTTTCACCTCGCCGATGAAATCGAGCAGCGTATGTTCGGCGCCGCCCTTTTTGGCCAGCACCAGCTCGCTTCCTGGAATCTTTACGACCAGCGGAACGAAGTATTCGGCCCGGTTCAATTGGAAATAGTCCACCTCCATGGCGATGGTCAGTTCGGTGATGGGGTCGCCCAACATCAGGGCGTCTTCGAGTTGCCGTTCCTTTTCCGCGGTGGTGAACTTGCCGAACTGCTTGCCGGCAAAGTAGCCTTGCCGGAAATCCACGCTGGCCGATAAGCCGCCGTTGAGCGTGATCTTGATGCGGCGGAATCTGCCATCGAGCGCGGCATTGCTGGTGTAGTAGCCAATAATGTAGTAGCTCGAGAAGGCTTGCTGCGCCTGCAGTATCCCTTTCGACAGGTCGTTGTAATCGAGCAGGGCCTTGCCGCCGGTATCCGCAGCCAACGACCAGAGCGTGTCTTGCGATTGCTGGAAACCGGCCACCATGGCGGCGGCGCCGCCGCCGTTGTACATGTTGATGCCGCCCTGCGAGCCGCGCGTCGCATCTCCCAGAGGCGCCATCGCTACCAGGCCGCGAGCGTCGATCGGCCAGAAAGAAACGCCGGCGCGGATGGCGGCGTTGATGGTGGCGTGCAATTGGGCCTGGTTATCGACTCCATTCAAGCGCAGGCCGCTCGCGAAATAGAGCAGCGCCTTTTTCTCGTTGAGCTGCCCGAGCATATGAGCCGCGGTCTGCAGCGCCGAGAGTTGCCGGTCGGTGTTGAAGATGTTGAACTCGGAATCGTCCTGTCCGAACGCCGCGCCCGTATCGGCGGTGTTGGCGTCATCCACCGTATTGGCGTCCTGGTCTTCCCCGACGGCCATGGTTTCGATGATGCTCAACAGCCGGTCTTTGTCGGCCGTGAAGTCCTGCATCACACGCACCGCGCCGCCCTGGTACATCATGAGCGAGATCAGATCGGCCGGTGTCATCTGGGTCAGGATGAATTTGCGCGCGGCATCGAAGGCGCGCAACTGGTCGGCGATCGGCATCGCACTCAGGTCGAAATACATGCCCAGCAAGCGGCGGTCGCGGTATTTGATATCGCCTGGTTTTTCCGGTTCGATCTGGCTGCTCGGAAGTTTCTTGAGCGGGATGGCGACCACCTTGGGCGTCTCTACGGTGGACGATGCCAGCACCGGTTCGGGCAGCTTTTGATATTCGAAGATCCGGATGGTCTGCGGCATGCCGTCTTCGACGACCGTGAAATCCTTGGCGGTGAGGCCTTCCACCGGCTTGCCGCTCTTGTCCTTCACCGAAACCGTCTCGACCACCAACTGCGTGTTGGCTTGAAACGTCGGCGTGCCGGTGGAAGGGACCTGGGCGTTCTGCCCGATTTGCTGGGCGCTCGCCGCGAGCGCAAAAGCTGCCAGGATCACACCGATTCTTCGCATAAGTGACCTCTCAGAATCTCGGGAACCGCGACTGTGAAGGAGCGGAGGCATCAAGAGCACCTGTATTCTCAGAACCTCAGCCGCACCGTGGTCTGTACGCTGCGCATAGCGTTGGCCGTATTGGGTAACCCGAATTGGGCGCTGCTGACCGTGGTATTCCAGTTCGGGTAGGTGACATGGTTGAGTGTGTTGGTGGAGTCCACTCGCAGGTCGAGGCTCATCCGGTCGCTCATGCGAAACGTGCGGCCCACTGACGCGTTCCAGGACAATTGCGAGGGACCCGTGATGGAATTGCGGCCGGCGTCACCCCACTCGCCCGATAGCGGCGGCGAATAGGCTGCGGGATTGAGAAACAGCCCCGGCGGAGCGTTATAGACGGAAACACCGGTATAGTTGGGCCGAATCG
>Ga0335077_10003283_pt1 | contig 19491 bp, 16 predicted proteins | sample Lox_Sample_31_FD_207151 | JGI IMG/M metagenome (GOLD analysis project Ga0335077, IMG submission 207151) | Soil microbial communities from Loxahatchee National Wildlife Refuge, Florida, United States - Lox_Sample_3.1 | ecosystem: Environmental > Terrestrial > Soil > Wetlands | place: USA...
GATCGAGGCGGGCTTCGGCTTAGTGCCGTTCTTCACGCACACGAACCGACAATCGGTTCATGATCGCACTGTCGAAACCTTCGTCATCCGCACCCGCCCTCCGAAGTCCCGAGCGGCAGCGTGACCGCAATCTTGACGCGAGGCCAAGCATGAAACGTTGTCTGAACCTCGCCGCCGTCATATTCGTGATGGCGTCATTCGTGATTGGCGCCCTTGCTTACGTGTTTTCGTCCGGCAGCCACCGCGCAGTGGGCATTTTGTTGCTCGCCTGCGGCGCGGTCGCCGCCCTCGCCGCGCCCAACGTCGTCGACGGTCACCGCCTCGTCCATCAGCGTTTCGCGGCTCTGCCCCGGGCGCCCGGTCTTCGTCCGGTCGCCGTCGTGCTCTGGGGTTGCGCGATCGCGATCCTCGGCACGCTCGTGCTCATTCGGGGCTAGGCTGCCGACTGCTGCCATGTACTACGCGGCTGTTGCGGCGCTGATGCTGGTCCTCCCCTTGGCGTCGATCGCGGTCGAAACGAGCCTGCTCCCGCAGGCGGCGCATGCCGCCCTGGCCATCAAGTGGTTCGGCTTTTGGGCGGTCGGCGCTCGTCTTACGTTGGCCGGCCTCCGCCAGGTGTTTCAGCCCGCTTACACGGCAGACGTCATCCTGGGATTGGGAGAAAGAGGATCGCTGGTTCTCGCTCGCGAACTCGGCTTCGCAAATCTGGCGCTCGGAAGCGTTGCGCTGACCGGTCTTCTCCTGCCGGCGTGGCGGCTGCCAGCTGCCTTCGCCGGTGGCCTCTTCTGCCTGCTGGCCGGCATCAACCATGTCTTCCAGCGACAGCGCAATCGACTCCAGAACGTCGCCATGGTTTCCGATCTTTTCGTCGGCGCCGTTCTCAATCTTGCGTGCCTCAGGACGCTTGTCTTGGGTGGGCTTTAGCGACTGGCGAAGAAGCGCAACGCGTCCCTCTTCGCCGCCAACCTCTCTACCCTCCCCCGCGAGCGGGGGGAGGGAATGAATCCTCACCCGTACTTGAAATACGCGGTCCGCACCCGCGGCTGCGCCTTGAGTTCGGCGAGCAGCGTCTCGTCCGGTCGCACCCGCCATTCTTCCGGCAGCGTCACGTCCGCGCTGCCATCCCCGTTTCGATAGCCGACCACGACGCGACACCCCTGGCTGGTTCCGTTCGGCGCCCGGTCCTGCGAAGCAGGCGGCGTGCCGTTGCGCACGCGATAGGCCTGCAGTGCACCCTTGAGCGAGGCGACGTCGATCGCGCTGTCGAGTTCGATGCGCAGGCGCGCTTCCGCACGCGACCGCGCCTCGCCCAGATCCATCAGGTCCTCGGCGCTGATCGAGTAGCGCTGGTTGAATTCGTCGAAACGCACCTTGCCGGTGACGAACACCAGCGTGTCCTCCTTCAGGAGCGCGCGCTTGCGGTCGTAGAGCTCGGAGAAGACCATCAGCTCGAGTTGCGCGGTGCCGTCGTCGAGCACGATCACGCCCATCCGGCCGCGGCGCGTGTTCTGGCTGCGCGCCGAGACGATGATGCCGGCCAGCCGGACCGACTCGCGCCCGCCCTGCCTGGCATCCACGAGCCGCGTCGGCGCGAGCTTGCGCGCTTCCTGTTCGAATTCGGCGAACAGGTGGCCGCTGAAGTAGAAGCCGAGCGCGAGCTTCTCGTTGGCGAGCCGCTCGCGATCGGTCCATGCCCTGGCCGGCACGTAGTCGATCGCCGGCTGGTCCGATCGCGCGGGTTCGCCGAACAGGCTTTCCTGGCCGGCATGCGCGAGCGCGTGCTCGGCGCTCTCCATGGCGCGTCCGACGCTCGCGAGCAGCGTCGCGCGGTCGGGATTCAGCGCATCGAGCGCACCAGCGCGCACGAGCGCTTCCACCACGCGGCGATTGACCAGGTGCTTGTCGACGCGCGCGCACAGATCGAACAGGTCCCTGAACGCCCCGCCCGCGTCGCGCGCGGCGATGATCGCCTCGATCGCGCCGGCGCCGGTTCCCTTGATGCCGCCGAGTCCGTAGCGCACCGACTTCGCGTCGATCGGCTCGAACCGGTAGGCGCCGGTGTTGATGTCGGGCGGCAAAATGGCGATGCCGTTCGCTCTCGCGTCCTCGACCAGCTCCTTGACCTTGTCGGTGTCGCCCATGATCGCCGACATGTTTGCCGCGAAGAACGCGGCCGGGTGATGGCGCTTGAAGTATGCGGTCTGGAAAGCGACGACGGCATAGGCGGCGCTGTGTGACTTGTTGAACCCGTAGCCCGCGAACTTCTCCATCAGGTCGAAAAGTTCGGTGGCCGCATTGCCGTTCACGCCGTTGCGCCCTGCTCCATCGACGAAGATCGAGCGGTGCTGCGCCATCTCCTCGGGCTTCTTCTTGCCCATCGCCCGCCGCAGCAGGTCGGCGCCGCCGAGGGAATACCCGCCGATGGTCTGCGCGATGCGCATGACCTGCTCCTGGTAGACCATGATCCCGCAGGTCTCGTCGAGGATCTCCTTCAGGCGCGGGTCGAGGTAGTCCACACGCTGGCGTCCATGCTTGCGCTCGACGTAATCGGGAATCAGCTCCATCGGGCCGGGCCGGAACAACGCGTTGAGCGCGATCAGGTCGCCGAGCTTGTCCGGCTTGGCGCGCTTGAGCAGGTCGCGCATGCCACGCGATTCGAACTGGAAGATCGCGGCGGTGTTGGCAGCGCGGAAGATCTCGTAGGTGGGAGGATCGTCGAGCGGAATCGCGTCCAGCGAAAGCGCGGACGACGGATCGAGCTTGCGCACGTACTCCAACGCGTATTCGAGGATGGTGAGCGTGGTGAGGCCGAGGAAGTCGAACTTCACGAGTCCGATCGCCTCGACGTCGTCCTTGTCGAACTGGCTCACCGCCGCGTCCTGCGCGCCCGCAGCGCAATAGAGCGGGCAGAACTCGGTCAGCTTGCCGGGCGCGATCAGCACGCCGCCCGCGTGCATGCCGACATTGCGCGTCAGCCCTTCCAGCGGACGCGCGAGTTCGATGATCCTCTGATACTCCTCGTCGCCCTTCACCGCCTCGGCGAATGCGGGCTCGTCGGCCAGCGCGCGATCGAGCGTCCACGGATCGACCGGGTTGTGCGGAATCAGCTTGGAAAGCTGGTCGCACTTCGTGTAGGGCAAGTCCAGCACGCGCCCGACGTCGCGCACCACCGCCTTCGCACCGAGCGTGCCGAACGTCGCGATCTGGCACACTGCCTGCGCACCGTACTTGCGCTTGACGTACTCGATGACCCGGTCGCGGTTGTCCTGGCAGAAGTCGATGTCGAAGTCCGGCATCGACACGCGCTCCGGATTGAGGAAGCGCTCGAACAGCAGGTCGTAGCGCAGCGGGTCGAGGTTGGTAATGCCGAGCGAATACGCCACCAGCGAACCGGCACCCGACCCGCGCCCGGGACCGACTGGAACGCCGTTCTCCTTGGCCCAGTTGATGAAGTCGGCGACGATGAGGAAGTAGCCGGAGAAGCCCATCTTCGCGATCGTCGCGAGTTCCAGGTCGAGCCGCGCGCGGTAACGCGGCTCCTGGGCGTCGCGCGCCGCCTGGTCCGGATAGAGCAGCGCGAGCCTGCGTTCGAGCCCGTGCGCGGCAAGGTCTCGGCAATGCTGGTCGAGCGTGACGCCCGGCGGTGTCGGGTACTCGGGCAGGCGCGCCTTGCCGAGCGTCAGCTCGAGATTGCAGCGCTTGGCGATCTCAACGCTGTTGGCGAGCGCAGCGGGGACGTCGGCAAACAGGTCCTCCATTTCCGCGCGCGTCTTGAGGTACTGCTCCTCCGTGTACCGCCGCGGGCGGCGCGGGTCGCCGAGCGTGTAGCCCTCGGCAATGCACACGCGTGCCTCGTGCGCCTGGAACTCGTCGCGGCGCAGGAACTGCACGGGATGCGTCGCCACCACGGGCAGGCGCCACTCGGCGGCCAGCGCGAGCGCGCGCTGCACATAGGCCGCGTCGCCGGGCCTGCCGGCACGCTGCAGTTCGATGTAGAAGCGGTCGGGGAACAGTTCGGCGAGGCGCGTCGCCGCCGAGCGCGCGCCGGCGGGGTTGCCGGCTGCGAGAAACGCGCCGATCTCGCCTTGCGGCCCGCCGGAGAGCGCGATCAGTCCTTGCGAAAAACCCTCGGCGAACCACTGCAGGCGCATCTCCGCGCGGCCGCGGTGCTGGTTCTCGAGCCATGCGCGCGTGAGCAACTCGCACAGGTTGCGATAGCCGGTGCGATCGGCGGCGAGAAGCAGCAGCCGGTGCGGCGCCTCACGCTCCCTGGCGTTCGTGATCCAGGCGTCGCAACCGATGATCGGCTTGACGCCCTTCTTGCGCGCACGCGAGTAGAAGCGCACCGCGCCGAACAGATTCGCGCTGTCGGTCAGCGCGAGCGCGCCCTGCCCATCGGCCACCGCCGCGTCGACCGCATCGTTGATCCGCACCAGCCCATCGACAACGGAGAACTCGGAATGCAGGCGCAGATGAACGAAGCCGCTCGACATGCGTTCGATTTTAACGACGAGAAAATTGCCGGACGCGGATTACGCGGATGGGCGCGGATGGACGAAGGCAACCACCTCGAATGTCGTCCGAACGGAGTGAGGGATCTCGGCGCCTCGATGGCGGAGATCCTTCGCCTTGGGCTCAGGATGACACGGCGGGGGTGTTGTCCGCCTCAGCTCTTCCCACGCATCTCGCGCCACGCACCGACGATGCCGGTGGAGGCCGCGTCGACCGGAGCGTTCGCATCGTTCAATGCGCCGGCGAGTTTGGTCGCGATCTGCTTGCCCAACTCCACGCCCCACTGGTCGAACGAGTTGATGCCCCAGATCGCGCCCTGCACGAACACCTTCTGCTCGTAGAGCGCGGTCAGCAGGCCGAGCGTGAACGGATCGAAGCGCCGCACGAGGAGGGTCGAACTCGGGCGGTTGCCCGGGAACTCGCGGTGCGGCGCGAGGCGACGCGCTTCCTGCTCGTTCATCCCCGCGGCGATCATCTCGGCGCAGGCCTCGTCGGCGGTCTTGCCGATCGCCAGCGTCGCCGACTGCGCGAAGCAGTTCGCGAGCAGGATGCGATGCTGCGCGTCGTCGGCAAACGGCGACTCGGCGGCGGCGATGAAGTCGACCGGAATCAGCGCCGGCCCCTGTTGCAGCAGCTGGAAGTACGCGTGCTGCCCATTCGTGCCCGGTTCGCCCCAGATCACGGGCCCGGTTTCGTAGTCGACCGGCTCGCCCTCGAGGTCGACACGCTTGCCGTTCGACTCCATGTCGACCTGCTGCAGGTGGGCCGCGAACCGCGCGAGGTGCTGCGAGTACGGTGCGATCGAGTGGCTCGCCGCGCCCCAGAAGTTCGCGTACCAGATGCCGAGCAATCCCATCAGCACCGGGAGGTTCTGGCCGAACTCCGCCGTGCGGAAGTGCTCGTCCAACGCGTGCGCGCCCGCGAGCAGTTGCAGGAAGCGGGACTTGCCGATCGCGACCGCGATCGGCAAACCGATCGACGACCAGAGCGAATAGCGCCCGCCGACCCAGTCCCAGAACTCGAACATGTTGGCGGGCGCGATGCCGAACGCCGCCACTTCCTTCGCGTTGGTCGACAGCGCGACGAAGTGGCGTTCGGTCGCCTTTTCCGTGCCGAGGGCCTTGACCACCCAGTTGCGCGCCGCGCGCGCGTTGGTCATCGTCTCGATCGTGGTGAACGTTTTCGATGCCACCAGGAACAGCGTGCTGGGCGGATTCAGCCGCGCCAGGGTCGAGCGCAGGTGCTCGGGATCGACGTTGGAGACGAAGTGCACGCGCGGTCCGTCGTGGTACGGCGCGAGCGCGACCGTGATCATCTGCGGGCCGAGATCGGAGCCGCCGATGCCGATGTTGACAACGTCGGTGATGGGCGCGCCGGTATGCCCGGTCCAGCGGCCGTCGCGCACGCGCTCGGCGAGATCGAGCATGCGTTCGCGCACGGCAGCCACCGGCGGCTTGATGTCGACACCGTCGACGACCAGCGGCCGATTCGAAAGATCGCGCAACGCGACGTGCAACACCGAGCGCCGCTCGGTCACATTGATGCGCTCGCCGGCGAACATCGCATCGATGCTCTTGCGCAACCCGCGGGCATGCGCGAGTTCCAGCAGCAACTCAAGGGTGCGCGCTTCGATGCGGTGCTTCGAGAAGTCGAGCACCAGGCGCGCTTCGCCTGCCGCGAGCGTGCGCGCGAAACGGCCGTAACGCTGCGGGTCGGCGCCGAACGCCGCGCGCAGATGGAATCCCGCGAGCGCCTGGCGCTCGGCCTCCAATGCCTGCCACTGGGGAAGCCGGATCAGTTGCGTCATTTCTTGTCGGATGAGGTGGATGGCGCGGGTTTGATCTTCTCTCCGGCGTGCGTGACGGCGCGGCCGGTCTTCTCGACCGCGTCGGCCAGGGCCTCGCCGGTGTGCTTGCCCGCCCTTTCTACCGCCTTGCCGGCGCTTTCGATACCCTCGACGGTCTTCTCTCCCGCCTTTTTCAAGGCCTTCTCGGTCGACACGGCGGCCTTGTCGATCGCCTTTCCGGTCCGCTCCGCAACGCCAGGTTCGCCGGCCCAGGCCGGGGCCAGCCAGCCGAGCGGCAGCGCCAGAAGCGCCCCCGCAATCCAACGTTTTGCCGCTTCCTTCATGACGTCCTCGATTCGATGACCCGCCCCCGCGCCGATGCAATCTAACAGCCCGCCCGAGGACCCGTCTGCAGGCTTGGACCGCGTTTGTGGGCCGCCGATCGGCCGGCGAGCGGCTCGACCGGCCGTCGGGCAGGAAGCCACGTGCCCGCCAAGCTGCAAATTCATGTTTTCGACCGAGCGGTTTGCGGCTATTTTCGCGCAGTGGCGCCCCAAGCACGGGTGAGCCACGGAGCGCCCGGCTGGGCGCTCCTCACAGAGGCGCCCCGATGTCCTCAACCCTGAGCGCAATCGCGCTCGCATCCGCGGCACAAGACCCCGGCCCCTGGCGGCCGGACGATTCGTCGCGTGGTCTCGGCGCAACAGTCGACGCGCCGCGGCCATTCCGATGAACGAGAAGTCCGGCAACGAGTCGGTCAGCCTCACCGGGCCTGTCGTGGGCCACGCGGGAACGGCCGGGCACCTGCCGGCCGGATACCTGCTGCGGGAGTTCCGCATCGAGCGGGTGGTGGGTGAAGGCGGCTTCAGCGTCGTCTACCTCGCCACCGATACGCGCCTCGAGCGCCAGGTGGCGATCAAGGAGTACATGCCGACCGCGCTCGCCACGCGCAACCCGGACCTCTCGGTGCACGTGCGCTCATCGGCGCAGCATCGCGAGGCCTTCGATGCCGGGCTGCGCAGCTTCATCAACGAGGCGAAGCTGCTCGCCCGCTTCGAGCACCGCGCGCTAGTCAAGGTGCACCAGTTCTGGCAGGAAAAGGGCACAGCCTACATGGTCATGCCGTTCTACTCCGGGCCGACGCTGAAGGCCTGGTCGCGCCAGCACCCCGAGCCGATCGACCCGGCGTGGCTGGAGCAGTTCCTGCGCCTGGTGATGGACGCGCTCGAGACGCTCCACAAGGAAAACTGCCTGCATCGCGACGTCGCGCCCGACAACATCCTGGTCCTCAACGAACGCTCCCCGCTGCTGCTCGACTTCGGCGCCGCGCGCCGCGTGATCGGCGACATGACGCAGGCGCTGACGGTGATCCTCAAGCCCGGCTTCGCGCCGATCGAGCAGTACGCCGAGTCGCAGTCGATGCGACAGGGCCCGTGGACCGACGTCTACGCGCTGTGCGCGGTGGCGTATTTCCTGATCACGGGCCGCGCCCCCACTCCGTCGGTCACGCGCGTTCTCGCCGACGATCTGGTGCCGCTGCGCACATCCGCCGAGCGACAGTTCCCACCGACGTTCCTTGCCGCGCTCGACGCCGGCCTGACGGTCCGGCCGCAGCAAAGACCGCAGACCATTGCGTCCCTGCGTGCCCTGATGGACGGACAGGCCGTGCCCGACGACACCTTGACCGCGCCGCCGGGTGTGCTCGGCACCGCCCCGCCGGCGGCATCCAATGAGGAAGCGCCGGGTTTGCCTGCGATGGCGGAGCCCGAGCCAGACGACGACAAGACGCGGGTCGTCTCCACGCGCAACCTGCCGATGCGTACCGGCTCGAAGGCGGGTTCGACGCCGGGCGAACCGGCGATCGCGCCGGTGGAGATGGCGCCCACGCCTGACCTGACCGGCGATCCAACGTTCGAGGCGCGTTACCCGTCGCGTTCGATGGCCGAGCACGAATCGGCGATCGCCCCTCGGCTTCGGTCGGAGGACGGGCGCGAATCGCGCCTTCCACTGATCATCGGCATCCTCGCCATCGCGGCGGTGATCGGCGCGGCATGGGTCATCATCGGCTGGCTCAACACCGACATTGCCAGGTCGCGCGGCCTGGAGCCCGCCTACCCCACGCCGGCTCCGGCGCCGAAATCCGGGGCCGTGGTCACGCCGCCCGCCGTGGCAGCGGCATCGAACGCGGAGCTGGCCGCCGCGAGCCGAAACGCTCCCGCTGCCGCCGCGCTCCCGGGGGTGCCACGTCCGCCGCTGCGCCATGCGACCAACGGCGCGGATACGGCGTATTCGCCTGAAGCCGGCGCCGGGCGGGCGGTCGCGAGGCCCGCGGCGGCCACCGTCGATGAACGCGTTCCTGCGGTGGTCGAATTCGTGTTCGAACGCTTCAAGGAACGTTGATGGGTGCGGTCCCTTCAGCCGTGGCGGGCATGGCGGTCGATTCCGCCGGCGAGCTGTTCGCACCCGCGCGCGCGATCGCCGGCGCCGCCGCGGCGGTGCCGCAACGCGCCGTACTGCTGATCGAGGACCACGATCTCGTGCGCCTCGGAACCTGCGTCCTGCTCGGTTCGATCGACGACATCGCGTGCAGCGTGGTCCAGTGCAAGACGCTGGACGAAGCGCAGCAAATCCTGCGCCGCGGCCGCAGCTTCGATCTGGTGCTGCTCGACCTGAACCTGGGCGACTCCAAGGGCCTGCAGGGCCTGCGTTCGCTGCGGGAGGAATTTCCCGCGCTTCCGATTGCCGTGCTTTCCGGCACCCAGGACGAGTTCGTCGTGCGGCAGGCACAGACCATGGGCGCGATCGGCTACCTGCTCAAGAGTTCGACGCCGGACCAGATCAAGGTGGCGATCCGCTCGCTCCTGGGCGCGCGCGACCGGATGGCGCCCGGCATGACCTCGCTGAGCGAGCGGTTTCCGAAACTGGCGGGCACGTCCTACTACGACCGCGTGGCCGAACTGGGGCCGCGCCACATCCAGATCCTCGAGCTGATCCTCTCCGGCTGCAACAACCAGGAGATCAGCAACGCGACCCGGTTGTCGCTGGGAACCGTCAAGAACTACGTTTCGGCGATCCTGCTCGCGCTCGACGTGCGTTCGCGCGCACACCTGATCAGCCTGTTCCACTAGGGGCCGCCGCTCCGGCCGGTCATCAAAAGTGCAAGTCCGGGCAGCACGAGCACTCCGCGAGCTGACCCGCGATCGCAAAGCCGCGCCGCCGCCGCACGCCGTCGAGGGTGCGCGCCCGCGTGACACGATCGCGCAACCGCCGCCGCAAGCACCGGTTACGGCCGACTGGCTGGAGCGCGTGCGCGACGAGCAGGTGCGCCGCCTCTACGCCGAGGATGGGCGGGTCGCCCTCGCATCAATGGCGGTCGCGGTCGCGGTCGCCGGGCTGTTCCACGTGCATCAGCCCGACGGCAAGGCACTCGCGTGGGGAGCCGTGCTGGTCGTGCTCCTCGCCGCCCGCGTGGTCTACGTCGGCGTGCGCCGGCGCCGCATCGCGCCGGGGGCTGACGCGCGCCGCGCACTGCGCGAGTACCTGGTTCCGCTCGGCGCGAGCGCGCTCGCCTGGAGCATCGGGCCGTTCCTGTTCTTCCCCGACCAGCCCGGCTATCAGGCGTTGCTGATCTCGATCTGGATCGCGCTTGCCACCGCGGCGACGCCGATGGTGGCGGTCTCGCGTTTTGCCATCTACCTGTGGCTGGTGCCGCTGCTGCTGCCGCTGGCGGCGCGTTTCCTGACCGCCGCCGATCCGACCACGAACGTGCTCGGCATGATTGCGGCGGTCGTGCTCGTGGTGCAGCTGCGCCTCGCGCTGGAGCAGAACGAACTTCTCACCGCCACCCTGCTCGCGCGCCTGCAGAACGAGGACCTGGTGGCGCGCCTGCGCGAGCAGATGAACCTGGTCGCTCGCGCCAGCGAAGACAAAACGCGCTTCCTCGCGGCCGCCGCGCACGACCTGCGCCAGCCGCTGCACGCCCTGGGCCTGTTCTGCGCGGCCCTCGACCAGCGGTTGCGCGACATCCCCGAGAAGCCGCTGGTCCGCAGCATGATGAAGTCGATCGAAGCGCTCGAAAGCTCGTTCGGGGCCATCCTCGACATCTCGCGCCTCGACTCCGGCGCGGTGCAGCCGAATGTCCAGGTCTTTCCGGTGCGCGACGTGTTCCGGCGCCTGTACATGCATTACGCGGGCGACGCCGAGATCGCCGACATCTCGCTGCGCTTTCGCGCCGCCGGCCGGCTCGTGCGCAGCGATGCGCAGTTGCTCGAGCGGATCGTTTCGAACCTGATTCAGAACTCGCTCCGGTATACGCGCACCGGCGGCGTGCTCGTGGCGGCGCGCCGCCGCGCCGGTCAGGTGAGCATCGAGGTGTGGGACTCCGGCATCGGCATCCCCGCCGACAAGCTCGACCTGATCTTCCAGGAGTTCTATCAGATCGATAACCCCGAGCGTGATCGTTCGAAGGGACTCGGAATGGGGCTTGCCATCGTGCGCCGTTTGTCCGACCTGCTCGGTCACCGGCTCGAGGTGCGGTCCACGCCCGGGCGCGGCAGCGTCTTCCGGCTGCTCGTGCCGAGCGCGATCGAAGGCGCGCCGGACGCCGCGCAGCTCGGCGCCGACACGCTCCCGCCGCGCATCGAGCGCCACGTGACGCTGCTGCTGATCGACGACGAGCGTGCGATTCGCGACGCGATGAGCGAACTGCTGACGCCGCTCCATGTCGACGTGCTCGCGGCGGCCACGGTCGAGGAGGCCTGCCGCATCGCCCAGGTAACCCGCCAGCCCATCGACCTGATTCTCTCCGACTGGCGCCTGCGGGGCGACGAGGATGGCATCGAGGCGGTGCGGCGGGTGCGGCGCCTGACCGGCGCGACGACGCCCGCAGTCCTGATCACCGGCGAGACCTCGCCCGAGATCGTCAAGCTGGCTCACGCGAGCGGTCTCGTCGTGATGTACAAGCCGCTGCAGCCGAAGGAACTGCTGCGGCTCATCACCCCCCTGTCGCGTTGACGCCCGCGTGCAAATCGTCCATGTGACTTTCGACCACTATCACGTGTTCGGGCCGATCCTTACGCTTTGCAGCATGCTCCCCCAACTCCCCAGCCGCGCTTCGCCTCGGGGACCGGGGTCGTTTGTGGTTCGCTGATCGCCGACGATGCCTGCGTTCGACGTCGAAGCCCTCTTGGCGCCTATCAGCGGCGAATTGCCATGCGGGGCGGACCTCGAGTACGACCCCGACATGCTGGCACTGCAGCAGGCCGCTGCCGGGAAGCCCGAGCGCGCAGTCGGCGATACCGTCGTCGCGGCGCAGGAACCCGAGTGGCGCGACGTTGCCAGCCGCAGCGAAGCACTCCTGCACCGGACCAAGCACCTCGGGATCGCGGTCGCGCTGGCGCGCTCGTCGTGCAAGCAGTTCGGCTACCTCGGCGCGGTGCAGGGGCTCGCACTGTTGCGTGGACTCATCGAGCGCCACTGGGACGGCGTGTATCCGTTGCTCGACAGCGACGATGGGAGCGCGATGATGCGCCTGAACACGCTCGCCTCGTTGACGGTCGGCGACGACGGGATCCCGCGCGACCTGTTACGCGAGATGACCTTGGCCCCGCTCGACCCCAGCCTGGGCAAGGCCGGCCTGCGGGTGCGCGACCTGATACTCGCCTTCGGCGCGGCGAAGCCGGAAGCGGGCGAATCCGCCCCGACCGAAGGGGCGGTGTCTGCCGCGCTGGCGGATCTGCTTGCCCAGCGGGCCGACGTGGCGCAGGCGCTGCGCGATGGACATGCGCATGCGCAGGCGATCAAGACGGTGCTCGACGGGCGTGCACCGACCGAAGCGCCGGACCTGAATGCCCTCGTGAAGCTGACCCAGGCGGTCGCGGGCGCGGCGGCGCGCGCGACGGGTGGCGGTGACGCGGTTGCAGGTGAAGCCGCCGCGGCGACCGGCAGTGCAGCCGGAGCCGGCACGCATGCGGTCGGCGCGCTGCGGACGCGCGACGATTGCGTGCGGGCGCTCGACCAGGTGTGCGAGTGGTTCGCCCGCAACGAACCGAGCCATCCCGCACCGTACGTCATCCAGCGCGCGAAACGGCTCGTGACGATGAATTTTCTTGAGATCATTCGCGATCTCGCACCGGATGGCATGCGGCAGGTTGAGGACGTGGTCGGCAAGGAAGGATCGTCGTAGGTGCCTCCTTCAGTTGAACGACGCCGAAGCTGGGGCGCCGGATGAAAGTGAGCAATCGTCGATAGGAGCCAAGCATGGGAACCAAAGGTCAGGCGTTCATTGCCCGCAACCGCGCTCCGCGCGTGCAGATCGAATACGACGTCGAGCTCTACGGCGCGCAGAAAAAGGTTCAGGTGCCGTTCACGATGGGCGTGATGGCGGACCTCGCCGGCAAGTCGAACGAGCCGCAACCCGCGGTGGCCGACCGCAAGTTCCTCGCGTTCGACGTCGACAACTTCGATTCGCGCATGAAGGCCATGAAGCCGCGCGTCGCGTTTTCGGTGCCGAACACCCTCACCGGCCAGGGCGAGATCAAGGTCGACCTGACGTTCGAGAGCATGGACGACTTCTCGCCCGCCGCGATCGCGGCCAAGGTCGAGCCGCTGCGCAAGCTGATGGAGGCACGCCAGCAGCTGGCCGGGCTGGTCACCTACATGGACGGCAAGGCGGGCGCCGAGGACCTGATCGCAAAGGTACTGAAGGATCCGGCGCTGCTGCAAAGCATCGCCGCCGCCGCCCCGAAGGAAGAAGGCAAGTGACGCGCGAGCGTCAGCGGGCATGTCATCCCGCGCGAAGCGGGGATCTCAGCTTCGCGAAGTACCGGGGAACCCCGCCTGGCGCCCCGGGAACACCGACGCCGCGTTTTGACGGCTGACATACGTTTGCAGGAGACGGACAGATGGCTGATACAGAAAACCAGGCCTCCGCGCTGAAGGGCGTTGCCTACGAGGGCGGCGATTTTGCCGACCTGCTGACGAAGCAGTTCAAGCCGAAGACCGACGAGGCGAAAACCGCGGTCGAAGCGGCGGTGTTGACGCTGGCACAGCAGGCCCTTGCCGACGCCAAGCTCATCAGCAGCGACGTGGTCAAGACGATCGAGGCCATCATCGCCGAGATCGACAAGAAACTGTCGGCGCAGGTCAACGAGATCCTGCACAACGAGGAGTTCCAGAAGCTCGAAGGTTCGTGGCGCGGTCTGCACTATCTCGTCAACAACACCGAGACCGACGAGATGCTCAAGATCCGCGTGCTGAACATCTCCAAGACCGATCTCGGCAAGACGCTCAAGCGCTTCAAGGGCGCGGCGTGGGACCAGAGCCCGCTGTTCAAGAAGGTCTACGAGGAGGAGTTCGGCCAGTTCGGCGGCGAGCCGTTCGGTTGTCTCGTGGGCGACTACTACTTCGACCACAGCCCGATGGACGTCGAACTGCTGGGCGAGATGGGCAAGATCGCTTCATCGGCATTCGCTCCTTTCATCGCCGCGGCCGACCCCGGGCTGATGCAGATGAATTCATGGCAGGAGCTCTCGAACCCGCGCGACATCACCAAGATCTTCACCACGCCGGAGTACTCGAGCTGGCGCTCGTTGCGCGAATCCGAAGATTCGCGCTTCATCGGGCTCGCGATGCCGCGTTTCCTCGCGCGCCTGCCGTACGGCTCGAAGACCAATCCGGTGGAAGAGTTCAATTTCGAGGAAGAGACCGGCAACGCCGACCACAACAAGTACACGTGGGCGAATTCCGCCTACGCGATGGCGGTGAACATCAACCGCTCGTTCAAGCTGTACGGCTGGTGCGCGCGCATCCGCGGCGTGGAATCGGGCGGCGCGGTGGAAGGCCTGCCGACGCACACCTTCCCGACCGACGACGGCGGCGTCGACATGAAGTGCCCGACCGAAATCGCGATCACCGACCGGCGCGAAGCGGAGCTGGCGAAAAACGGGTTCATGCCGCTTCTGCACCGCAAGAACTCGGACATCGCGGCCTTCATCGGCGCGCAGTCGCTCAACAAGCCCTCCGAATACGACGATCCGGACGCGACCGCCAATGCGGCGCTCGCCGCGCGCCTGCAGTACATGTTCGCCTGCGCGCGTTTCTCCCACTTCCTCAAGTGCATGGTGCGTGACAAGGTCGGCTCGTTCCGCGAGCGCGCCGACATGGAGAAGTGGCTCAACGGGTGGATCATGAATTACGTCGACGGTGATCCGGCCAACTCGTCGGAAGTGACGAAGGCGCAGAAGCCGCTCGCCGCTGCCGAGGTGGTGGTCGAAGAGATCGCCGGTGCGCCCGGTTACTACAGCTCCAAGTTCTACCTCCGGCCGCATTACCAGCTGGAAGGCTTGACCGTGTCCCTGCGGCTGGTTTCGAAACTGCCGTCGGGCAAGAAACAGTGAACCCGTTCCGATCCGCTTGACTCCAGGAGGTCCCCATGCCCATTGATTGCCACGTGAAGATCGAAGGCGTTGAAAGCGAGTCCATCCACAAGGATCACAAGGGGGAGATCGATTGCATCTCCTGGAGCTGGAACGTGCATCAGCCGTCCGCGGTGGGCTCGGGGGTCGGCGGACAGGCCAAGGGCAAGGCGATTCCGGGTGAATTCGTGTTCACGCACAAGTACGACAAGGCCTCGCCGGTGATCGCCAAGCATTGCGCGCAAGGCAAGCACTTCCCGACCATCGTCTGCACCGCGCGCCAGGCCGGCGAAGGTCAGAAGGACTTCATGAAGATCTCGCTGAAGGAATGCATGATCACTTCGGCCCAGCCCAGCGCGGCGAGCGGCGGCGAGATCATGGAGACGGTGGCGATTTCATACGTCGACATCGAGTTCGACTACAAGCCGATGGACGAAAAGGGGACACTCGGCGGATCGGTCAAGTTCGGCTGGAACGTCGCGACGACGGAAACGCGCTGACGTCTCGCGCGCCTCCTGCGGCACGACGCGAAAAATGTCGGCGGTGATGTCATCGGCGGTCGGCACCTCCACGGGTGCCGACATGTTCCTTGCGGTGCGCTCGGCGCGCGCGGGCGACATCAAGGGCGAGGCCGCCGCCACCGACCACAGCGATGAAATCGTCGTGCACGGATGGAGCTGGGGCATGACGCAGCAGGTCGCCGCGGCGGCGCCGACCGGCGGCGGCGGGTCGGCGCGCCAGGCGGGCCAGCGTCGCTCGCTGCGTCCTCTCACCGTTTACAAGCGCCTCGACAAGGCCACGACGTCCCTGATGGCGGTGCTCGGCAGCAACGACTCGGTGCGCACCGCCGTGCTGACGATGCGCAAGGCGGGCGAGGGCCAGCAGGATTTCTTCAAGGTGACGCTCACCGACGGCCGCGTGGTCGACCTCGACTACGCGGCCGACGAACATGGCAACGTGGTCGAGCAGGTGACGTTCGCGTTCGCGAAGATCGAGATCGAATACAAGCCGCAGACTCCCGCCGGCGGGCGCGGCGGCGCCACGACGTTCGCCATCGACGCCTGAGCACCCCCCATGGACGATGCCATCCGCGTCTGCCTGCGCAGCGGCGATACGCATGGCGCGCAGGCTGCGGCAACCGCCGCGGTCAAGGCACAACCGGCCGATAGCCGGCATCGGATCGCGCTGTTCCAGCTCCTGTGCGTACATGGCGCCTGGGAGCGCGCGCTCGGCCAGCTCGACGTCATCGCGCAGCTCGACTCGCAGGCGTTGCCGATGGTCGGCACCTATCGCGAAGCAATCAAATGCGAGGCCGTCCGCGCGGCCGTGTTCGCGGGCCGTGCCACGCCGCTCGCCTTCGGCGAGCCGCGCCGTTGGCTTGCACTGCTCGTCGAGGCGCTGCATGCGCAGGCACGCGGCGATGCGGCGGGCGCCATGCGGCTGCGCGACGAGGCGCTCGGCGACGCCGAAGCATCGGCGGGCACATGCAACGGCGAACCCTTCGAGTGGCTCGCGGATGCCGACGCGCGCATCGGACCGGTGCTGGAAGCGATCGTCAACGGCAAGTACTACTGGATGCCATTCGGGGCGCTCGCGCAGGTCGACATCGATCCTCCCGAGGACCTGCGCGACATGGTCTGGTTGCCGGCGCATTTCATCTTCGCCAATGGCGGCGAGACCGTCGGCCTGATTCCGACGCGCTACCCCGGCGCGGAAAGCGATGCCGATGGACTGGTGCGGCTCGCGCGCAAGACCTCATGGACCGATGACGGCATCGGTTCCGGCCAACGGATGTTCGCGACCGACAACGACGACTTCCCGCTCCTCGAGACGCGGTCAATCATCCTGTCCCCTCCCCCACTTGCGGAGGAGGGTTAGGGTGTGCGGGTGTGCGAATTGACACGGGTGATCGTTTCTTCCCGCGTCCCCGCTCCCGCGCGCGGGAGGGGAGATTCGTGAGGTCGGCGCCGGCATGCGTTGACCTGGGTTCACATGGCCACCCGCCCACCGCCTGAGCGCGACCGCCTGCAGCCGGCTCTGCTCGACCGGCTGATCGACGACAACCCCGAGGAGCGGGTCGAGGCGCCCAGTGCGCGCGTCCTCAGCAAGCAACAATTGCGGCAGGCCGTGCTGCGCGACCTTGCGTGGCTCCTCAACGCGGTGCAGCCGCTCGACATCGAAGCCGAACGCGTGCCCTTCGCCGCCGCCTCGGTGCTGAACTACGGACTGCCGCCGCTCGCGGGAGCGCAGACCTCGACGCTGGACGTGGCCACGCTCGAACAGAACGTGCGCCGGGCGATCGTGCTGTTCGAGCCGCGCATCCTGCCGGATTCGCTGCGCGTCCACGCGCTGGAGGAGGCGTCGGTCCTCGACACGCACAACCAGATCGCGCTCGAGATCACCGGCCTGCTCTGGTCGCAGCCGGTGCCGCTCGAGGTGATGATCCGCACTGAACTGGACCTCGAGACCGGGCAGGTCAATGTGCGCGAGGCCAATCGCGCTGTCAGTTAGCGGCGATGAATCCGCGCCTGCTCGACCTCTACAACCAGGAACTCGGCCATGTGCGCGAGATGGGCGCGGAGTTCGCGCGCCAGTTCCCCAAGATCGCGAGCCGCCTGAGCCTGGACGGCGTCGAGGTCGCCGACCCGTACGTCGAGCGGCTGCTCGAAGGGTTCGCCTTCATGGCGGCACGGGTGCAGCTCAAGATCGAGGCCGAGTTCCCGCGCTTCGTGCAACACCTCACCGAGGTCACCTGCCCGACGCTCGCAGCGCCGTTGCCGTCGATGGCGGTGGTGCGCCTGCATCCGGATCCCGCGGAACCCAAGCTGGCCGGTGGCGTCGCGGTGGCGCGCGGCAGCGGCCTGCGTTCGACGCATGCGCGCGGTGCCGAAACGCGCTGTCAGTTCCGCACCGCGCACGACGTCACGCTGTGGCCGCTCGAAATCGCAGCAGTGCAGTACTTCTCGTTCGCGCCCGACCTGCCGCTGACCCAGCTGCCGCATGCCGCGCGCGTGCGCGGCGGACTGCGCATCCGCCTGCGCGCCTTCGACGGCATCAAGCTCAAGGAGACCGCGCTCGACAAGCTGACCTTCTATCTCTCGGGACCGGACGAGTCGGCATTCCGCCTCTACGAACTCGTGTTCGGCAGCCTGCTCGGGACGCTCGTGCTGCCCGCCGAGCGTCCGGCGCCCTGGTTCGAAGCCGCGGGCCCCAACGGCGTGCGCGCGGTCGGGTTCGACGATGCCGAAGCGCTGCTGCCGCCAGCACGCGCCGGCTTCCGCGGCTATCGCCTGCTGCAGGAATACGCAGCCTTGCCGCAGCGATATCTGTTCTTCGAAGTCGGCGGACTCGCCGAAGCGGTACGCCGTGTCGCGCGCAACGAATTCGAGATCGTGCTGTTGTTCGAGCGCGGCGATGCGGCGCTCGAGGCGCTGATCGACAGCGGCAGCCTCGCCCTGCATTGCACACCGGCGATCAACCTGCTGCCCAAGCGGCTCGATCGCGTGCAGGTCAGCGAAGGGACGTGGGAGTTTCATGTCGTCGCCGATCGCACGCGTCCGATCGACTACGAGGTCTATCGGATCGAGCAGGTCACCGCCTACGGCGGCGCCGCCTTCGGCGAACAGCGCTTCCTTCCGCTTTACACGACTTTTCACGACGCGCCGCCGGAGGCGCAGGCCTTCTTCACCGTGCGGCGCGAGCCGCGCCTCGTTTCGCCGGCGGCCAGGCAGGAAGGCCCGCGCTCCTCCTATCGCGGCTCCGAGGTCTACATCGCGCTGGTCGATCCGGCGGAAGCGCCGTTTCGCGAGGACATCCGCCAGCTCGCGATCGAAGCGCTGGTCACGAACCGCGATCTGCCGCTTCTCCTGCCAGGCGGCGGCGCCGATGCGCCCGGGCGCAACGACTTCCAGCTCGATTCGGGCGCGCCGGTCGCGCGCGTGCAGCTCGTCCGCGGACCGTCGCGGCCGCGTCCCGCGCGCGAGGACGGAGTCTCGACCTGGGACCTGATCAGCCATCTCAACCTCAACTACCTGTCGCTGGTCGACACCGACGAGCGCGAAGGCGCGGCGCTGTTGCGCTCGATCCTGCGCCTGCACGCTGGCGACGATGCCGGCATGCGCAAGCAGATCGAAGGCGTGCGCAGCGTCGATGCACGCCAGGTGGTGCGGCGCCTGCCGCATCCGGGACCACTCACCTTCGGCGCCGGCGTCGAGATCCGCGTCACCGGGGACGAACTCGCATTCCAGGGCGGCAGCCTGTTCCTGCTCGGCGCCGTGCTCGAGCGGCTGTTCGCGCGTTACGCCGGCATCAACAGCTTCACCGAGACGGCAGTGCATTCGCTCACGCGCGGCGAGATCAAGCGCTGGCCGCCACGCGCGGGAACGCGGCCCGTCCTATGACTCCAGGCGCGACGGACGCAACGGAACGCGAAGCCTTCTGGCGCACGGTCGCCGAGGCGCCGTTCCGCCACGACTTCTATGCGCTGCTGCGCCGGATCGAGAACCTCTGGCGCGAACGGCCGCGGCTCGGACGCGCGTTGCGGCCGGCCGACGAACCGGTGCGCGTTGCGCAGGACCCCGAGATGGATTTCGCGCCAGCGCCGGTGAGCTCGCTGCGCAAGGCGGAGCGCGCCGTCGCCCCGCGCCTCGGCGTGCGCATGTTCGGCCTGTTCGGACCCAACGGCGCCCTGCCCTTGCATCTCACCGAACTCGCGCGCAGCCGGGAGCGACAGCACGGCGACGCCAGCCTGCGCGCGTTCGTCGACATCTTCCACCACCG
>Ga0335077_10003286_pt1 | contig 19488 bp, 17 predicted proteins | sample Lox_Sample_31_FD_207151 | JGI IMG/M metagenome (GOLD analysis project Ga0335077, IMG submission 207151) | Soil microbial communities from Loxahatchee National Wildlife Refuge, Florida, United States - Lox_Sample_3.1 | ecosystem: Environmental > Terrestrial > Soil > Wetlands | place: USA...
GAATACAAGCCGGGGAAGTTTCTCGCTGCCTGGCATGAAAGCGCCTCCTTCCAAAATGAACAAAATGTATTCACACAGTCCACCGAGCACGGCGAAATCGTGTATAAGCAGATTGCGGGCTGGGTGGCGCGGCGCGTGGTTTCCTGGAAAAGAGCGGGCGATGCGGTGGCGCGCGGAGAGCGCATCGGGCTGGTACGCTTCGGGTCGCGCGTGGATTTGTGGCTGCCGGAGGAGGCGGAAACGGCCGTGACTGTGGGCGACTACGTAAAAGGCGGCTCAAGCGTGATCGCGCGCATGCCGGAAACCGCGGCCGTGCGGGACACGAGCGGCGAGAAGGGGAGCAGCGCAAGCGCGAAAATGCAAGGAGAGCGGCAGTCGTAGTACTCTGTTGCTGAGCCTGGCAAACCGATATGGCTGAGTACGAACAACACGAAATGCCGTTTGTGGCAGGGAAAAAGCGCGACCGGCGATTGCGGCGCGGGATCTACTTGCTGCCGAGTCTTATGACCGGCGCGAACCTTCTTTGCGGATACTATGCTTCCATCGCCGCGCTGATTGGGGGAAGGGAGGACCTGGATCGCGCCGCGAAGGCCATAGGCATAGCGATTGTCTTCGACGCGCTGGATGGGCGGATCGCGCGGCTCACCGGTACAAACACCGAATTCGGTGTACAGTTCGATTCCATCGCGGACGTGGTGAGCTTCGGCATCGCTCCCGCCATTGTTGCTTATGCCTGGGGTTACCGCGCCGTACCCAGCGCCAACGGCGACTCCTTCCTTGGGCATTTCGCGTGGCTTTGCTGCTTGGCGTTCCTGATTTGTTCGGCATGGAGACTGGCGCGCTTCAACGTGCAAGGTATGGCGCCGGGTGGCTCCAAGAATTTCGTAGGAATGCCGACGCCGGCGGCGGCGGGCGTGGTGGCAGCCATCGTGCACGCGTTTCACTGGGTGGGGCCAATTGGCGATCAGCGGTGGTCTTATGCCTGGTTTGTACTGCTTCCCGTGCTCGGGGCGCTTATGACCAGTACGGTGCGCTACTACAGCTTTAAGGATATTCCCTGGGCCAGAAAGCAACCTTCCATCACCATCATCCTGTTGGTCATGCTGGTGGGGATCATCTGGCGCTACTCCGAGTTCGTGCTGGTAATCATCGCGGGAACGTACGCGCTAGCCGGCATCATCCTGCACATCGTGCGCGTACTGCGCCACCGCTTGGTTACCCGGACGGCCTGACCGATGTCTCCAGACCGTCACGCGCAAAGAATGGTGATTGCTGGTGCGTCTTCTTTGCTCGGTGCCGAGTTGAAAACTGTCCTCGAGGAGAGCCGGTTCGCCGGCTGGGAGTTCCGGTTGGTCGACGAAGAAGACGCCGCCGGTACGCTCACCGAAGCAGGCGGAGAAGCCGCGCTTATTCAGCGAGTGGAAGAAGACACGTTTCATGGTGCGCGATACGCCTTTCTGACGGGCTCCCAATCGTTTGCAAAACAGTGCGTGCGACCGGCGCGAGAGGCGGGCGCTACCATTATCGATTTCTCGCGGGCGAGCCTCTCGGACCCGGATGCCGCGCCTTGGTTCCCCAAACTCGAACGGCTCCGCGGTAGGAATGTGACGAAAAAGGCAAAGACATTCTGCGTTCTATCGGCGGCAGGCACGGCGCTCGCCAGTCTTGCGCTGGCGCTACGCGGCATGGGCATGCAGGGCTTGACAGCCGTGCTGTTTCATCCTGTCTCCGAAGCGGGGAGGGAGGGAATCGAGGAGTTAGAAACGCAGACTTCGCAGTTACTTTCCTTCCAGAGCATAGGACATCGCATATTTGGTGCCCAGGTGGCTTTCAGCCTCTTGCCGCGGTTCGGCGCGGAAAGCCGGGAAGATTTGCGCGAGAGCTTGCTCCGGATCCGTGCGGAGGTGAGCGCTGTGGTGGGCCATCCGGATGAGGATGCAAAAATTGGACTGAATCTCGTACATGCGCCGGTTTTTTACGGCATGACCTTCAGCGCGTGCGCGGACCTACAGGAAATAACAGACGCCGCGAGATTGACAGAGGCTTGTGTGCAAGCGGGTTTCTCGTTTCCTACGGACGACGCCGAAGCGCCGAACAATGTGAGTGTAGCAGGCGAAGCGACCGTTTTTCTGTGCTCACCGGAAGCCGATACTTCCCGCCAGGGGAGCTGGTGGTTCTGGGGCGCAGCGGACAATTTGCGTCTTCCGGCGTGGAGCGGATGCAAACTCGCGGAATGGTTGGAAGAATGAGTGCACGGCCGCACCAACCTGACATATCTCGAGGAGCGAGGAACCTGCTTTTCTTGACCATTGTCCCTGCCATCGTTCTCTGTAGCTGCGGGTATCACGTTGCCGGGCACTACGACGCGCTGCCAAAAACCATCCATGTGATTGCGGTCCCCGCAATGGAGAACAAGACTACGGCGTTCCGCATCGAGCAGAAGCTGACCGCGGCGACCATCCACGAATTTCTGGCCAAGACGAACTACAAAATAGTGTCCGACTCGAACGGCGGAGATGCGGTCCTGACCGGAAAAGTCGTGAGTCTGGAAGTGGTTCCGTTATTGTTCCAGTCGCAGAGCACGGAAGCATCGGGCGGAACAACGACAGCGACTCTGGCGCAGGCGACAGCCATGATGGTCACGATTACGTGCGAAGTAACGCTGAGAGAACGCGAGACGGAAAAGGTCCTCTACCATTCGGATAATTTTGTTTTCCGGAATGAATATCAGCTTGCCACCAGTGGCACGGGCACGGGGACGCAGAGCCAGGTGGAAACCTTCTTCCAGGAAGGCGACCCCGCACTGGACCGCATGGCACAGGATTTTGCGCAGCGGCTGGTAGCCGCGGTCACGGAGAATTTTTGATGGCACGCCTTAGCATGGAACAATTTCGAGAACGGCTTGAGAAGAGAAAGGTGATCCCAGCCGTGCTTTTGTTGGGCGATGAGCCCTATCTGCGCGACGAATGCCGGGCGAAGCTGATTGAGGCCTACGTGCCGGAAGCGGCACGCACGTGGGCCATATCGCGGTTTTCGGCGGATCGCGGAGGAACCCAGGACGCGCTTGAGCAATCGCAAACTTTGCCCATGCTTTCGAAGCAGCAGGTAGTGTTTCTTGAAGAGGCCGAATCGATCGAGACGCTGGGTGAAAAGGCGCGGGAAGAAGCAGTGGAGGGCCTAACGGCGTACCTGCAGGATCCGGCGCCGTTCACCGTGCTCGTGATTGAAGCTGAAAAGCTGGACATGCGCATGCAGTTGGGCAAAAAGTTGGCGGAACTGGCGCTGATCGTCGAAGTGTCACTCGGTGAGCGCCCCGAGGAACGCGTGGGGGCCGCCGTTGGCCTGGGGAAAGCACTGGCCAAGGAACAAGGCGTGGAGTTTGAGAAAGGCGCGGCCGAGGATCTTGCCGAGTACGTGAGCGGCGATCTGATGCGGCTGAAGACGGAAGTGGAGAAACTGTCTACGTACGCCGCCGAACGGAAGATCATCCGCCGGGAAGACGTGAGCGCAATGGTCATTTCCGAGCAGACCACGACGATTTGGGAAGTAGCGGACCTGCTGGCTTCGCGGCAGCCGCGCAAGGCGCTCGAATTCGTCAACCGCTTGCTGCGCGAAGGGGAAGAGCCGGTGATGATGGTCGGCGGCATGGCGTGGATGTACCGCAAACTGTTGGAAGCGAGCGAACTGCGCGGTGCCTCGCAAGGATGGCAGGCTGCAAAAGTGCTGGGCATGAGGCCGGAGCAAGCGGAGCTGGCGATTCAGAGCGCTCGGAGAATTTCAAAAGACCGCTTGCTGAATGGCTTGCGGGCGTTGCAGGAAGCGGACAACCGTTTGAAGGGCGGCGTGCAGGACGTGGGAGCGACAATGGAGTTTCTGGTGTGGCGATTGAGCGGCGAACAGGCTGCTGCGGCGAGATAATTTCCAGGCTAATGGAAAAGCGGACAGCCGGTCTTGTTGCCCGCTCGAATTCAACTCACTCAAAAGAAATGTTACTTGGCGGCCTTGGCCTTCATTTCGTTGAAGGCGAGCGAGAGCCGTGACTTGTAGCGGTTGCCGGTGTTCTCGTGAAGCACGCCCTTGGCGATGGCCTGATCGATAGCGGACATCGTGGGTTGCAGGAGATTTGTCGAGGCCGTGGCGTCACCCGCAGCAAGCGCCGTGCGGAGGCGCTTCATGGCCGTGCGAACGCGCGTGCGGTTGGCGCGGTTGACCTCGCCCCGTTGACGAGCTTGCGCCGCGCGCTTCAAAACGGACTTCTTCTTTTTCTTAACTTTGGTAGGCTGACCTTGGGCCATCTATTGCTCCTTATGTGTTTTGTTCAATCTATTAGTTTGAAGGGAGTGATTCGTTTTTGTCAAACGACGTAAAACCGCTGCCTCGCGTGCCTCTCGGCCCAGACCCCGTGGGAAGCGGTGCGCCAAACTGCACCACGCTTGCGGGGCGAGCATCGAATACGAAGTGCGATCAACTTTCGCTTCTCATTAACTCGCGGAATCCCATCATCACTGTCGAAACCAGCGAGGAGCAACGCTTCCTTGGATTGCTGGAACGCGTCGCGGAACAACTGTCGATCCCGCTTTACGTCTGGAGCGTTACTTCAGGTCTGGGGCGTGTTGGCGGGGCCGCGCTGTACAACTCCGATCAGCCCGAGCAGGCGCTGACCAACATCGGCACAATCCAGGGTGACGGTATCTTCTTGCTGAAGGATTTTGCACGCTATTGTGACAACGACAAGATCAGCCGGAGATTACGGGACCTTGCCGACGGTTTCCGAACGGGCCGGCGATCGATTGTCATTCTGGCAGCAGCGATTGCGCTCCCGCCGGAACTGAGCGTCGACACCGTCGATTTCGCGCTCGGGTTGCCGTCCCCGGAGGAGTTATTGCGCGGGGTGAAGTGCACGCTTTCAGAGCTGAGCTCCGAGCAAAGCGTGCCGAGCAGCCTTGACCTCACAGGAATCGGAGAACTTGCCAAAAATCTCGCGGGATTGCCGGAGGAGGAGGCGCTGCGGGTTTTGCGCCAATGCGTGCTAGCGCGCGGCAGGCTGGACGCTGGACTCCTCGCCGACGTGCTGGAGGCGAAACGGCAAGCTCTGCACACCGAGGGGTTGCTGGAAACAGTGAAGCGAGACGCCTCGTTCAATGATGTGGCGGGACTGCACCGGCTGCGCGAATGGATCGCCAAGCGGAAGAGCGCTTGGACGGCCGAGGGGCAGCGCTTCGGCTTGGTGCCGCCAAAGGGCCAGTTGATCATGGGCGTGCAGGGGTGCGGAAAAAGCCTGGCGGCACGTGCCGTGGCTGGGGAATGGGGATACGAACTGGCGCGGCTGGATGCAGGAGCCCTCTACGACAAGTTCGTAGGCGAAAGCGAAAAGCGACTGCGGAAGGCGCTGGACCTGGCACAGAAACTCGCCCCGGTGGTGCTCTGGATCGATGAAATTGAAAAAGCGTTTGCTTCTGCGGGGACTAGCGGAGACGCCGACGCTGGATTGTCGCAGCGCTTGCTGGCTACGCTCTTAACCTGGATGCAGGACCGGGAAAGCGGTGTGTTCCTGGCGGCGACTTCGAACAACATCACGGTGCTGCCGCCAGAAATGCTGCGCAAGGGGCGATTCGACGAAATCTTCTTTGTGGATTTGCCGAATACACAAGTGCGCGCTGCGATGTTCACGTTGCATTTGAAGAAGCGAGGAAGAGATGCGGCGGCTTTTGACGTCGCCAAGCTTGCAGCGGCATCGGAAGGATTCAGCGGGGCAGAGATCGAGCAGGCTGTGGTTGCGGGCCTCTATACGGCCTTCAACCAGAAGCAGCAACTTTCGACGGACATTTTGCTGGCGGAAGTGCGTGGGACCCAACCGCTGAGCGTAACGCGCGCGGAGGAAGTGGCAGCCATCCGGGAATGGGCCAAGAGCCGGGCAGTGCCTGCGGATTGAGGGAGATAGAGTATGGCTCGAGTGTACAGAAGCGGCGCCAAGGCGCTGCACTCCAAGGAAAAAAACGGCCCGGCGTGAGGGGTGCGCCGAGCCGTTTCCTTATGCGGTCGCTACTTCTTCTGATGGAACGAAAACGAGAAATCGAAAACCGTGTCCCCAGCTGGAACGCGGACCGAAAGTTCACGCGCATTGGCGTCGCGGCTGAACCACATGACGCCCGCAGTTTTCTGCCCCGGAGACAGGGACGTTGGCTTCAGGATGATCGACTCCACGTCGATGGATTCTGTGCGGGCAAAGGGGCCGGGCCGATCCGACGCGAGGGCCATGTGCGGGCTCATGTAGTCGGGTGTCGGCGGAGTCCTCAGCCGGTCGGAATCGGAGATGTGCAAAAGCTTGAACGCTGAGGTGCTGGGTGACGGCGTGGCGGTCGAAGCGGTCCAGAGAACCTGGTGCGTCGAAGTGTGGGCGATCATCTGAGAATCCGCCGGCCCCAGCGTCCTCAGGTTTGGTTGCAGTTCGTCGAGGGTCACGATTCCGGGCATGACGCTTACGGGAGTGTCGCTGCCGTTCGATATCGCCACATTCGCGCGGAATTTCCAGCCCGTGTCCTGCAAAGAGACCTGAACGGTGATACCGTTGGCCGTGATCGATTCCACGCGACGGCCGTGACTGAGGAATTCAGCGCAACCCGGGGCGTCAGCTTCCCACCGCACTACGCCATTGACGGGCGTGGCGATCGAAGGCTGAAGCTCAGCGGCTGCCGGCGCTGCACTCGCGGGGGCAAGGTACATGATAGCGACGTAGCCCTCTTTGCCGTCGGGCGTGCGAATGCGGGCGGTGTAGCCTTCATCCTCAGAGAGGACCCCGACCGTTTCGCCGCAGTGAAGGGAACCGACAACGGTCATGGGCAGCGCCTGCTCGGCGTCGGCGGTGAAAGGAACACTAGTGATGCCGGGGCACTTGACGACCGCCATCGGCTTCGCCGGCGGCGCAACAGGATTGCTTTCTTCTCCCGCGAGTGCTGGTAGCCCGGCGAGGAGCAACGCGGAAGAGGCGAGCAGAAACTTTTGAGACAGAAACATGGCTTTGCCTCCCGCAGAACTCTCTGATGACTTGAATTGCAGCGTGCTATGATTTCGATTTTTGCGGAGCGAAGTACCCGCGTCCATAGTTCGCGGGTACCAGAGGACAGGTAATTTTCGAGATACTGTCCTTCCTAAGATTTGTTGCCGAGGAAGTATATCCAGAGAAGAGATGAGGTGAAGCGAAATGAGGAAGATAGCGCCGCTTTTGTTGATTGCCGTGACTCCGCTGCTAGCTCTATGCGCATGGCCATGGTCGAGCGCGTGCCAGTAGGACGCATTCATAAGCAGCGATTTTGCATCCGGAGATTTTGCTATAAGGTAAGTTCCCTCACCACATAGAATTACTTCTTCCCAGGTCCCTGATGGCAGATTCGCATTCGCGTTTGGCTATTGACAAGAAGCAGATGCTTATATACTGTAGTGTATAAGAGAAGGAGACTCGCGTGCAGCGTACAGAGCTCTCGGATCGCGAGCGTCGCCGCCGCTCCCGTTTGTCGCAGATTGTGCACCAGGCTCGTTTCCTCCGCGGCGCCCTCTCGGTGCGCTCCGTGCGCTGTGGAAAGCCCGACTGTCGCTGCGCTCACGGAGCGCCCCATGCTTGTCTGTACCTGGTTCGCCGTAAGGGTGGAAAACTGCGTCAGCTGTTTGTGCCCCGGGAGTGGGAAGGACGTATTCGGGAGGCCATTCGCAACCAGCAAGAGATGGAGCGGCTGATCGAAGAACTTTCTGATTTGGAATGGAAGCGTTTGCAGCAGCGAAAGGAGTAAGACCGTTCTCCGACGCCTGATCGGCTATGCGGAAAAGATCATTCAGCTCTTCACCCGAGTCCTCGATCGGGTGACCGATCAGCGCTCTCTTCCACGGATCTCCACTTCCTTGGTGGCAAAAGCCGTTCTGGCCATCTACTGGTCGCGACTGGGGAGCCTGAACGCGGTGGGGATGACGCGGTCCGCAAAGTTCTGGAAGAGCTGGTTGGACGGTGCGCTCTGCAGCGCCGATAGTCTGGGGCGCAGCGTTGCGCGCATCGATGCCGCTACTGTGCGGCAGGGAATTCATCACGTTTATGATCGCTTGAAACGAAATAAAGCCTTACCGGATCTGCACGGACTGGCGGTAGCGGTGCTCGATGGCCATGAGACCAGCGCCAGCTATCGTCGCTGTTGTGGCGGATGTCTGAAGCGCATCACCCATAGCGGGCAGACCCAGTTCTACCATCGCAACGTGACGCTGATGTTGCTGTGCGGAGCTCCGCCAGGTCGTCCCGCGGTCCGCTTGCTTTTGGATCTCGAACCCCAACGGGTCGGGGAAGGAGAAGTGGCCACCGCTCTGCGTCTGCTCGAGCGCGTACTGGCCGCTTATCCGCGGGCCTTTGCTGTGCTGTTGGCCGATGCCCTCTACGCGGTGGAGCCCTTTTTGAACTTTCTCTTGGAGCGTGGAAAGGAAGCGCTGGTGGTGCTGAAGGATGAGCGCCGCGATGCCTATCAGGATGCCGCCGGCCTGTGGGCCCAGCAGCGGCCTCAACTGGGCAGCTACGCTTGGCGCCGCTGTCGGTGGTGGGATAGTCCCGACCTGCTTTCCTGGCCGCAAGTGCAAGGGGCTATCCGGGTAATGCGTTCCGAAGAGTGCTGGACGGTAAAAGCACAGCTCACCAAGGAAGTGGCCTCCCAGACCACCAGCTGGGTATGGATGACGACCTTGTCGGTGGCGCAAGCCCGCACCGAACAGATCGTGTGCTTAGCGCACCTGCGCTGGGACATTGAGAATCAGGGGTTCAACGAACTCGTCAACGGCTGGCACGCGGATCACCTCTACCGTCACCAACCTCAGGCCATCGAATGTTTTTTGTTGCTGGCTTTTTTGGCCTACAATATTTTCCACGCTTTTTTTTGCTCGCAACCTCAAGCCGGAGCTGCGCCGCGGCCGAACCATGACGTTCTGGGTACAACTGATCGCCGCAGAAATTCACGCCCTCCCGCGCTTTGCCCTTCCCCACGCACCACCGTGACCGTTGTCTTCGCGGCTACCTACTGGTCGACGACCTCGCTCCAGAGCCGCAGTGTCTTCCGCCATCTGACATCAACCCTGAAACCGCCGCGAAACAGCCCGTGGCATGCGGAAAAAGGCCACCCGAATCTCTTCCTAGCAGCAGAGTTCTCAAAAACACGCGTTATCATGCACATCCTCTGCCCCTTGTCAGTCGATAGCGGAATCGCTGATTCATAAGCCCGTAACTTGACCCTCGGGCGGCTGTGCGCTAGTTTGAAGGAAGTTTCTCCTTATGCAGGCTGTGTCCCAGCCGGAAAGTTCCAGGAGGAAGCCCATCGGCCGCCCATTTCGGGCCGCATCGCAACCTTCCAATTGGATGAGACGCACCATACACATCTCCGGGAAATTGGAACCCTTTTTCGGAACTTTGGACGAAAACATACGATTGATGGAAGACGCCCTGCAGGTGCGGACGCATCTGCACGATACTAAGCTCACTGTAGAAGGAGCCGTGGAGGGTGTTGACCAGGCCGTTCGCATCGTCGAGGAGTACAACCACCTGACGCGGCACGGCCGCGTGCTTTCCAGCGGGGAAGTGAAATCGTTGATGCGCGTTGCGACCGAAGAACCGCACGAATCGCCGCGCGAGATGTTTGAGCACGGGCGAACTCGCTCGTTCGGCAAAAAAACGGTCACGCCAAAGAACGCCAGCCAGCGCCGATACATGGAAGAGATCGAAACGCATGACATGGCCTTCGGCATAGGCCCTGGCGGCACGGGGAAAACCTATCTTGCTGTGGCCATGGCCGTGAGCGCGCTGCTGACAAAACAGGTGAACCGCATCATCCTGGCACGCCCGGCCGTGGAAGCCGGGGAGCGGCTCGGCTTTCTGCCGGGAACGCTTCAGGAGAAGATCGATCCGTACATGCGCCCGCTATATGACGCGCTCTATGACATGCTGGACGCGGACAAGTTGGAGCGTTTCCTGGAGAAGGGAATTATTGAAATGGCGCCACTGGCGTTTATGCGGGGACGCACACTGAACGATTCGTTTGTCATTTTGGACGAAGCACAAAACACCACGAGCGAGCAAATGAAAATGTTTCTCACTCGCCTGGGATTCAATTCCAAGGCGGTGATAACGGGCGATGTGACACAAATCGATCTTCCCGCGGGGAAAAGATCAGGCCTCGTTGAGGCCGTGGAGATTTGCGCGGGGATCCCCGGGATCAGCGTGGTGCAGTTTGGGGAAAAGGATGTGGTGCGACACAACCTCGTGCAACAGATTATTCGCGCGTACGAGGAGCACGACGCGTCCAGTTCGCCTCGTGCGGGAAACGGCAAGGGACCTAGCAAAGAGACTCCAGGATCGGAACCAGTCAGTAACTGATTCAGGATGGCCAGAAAACGACGCGAACCGAAGGCTGCCCAGGTGGGGCGCAGACTCACGGTAATGGAAAATTGCCAGAAGGCAGTACGCTTGAATCTGACCTCCCTCGAGAGTTTTTTGCATCGCGCGAATCGCGAGATCGGATTGCACGGAGACGCCGCGTTTGTCCGGTTTGTGAGCGATAGGGAGATGGCCCGGCTTAACGGGAGGTTCCGGAGGAAAGCGAAGACGACCGACGTGCTTTCCTTTCCTTCCGAGGAACGAAGCCGGCCCGCCAGGTTGGCCTGGCGGGCAAAGTCAGTGCGCGGACGGTTTCTTGGCGATATTGCCATCTCACCTGCGGTCGCGCGGCACCACGCGACATTGTTCGGCCGAAGCTTGTCAGAAGAGATTTGTATCCTGATACTGCATGGGATATTGCATCTTCTGGGATATGATCATGAGAAAGACCGCGGCGAGATGGAACGCGCGGAAGCAAAGCTGCGGCGGCGGTTAGGGCTGGCCGGATGATGCTCTGGGCATATGTCGGCAGCGTGGTGGTGCTGGCTTTGGGCCTGCCGATCTTTTCCTACCTCACGCTGATCTATCGCGAACTTGGGCGCATGACGACGGGGCGCGTCCACGAGCACCTGGATATTTTTGAAGCGGAAATCGAGCCGAAACTGAAAATCAACCGGAGAAGCGGCGGGCGCACCTTCCGTATCCTTGGACACTTCTGGCTGGCGTTTGTTGTGCTGGAGACGACGCGCGGCGTGGTGTATCTCGTGCCGAACCGCTGGGAAGCCGGACTGCAGTTCCTGGTGTTTCTGACGCTGGAAGTCGTGATCCTGATGCATTTTCTTCCGGACATGCTGTTGTACCGTACGACGGGCCGGTGGCTGGTGCCCCTTCTGCCCATGATTCGCTCTGCCATGTGGCTAGCCTGGCCCATTCGCGTGTTTCTGGAAGGGGCTGAATCGCTGGCGCGCATCTCCGAACAGGAGGTGGAGCGCACCCAGGAACAGCGCACGGAAGAAGGAATCGAGGCGCTGGTAGAAGTGGCGGAAGAAGAGGGCATCATCGAGCCGGGCCAGGCGGACTTGATCGAGCAAGTGGTGGAATTCAGCGACAAGCGTGTGCGTGAAGTGATGACGCCCCGGCCGGACGTCGTGGCCATGCAGGCCGACGCTTCGCTCGAGGAGATGCACGCGAAATACGTGGAGACGAAATTTGCCAAGATGCCCGTGTATGAGTCCACGCTGGACGACGTTTTCGGCGTCGTGAATGCCCAGGACCTGCTGCAGATTGCCGATGCGGACCTGCCGAAGCGCAAGGTTCGCGAACTGGCGAAGCCGGTCTTGCTTGTGCCGGAGACCAAGTCGGGATCCGACCTGTTGCGCGAGATGAGGCAGAAGGGGCAATTGATGGCCGTAGTGATCGACGAACATGGTTCTGTGGCTGGCATTGCGACCGCGGAAGACCTCGTGGAAGAGATTGTCGGCGACAGCGGCGCGGACCAAATGCAGCCGGCTCCGGACGCGGTGCGGGAAGCAGACGGGACCCTGGTGCTGCGCGGAAGCATGCCAATCTCGGATTTGGAGAGACTGCTCGCGGTACAATTTGGCGACGGAACGGACGAAACCGTGACGACGATTGCCGGCCTGCTGAGCCACGTGCTGGGCAAGGTGCCTGCGCCCGGAGATAAGACGGATCTCGCAGGTTATCGTTTTGAAGTGGTCGAGGCGAACCAGAGGAAAGTGTTGCGCCTGCGGGCGCGTCGGTTAGCCGCGGCAGGGTCGCGTGCAACCGGTTGAGAGCGAGAGCATACGTGGAGGGAAAACAAGGGACCGTGAGGAAGGAAAAGAGGCGGGCGGGGTTTGTGGCCATCATTGGCAGGCCCAACGCCGGGAAGTCGACGTTGTTGAACCGGTTCGTGGGTCAAAAGGTGGCCATTGTTACTGCAAAGCCGCAGACAACCCGGAACCGCATACGGGGGATCGTCACACGACCGGAAGGGCAGATCGTTTTCATCGATACGCCAGGATTGCACGAAGCGGATACCGTGCTGAACCGCCAGATGATGCGGGAAGTGGCTGCGGCGCTCGAAGGAATCGATGTGTTGCTGATGATGATCGACGCGAGCCGGACACTGCCTCACGCGGATTCGATGCTGTTGGAGAAGGGCCAACGCTTCGGTGGCAAGACGATTCTCGCGCTGAATAAAATCGACCGCGTGCCCAAGCCGAAGCTGTTACCGCTGATGGATGCGTTTGCCAAGGCGTTTCCTTTTGCAGCGCTGGTTCCGATCTCTGCGCTGAAGGGGGATGGCTGCCAAGAGTTGCTCGGGGAAATTGTACATAGCTTGCCGGAAGGAGAGCCATTCTTCCCGGTGGATCAGGTTACGGACCAGCCGGAGCGCTTCCTGGTGAGCGAGGTCATTCGCGAAAAGGCGGTCGCCTTAACGTATCACGAGGTGCCGCACGCGCTGGCGGTGGTGGTCGATCAATTTGAGGAGCTGCCCAAGCTATTGCGGCTTCATGCCACACTGCAGGTTGAGCGCGACTCGCAGAAGAAGATTTTGATCGGGCACAAAGGCGGAATGCTGAAGAGGATCGGCACGGAAGCGCGCAAGGAACTGGAGGCGCTGCTGGGCACAAAGATCTACATCGCGATGTTCGTGAAGGTGGTGCCCGGCTGGCGGGAGGATTTGCAGAAGATCCGGGAGTTGGATTGGCACTCGCAATTGGAGGCGCTGGCGGAGAATCAAACCGAGAAAGAAGAGGGGAGTTAAGAGCCTCTTGCGGGAGGGGCGCTGGAATGAAGTGCGTTATTCGGGGGCGGCGATGCCGAGGGACTTCATTTTGCGGTAGAGGTGGGAGCGCTCGAGGCCGAGCGCGGAAGCAGTCTGGGTCATGTTCCAGCGATGCTCCTGGAGCTTGCGAAGGATGAACTCGCGCTCGTAGGCGCTGCGGGCTTCATGCAATGTAGAGTACGGATGCTGTGGGCTTTCCGCCACGCCGCGGAAAAGTTCGGGCGGCAGGTGGTGTGGTTCAATGCGCGCCTGTGGGCAGACGATCACGAGTCGCTCGACGAGGTTCTTCAATTCGCGGACGTTGCCCGGCCAGGGGAAGCGCATCAGGACTTCAAGCGCGGCGTCACTGAGTTCTCGCGTTTTCTTGCCGTATTCCGCGCTGAACTCGTTGAGAAAAAATCGCGCTAGGACCGGAATGTCCTCCTTGCGGTCGCGCAGCGGCGGAACGTAAAAAGGAATCACGTTGAGCCGGTAAAAAAGATCCTGGCGAAACGCACCGCGCGCAATTTCCTGTTCCAGATTCTTGTTGGTGGCCGCGATCACGCGCACATCCACGCGCAGGGTCTGATTCGAACCGATGGGCTCGATGCGCTGCTCCTCAAGGACACGCAGAACCTTGGACTGCGTTCGATGGCTCATGTCGCCGACTTCATCGAGAAAGAGCGTGCCGCCATCGGCCTTCTGAAATTTTCCGGTCCTGTCGTCGGTGGAGGCGCTGAAACTGCCTTTGACGTGGCCGAAGAGTTCGGATTCGATCAGCTCCTCTGGAATCGCCGCGCAACTGACTTCCACAAACGGACCCTTGCTGCGCAAACTGTTTGCGTGGAGCGCGCGCGCCACGAGTTCCTTCCCTGTGCCGCTCTCGCCGTAGATGAGAACGCGGCCGTTGGTCGGTGCCGTCACGGCGATCTGTTGCCGCAGAGCTTTCATCGGCACGCTCTCGCCAATGACCTGATAGCGATGCGTCATTTCGCTGCGCAGCGCCTGATTTTCTTCTTCCAGGCGCCGCTGCTGGACCGCGTTGCGCACGAGCACGATGACTTTCTCAAGAGAAAGTGGCTTCTCGATGAAGTCGAAAGCACCGAGCTTCGTGGCGCGAACCGCGGTCTCGATGGTGCCGTGGCCGGAGATCATGATGACCGCCGGGGGGCGGGGCAGAGATTGGATGCGGCTTAGAGCCTCCATGCCATCGATGCCAGGAAGCCAGATGTCGAGAAGAACGACTTGAAAATCATTCCTGGAGATACGGTCGATGGCATCCTCGGCCGACGCTACGGTCTCGACCGCGTAACGTTCGTCGCGCAGGATCGAAGCGAGCGATTCGCGGATGCCTTCTTCGTCATCCACGATGAGCAATTTGGGATAAGTGATCATCGATCGGAGTCCGCACCCGAGCGTTCGGTTCCGGAGGCGGCCGACAATTCGGCCACTGGCAGCTCAATCAGGAAGCGCGAGCCCACTGGGCGATTGTCTTCCACGCGCAGCGAACCACCGTGTTCCGAGATGATGCGGGCGGCGATGGCGAGGCCCAATCCGGTGCCACGATCCTTGGTGGAGAAGTGAGGCAGAAAGAGCTTGTCCTTGTCCTCAGGCGATATGCCGTGGCCCGTATCGGCGACGGCTATCTCGATCGTATCGGATTCCGGGTGTAGATGCGTAGCGATGGTGATCTCGCGTACGTTGGCATCTTCGAGGGCTTCGGCGGCGTTGTCGATCAAATTGATGATAACGCTACGAAGCAAGGGGCCGTCGGCACGAATCGCTGGCAAATCGGGTTCAAGCGCGGTCTTGAGTTGAATGCCGTCGAGCCGGCCAGAAAAGACCTCCACAGCTTCGTGAACCGTTGTATTGGCATCAGTGGGTTCCAACTTCGCGGTGGGAAAGCGCACGAATTGCGAGAATTCGTTGACCAGGGAAGACAGCGTAGAAACCTCGCGAACGATCAGCCGGGCGCACTCCTGCGAGATACGCGCAAGCTCCGGATCGGCAGGGGCGTGCCCATCGGCAGATCGCAGTTCGAGTTGGTGGAGAATCCTCTGAGCGGATAGCTGAATGGGTGTCAGGGGATTCTTGATTTCGTGCGCGATGCGGCGCGCCACTTCCTGCCACGCCGCCGACTTTTGCGCGCGAAGAACCTCGGTCAGGTCATCGAATACCAGCACGAAGCCGGTGTTCGCTCGCCGCGGGCCCAGCGAGCTGACGGTAACCGCGAGATGCAAAACACGGTCGCTCAGCACAACCTCCATTTCGCGGGAAACCACGCCCATCCGCAGTGCCTGGCGCATCAGGTGCTCCAGCGTGCGGTTCGCTTCGTCGCCAACGAGAGACTCCAGGGAGTCGACATCGCGGGAAGAGAGTTGGAACATTCGCCCAAGCGCCGAATTGGTGCGCTGCAAGCCGCCGTTCGCGTCTAGGTAGATCACGCCCGCCGGAATGTTCTCGAGGACCGTCTCCATGAGCTGCCGCCGTCGCTCGAGCTCCTGCACGGCGAGCTGGAGGTTGCGGGTGAATTCGTTGATTTGCGAGCGGCTGTCCCGCAACTGGGTGGTCATGGAATTGAACGACCGCACAAGCACGCCAAGTTCATCCTGGGATTGTTCCGGTACCTGATAGTCAAAGTTTCCCGCGGAGACTTCGCGCGTGCCTTCCGCAAGCGCCTGGATGGGAACGGTGACCTGCTTGGAAAGGAAAAGTGCGACCCAGGTCACAGCCGAAAGAACCAGGACCGTAAAGAAAAACAGGATCAGCAGCATCTGGCGCTTCAGCGCGCGAAGATTCTGCTTTACATTTTCATATTGCTGTGTCTGCGTCTGAATCGTGGTCCAGCGGCTGAGAAAGTCCGGGCTGGTGCGGTAGGCCGCGACCAGCGTGCCGTGCCCTTGCCTGGCCAGGTTCACGGGCACGCCGGCTGCGAAATAGCTCTTGTCACGGGCGCGCCAAATCTCGATGCCGCTGGGCAGAGTAATCTGCAGGGAACCTTTCGCGCCGGTGACACTGCAAATTTCGAGGGAACGGTCCTCCGGTTGATCGTCGCAGACGACGCCGCCCTTAAGGAATTGCCCGTTCGCGTCAAAAAGCCACACTCCGTCCAACCCGATGCGAAGGGCCTGTTGAACGAATTCTTCCTGCGACTCCGCGGCATGCGTGGCCGCCTGATGGCCGAGCATGTGCAACCGTGGAAGCGTGCCGCGCCCCAGGTCATTGAGGAGCTTCTGCGTCTGTTCGGAGGAAATTTCGAGAGGCCGCGGAAACCAGCGGCCAAGCGTGCGATTGAGCAGAGAGTAGCTCACAAAAAACATGAAGATGACGGGAAGCAGCGAGACCGCCATGGCCCCCAGGACCATCTTGGTTTTGAACCGTGCGCCCAATTGCGCCTTGCTCTGCTCCATGCGCAGGCGTACGAAACTACGGATCAAAATGAGCCCAAACACGAGCAAAGCAGCAGTAATGAAGCTGTTAACGGCGAACAGCGCGATGACCTCGCGCCAGGATTGTGGCTCGAAGGGGACGTCAAGCGAGCCCATAGTGAAGACAGCAGCAAGCAGGAGCGTAAGGACAATGGCGCCAAGGGTAAGCCGGATTCGTACCCTGGACGTAACCGGGCTCATGAACGGACCTCGAGGGGAGCGGGAAGGAAAGGCCGCAAGGCGCAGTGTTGACAGTCCGGCTCGCGTTTACGGCAATAGTCCTTGCCCGTGCGAACGATCAGGGCATGGTACTCGTTGAACAGCACAGGGTCCGCGGGTAGGCTGCGCTCAAAGAGAGCGCGTATATGGTCATAGGATTCTTTTCCACTCGCGAGCTGATGGCGCTCCAGTATGCGCCGCGTGTATGCGTCGACGACAAAGACCGCGCGCTTCCCTGCGTAGAGAAGAATGGAATCCGCGGTCTCCGGACCAATACCGTGTACCTTGAGCAGTTGTTCGCGCAAAGCCTGTGTGGGCGTCCGAAACATTCGGTCGAGCGAACCCCGATGGTGGACGCGGAGATAGCGGACGAACTCCTTGATCTTCCGCGCCTTCTGTCGAAAATATCCCGAAGAGCGGATCAGCCGGGCGAGCCGGGAGAGCGAAACATCCTCGATAGCGGCGGCCGAAAGCAGTTTTGCGCCGCGCAATTCGGAAATCGCTCGCTCCACGTTCGACCAGCTCGTATTCTGCGTCAGGATGGCTCCGACGATGATCTCAAACCGGGTGCGCCCGGGCCACCAATACTGCGGACCGTGGGACCGGAATAGGGCATCATAGTAGGTGCCCAGCTCGGGGACGGAGGCGATGCCGGTAGGGGCCGCGTGCTGAGGAGAGGTGTGCCGTGTCCGGCCAGGAAGGCTCTGGCGGCTGGGCAGAATGCAGGTGGTGGCAGGCATCTCTCTCGCACGATAGCGACCGCCCTTCGGCAAGTCAAGAATGAGCCACTGGCCGCAAGCGGGAGACCTGTTCCCGCGTACAGGTATTAGCGAATTCACAACGATGGTCCAAAATCGGCCAACGCTGTTCCATCCCCTTTGCTATGTTGAGCGGTGGGTGCACTGCGTTCACGGAGTACTCTGGAATGTCGGTCCGTTTGGGCGAAATATTACTTAAAGAAAGCCTGATCACGCAGGACCAGTTGGATAAGGCGCTCGAATTTCAGCGCTCCAACGGTGGAAAGCTCGGAAGCTGCCTGACGAAGATGGGCTTCATTACGGACGATGACATTACGGGTGTACTCTCGCGGCAGTACGGCGTTCCTTCCATCAACCTGAAGTATTACGAGATCGATCCTAACGTCATCAAGCTTATCCCGCAGGACACCGCGCTGCGGTATCAGGTGATCCCGTTGTCGCGCGTCGGCTCGGTGCTGACCATCGCGATGACCGATCCCACGAACGTCTTCGCGATGGACGACATCAAGTTCATGACCGGGTTCAACGTCGAACCCGTGGTCGCGTCCGAATCGGCGATTGGCGAAGCGATCTCTCGGTTTTACGGCGGCGCAGCCTCCAGCCATGAGGAGTTGAGCTCCTTGATGAAAGACCTGGTCGATGAAGACCAGGAACTCGAGCTCGCGGCCGAAGAACAGGAATTGGACGCGGCTACCCTCGAGAAGGCCGCGGAAGAAGCACCCATCATCAAGCTGGTGAACCTCATCCTGACGGACTCCGTAAAGCGGGGCGCGAGCGATATTCACCTCGAACCATACGAGACCGAAATGCGCGTGCGCTTCCGCGTTGACGGCGTGCTACAGACGGTGATGAATCCACCGTTGAAGTTGCGCGATGCCATTACTAGCCGCATGAAGATCATGGCCAAGCTGGACATCGCGGAAAAGCGCCTGCCCCAGGACGGCCGCATCATGATCAAGTACAAGGCCGAGGGCAAGAAAAAGGAATTGGACTTCCGCGTATCGACCGTGCCCACGCTCTACGGCGAGAAGATCGTTCTCCGGCTGCTGGACAAGGAAAACCTGCGTTTGGACATGACCAAGCTGGGTTTTGAACCGGAATCGCTGAAGAAATTCGAGCGCAACATCTTGAGGCCGTACGGCATGGTGCTGGTTACCGGCCCGACGGGTTCCGGCAAGACCAACACGCTGTATTCCTCTGTCGCGCGCCTCAACCAGGTCGACACCAACATCATGACCGCAGAAGACCCGGTCGAATTTCAGTTGGCGGGCATCAACCAGGTGCAGATGAAGGATCAAATCGGCTTGAACTTCGCCGCGGCCTTGCGCGCCTTCCTCCGGCAGGACCCCAACATCATCCTGGTCGGCGAGATTCGAGACTTTGAAACGGCGGAAATCGCGGTGAAAGCAGCGCTCACCGGCCACTTGGTGCTCTCCACGCTGCACACCAACGACGCGCCTTCCACCATCAGCCGCTTGATGAACATGGGTATCGAGCCGTTCCTTGTGGCTACTTCCGTGAATCTCATTTGTGCCCAGCGCTTGGTGCGGCGCGTTTGTCCGAACTGCAAGGAAGAGCTGGAGATTCCAGAGCAGGCGCTGCTCGACGCCGGGTACTTGCCCGACGAAGTGAAAACCACCAAGATTTACCACGGGAAGGGCTGCTCGACCTGCGGCAAGCGCGGGTACAAGGGACGCACGGGCCTGTATGAAGTCATGGAGATCAACGACGAATTGCGCGAACTGATCCTCGTCGGCGCCTCCGCCCTGGAATTGAAGAAGAAGTCGCTCGAGCAGGGAATGATCACGCTCCGGCGCAGCGGGCTCATCAAAGCTGCCGCGGGACAGACGACGCTGGAGGAAGTGCTTCGTGAGACGGTTTTATAAAACGGAGAAACAGCAAATATGGCCGGCATAACAT
>Ga0335077_10003287_pt1 | contig 19478 bp, 21 predicted proteins | sample Lox_Sample_31_FD_207151 | JGI IMG/M metagenome (GOLD analysis project Ga0335077, IMG submission 207151) | Soil microbial communities from Loxahatchee National Wildlife Refuge, Florida, United States - Lox_Sample_3.1 | ecosystem: Environmental > Terrestrial > Soil > Wetlands | place: USA...
GAGCAGCAGCCAGGCCGTGGTGCTGATGGCGATCGGGTGCGGCAGCGGCGGCGGGGCACCGGTCGGGCGGCGCTGGAGGCGCGCCCGCTGGGCAGGAGTGTCCCGGGGAGGAACGGCCGCCCCCGGTGTTCCAGCCGGGCCGGATGGGACCTGCGGGCTTACCGCGCCGGGCGGGGCGGCCGGGCGCTCCGTCTTCTCGCTCACCGCGTGCTCTGCCTTCCCGGGATCAGCGCCTGTGCGCGCAGCCAGCCGTCAGCCACCTTGCGGGCAGCCTGCCCGGCCAGCATCACCCGCGCGTCGAGGTCACGCAGCGCGGCCGTGGAAAGGCGGGCCGAGACGGCATTGAGCGTGGCGAGCAGCCGCGGGCCGTAGCGGCCGACGGTGTCCCGGCGGACCAGCGGGGTGACGTTCTCGGCCGGCTGCAGGGCGCGGGTGTCGGCCAGGATGACCAGATGCTGTGCCGGGATGCTCGGATCGGTGGTGAAGAGCAGCCCGGCACCGATCTGGCCCGCCTCCAGCGCCTGCCGGGTAACCGGGCCGCCGGTGTCGGTGGCCGTGAAGGCCTTGAACCGCAGCCCGTAGGTCCGCGCCAGCCCCGGCAGGCAATCAGCCCGCTCCGGCATTCGGGCGGGCCGCCGAACACCAGGCGTGGCGCCTGGCTGGCAAGGTCGCCGATCGACCGCAGGTGATAGCGGGCAGCGGTCCTCGCGGTGACCACGATCGCGTTGGCGTCCTGTGCCGGGGCGGGCTGCGCCGCCACGAGGCCGCGGGTCTCCGCCACCCGGGCCAGCGACCGGTAGGTCGCCGCCACGCGCAGGCCAGCATTCGCCAGCACGCCGCCCGCATCAGCGCGCCGCACCTCAAGCCGCACTTCAGGCCGCACATCACCGGGCACGCAATTCATAAAGCCGCGCTTCATCAACAGCCGCCGCAAGTTCTTTTTGTTGCGGCAAGCAAAACGGCGTGCGCGGAATCCGTGCCTGACATTGCGATTGGCCCGGCGGCCATGGAATACGCCCGGCGGCCTCGCCCGCCACGCCCGCTCCCAGGCAGGACCGGCCCGGGCTAGCTGCCAGCCCCGGCGGCCGCGGCGAACGCGGCCATGGACGGGAACTCCCAGTCCGGCGTCACCGGTGCGGGGGGCTCCGGGGTGGCGCCCCAGCCGGGCCGGGCCTTGCGCCGGTTGATCCACACCGTGGCAAGCCCGGCCCGCTTGGCGGGCACGTGATCATGGAACAGGCTCTGCGCCACGTGCAGCAGCTTGCCGGGCCCGACGCCCAGCCGGGCCGCCTCAGCGGCGAGGGCGTCGAAGTTCCGCTGCGCTGGCTTGTATGACCCGATGTCCTGCGCGGTGAGGACGCTGGTGAACTCGGCGCCGAGCCGGGACTGCGATCCGGCGAACGAGGCCCGGTCGACGTTGGACAGAATGATCAGCTTGTAGCGCCTGCCCAGCGCGGCCAGTGCGTCGTGCGAATCGGTGAACGCGGGCCAGTCGGGCACCGAGGCCGCCAGGCGGGCCGCGTCCCTGGCGGTCACCTCGGCGCCGAGCTTGCCGCCGAGCATCCGCATGCCTTGTGCCAGGACGTCGGGGTAGAGGTCGGCGGGGTGCTGCTCCTCGACCGCTGCCTCGCAGGGGGCGTACTCGGTCAGCAGCTGCTCCGCCGTCAGGCTCAGCCCGTGCTCACGTGCCCACGGGGTGAGCACCGCCGACAGACCGGTCTCCCAGTCGATCAGGGTGCCGTAGCAGTCGAAGCTGAGCGCTTCGAAGTCGGTGAGTTTCATCGGTCTCGCTCCTTGATGAGGTCGAGGAAGAACCGCTCGCCACTGTCGAGGTGCTCCTGCCAGGCCTGGATGGCCGGCCTGGCCTCCCCGGCCTGGAGTGCACGCAGGAGGGCCGCGTGCTCGGCGGCGATTTCCTGGGCGCCCCGGTAGGCGGGCCGCAACTGGGCGATCAGCAGCCGGAGCTCGGCCGCGATGCCATCGAAGGCCCGCAGCAGCCGGGGTGAGGCCGCGGCGCCGAGCATGGCGCGATGGAAGGCGATGTCGTGGTCGGCGACAACAGCCCATGAGGCGCTGTCCGGCAGCGCGGCGAACCCGGCCAGCGCTGCCTGGAGGCCGGGGAGGGGACACCGGTGCTCGATGACCAGCGCGACCGCTGCGGCCTCGACCGGCTTGCGGACCTGGTACAGATCCACCGCGTCGAAAGCGGTGAAGGAGCGCACCCGGGCGCTGCGCCCGCGCCCGCGCTCCAGCAGCCCATCGCCGACCAGGACCTGAACGGCGGTGCGGACGGTCGGCCGGGCGGCGCCGAACTCGTCCGCGAGCTCGGTGTCGCGCAGCTCCTGGCCTGCCGGGTACACCCCGGCCAGCAGCCGGCGCCTGAGCTCGTTCGCGACGGCGTCGGCGACGGTCACCACGCGCAGACTCATGTCTATCTGTATAACAGGTTGACAGGTGATCCCGGCCGTGCTCGCGGGCCTGGCCGGCGGCGTGATCAACGCGTGGCTGTTCCTGGTCCGGGTACCCGCCTGACCGTGCCGTGCGTGCCGCCTGCGCGGGCGGTCAATCCGGTCGACCCGCCGCACCGCGCGGGGCCACAATGGGCAGGCACCGCGGATTCTGCCGAGCACGATGGGGGCCCGATGCCGGTGTGGTGCCCGGCCAGCGGGCCTGCAGCCGATGGAACCGGTCATGGACGTCGATGCCGCCACCACCACCGCGGCGCGGGCGGTCATCCTTGTCGAGGGCAGGAGCGATCAGGCCGCGCTCGAAACACTGGCGGAGCGGCGCGGCCGTGCGCTCGGCGCTGAGGGCATCGCGGTGGTGCCGATGGGGGGCGCGACCAACATCGGCCGTTTCCTGGACCTGCTCGGCCCGCGCGGGCTCGGCGTCCGGCTGGCCGGGCTGTGTGACGCCGGCGAAGAAGGCTGCTTCCGGCGCGCCCTGGAGCGGGCCGGCCTGGGCTCCGGCCTGTCCCGCGCTGGCATGGAGGCGCTCGGTTTCTACGTGTGCGCCGCCGACCTGGAGGAGGAGCTGATCCGCGCCCTGGGCACCGCCTCGGTCGAGCGGGTCATCCGGGCCCAGGGTGAGATCCGGTCACTGCGCATCCTCCAGCAGCAGCCGGCCCAGCAGGGGCACAGCCCGGACCGGCAGCTTCACCGGTTCATCGGGACCCGGTCCGGCCGCAAGAGCCAGTACGCGCGGCTGCTGGTGGGCGCGCTTGACCTCAGCCGGGTCCCCCGGCCGCTTGACCACGTGCTCGCACACGTCGCGCCGGGCCCGGTGGATCGCACGGAGGCCTGACCGGTGCGCGGCGGGCCCCCCGGCTCACCGGGAGTTTGCCGCCGCGGCGCCGGAGGCCCGATGATCAGCCAAGCAATTCGTTTTGCAGCGAAGGCGTTCAGCTGCAGCGGCCGGAGGGAACGCGGATGACAAGCGGTGACGATGGGGCAGCACCGGCGGAGCCAGTGGAGGCCGGGCGCGCGCCGGACCCAGCGGACCCGACCTGGGAACGGCTCCAGGACCAGCTCAAGTGGTATGACGACAAGAGCGGTTACAGCCAGCGCCGGTACAAGTGGCTCAAGGTGCTGGAGATCGCTATCGCCGCGGCGCTGCCGGTGGTGGCCAGCATGCACAGCCCCGTCTGGGTGACCGGCGGCCTGGCGGCGGTGGTGGTGGTGCTGGAGGGAATCCAGCAGATCTTCCAGTACCACGAGCACTGGATCACCTACCGGGCCACGGCCGAGGCCCTCAAACGCGAGCGCTACCTCTACCTCGCCCAGGCGGGCCCGTACGCCGGGGACGACCGGCACATCCAGCTGGCCGAGCGGGTCGAGGGCCTGCTCTCCCAGGAGAACGCCAAGTGGGCGGCGACCGGCCGGCGGGAGGGGACTTCCCACCCGGCACAGCGATAAGCGCGCTGGCCCGCGGGGGCCGGCGCCAGCCCGTCACCGGCCGCCAGCCCGCCACCCGCCACCGGCCGCCAGCCCGCCACCAGTCACCAGCCACACATCCTGGGCCCGTGCCGGAGGGTCACGCATGGCCCGGAACTTATCTGGAGGGCGGCCTCCACAAGCACGGGTCGCGTCCGCTAGGGTCGAGCCAGGGTCACCAGCGGCGGCCGTGCTCGCCGCCGCCTTCCCAGGGGGGATCGTGACGCTTGGAGGTTCCCCTATGGGCAACTGGCAGCTGGACCCGTACCACACGCAGGTCGAGTTCTCCGCGAAGCACCTCGGGATGATGACGGTGCGCGGCTACTTCGACGAGGTCAGCACCACCGCCGACATCGACCCCAGCCACCCGGAGACGGCGACGGTCGAGGCGACCATCTCGACGGCCAGCATCCGCACCAACAACGGGATCAGGGACAACGACATCCGCTCCTCGAACTTCCTGGAGGTGGACAAGTTCCCGGTGATCACGTTCAAGAGCACCGGCGTGAAGGCGTCCGGGCCGGACCGCTACACGCTGACCGGTGACCTGACCATCAAGGGCAACACCCATCCCGTGTCCCTGGAGGTGACCAGGTACGGCGAGTTCAGCGACCCGGGGATGATGGGGCACCGGATCGCCTACGGCGCCACCACCAAGATCAACCGGAAGGACTTCGGCCTGAGCTTCAACGCGATCCTGGATGGCAAGCTCGTGGTCAGCGAGGAGATCCAGATCACGATCGAGGGCGAGCTCGTCGAGCAGAAGGAGCCCGCGGAGGCGAGCGGCTGACGGCGCGGGCTCCGCGGCCGCGGAGCCCGCCAGCGCCCGGCCGCCACTGCCCGGCCGCCACCGCCCGGCCGCCACCGCCCCCGGAGACGGCCGGGCAGGGACCGGGCGCTGACCTGATGGCGGGCGCTACCGTCCCCGGTCACCCGCCGGTGACGTCCCACGCCCGCGTCTCACGCCTCCGCCAGACGCCAGCCGGCCCCTGCCCGCGGCAGGATACGATCCGCAAGGGGGTCGTGCCGTGGCTGCTGGAAGAGATGCGCACCCTGATGGCTCAAGGTCGGCCGCGCTTCCCCCACCAGCGCCTGAGGCGCCCCGGCGGCGCCGGGCCGTGGTAGCGGCGCGGGCCCGGCGGCTCGCCCGCGCCATCCGGGACAGCGACGAGGCGGCCGTGGAAGAGGCCGTGCTGCGGCTGAGCCGCTCCCGGCGGCTGTTCGCACCCTTCGCGCTCGCGGTCGGCGCCTTCGTCATGCTGTTCGAGGGGCTGAAGCTGCTGTTCTCCAACTGGCGGCTGACCCTGATCCAGCTGCTCCCCGCGATGTGGATCTGGGCCGCCATGTACGACCTGAAGGCGCACGTCTTCTACGGGAAGACCTACCACGTCGTGCAGGGGGCGGCCAGGATCCCGATCGTCCTCGCGATCACCGCGATCACCATGGCGAGCTTCTTCCTCAATGCCGTGTTCGCGTTCGCGATCGCCCAGCCGGGCCGGCCGCTGATCCGGCCGGCGTTCCGCCAGGCCCGGTCGCACCTCGCCGTCATCCTGGGGTCGGGCGCCGTGGTCGGCCTGTGCCTGGGCCTGTCCACCGGGGTCCTCCTGCGCTGGGGCCTCTGGTGGTTCGCCGTCTCGCTGAGCATCGTCATCGCCGTCATGATGGTCGCTTATGTCGCCGTCCCCTCCCGGCTCATCGGCGTGAAGCCCACCCACTCCAGACGGGACAAGCTGGCCGCCGCCGCCGTAGGCGGGGCCATTGGGGCCGTGGTCTGCACCCCGCCCTACCTGCTCGGCCGCATCGGGCTGCTCATGCTCGGCACGCGCGCGCTGTTCATCCCCGGCCTCGTCGTGTTCCTCACCGGCCTGACCCTGCAGGCGGGCACCACGAGCGCGGTCAAGGCGATCAAGATGGGCGCCAAGCTCATCTCCGGGCGCCCATCGGCCGCCGGCCAGCCGCTGCCCTCCCGCTCTGGGCCCCCGGCCGCAGGCCGCTGACCGGGGCTGGCGGGACTTACCGGCTCTGACGAACTTGCCGGGCCCGGGCTCTGACGGCGGGCCAGCGGGGCGGGGCCTGGCGGGATGTGGAGACGCCCCGCCGGCTCAGGGAGTGGCGCTGGCCGGCGGGGCGTGCTCAGAAGGCGCTCCCGGCACGGCTGGTGGCTTCCCGCCGGGAGGGCCACTACGAATATCACCAATGAACCTGACTGTTCACTGGATAATTACTGAATCTAATCTGGATAGATGACGAGTGTTTGCTGACAGGCAGGCGGGCTGCTGGAGCAGGCGGGCCGGGCGTGGCCACGTTGCCGGGTAAGGGTGGCTGGCGGGGCAGGAGGGCCGCCCGGATCAGGAGGGCTGCCGGATCAGGAGGGCTGCCCGGATACGGATGTGCCGCCGCGCGGAGCGGCCGTGGCTATGCCGCCGTACCCGGGGCCGGGCGGGGCGTGACGGCAGCCAGCAGCTGCCGGCGCTGTCAGACCGGCGCTGTCAGACCGGCGCTGTCAGACCGGCGCTGTCAGACCGGCGCTGGCCGGCTCACTCTGGGTCGCCGAAGACCCGGCGGTGTGCCGGTTCCCGCCCCGGCGGCTGGCTGGGCCGTGCCCGCGCCGGCACCACCGGGACCGGGCGTTCTTCCGGCTTCCCGGCCGCGAGCTTCACCCGCTTGCCGTGATGGACGATCTCAAGCTGCTTGCCGTCCTCCAGCAGGTAGCGGGCCGAGGCGTGGTTGACCTCCACCCGCAGCCGCTGCCCCCGGATGAGGAGGCTGAACGCCAGCTTGGTCAGGCCCTCGGGCAGGCGCGGCGCGAAACTGACCGTGCCGTCATGGTGCCGCAAGCCCGCGAAGCCGCCGACCAGCGCGACCCACGCGCCCGCCAGCGATGCGATGTGCACACCGTCACGGGTGTTGTGCTCGAGGTCGTGCAGGTCCATGAGGGCGGCCTCGCCCAGGTAGTCGAAGGCCAGGCTGAGGTGCCCGACCTCGGCCGCCATGACCGCCTGGGTGCAGGCGGACAGCGACGAGTCCCGCACTGTGAGCGGCTCGTAGTAGTCGAAGTTCCTGGCCTTCTGCTCGGCGGTGAACTCGTCCCCGCACAGGTGCATGGCAAGCACCAGGTCGGCTTGCTTGACGACCTGCTTGCGGTACAGCTGGAGGTAGGGGAAGTGCAGCAGCAGCGGATAGCAGTCGGCGGGTGTGCCGGCGAAATCCCAGACCTGGTGCCGGGTGAACCCCTCGGCCTGCTGGTGCACGCCGAGATCCTCGTCATAGGGGATGTACATGTCCTGCGCCGCATCGCGCCAGCTGGCCGACTCCTCCAGGTCGATGCCGAGCTCGCGGGCGCGGTCGGGGTACCGTTTCGCCGTCTCCGCGGCCGCCAGCAGGTTCTGCCGGGCCATCAGGTTGGTGTAGACGTTGTCGTCGGCGAGGGCGCTGTACTCGTCAGGGCCGGTCACGCCGTCGATGTGGAACCGGCCGTGGGCGTCGTGGTGGCCCAGCGAGCGCCACAGCCGCGCGGTCTGGGACAGCAGCTCCATCCCCGGCCCGCGGGCAAAGGCCTCATCGCCGGTCGCGTCGACGTAGCGGACCACCGCGTCGGCGATGTCCGCGTTGATGTGGAAGGCGGCGGTGCCGGCCGGCCAGTAGCCCGAGCACTCCTTCCCGGTGATCGTCCGCCACGGGAAGGCCGCCCCCTTGAGCCCGAGCTGCGCGGCCCGCTCCACGGCCGCCGGCAGCGTGCTGTGCCGCCACTGCAGCGCGCTGGCGGCCGCGTCAGGAGCGGTCAGCGTGAGGACCGGCAGGACGAAGGTCTCGGTGTCCCAGAACGTGTGCCCGTCGTAGCCAGGCCCGGTCAGGCCCTTCGCCGGGATCGCACGGTTCTCCCCGCGGGCACCGGCCTGCAGCACGTGGAACAGCGCGAACCGCACCGCCTGCTGGACCTCGGCGTCGCCCTCTATCTCCACATCGGCGCTGTGCCAGAAGTCGTCCAGGTACTCGCGCTGCTCGGCGAGCAGGCCGTCCCAGCCTGTCTGCCGTGCCCCGCTCAGCGCCGCCCACACCTGGTCCCGGACCGCGGGCAGGGACCGGGCGCCCGACCAGCCGTAGGCGACGAGCTTGGTGAGCTGCAGCCGCTGCCCGGGCCGCACGACCGCGGTGGCGGTGGTCACGCCGCCGTCGGGAAACACCCGGGATTCGATATGCACGTCGGGCCCGTCGATCAGGTGATCCATCCCCGCGCCGATGCGCAGCCCGCTCTGCCTGGTCTGGTGCACCAGGATCACGGCCTTCTCGTGCGCGCCCTGGTACTCCTGCTCGAGCGGGCGGTCGAGGACGGCGCCAAGACGGGGATCGCCGCCGGAGCCGGGCAGCTGCTCGTTCGCGAGCAGCTCGGACTGCAGCGCGATCCGGGCCGGCTTCTCCAGCGGCTCCACCTCGTAGCGGACCGCGGCGATCGCGCGCTGGGTGAACGACACCAGCCGGGTGCACGTGACGCGGACCGTCCCCCCGGCCGGCGATACCCACTCGGCGCTGCGGCTGAGCAGGCCGGTGCGGAAGTCCAGCAGGCGCTCGTGCGTGCGCAGCTCGCCGTAGCGGACGTCGAACGGCTCGTCGTCGACGAACAGCCTGATCAGCTTGCCGTTCGTGACGTTGATGACGGTCTGCCCGGTCTCCGGCAGGCCGTACGAGGCCTCGGCATACGGCAGCGGCCGCCGCTCGTAGACCCCGTTGAGGTAGGTCCCCGGCAGGCCGTGCGGCTCGCCCTCGTCCAGGTTCCCCCGCCAGCCGAGGTGACCGTTCGACAGCGCGAACACCGACTCGGACTGGGCCAGCATGTCCAGGTTCAGCATGGTTTCCCGCAGGCACCAGGGCTCGACGCTGAACGTCGGCTGCTTAATCACGAGTGGTCCAGCAGTTCGGCGAGATCGGTCACGACGGCGTCCGCGCCGTGCTCCCGCAGCGCAGCCGCCTGCCCGGCCCGGTCGACTCCCACGACGAAACCGAACTTGCCGGCCCGGCCGGCTGCCACGCCGGCCAGCGCGTCCTCGAAGACCACCGCCTCGTGCGGCTCCAGCCCGAGCGCCCGCGCCCCGGCAAGGAACGTGTCCGGGGCCGGCTTGCCCCGCAGCTGCTCACGCTCGGCGACCACGCCGTCGATCCGCACCTCGAACAGGTCCTCGATGCCCGCGGCGACGAGCACGTCGCGGCAGTTGGCGCTGGACGACACGACGGCGCGGCGCAGGCCCGCTTCCCGGGCCACCCGGACGTAGCGGACCGAGCCCTCGTACGGCTCCACCCCGCCCTCACGGATCAGCCGCAGCACGAGCTCGTTCTTGCGGTTGCCGAGCCCGCGGACGGTTTCCGCGCCGACCGGATCGTCATTGCCGCCCTCGGGCAGCTCGATCCCCCGGGAGGCGAGGAACGAGCGCGTCCCGTCGGCCCGGGGCTTCCCGTCGACGTACTCCTCGTAGTCCCTGGCCGGGTCGAACGGCACGAACGGCTCGCCGGTCCGCCGGGACCGGTCCCGCAGGTAGCTGTCGAACATCTGTTTCCACGCGGCGTCGTGCACTTTCGCTGTCTGGGTGAGGACGCCGTCCAGGTCAAACAGGCACCCACGGGTGCCATCAGGGAGACCGAGCACGCATCAAGCGTACGAGAATCCGGCCCGGCCGGGCAGTCCCGCGCGATCTTGCCATGATGAATTCATCCTGACCGCCAGCGGCGCGCCCCCGCTTCGCGGCCGCCAGGCACAGGCGGCGCACAACGACGAGCTCATCCTGCGGGCGGCCCGGGAGGTGTTCCTCGCCGACCCCACGGCCCCGATCTCCGCGGTGGCCGAGCGGGCGGGAGTCGGCATCGGCGCCCTCTACCACCGGTATGCGGGCAAGGAGGACCTGCTGCGCACCCTGTGCCGGAACGGGCAGGAGATCTATCTGGCCGAGATCAGGCGGGCGCTGGCCTCCGACGCCGAGCCGTGGGAGGCGTTCACCGGCTTCCTGCGCCGGATCGTGGCCGCCAACACCCATGGCCTGACCGTCCGGCTCGCGGGGACGTTCGTGCCCACCGCCGAGCAACTGGCGCTGGCGGAGGAGATGCAGGCGCTGGGCCTGGAGCTGTTCGAGCGGGTGCGCGCCACCGGCATGCTCAGGGACGACGTCACCTACCTGGACGTGGAATTCCTGCTCGAGTTCCTCGCCGGGGTCAAGCTCGGCGACGCCGGCCGCACCGCCGAGCTCCGGCAGCGCCACCTGGCGGTCGTGATCGACGGGCTGCGCTCCGGCCAGCGCACGCCACTGCCCGGCCAGCCTCCCACCTGGCAGGAGCAGACCCAGCGCTGGCTCAGGCACTGACCAGCGCGCCCCCTCATCGGCCAGCCGTATCCAGGCCCGCGGCGGCACTGACGGCCGGCGCCCAGGCCAGCGCCGCAGGCCCGGGGACAGCGGCGCAGACGGGGGGCAGCGGCGCAGGGTACCGGTCGGCGATAATGGGGACGTGGATGGTCGTGGCGCCGCCGGCCGGGTCCGCAGCCGTATCGGTGCGGCCATCTTCGAGCGGGTGGCCGGGCCGGAAGGCCCGGCGCGCCGCCGGGTGATCAACACGGCCGGCGGCGAACGCTGGTTCGATGAGGGCCGCCCGGTCCGCCGCGTGCACGGGGACTCCTCGATGTTCATCGGCGGCATCAGGGCCCTGCTGCTGCAGTCGCTGCATCCGCTGGCCATGGCCGCGGTGGCCGGGCATTCGGGCTACCGCGGCGATCCGTGGGGGCGGCTGCAGCGGACCAGCTACTTCCTGGCCGTCACGACGTTCGGCCGGGCCAGCGACGCGCAGGAGGCGATCGAGCGGGTCCGGGCGATCCACCGCCGGGTCACCGGGATCGCGCCCGACGGGCGGGCCTACGCGGCCTCGGACCCCCACCTGCTGACCTGGGTGCACATCGCGGAGGCGGACAGCTTCCTGCGTGCGCATTCCCGCTTCGGGGCCCAGCCGCTGGACCAGGCCGGCCGCGACGGCTACGTCGAGGACCTGGCCCGGATCGGCGCCGCGCTCGGCGTGCCCGACCCGCCGCGCACCGAAGCCGAGCTCGCCGCCCGGATCACCCAGTACCGGCCCGAGCTGGCCGGCACCGCCCAGGCCCGCGAGGCCGCCCGGTTCCTGCTGCTCAGCCCGCCGCTGCCCGCTGTCGCCCGGGCACCCTACGGCGTGCTGGCCGCGGCGGCGGCATCGCTCCTGCCCGGCTGGGCCCGGCGGCCGCTTTACCTGCCCCGCCTGCCAGTGACCGAGGCCACGGTGGTCCGCCCCGCGGGCCACGCCCTGGTGCACGCCATCCGCTGGGTCACAAGCGCGCCTCCAGCGCCTTCGGCCAGCTAGCCGCAGGCCGGCGGCCGCAGCCAGCGCATCTCGCCGTCGCCGCGGACATCACCGGTGGGCGCCAGCCCGGCGGCGCGGGCCACCCGCTGGGAGGCCAGGTGGCCGGGATGGATGTGGGCCACGACGGCCCAGCCAGCGTCATGCAGCAGGCCCACCAGGCTGCACGCCGCCTCGCTGGCATAGCCGCGACCCTGCGCGGCGTGCACCACCACCCAGGCGACCTCGGCCGGGCCGGCCGTGGGACCGCCCGCGGGCAGCGTCGCCTGAACGGTTCCCACCGCCGCGCCGGTGCTGCGTACGCGCATCACCCAGTTGCCCCACAGCTGGTCACCGGCGGGCGAGCGGCGCGTGGCAAGACGTGCGTAGCGGCCGGCCAGGGCTGCGGCGCCCAGCGGCGCGCCGCCGGTGAACTCGTGCAGCCGGGGATCATCGAGCAGCGGCGCCAGCTCGGCGGCGTGGGTCACGGCGAGCGGCTCAAGATCGAGCCGCTCCGTCCGCCAGCCCTGATCGAAGTCGATCATGTGGCGGCCGTTGCCGCCTTGCCAGCCAGGGTGCCCGCGGAAGGCACGCCGGCCACCCGCGTCAGGCCGTTCCCTCGACCAGCACGAGGCTGCCGGTCGAGGCGCGCTGGCGCATCGCCATCGCCGCGGCGTACTCCTGCGACCCGTGCCAGCGCCTGGCGGCGTCGGCGCTGGGGAACTCCAGCACCACCAGGCGCCGCGGCTGCCAGCCGCCTTCGAGCGTCTCGTGGGCGCCGCCGCGGACCAGGAACCGGCCCCCGTGCGGCTCGAGCGTGCCTGGCACGAGCGCCGCATACTCCCGGTACGCCTCCTGGTCGTGGACGTCGATATCGGCGATCACGTACGCAGTCATCTGTTCCCCTTCCCAGGATCGGGCTGGCCAGCGCGGAGCGAACGCGGCGGGCAGGAGGCAGCAGGGCCGGTCTCAGCGTACGCGCGGGCAGGTGGCGGCGACTGGCCCGGCGCACCCGGCCGGGCAGGCGCACCGGGCCCGTGACCGTACCCGGCCGGCCAGGCGGCGCACCGGGCCTGTGTCGGCACCGGCCAGCAGGCGGCGGCCTGTAGCGTGCGGGTCGTGACGGCGCCGCGGTTTGTCGTGCAGCTTCATGACGCGACGGCCCTGCATTTCGACCTGCGGATCCAGGCCGGCGATGTCCTGCGCTCCTGGGCGGTGCCCAAGGGCCCGTCGCTCGACCCCGGGGCCAGGCGCCTCGCCGTGCCGGTCGAGGATCACGACCTGGCCGCGGGAGACTTCGAGGGCGTGCATGAAGGGCAGCAACGGGGCAGCGGCGCGGTGATCATCTGGGACGAGGGCAGCGCCGAGATCCTGCGCGATGAGCCGGGCCATCTGTCCTTCATCCTGGACGGGCACAAGCTATCGGGCCGGTTCGGCCTGACCCGCACCGGCGGGCGCCGCTGGATACTCGTCAAGGCCCGCGACGAGCACGCACGGGCGGGCTCGGACATCGTCGCCGAGCGTCCCGCGAGCGTGCGCAGCGGCAGGACCTGGCAGGACCTGCGCGACGGACGGGCCCCGGACGGCAGCCGCTGAACCGCCAGGCCCGCAGCCACCGAACCGCCAGGCCCGCGGCCGCCGGGCCGGGCCCGCAGCCGTCCAGCCGGGAATCACCACCGCTGGGTCACGCAGCGCGTGCCAGCAGCCTCCTGACCGCCGCCACGCCGGCCATGGCCTGATCGTCGTCGGGCGACTGCGGGATGAGGTTGAACTCCGTGCAGCCCGCGGCGGCGTACGGCGCGAGGAACCCGGCGACATCCTCGGCGGTGCCGTAGGGGCAGTAACGCTCGAAGCGCTCGAACGGGAGCTGGTAGAAGTCCTGCATGGCCGGCGCCAGGCAGGCACGGGCAGCCTCTTTGGAGTCCGCCAGCCCGCACCACACCTGCATCGCGTGGCGCGCCGGCGGGTCTGGGCGGCCCGCGGCGGCGGCCTCCTGCGCCGCCATCTCGACCGCGGCGGCGAACCGCTGGGGAGAGTTCCAGATGCCGAGCCAGCCGTCGCCGAGCCGGCCGGCCCGCCTGATCGCCGCGTCCGAGCGGCCCCCGACGATGATGGGAACCGGGGTGGCCGGCGCCGGGGCGATGACCGCCTCCTCAAGGTCGAAGAAGGTGCCGTGGAAGGTGACCGGCTTGCCGGTCAGGAGCTGGCGCACGATCGTGAGGCATTCGTTCATCCGCATGCCCCGCGTTGCCGGGTCGACACCGCAGGTCGCGACCTCGTGCCGGTCCTCGCCGCCCACCCCCACCCCCAAGATGAGTCTGCCCGGGGCGAGCCGGCCGAGGTCGGCGAGCTGGCGGGCCACCAGCACCGGATGGCGCAGCGGCAGCAGGTACACGCCGGTGTAGACGGGCAGTGTGGGGTGGAGCATCGCCAGCGCGGTGGCCTGCAGGAGCCCGTCGAACCCCATGCCGGTGAAGAAGCTCACATGGTCTCCGCAGCAGACGTGGTCGATGCCTGCCGCGCCGGCCCGCGCCAGGAACGCCGCCGCGGTCTCCGGATCCTGCTCAAGCAGGCCGAAGGGCGGGAACATGCCGACCCGGGGCGATGCGCTCATGCTGTCTCTGCTCATTGGCTTGCCACGCTCCGGCGGGATCGGGGACGAAGGGCGGGGACCAGCGCGGGCACGCGCGCTCCGGGCGGGTGGGCTGCCTGGTGGGGGTCATGACCCGAACCTAGGATGACCCGGCCGCGGGGCGCCATCGGGTGAACTACCGGTACCGGCCGGGTCCAGGGGGCCCTGGCGCCCGGACGCCGCCCGGCGCATCGGGCGAACTACCGAGGCTGTCGCCGATGCCGCCGGTGGCGCACAGCCCGGGCGCCGCTACGGTGCCGGCCGGTGCTCGGTGATCCAGGCGGCGATCTGGGCGCGCGAGCGGACCTGCAGCTTGCGCCGGATGTTCTCGACGTGCGCCTCCGCGGTCCGCGGCGCGACGGACAGGCGCACCGCGATGGAATGGTTGGTCAGCCCCTCGGCGACCAGCCTGGCCACCTCCATCTCACGGCCGGTGAGCCGCGGCTGCGGGCCCGTCCGCTCGCCGAGGAAGCCGAGCGTCGCCGCCAGCGCCGCTTCCCATTCACCCTGGTAGAAGAGATGGCCGGAGCCTGGCAGCGGGATGAGCGCCGCCCCGGGGATCAGCGTGGCCACCTCGCGGCCCAGCTCGAACGATGTCGCGCTGTCCGCCTCCCGGTGCAGCACCGCCGTCCGCGCCTGGACCGTCGGCAGCAGCGCCCTGACGTCGGTGCCGTAGTAGACCTCCAGGAGCCGGCAGCCCACGGCGGCCGAGGCGGCCGCCCGCTGCAGCCGCGTGAACGCCTCCACGTCCTCGGCGGTCGGGTCGGGGATGAAGATGCCGGCCAGCATTTTCGAGCCCAGGCCCCAGTGCGCCCGCATCAGCGCCACGATCGAGTCCCTGACCTCGGGCGGTGCCAGGTCGGCGCCGCTGGCGCACATGCCGTACAGCACCAGCGCGTCGACGCGATCCGGGCACTTCGCCGCTATCGCCACGGCGAGCTGGCCGCCCTGCGAGGCGCCGAACATGGCGAACCGGCCGGCCCGGGCGGCGTCGGCGACCGCCAGTGCCGCTGCCACCTGCCCGTCGAACGACAGGTCGATCCCGTCCCGGTCCGACAGGCCGCACCCGGGCTTGTCGTAGCGGATCACCGTGAACCGCTCGGCCAGCCGCTCGGTGAAGCTGGCGAAGGAGAACAGCTCCAGTTGCCCGCGGAGATGGGTTATCCAGCCCGATTCGAACAGCAGCGGCGGCCCGGCGCCCAGCACCGAGTAGGCGACACGGCCCGCGGGCGTGGCGCAGTACCTGATGGCCGGCATCACCCGTCCAGGCTGGCATTCCCGGCCAGCGGAGTAAAGGAAGGCCAGGATGGCGCCAAACGGGCAGGCATGGCGGGCGCTGAGCCGCGCGCGCGAGCCCGCCCCGGCAGGGGGGCGCAACGCGGACGGCCGCGCCCCGGGCGCCCGGCAGGCCGGGTCTCTAAGCTGCTGTGGGGGAAGGGAGGATCACGTGGGGCCGACGAGCAGCTATCTGGATAACTCCGGCCGGGACGACGTGCTCGGCGGGGGTGCGCGGATGATCCCGGTGAGCACCCCCAAGGGGACCTACCGGGTCTGGGTGAAGCGGACCGGCAACAACCCCGCCCTCCGGGTGCTGCTGCTGCACGGCGGGCCCGGGGCGACGCACGAGTACCTGGAGGCCTGCGACAGCTACCTGCCCGCCGCCGGCGTCGAGTACTACTACTACGACCAGCTCGGGTCGGGTTTCAGCGACCAGCCCGACGAGCCCTCGCTGTGGGAGGTTGACCGCTTCGTCGACGAGGTGGAGCAGGTCCGCGTCGCGCTCGGGCTGGACTCCGGCAGCTTCGTCCTGTACGGCCACTCATGGGGCGGGATCCTTGCCATCGAGTACGCCCTCGCCCATCAGCAGCATCTGCGCGGGCTGGTCATCTCCAACATGATGGCCAGCGTCCCGGCCTACAACGCCTATGCCGAGCAGGTGCTGATGCCGGAGATGGACCAGGCGGCGCTGGCCGAGATCAAGGCGCTGGAGGCCAGCGGCGACATCGAGAACCCCCGGTACATGGAGCTGCTGAACGAGCAGCATTACGTGCACCACGTGCTGCGCATGCCGCTCAAGGACTGGCCCGATCCGGCCCAGCGCGGCATCGCCCACATCAACCCGGCGATCTACGTGTCGATGCAGGGCCCGAGCGAGCTCGGGATCAGCGCCGACGCCAAGCTGGCCGGCTGGGACCGCACCGGCGACCTCGCGTCGATCACGGTGCCGGCCCTGGTCATCGGCGCCCGTTACGACACGATGGACCCGTCCCACATGGAGATGATGGCCAGCCGCCTGCCCGCGGGCAGCTACCTGTACTGCCCGGAGGGCAGCCATCTGGCCATGTATGACGACCAGGAAACCTACTTCGCCGGCCTCGTCGCCTTCCTGCACGGCACCGCCGGGGAGCCGGCGGCACCGGCGCCCGGCTAGGCCGGCAGCGGAACGGAGCTGTGTCATGTGCAGGCTGCTGGGGCTGACCGCGGGATCCGAACCCGTCGCCGCCACGTTCTGGCTGCTCGACGCGCCGGACTCGCTGGAGGTGCAGAGCCGCCGCAACGCCGACGGGAGCGGGATCGGGTTCTTCGATCCCGCGGGCGCGCCTGTCCTGGACAAGCAGCCCGAGCCGGCGTTCCGGGACCCCGATTTCATCCGGGAGGCGAAGCAGGCCGAGTCGGCGGTCTTCGTCGCGCATGTGCGGCTGGCGACGGCGGGCGGCCGGTCGGTGCGCAACACCCATCCGTTCACCATGCACGGCCGGATCATGGCGCACAACGGCGGCTTCGGCGAAGTCCAGCGGCTGGAGGAGCAGCTGGGCAGCTACCGCGAGCTGGTGCTCGGGGACACTGACTCCGAGCGCTACTTCGCGCTGATCACCCAGCAGACCGAGGCTCACGGCGGCGACGTCGGCGCGGGCATCGCGGCCGCGGCCCGGTGGATAGGCGCCCGCCTGCCGGTCTCGTCGCTGAACACCGTGGTCGCCGCGCCCGGCGAGCTGTGGGCGCTGCGCTACCCCGGGCAGCATGCGCTGCACATCATCGAGCGGCCAGCGGGGGCGAGCGCCCCGGCGGGCACGGCCAGCGGCGCGGCCACCGGCACGGCCGCTGACGGCACGGCCGCTGACGGCACGGGCCGCTCCGGCCTGCACGCCCGCAGCACGACGTCGTCGGTGCACGCGCCCGCGCTGCAGGCGCTCCCCTCGGTCGTCGTCGCGTCGGAGGAGCTGGATGGGGAACGCGGCTGGCGCATGCTGGCCTCCGGCGAGCTCATCCACGTCCGCCAGGACCTGACGGTCGAGTCGGCGGTCGTGATCCCCGAGCCCCCCGCGCACCTGGTACCGCTCCCGGCCGGCAGCCCCAACATCGACACCTGACCGGAACCGCCGGCGGGCACGGCCGGGAACCGCCGCCGGGCGGCCGGCCCGGGGCCGTTAGGCTGCCAGGGGAGCGGCAGACACCGGGAGGCGGCGCATGACCGGTCCTGTCAGCGCGGCAGCCGCGGGCACCATCGAGCTCGGCGGCGACCTGGTGGTGCGGCGGATGGGCTTCGGCGCGATGCGGGTCACCGGCGACGGCATCTGGGGCGACCCGCCGGACGCGGAGCAGGCCAGGGCGACGCTGCGGCGGGTGGTGGAACTCGGTGTCAACTTCATCGACACCGCCGACTCTTACGGCCCGGAGGTCAGCGAGCGGCTGATCGCCGAGGCCCTGCACCCGTATCCCGGCGATCTTGTCATCGCCACCAAGGGCGGCCTGGTGCGGCCGGGCCCAGGGCGGTGGGACGCCGACGGCCGGCCCGGGCACCTGCGCGCGGCCTGTGAGGGGAGCCTGCGGCGGCTGCGGCTGGACCAGATCCCGCTGTACCAGTTCCACCGGCCCGACCCGAAGGTGCCGCTGGCCGAGTCGCTGGGGGCGCTCGTGCAGCTCAAGGACGAGGGGAAGATCCGCCACATCGGGATCTCGAACGTCTCGCCGGCACAGCTGCGGGCGGCGCAGCAGATCACCCCGGTCGTCTCGGTGCAGAACAGGTACAACGCGGCCGACCGCAAGTCGGAGCCGATGGTCGAGCTGTGCGAGCTGGAGCAGATCGCGTTCCTGCCGTGGGCGCCGATCCAGCAGTCCGACGGCAACCCGGCGGTGGCCGCGGCGGCCCGGCGGCACGGCGCCAGCCCCCGGCAGATCATGCTGGCCTGGCTGCTGGCGAGGTCGCCGCGGATGCTGCCGATCCCCGGCACCGGATCGCCCGGGCACGCCGAGGCCAACGTCGCGGCCGCCTCGATCGAGCTGAGCCCGGACGAGGTCGCGGCGATCACCGGCCGGGCGTGACCCTCAGTATTCGGCGAGCGCGCGGCCGTGCGCGGCCAGCGCCCAGATGACGACCACGTCGATCGCGATGATCAGCAGCGACCAGACCGGATAGAAGGGGATGAACAGGAAGTTCGCGATCGCGGACACCACGGCCATGATGATTCCCACCACCCGGGCCCACAGGGCCCCCTGGAACAGGGCGAAGCCGGCCAGCACCACCACGATGCCGACGATCAGGTGGATCCACCCCCACCCTCTGGCGTTGATGCTCACGTAGTAGTGGGGCGGCACGTGGTAGAAGCCGCTCCTGACGATCGCGGCGAGCCCCTCGAGCGCGCCGAAGATCCCCAGCACGATCATCATGATGGCGGCGAAGGTAACCCATCCGGCCCCGGCACGCGACCGCGGTCCCTGATGAGACATGGCCTCATCCCCTCTCCCCGGCACTGGTTGCAGGCACCGGCACCCTCGCATCCTGGCGCGGCAGGAACAGGTCCCACATCATGCGTAACGGATGAGATGTCTCACCCTTCCACCAGCGCCAGCTCCCGGCACCGGGTGACCGCCTCGCTCCGCGAGGAGGCCCCCAGCTTCCGGTAGATCGAGGCGCCGTTCCCGGGATTCCCCCGATCCTTGGCAGATCATCACCTACCGGGTCAGGGACAGCGGCGGCGAACCTCCGTTTCGCCCTTTTCGCGCCGGGCCGGGTGCGGTCAGATCAGCTCGAGCTGCCGGGCCCGGCGGACCGCCTCGCCGCGGTGGGCCGCGGCCAGCTTGCGGTAGATGCTCTTGAGGTGCGACTTGACCGTGTTGACGGAGATGTACATCTCGCTGGCGACCTCGGCGGTGTTCAGCATGCCTGACACGTGCCGCAGCACCTCACGCTCGCGTTCGGTGAGCGGCTCCACCGCCACGACCGCCGCCCGCTCGGGCGCACCCTGGGGCGCCGGGGGCTGGCCGGGACGACGGGCCGGGGTGAACAGGCGCCGGTGGGTGCGGGCGAGCTCGGGGTCACGCCGCAGCACCGGCGCGATCCAGCCGCGCTCCATGGCGAACGGCAGCCGCAGCTGCTCACGTTCGGCCAGCCGCAGCGCTGACGTGAGTGACCGGCGCCCCCGGGCGCTGTCGCCGCTGCCGTAGCTGAGCCGCGCGTCGACCAGCCACGCTTGCAGGCGCACCCGTTCGGGTGTGGCGCTGCCGGCCGCCAGCGCGGGCGCGAGCGCACGCCTGGCGTTCGTGCCGTCCCCGGCGGCTACCCACGCGTGTGC
>Ga0335077_10003288_pt1 | contig 19477 bp, 14 predicted proteins | sample Lox_Sample_31_FD_207151 | JGI IMG/M metagenome (GOLD analysis project Ga0335077, IMG submission 207151) | Soil microbial communities from Loxahatchee National Wildlife Refuge, Florida, United States - Lox_Sample_3.1 | ecosystem: Environmental > Terrestrial > Soil > Wetlands | place: USA...
GACGTTAGTTCGAGCGGAGGGGACCTGCGGTTGCTCCGCTGCTGTTTACTACTTGATACAATCCAGTGTGCGTCTTGTGATTCTTCCATCTCGCGACGGCTTGTGCTATGAGTTGGTTAACATCCCTCTCTGCCCTGTTCTTTAGAATCATTGGGTTAGGGAAAAACTCCCCGCAAATTCTTCCATCCAAATGGCTTACCTGTAAGCTCAACATTCCTCCAGACTTATATCCAAGGAGTGGGCGAAAAAACCCTTACTGGAAGCCATTTGTGGCGGCAAGTAAGAAATGTTAACAATGAGGCATAGCGCCATGTACCGCCCTCCCCCCATCTCCCCTGCAAAATATTGAAAATAAAGATACAGAAAAAATCCCTCCTCGCAAAATCTTGCAGCCAAAGGGGTTAGATATCAAAATCTTCTATCGAAAGGACTTACGGGAGGAAAATCTGACGCCCCAGCCAAACTCCCCTTCCTGCCCCCGGCGCTCCCAATAGGGTGCAGTTAACCAAGGAGGCAACCAGCGCGGACTCCTTTCCAGCCCTAAGCCCAAGGCCCCAATCCCTCTTGGGGCCTAGAGACACTAAACCTCTACCGGCAAGTGTACCCGTCCGCGCGCCGTTGTCAGTGAAGGCGGGGGGTACTATGACCTGAGGGGATTTTGCTACACCCATACCCCAGGGGGGTGTGCTGGGCGTGCTGGGCGCGCTAGGGGCCAAGGGCAGATTGCAGGCGTCAATCAGCATACGCTGGAGAAAATCTGTAAGCGGGAGCCTGTGCGCGCGATCAAGCTGGCGGAGTGTCTGAAGGTGCTTAAAGAATACGAATCGAAGCGGACCGTAAGCCCTGCCCAATCCTGAGGACGCAATGGCCAGTCACTGCTGAAAAGAAAAGCCGGAGTCTGCGCTCCGGCTTTCGAGAACACCTAAGGAGGGTCACATCAGTTAGAACAATTTGCGGCGCAACAGGCCAGCCAGTCCCAGGATTCCAGAACCGAACAGCATGATGCTGCTGGGCTCAGGCGTGGTTCCGCTGCCGCCGCTACCGGTGATGGTGAAATCTTCCGAAGCAATCGTGCCTACCGAACTCTCGGAGGCCTGCGACGGACAGCCGCTGCCACTGCAGCCCTTGCCGCTGTTCTCATCCCAGTAGACCGGGTCGCCGCTGGGGACGGCCGCGTTCTGCAGGTTCAGCCAGTAGGTCACGCCGTTGGTCAAGCCGTTCACGGTGAAGCCGCTGTACGTGATCTTGTCGATGTCATAACCATACTGGTTGGTCGAGATGAAGGTGTCCGTGATGTTGTTACCGTTGGCGGTGCCGGAGCCGTAAACAGTTCCGCTATTTTCGCCAGAGGTGATGGACCAATCCCCCGCGTCCATTTTGTCGCCTGGGAACTCCCAAACGCCGAACTGAAAGCTGGTGACCGAGCCACCCGCGACGAAGGTGTCGCTGACGACGTAGCCAAAGTTGATGGTCCAAGCATCGGTTGTGCCGTTGATGGGGCCGTTGTCCCAGCTCCAATTTTGGGCAAAGGCCGGAACTGCAGCCAAAACCAAGCAGAGAATTGTGAGCGAAGCGATACGCAGTCTCAAGGATCAAACCTCCTGCAGGTTGAATTGGCGAACTGACACGCCAGCCCAGAGGGCCAAAGGGTCTAGTCAAGTAGCCAGCAATTCTGGCACCAGCGTAAGCCACACAAAACAAAGCTTTTCCTGTGCCAAGGTGCGCATATGTTTGCGATAATGTTCTAGGCAATTTCTTTTGACAAACGTAAACGTCATGCCTACGTTGGGGATCACTGCACAAGAGTCTATCTCGGGCAAATTGGAGTGGAATGAGGCTTTTAGGCTGCGCGTTCCCCCGCCAGCACGCGCCCCCTTTCGCCCCCGCTCACCCCTCATCCCCTGGCGGCCCGTATACCCCCCTGGGGTATGGGTGCAGCAAAATCTCCTCAGGTCATAGTACCCCGTCAGTGAAGGCGTTCACAGTTGTTGGTGATATGAAAAGTGCATTAACCAAGTGTCGCCGGCGGGAAACGCGACCACAATCCCTCCGCCAGATTCCGCACGCTGCCAAAGCTTTCCGGCAGGAGTAGGTGCTGGCATCCAACAACACAGGAGCCCCTTCCAGGGGCGGCACAAAACGTTTCGCCCCTCCACCCCACCGGGCGCAAATGCGGCGCTCGATGGGGGCCCGGGCCTGAAGGGGCTCGGGAAATAGTTAACGCAGGAACCCTGAGTGAGCCATCGGCGTCAAATCGTTACGACTGCGGCTGCGTTCCACGTGGCTTCTACGTCTGTCTTGATCGCCGCTCGAACATTCGCACCGCTTATTTCAGAGACGGCAAACGCCTTATTCCCAGCGTCTTTGATTGAGGCCCCCGAGATGCCAGCACTGAGTTCCGTCAATCAAAATGAATCTGTCATGGTATTGGGGGCCCTCCGAATTTCGACGGAGTTGCCATGCTGCGCTGCGAATTTCCTCGCTTTCGGGGGGAAGGGTCGGCTGCTTTTCAGGTTGCTGCTTTTGGCGAACCATAGAACGATAGGATAACCGGTTGGGCTGGTGGAAAAAAGAACGAACGGCCTAAAAGCGACGGCATGTCACGACAACCTCTATCTGGTTTGAGTGAACAACCCGGGTTGCCGGGCCTGTTGAGTTACATTGATTGCATGCACTTGTTCATCAACGGCGACGAGAGGACGTTTGCCGGTCCGTTATCGCTGGCGGAGTTGATCGAGCAACTAGGAATGAAGGGCGACCGCGTCGCAGTGGAACTTAATCGCGAAATTGTCGCGCGCGCACAGTGGGTGGAAACTCAGCTCAACGATGGCGACCGGTTGGAGATTGTGCATTTCGTCGGCGGGGGCTAGAAGATGTCATCCTGAGTCCGCCGTGGCGGACGAACGGAGTCGAAGAGCCTGCCCCGAGTGCGGATGGGCCTGCGGCCCACCCAAGGAGATGAAAATCGGCCAGGCCAGCTTACGATAGCTGCGGCGTGGCCTCGGGCTTTTCAGGAATGGCCGCTGACGATCAGCTATTCCCCTTCTCGCGTCCACTGTCGTGAAAATTACCTCTTTCTATGCCGCTTTTTCCTGAGGTGTCAATGTCATGGAGTAACCCAGACGTTCGAGCCGATGGATCAGATTGCGCGTCACACGATGCTGGTTGAGTTTGTCGAGGTAGAGATCTCCGAGATCGTTGTAAGAAACGTTCTGCGAGAGCATGTGATAGATGGAAACCAAGATCTTATGGCCCAAGGATCTCGTGCAATTCCAGACTGTCCGCGCTCCGACGATCTCGCACAGGGATGAGGCCGATAAACCCCCGTGTTGCGCGCTTCTCCCATCGCAACCGCGTAACTGCGACGAAACCTACCGCCCGGGCTAACGACTCCTTACCCCTTCACCTGCACCCTGGAGAACGACAGGATCACCCGGCTGGATGTGGGTTGTCCGAAAGCCGTTGCCGGATGGAAGGTGGTGAAGAGCAGCACGTTCTTCAACTGCGGAAGAATGGTCTGCGCCTCCTCGGGAGCGGAGAGGACGCGGTAATCCAGGATGCGTCCATCGGGGCCGACAAAGGCTTCCACCACCAGCGAGTCCGCGCCGCTGGTGCCCAGCGACCACTCGATGGGAGTAAACTTCAACTCCGCCGGAGTGTACAGCATGGTGGGCACGTCGTTGGCCGCGCGCACCTGCCCGGGATAGATGAGGCTGATGAGCAGCCCGAAGATGATCATGGTAGTGATCAGGCCGGCCGTGGCCGGAACCATGAGCGCGTCGAAGGCGTTCTCCCAACGAACGCGCAACGCATCCCAGTGCGAACTCCTGGCATTGGCGATTTCCTGCGAAACCGCCACGCGCACCCTGAGCGCCAGCTCGGGCGGCGCTGCCTTTCGTCCCAGGGACGCAACCAACGTCTGGGTTTGACGAACGGACGTGTAGAGCGCGACGCACTCGGCGCAGCCACGCAGGTGCTCATCCACCTGGGCCAACTGACTGCGTGTGACTTCGCCATCCACATACGACGATACGAATTTCTTCGCAACCGAGCACTTCATGACATGACCTCAATCTCTTGACCGCCCATTGGGCTGCTCTTGCGATGTCGTTTTTCGCGCATCACCGCCGTGTCCAGGCCGAATGCTTCGAGGTGGCGCTCCATGCGCTTGCGCAACGCCTCGCGCCCGCGCACCAGGCGTGACTTCACCGTTCCCAGCGACGTCTGCATTACCTCGGCGATCTGCTCGTACGACAACTCTTCAATGTCCCGGAGGATCACCGTGGTGCGGTATGGCTCGACGAGGGCCTTCAACTCCGTTTCCACGCGGGCACGCAATTCTTCGTCGCAGGCGCTTTGCAGTGGAGACTTGCCCTCGTCCACCAGCCTGTCCTTGATGCCGAGAGCGGCGTGTTCCGCGCCGGCTGGAGGCTCGATGGAGGTCTCCTGCATTTTGTGCCGGAACCACCAGCGCCGGTGGTTCGAGGCTTCATGTACCGCGATGCGGTAGATCCAGGTCTTCAGGCTGGAATCGGCGTTGAAGTTCCGGATGCCGCGAAACACCTTGATGAACACTTCCTGGGTCGTATCGGCGGCGTCGGAGGGGTCGTCGAGAATCCGGTACACGAGGCTGTAAACCGGCTGGTTGTAATGTGCGATGAGCCATTCGAAGGCCTCTTCCGACCCAGCCTTCAGTTCAGCCACAATTGCGGCTTCCGCGGTGCGGACTCCTATCGCACTTGCGAGGTCACTCACTACTGATACTCCCGCCAAAGGCGTACCTCAATGATAAACCCGCAACCGCCTTCCTCGACGCGCGAAATGAGCCTTCCGACGCCGTCCCCCTCGCCTGATTGGCGCACTACCGCACTGCCGTCAATGACAGACCCGGTTACATAGACTCCGGGAAGTGGGCAGATGTTCCCGCCGGAGCGGAGGTTTTGTCCCAAAATGGGAAAAATGGGGAATGTTCCACGTGGAACATTGGCCTACTGCATGCCGGCGGTCGCATTGAGGACGATGTTCAGCGGGAGCACCTGCGGCGGCTTGACGTACTGGTTGACCAGGAAGCGCTGCCCGTCGGCGGTCACGTCGTAGCTGAAGATGTCTGTGGACGACACCGGCGCGCGTGGGTGGATTTGGAACAATGGCGTCGGCAGGCCGGTCGAAAGTCCGCCGGCGGCGGTGACCGCCACGCTCATGATCTGCTTCGTCGGGCTGAGGTAGAAAATCTCTTTGCCGTCGCCTCGCCAGCGCGGCTCGGTGCCGCCGCCACGCGACACCTGCAGCTTGCCGCCAGTTGCCGGGAAGGGCGTAATGTACACCTCCCAATCCCCCGACTCGTCGGAGGCATAGGCCAGCCACTTACCGTCAGGAGAGATCTGTCCCCCATACTGGCTGCCCGGGGCGTTGACGATTGGGGTTTGCTTCCCGTCGGCAAGCGTAAGCAATTGCAGCTTCGGACCCCCGGACTCCATCTGCTGTGAGATGACCAAGCCGCTATCATCGTGGGTCCACGAGGTCGGCATGGCGTCGAGGCGTGCGCGTTCGGGCCCGATACCACGTTCGGCCTCGAGGCCATTGGCGTTCTTGAGCCGGACTATGCAGCCGGGAATCGCGGCAGAGCGGTAGGCGATGGTCTTGCCGTCCCGCGACCAGATGGCGCTGGTTTCCTCGGACGGATCGAAGGTGAAACGGGTGTAGGTGTGGGCCGGCAGGTCGTGGATCCAGACGTCGATGTTCCGGTCCTTCGGGTCGGCAACGTCGACCGCAACCCGTTGCGCGTCGGGCGACAGACTGGGGTTAGCCATGATGCCTGCATCGCCTACCTTGCCGGTTTCCTTCCCGCCCCGGTTGTACCAGGTCAGTTGCGACAATGTAGCGCCGGATCCGAGGTGGTAGACAACAGTACCGTTGTCCGCCGCCGCAAAGGCTCCCCAGAACGTCGAGGGGTTTCGTCCCACGCGCGGAGCCACGACCCTCGGGCGATCCAACAGTGTTGGTTTAGCCTGGTCCATGCGGACCGAAACCAGGGCATGCTTGTCGTCAACGTAATAAAGCCGACCCTGGCCGTAGCCGGGACTCGATAGTGCCGGCGTGACCAGTTCCTTCTGCCTGGCCGCGAGTGAGCTGAGGTAGATTCCGGTGTGCTTGTCATCCGGGCTCTGGTTGAAATCGCCCGCCCAGAAAACGAAGTGCTCCCCATCCGGCAGGAAGACCGGCCAGCGATGCGAGGACTCGGTCCCGGCAAAGAGCTTGTCCGTCAGGGGCGCGGCATCAGTGCCATCCGGGTTGACTCTCCAGATGGGCCCCGCGACGCTCGGCGTATAGATGATGATGTTCTTTTTGCTCCAGCTTCCTCCGCGGCCGGCCTCCGCCTTGGCGATAACCTCCGGAGCGCCGCCCGAGATCGACATCTTCTTCAGCTTGCCACCGGCAAAGAAGGCAACGTACTTCGCATCCGGCGACCAGAAAGGATAGGTGGCGCCTTCACTGCCATCCAGGTGACGAAACTCAGTGGAACCCACACGTTGCACGTGGACGAGCGGCTCGCCCGAGGTTTCGTCGGGTGAGACGTAGGCCACCATGCTGCCGTCGGGCGACAGCGCCAGATGTGTGACTTCCTCGTCGGTTGCGATGGCAAAATCCATGCGCTGCGGCGCCGGGCCTCGCGTCGAGGCGATGTAGCCGGCCAGTGCGGCGGCGGTGAGCGCGAAGGCCACCACGGCCCATATCCAGCGGTTCGAGCGCGACGCAGTCCGAATCGCAGGCAGTGCCGAAGTTGAACCCGAGCCCGAGAGCGCTCCCAGCGCGAACGTGAGGTCACGCGCCGACTGAAAACGGTCAGCAGGATTCTTCTCCAGGCAGTGCCGCACGATACGATCCAATCCCGGAGAGACCTTCACGCCCGCAGAGTCGATTTCCGGAGGATCGGAGTTGAGGATCGCATTCATCGTCTCCACCGGAGAGGCCTCACCAAAGGCTCGTTTGCCGGTGAGCATCTCGTACAGCACGGCGCCAAAGCTGAAAATGTCCGCGCGATAATCCACCATCTCGCCCCGCACCTGCTCCGGGGCCATGTAGGGAGCGGTGCCCATCACGACGCCAGGTGCGGTTCGCATCGTGAGCGCGGCGCTGCTCGCCGAGCTGCCGTTGCCCGAACCCGACTGCTCCTTCGCCAGCCCAAAGTCCAGCAGCTTCACGTGTCCGTCTTTGGTGAGGAAGATGTTCTCCGGCTTCAGGTCGCGATGAATGATGCCGCGCTCGTGCGCGGCGGCCAAGCCGTAGGCAATCTGGGTGCCGATCTCTACGGCCTTGCGTACCGGCAGTGCGCCGCGCTTCAGCCGCTCATGCAGGGTCTCGCCTTCGAGCAACTCCATCACCAGGTAGGAAGTGCCGTCCTCTACACCGACGTCATAAATGGCGAGGATGTTGGGATGGTTGAGCGCGGCGATGCTGCGCGCCTCCTGCTCGAAGCGAGCCATCCGCCCGGCATCGTCGGCGATGGCATGCGGCAGGACTTTGATGGCGACGGCGCGGTTGAGCCGCGCGTCGTGCGCACGATACACCTCGCCCATGCCGCCTTCGCCGACGGGCGAAAGAATCTCGTAAGGTCCCAGTTTTTGGTTCGCGGTAAGTGCCATCACCGATTGTCGATTTACGAATTATATGATGATGCGCTGCCCGCGGAGGAAGCGCGCGCCATCTCAGCCTTGTGGCGCTCGCCACGAAAGGTGCCGCAGTGCTGACCGGAATGTTTTGATGCGCGCCGCCGCCGCTTGGTTTGACTAAGCCATCTGGCTGAGCGAAAATGAATCATGCGCGGTCGCTTCAGACCGCGTTCCTACCGCGAAGTGGGCCTGTGGCGCAGCTGGGAGCGCGCTTCCATGGCATGGAAGAGGTCGTCGGTTCGATCCCGACCAGGTCCACCAAAGTACCTTGCTTCCGATGAGAGTTCTACGTCGGCTGTACAGCCGACGTCTTTGTTCGGGCCCGAAACCTCTTCGTCAAAATAGCTTGCGGCGCATGACGGCAGTCACGGCTAGGACACCCGAAGCAAACAGCACGACGCTGCTGGGCTCAGCAGTGGTTTCTCTGCAGCAAATCGTGAACGCTTCCGATGGAATTCGTTGTGTCAAGGTCGAAACTCCTCGTTAGAACAGTTTGCGCCGCAGCAAGCCAGCCAGGCCCAGGATGCCCGAAGCAAACAGCACGATGCTGCCGGGCTCAGGAGTCCCGACGCTGCCTATGGTGAACGCCTCCGAGGCGATCGTGCCGATCGCACTCTCTGACGCCATCGACGGGCAATTCGCTCCCTTTCCGTCGGTGCCGCCACAACCTTGGCCGCTGTTCTCATCCCAGTAGACCGGGTCGCCGCTGGGGACCGACGCGTTCTGCAGGTTGAGCCAGTAGACCGTGCCGTAGGCCGTCTGCAGGTTCAGGTTCGTCACCGTGATCACGTCGATGTTGTAGTCATACTGGTTGGTGGAGATGAATCTGTCGCTCAGGTTGGCGCCGTTGGCTGTGCCGGAGGCATATACCGTGCCGCTATTCTCACCACTGGTAATCGACCACTGCACGGAGCTCATCATGTCGCCCGGCATCTCCCAGACGCCAAAGTAGAAGTCGCGGTCGTAATTTCCGTCACCAGTGAAGGTGTCGCTGACGACATAGCCGAAGTTGATGGTCCAAGCATCGGTTGTGCCGTTAATGGGACCGTTGTCATAATGCCCCTGCCCAAAGTTGTCATATTGCGCCGCAGCTGGAATTGCGGCCAGCACCAGACAGAGCATGGTGAGGGAAACAAGATGCGGACTCATCAGTCGAACCCTCCTATGTTTGTGGAATCGGGCTGACTGTTAGACCCCCCTTGAAATGGCCGACATGTTACACCCCTGTTGCCTGGGTTGCAAACATTCTTTTGCCCGAAAGCGGGTTCTTTTTTGCGCTATGTCGCGCGATCTGAATTCGCGTTGACAAACGGTGTGGAAGAGGTCCCTCGCCAGGCTTCGGGATTTCGGCACCCGGCATCGGGCAACATAATCAGAAGCCATCATGGGTCGGGATCATTTTGAGGGAACTGCCGTAGGAATGTCGCATACTCCTGTAGAGGGCTTTGTCCGAAATCCGGTGCCCGTTATGATTTGAACGGGCGTTGCGATGAGGGCAACAGGAGGGGTCAAATGCCGGCGGTATTTTCCATTTACAACTGTGGCACGTCTCACAATCGCCAAAACCTGGATGAAACGGTTGCCGATATGGCACGGCGGACGGCGGGCGCGGAAAATCGCGACTGGATGATCAATGACGGCCCGGGAAGTTCTCCCCAGGGCGTCGGCAAATCGGCTACCGCCTTCGAACGGGGCCTGGCAGCGCAAGCCAAAACACCCGGCACTCGCGACCCCATCACTGGGCTGAAGCAAGGCTCCTTTTTCGAAGCGACCCGCGGCGTCATCAGCGGGGAAGGCTGGGAGCACAATGTCGCTCACACCATGGCGGTGTTGAACGCGACGCTCGACCTGCCGCGCACCATTAATATGGTGGGCTGGAGCCGGGGCGCGATCACCTGTTTCATGATCGCCCATGCGCTGCATAACAACCCGCGAACCAGTGGAGTGGAGGTCAACGTCTTCGCCCTCGATCCTGTCCCCGGACCGGGAAACTTTCATGACCCGGACAAGGTGACATTGCCCGCTAATGTGAAGCATTACGCGGCGGTGGTGCAGGAAGACGAGCGGCGTAAGATCTTTAGACCGACGCTGATTGATGCCGACCACGCGCTGGGCGCCAAAACCAGGTTCTACTACATGCCGGGAGGCCATTCCACCGGAGTCTTCCGCACCAAGAACGAGGTCGGATTGATTGCGGCGTTCCTCGCCCATCACTTCCTACAGAAGCACGGCACGCAGCTTAATCAGCCCATCTGGCTCACGTCACGAGATTTGTGCGAGTTGTACGCCAAGGTTCGCATCGATCTCGCGCAATACCAAGGCTCGGGTGGCGGGTTTCTGCAGATTCTGGGCCGCGAACACCGAGTGGTCCCGAACCGTTTCCAGGACACGGGCTATTTCATCAATGATCACCACGCCAGCCAGTTTCGGAAGACGTTTCCGGGAATCTGGTCAGCCTTGGATCGTGGTGTCAACGTTTCGGAGCAGCCGGCCTTTCGGAACGAATTGAAGATGCTGCAAACCAGTGCGCCGACCACTTATTCGTCGCTGCAAAAGACCGGCATAATCTCGTAGGCCAGAGGAGTACGGATCGAAAATCGCGGCTTCACATCAGACGCAGGGGCGCAGGGCTCTTGGCCCGACGCCAGCGGGCGCTCAGAGAGAGACCAGGGAGGCTCGGCCTGGCGCACTTAGCGATCGGCCGTTCCGTCCGACCACTGTCGCACCGGGACCAGGAACGTAGTCAGGCGCTCCCAGGTGTCGTTGAACGCGATGATGGGAGAGCCGGGCAAATCTGCGCCCCATGCCGCAGGGTCGGCTTGTGAAAAGAAAAACATCAGGTGCGGATGCCAGTGGCCGTCGCGATCACTCAGGTAGCCCTGCCTTGACAGCATGTAGCACATGGCACCGGGTTCCATCGCCGGCAATTCCTTTTTGTCGATTGCTGCTGCGATGGCCTCGATCATCTGAGCTTTCGTGCGTCCAGCCAGTATCAAGTCCGTCTTCTTGATGGTGCGCGGAAGATAGGAGCGTGCGGCTGCCGCATTAAAGCAGATCGGACCACGCCGCTTCGGATTCCAAAATTCCGGGTCATCGATTGGAGCAGTCCAGGAGCGCTCCACGATGCAGACGAAACCGTTCTTCCCCTTAATCGCAGTTTCGTAGCCGTGACGCCCAAGAACCAACACCTCAGCATCGCGCGAGATGGATTCCGGCGCCGCGCTCCGCGCCAGGGCTATTTCGGCGCTCCGATCGGACATTAGGTATTGGTCAACAGGGGCCATGCTCGGATAAGGCGTCTTGGCGTCCTGTGCTATGGCTTGCCACGCCGCGCCAATCACAACAACCAGGATGGCCATCTTCAGCGCAATTGTTCGTGCCTTGTTTCCCATCACGATTCCTCCCGGCATCTGCCAGTATGTTGATATCGACATACACGCCCCATGTGCCTATTGGACGTGCCTGAAAAGGAAATGGGGGCGGACAGTTGTCCGCCCCCGTCAGGTCTTGCAAGCGTCCGTCGTTAGGCAAGCTCTGAGAAGTGGGTGATGGGACCGGGCTTCTTGGGAGCAGAGGGGTTGATGACGATCGGCGACGTGCTGCGGTTGTCAGCAATGGTGCTCTCTGAGAAGTGCGCCCCAGGGAGCCACCTCTTGGGAACCGTGGGACTAACAACCGGAGGAAGCGTGCCGTCGCTGTTCTCAGCTGCGTACTGCGCAACCGGACTGGGCTTCTTTGGGACCGAGGGACCGATGATGATGATCGGAGGAAGCAAAGTGCCGTTGCCGTTGTCCGCAAGGGTCTCAGAGGACTTCACAACAGGAAGCCACTTCTTGGGAACCGTGGGACTCACAACCGGAGGAAGCGTGTTGCCGCTGTTCTCGGCTGCGTACTGCACAACCGGACCCGGCTTCTTGGGAGCGGAGGGACCGATGATGATGATCGGAGGAGACACGGTGCCGCCATCCGAAGCAAGGGTGCTGCCAACTGGGTTGACGGTTTGGGCGCGGGCGCCAAGCGCCAGGGCCAGAGTGGTTGCGAACAAAATTGCCTTTTTCATTGGACTCTTCTCTTCTTAAGTTTTGAATTTCACACCATGTAAATTGAGCGCGGTGTGATGGCGAAACATCCATATATCCGCTCTCACTTACATATGCGACATTCGTATGGGGATTCGCTCACGCTAGGAAAAAAATTTTCGCGGCAGACTGAGAGCTTTGATTGGAGATAGGCTATGGACGTCTATCTGGTTGATGGCACATACGAGTTGTTCCGGCATTACTACGCGTTGCCGTCTGCGCGGGACGACGAGGGACGCGAAGTCGCAGCGGTTCGCGGCGTTCTTGCCTCGGTGCTAGGTATGATCCGCGATGGCACCAAGCATATTGCCGTGGCTACCGATCACGTGATTGAGTCCTTCCGCAACGGGTTGTGGCCCGGGTACAAGACCAGTGTGGGGGTTGAACCGGAACTGCTGGCGCAATTCCCGCTGCTCGAAGAGTTACTTTCGGCCGCGGGCATCGTGGTGTGGCCGATGGTGGAGTTCGAGGCCGACGATGCGCTGGCTGCCGCAGCACTTGCAGCCGCCCGCGATAGGCGCGTCGAGCGCGTGATTATCTGCACTCCGGACAAGGACCTTGCTCAATCTGTCCGCGGCACGCGCATTGTCCAACTGAATCGCCGCACCGGCGTCACTTTGGACGAGCTGGGAGTCGTCCAGAAGTTTGGCGTCACGCCGGCATCAATCCCTGACTATCTGGCGCTAGTGGGCGACTCGGCAGACGGATATCCAGGCTTGCCGGGATGGGGTGCGAAGTCGTCGGCGGCTGTGCTGGCCAAGTTCGTTCATCTTGAGTCCATCCCGCACGACTGCCGCGAGTGGCGCGTAAATGCCCCCAATGCCAGCGCCCTCGCTGGGACGCTTGTCCGCGAATGGGACCGCGCCGTGCTTTTTCGGACGCTGGCCACGCTCCGAACCGACATAGCGCTCTTTGACGACGTGGAACAGTTGCGCTGGAACGGACCCAAACCTGCCTTCGAGGCATTGGCTGCTCGACTGGATAAGGCACATACCGAAAAGCGTCGGCGTACACCTGGGAAATGAGTTTGGGCCGAGTGCTGTTAGTGAAGCTGCCTTCCCACAGACTCCCAGGCTCTGCTGACATTCAATATGTGCTGCGGCCGCTGGATTTCCGGCGTGCCATGCCCGAGGATGGACCGACGAATGGCGTTCAGGGATGCGACGTTGGCTTGGATTCTTTCCTCTCGCAGCGTGGAGACGGTCTGTGTTTGCTGATCACAGAGAATTCTCCAAAGCTTCTGGTTGTTCTCTATATGCGCCGGTGTGCTGCACCAAAGGACCGGGCCAGCCATCGAAAGCAGTATTAGTGATCCCGCCGGAAACACCACGGTGAGGCGTTGGTCAAGCAGGTAACCGGGACTTCCGTCCGCCAGCCTGCCTGCACCCTTACCGCCCGACACCTGCACGGAGAGTCGGACCGGAATCTTCCCCAAAGTGCCTTCCAGCAGCACAAACTTCGTGCGACGACTCAGGACTTGCACGCGAAGCGAATCGCGGCTGCCGATCGCGGCCATCAGGATATCCAGCGCGCCGTAGAGTGATCGCTCCGTGGCCATTACGTCGATGAGCTCGGGATATACCCGTCCGTTGGTTTGCCTGCACTCCCGAATGAAAGCCTGGGCCGCCGGTAAATTCGCAAGGTGTCCGTTTACCTGAAATTGCACCCCATGTTTCCGCGCCAGTTTCATCGCCTCTTTCAGCCGGCTGGCCGGATACGGATGCTCGCAGAGGACGTGCATGCCTCGTTGAATCAGTTGCCTGACGACGGAAAAAGCTGCCGAACTCATGGCAGCGCAGGCGAGATCGATGTTGTCGGGAAGTTCGCCGGCCGACAGGTACAGAGGAACGCCGCTGAGGTCCGCCAATTGTTGAGAACGAACGCTCCCCTGCGCCAGGATTCCGACTAATTGAAACTTGCGGGGTTCACGCGCCAGTGCCGTAATGTACGTCCGGGCATAGTTGCTGCCGCAGACCAGGACCCGCATCCGGCTCATCGGCCGGTTTTCTCGACGGCTTCCGCGTGCTCCCGAAGCTCGTCCAGGACGCGCTTTGCGTGTTTGAGATCGTGCGTATCGTGGCCTTCCTGGAACTTGCCGTGGATCTCGGCCAATGTTTGGTGCGCTCTCTTGACCTCACCTCGTCGCGCCAGCAAGGGGCTGAGCCGGGTATGCGCCCGCAATTCCAGCGAGACCGCCTTCTGCTGACGGGCAATCCCAATCGCTTTGTGCAGGCACTCTTCCGCTTCGCGTTGCCCCAACTCGTCTCCATCCGTGATTCGCGATAACAGCTCGCCTCTCCAACGCCAACAGTCGGCTTCGTAGGAGCGATCTCCCGTGTTGGAAATGACCGACAACGCCTCGTCAATCGCTGCCAGCGCCTCCTCATGCGACCCGCTTTTCGCCAGCGCGGCAGCCAAGGTCTGGTGGAACTGCGGAATAACCAGTTCGGCGCCTGAAGCCCGCCAATCCGCGATACCCTCCTTGATGAGAGCGATGCCCTCAGCTCCCTCCTTCTCCTGATTGTGCGCCCATCCCAGCATGATCTTTCCCATCTCGAGAAAGATGGCGATGCCATGCTCGCTGCAAAGCGCAACCGCCTCCTCGGCATAATGCCGCGTCGCTGCTGGGTCATGCCTAGCGTGATGCAACGTCGCCGCAAACGCTAACGCAATGGCCTGACTGAAGGGTTGGTGCAGGGCATTGGCCAGTGTCAGGCTGTTTTCGCTCCGTGCAACTGCCTGGTCAGCACAGCCGAGCATCCAGAGATCCCAAGACGCAAAAGCCATGCTTGCCACTCCTGGATCGTAGCCACCGTACACGAACGCCAGCGAATGGTGCTTGGGACGGTCATAAAGCTTTAACGCCTCTTCGAGGTGTTGCAGTGAGGACTCGAAATCTCCCGACCAGAAAAGAGTATCGCCGAGAGCGTAATGCGCTTCCAGCAACAGAGCAGTATCCCTTGATTCCTCCGCCAGCTCGAGCATCTGTTGAGCTAACTGCACAGCCGTCCCGACCTCGCCCTTGACCTCATAAAAGTTCCATAGTCCCCACAGCGCAGGAAACAAATGCGGACTCTGGCCCAATTCCTTGGCCAACTGCCGCGCACGCGTGTAGGCCCGCTCGACTTCCGGGTTGGCAAAGCCCTTGGTCGAAACCAGGGCCGGGCCAAGGGTAATCTGCAGGGCCAACTCTTTCTGCGTTTTTTCCGGCGATGACGGCAGCTTGGCGAGCATCTCCAGCCCTTTGCGCGCCAGGGTTGCCGCCTCCTGATTGGCGAAGACCTTGGCTGCACGCTCGGCGGCAATCTGGAAGAACTCTGCGGCCCGCGAAAAATCGCGCGCCGACTCGAACAGCAGTGCCATCTGGTGGGCAACATTGGCCTGGGCATTGGGATGCAGTTGCAGCAGCGTGTTCGCCGTCGCAGCGCTCAAATTGGTACGGCGAGTGGGACTGAGCGTGGCGTAGAGCGCGTTCTGATACAGAGCGTGTACAAAACGCAGGTGCAGGGTGAGCGTCCCGTCGGGAAACTCCTTTTCCCCGATCTTCTCGACGAAGACGTGAATGCGCTCGATGTTTTCCAGGCGTTCTTCCACCTCAGCCGCATCGGCTGAGATCGCAGCTGCGAGGACCACCGAATGAAATTCCGTTCCCTCCACGCTCGCCGCCTGCAGCAAGCGGCGGTCCTGCTCCGTCAGGCTGTCAATCTTACGCTGAATCATGCTGCGCACCGAGGCAGGCAGATCGCCACTGATGTCTTCCACCGGCTGCGACAGGATCCATCGGCTCGAATCTTGAATAATGATCTTGCGGTCTCGCAAGTCCCGCACCAGGTCCACCATAAACAAAGGATTTCCTTCGGTGCGTTTCCATAGAAAGTGCGCGAAGGTCAGGGGAAAACGATGCTCGGGAAATTCCAGCGCCAGATAGTCTTCTACGTCTTTTCGCTCCAGACAATTGAGGTTCAGCTCGCGGGCAAATCCACGCGCCTCTAAATCCAGCCGGAGCTGCTGCAGCGGATGCATGTGCTCGACCATCTCGCCCGGCCGGTAGGTGACCACAACGAGCAGGGGAAGCGATTCAAAGCGGCTGGTGACGTACGCCAGCAGGTCAACAGTCGCAGTGTCGATCCAGTGGACATCCTCCAAACACAAGACCAGCGGTCGATGGCGGCAAAGTTCCTGCAGGAAAGCAAAGAACTCCCGCTTCAACCGTTCCTGCGAAGTCGCTTTAGAATCGGCCAGCCGAATGATGGACGAATCCTGCCGCTGAACCGGAGCCAACTCCAGAAACCAGCTTGGTGCCAGGGTCCTCATGATCCGGCTGGCGGAATCACCGCTGGCCGAGTGCAGCAGGCTGTCGAAGGCTTCCAGGACTGGCAGGTACGCTTCGCCATCGGCCAGACGCTCGGAGCATCGGCCACGGGCAACGTTGCAAGAAGCTCCGCCGGCCTTCACCAAGGCAAGGAACTCCTCGACCACTGTACTTTTACCGATGCCGGCCTCACCCGACAGGCACACCAGTGAGCCGCGTCCCGCCGCAGCCAGACTCAGTGCCGCATGAAGCTCCTTCAATGGCAGCCCGCGGCCGACGGTGTGTCGCTCGGTGGTCTTTAAGAAGACGGTGTCAACGTCCGAGGCCGGTTTGCGCAGACTGTCCAGCACCTGTTCGACCTCCGCCGCCGCGGGGCGAAGGCGTGCGTCCTTCTGCAACATGGAGAGCAGAAGACGCTCCAGGGCCGCCGGTATGCCGGGATTCACGCGGGTCGGCGGGATCGGGTCCTGCGACATGATTCCGGTTGCCGTGCTGAACGGCGAGCCGGCCTGAAACGGGTGCACGCCGGTGGCAGCCTGGTACAGCACGAGGCCTAGCGAGAAAATGTCGGTGCCCCACTCCAGCGGCTCGGCCCTGGCCTGCTCCGGAGAGAAGTACTCGATGGTGCCCATCCAACTGCCTTCTTTGGTGATGCCCACCGATAGAGTTTTATCGTCCGGAGTAACGCCCACGCGCGCCAGCCCAAAGTCCACCAGCTTCACGTAACCGTCGGAGCGCACCATGATGTTGTCCGGCTTAATATCACGATGAATGATGCCGGCCTGATGCGCCGTCTTCAACGCCCGCGCCGCCTGGATCCCACAATCAATCACGTCCGACAGCTCCATGCGGCGCGTCATGCGGCTACGCAGCGTTTCTCCCTGGATCCACTCCATGACGATGAAAGACCCGGACTCGTCTTCGCCGATTTCGTGTACGGTTACGATGTTGGGATGATTCAGCGCGGAAGCGGCGCGGGCCTCGCGTCGGAAGCGCTCCAGAACGACGGTGTCGCCGGCGATGGCCTCGGGAAGGAACTTGATGGCGACCACACGTCCGAGGCGGGTGTCCTCAGCTTTATAGACCACGCCCATCCCACCTTTGCCCAGGCGCTCCAGAATTCGATAATGCGAGACGATGTGGCCAATCATGAGGGTCAGAACCTATTGTATCTGGACGGCCCCGAAGGAAGGCTCCACTCGTTTTTCGCAGGTCCAAAAGAGGAACCACGAATGTCTCAACATGCAGGCTCGGATCGGCTTCGCGCTATCATGGCCTCATGACACACCAGCACTCACCCCGATTCCTTGCGATCGTGGATGACGCCAAAAAGCGCATCCGCGAGACCACGGTGGACGACATAAAGCGAAAGCTTGACGCGAACGAGAACTTCCTCCTCATCGATGTTCGCGAAGACAATGAGTGGGAGAAAGACCATCTCCCGCGGGCCATTCATCTCGGCAAGGGAGTGATTGAACGCGACATCGAAAAGCGCGTGCCCGATCTCAACGCGCCGATAGTCGTCTATTGCGGCGGCGGATTTCGCTCGGCCCTTGCCGCCGACAACCTGGGAAAGATGGGCTACACCAACGTCATCTCCATGGACGGGGGCATCCGCGGCTGGCGTGAGAAGGGTTACCCGCTCACAAGAGGGTGAAAACCGATCCCGCGGAAGGCGAGCACCCGGGTCTACCGCACCATTGTCAGGTGGTCTAAAAGAGGACCCAGCGCCAGCGCGGGAAAATAATTCAGGGCGGAGACGATCAACGCAGTCGAGGTCAGCAGAACAGCAAAAGACATGGAGTTTGTCGGCAGGGTGCCGGCACTCTCCGGCGCCGGCTGTTGCGCCGCGAAGAGTCCCGCCAACGCAAGCGCCGGAATCGCGAGCCCAAAGCGGCCTACCATCATTGTGATTGCCGTTGTCAGGTTGTAGAAAATACCGTCGGCATTGAGTCCGGCGAAGTTTTGTCCGTTGTTTGCGCTGGCCGACGCGTACGCAAACAGGATTTCCGTGAAGCCGTGCGGGCCGCTGTTGGTCACCAGACCGCCCAGGCCCGACTTTGTCATGACCGCCAGCGCCGAGAACAGAAGGATAGAGATGGAGCTGGCAAGAATGTACAGCATGATCATCTTGCTCTCCGCCGCGCGAATCCGCTTTCCCAGGTACGCCGGTGTACGGCCAATCATCAGTCCGGCAAGAAACAAGGCCACCAGCGCGATCATGATGATGCTATAGAGCCCGCTGCCCAGTCCGCCGAAGACGATCTCGCCCAGCAGCATGTTGACGAGCGGCACCATCCCGCCGATCGGGGTGTAGCTGTCGTGCATTGAGTTGTAGGAACCGGTTGCCCCGTTCGAGGTCGTCACGGCCGTCAACACCGAGGACGTTATGCCGAACCTGACTTCTTTGCCTTCCATGTTCCCGCCAGCTTGGCTAGGGCCGGCGCCGATGTTCAGCGCGCGCGACAGCCGTGGATTGCCGCGCTGCTCGGCCCAGCCGCAGACCAGCAGGCCTGCCGTGAACAACACGACCATGACCCCGTATAGCACCCAGCCGTGACGCGGCCGGCCAATCATGACGCCATACGTTTGTGTGAACGCGGCCGGCAGGACCGCAATGGCCACCATCTCGAGGAGGTTCGCGAGAGGCGTGGGATTCTCATAGGGATGAGCGCCGTTCGCATTAAAGAAACCGCCACCGTTCGTCCCGAGGTTCTTGATGATTTCCAGTGCGGCCACCGGCCCCTGCGCGATGGTTTGGATCGCGCCTTCCAGACCCGTCGCGCGAGTATAAGGATGGAAGTTCATCGGCACACCTTGCCACATCAGCAGTAACGCTCCGAGGATTGACAGTGGCAGCAATACCCACAGGATCGAGCGGACAAGATCGACCCAGAAGTTGCCGACCGTTGCAGCGCGATCGCGCGCCATTCCGCGAACGAACGCCACACCCACCGCCAGTCCCGCAGCTCCCGCCAGAAAATTCTGCAGCGTGAGTCCCACAATCTGGCTGAAATAGCTCAGCGTGGTCTCACCAGCGTAAGCTTGCCATGTTGTTGTGGTCGAGAAGCTGATGGCGGTATTCATCGCCAGGTCCGGCGTCATGGGCGAGGTCATGTTGGAGGGGTAAAACCATGGCAGAAAACGTTGCAGACGCAGGATGACGTAAAGCAGCAGCGCGCCGGTCATGCTGAAAATGACAAATGCGCCAGCATACTCCTGCCAGCGCATTTCCGACTCTGGTTTCACTCCCGTCAGCCGGTAGAGCAACCGTTCCGCCGGGCATAACCAGGGATCGAGAAGAGTGCGCTCCCTGCTGAAGACGCGGGCCATGTAGCGTCCTACCGGCCTTACCAGCAACGTCACGATTGCCAGGAACACGAGGTACTGCAAAAGAGCGGAAGGGCTCATGCGCG
>Ga0335077_10003289_pt1 | contig 19474 bp, 9 predicted proteins | sample Lox_Sample_31_FD_207151 | JGI IMG/M metagenome (GOLD analysis project Ga0335077, IMG submission 207151) | Soil microbial communities from Loxahatchee National Wildlife Refuge, Florida, United States - Lox_Sample_3.1 | ecosystem: Environmental > Terrestrial > Soil > Wetlands | place: USA: Florida...
AAAATGGCGCGTTCCGGGCGCGTAACGGCCTTCCGGCGCGCCCAGGGTCAGGCGGGCGCCGCCGGACCCGGCGGCGTAGGTGACCGCGGTGCGACGGAAGGCGCCGTCGCGATAGGCCGGGCTGACTCCATCGTCCTCATAGAGCGAACCCGCGGCAGTGCCGTCGGCGCCGGGATACACGTCGAAAAGCAGCGGATCCCAGGGCTTCGCGCCGACAAAATCCATGGCTTCGGTGGAGGGCAGCACGGAGCCGCCGCGCACGTAGAGCGGCAGGTGATCCAGGTCCGCCTCCGCCCAGAGGAGACGGCCGCCGCTCAGGGGCTGACCCGACCAGTAGTCGTACCACGGCCCGGCCGGCAGGTAGACCTCGCGGCCGCGCACGCCCGGGCGCAGCACCGGGGCGGAGAGCAGCGCATCACCGGCCATGAATTCGTCGTCGAGATTGAACGTGTTCGGGTCGTCCTGGAAATTCAGCACCAGCGGCCGGAACAGCGGGACGCCCGTGCGGTGCGCCGCCTCCATCGTCGTGTAGAGATAGGGCAGCAGCCGGTAGCGGAGTTGGAGGTAGCGGCGGATGATGGCGGCGTACACCGGGCCGAAGCGCCACGGCTCGTGGTCGTAGTTGTCGATTGCCGCGTGGTTGCGGAGCAACGGCACGAGACAGGCCAGTTCGTAGCTGCGCACGAGCAGCTCCGGCGTGGCGCGGCCGATGAACCCCGGAATGTCCGCCCCGACGAAGGTTTCGCCGGACAGGCCGAGCGAGGCAAACATCGGGATGTTGAGCGCGAGGGCGTCCCACGTCGCGTTGTTGTCGCCCGTCCACATCGCGGCGTAGCGCTGCACGCCGGCATACCCGGCGCGCGTGAGGATGAACGGGCGGCGCTCCGGCTGCAGCCGCGTCAGCCCTTCATAGGTGGCGCGAACCTCGTTCAGCGCGAAAACGTTCCGGTTGGCGGCGTAGGGCGTGTGCGCGCCGAGATCGTCGAAGACCACGTCCGCCTGGCTGCGCCCGGTCTGGTCGGTGAAGTCCGACGGCTCGTTCATGTCGTCCCAGATGCCGGCCACGCCCGCCTCGAGCAGCGGGCGGTGCAGGTCGCCCCACCACCGCCGGGCGTCGGCACGGGTGTAGTCGGTGTAGACGGCCTTGCCGGGCCAGACTTCGCCGATCCAGAGCGAGCCGTCGCGCCGGCGCAGGAAATAGTCGCCGGCCTGGCCCTGGTCGAAGACGGAATAGTGCGCGCCCGCCGGGGCGTCCGGCGCCGCCGGCTGGTACTTCACGCCCGGGTCGATGATCGTGACGACCTTGACGCCCTGCGCGCGCAATCGGTCAAGCAGCCCGCGGGGGTCGGGGAACCGCTGCGGATTCCACGTGAAGTCGCGGTAGCCGTCCATGTAGTGGATGTCGAGGTAGAGCACGTCGAGCGGGAGGCGCTCGCGCCGGTAGCGCGCCACGATCTGCTCGACCATGGTGTCAGGATAATAGCTGTAGCGGCTCTGCTGGTTGCCGAGCACCCACAGCGGCGGCAGCGGCATCCGGCCGGTGAGCTCGGTGTACCGGCCGAGGATCTGCTTCAGGTCCGGACCGGCGAAGAAGTAGTAGTTCAGTTCGCCGCCGTCGGCCCGGTAGATTGCGGCCTCCTGGCCGAGGTGCCCGAAATCAAAGGTGGACCGCCAGGAGTTGTCGAAGAACAGGCCGTAGGCCGCGCCGTCCGCCAAGCCGAGATAAAACGGCACGCTCTGGTAGATCGGGTCGGTGCCGGCAACGTAACCGGGCGTGTCGGAATTCCACATCGTGAACGTGCCGCGCCGATGGTCGAGCGGGGCCGCCTTCTCCCCCAGCCCGTAGAAATGCTCGTCGAGCCCGAGGCGTTTCGCCGCCTCGAGGGCGCCCGTCGCCGGGTCGCGCGCCATCGGCCGCTCGTCGGCGTTGACCACGCGGTGGGTGGCCGCATCGCGGAACTCCACCAGCAGCGGTGACCGCCGCACGACCACCTCGAGCCCGGCGGTCGTGAGCATGACGGTATCGGCCGTCTCCGCCAGCTGCCACGGCACGCGGTCCCAGTCCGTGCGCTCCACCGCCCAGGAATGGTCGGGGGCGGCGGGCTGGCCGGCGAAACGGACGCGGACCCGCACGAGGTCGGGGGCGAGCACGGTGAGCTGCACCGTCGCCCCGTCGGTGCAGGACAGGGTGACGCCACGCTCGGCCGCGGCGACAGTCGCGACGGCCCCGATCGGCTGCAGCCCGGGGTCGGGCGGGGCGCCACAGGCGGGCCGGAATAGGAGGCCGGAGGCCAGCGCCACCGCCGGCACCAGCCGCCGCGAGGCGGAAGTTATCTGCGATGCGAACATGGCCGAAAAATTGCGGCCACCAGGATCAGGCTGATGGCCGCAATGACAGAGCAGGGAGGGGCTGACGCCCCGGGATCAGTACTTGTAGGACACGCCGGCCTCGAAATTCGCACCGTACTTCTGCCAGTTCGTCAACTGGCGCGAATCGCCGTTGTTGTAGGTGATCACGGGTGCATTATTCAGGTTTCTGCCGTCGAGGTAGAGGGTCAGGCCCTTGAGCGCACCATCCTTGAACGCATAGCTGACTTGGGCGTCGACGGTATGAAACGCCGTTTCCACCGAGTAACCGTCGTTGGGCGACCCGAGGCCGGCGAAATTCGGCGCGCCGAACTGCACGATGTACTCCCGGGCCTCCGATTGATAGTGCAGGTTGACCCGGGCCGAGAAGCCGTGGCTCTCGTAGTACAGGGTGGCATTGCCCGTCTTCTTCGACATATCGGGAAGCGGCGCACTGCCGTTACCCGGACCCCAGGGCTGGATCGTGCTGTCCACGACGAGGCCGTTCAGAATGACGCCGAATCCCTTGACGGTTCCGCCGCTCAGAACGTCGCTGGTGACCTGCACGGTGGCCTCAACGCCGCTGACGTTGCCACCCTGGCCGTTGACGTACTCCGACGTGATGCCTTGACGCAGCACCGGAGGCGTCGCGGAGGTGTAGGGATAACCGGAGAAGTCGGTCACCGTGTTCTGCTGGTAGACGTAGTTCTGGAGCTGCTTTTCGAACAGGGCCAGGGCGAAGTACCCGCCGCCGTGCGCGAAGTAATGCTCATAATCAAGATCGACCGAGTTGGCCAGCCAGGGGCGGAGGCCCGGATTGCCGCTGGTGCCGCTCCACGGGCTGACCGTGGTGGAGGAGGCGTTGGCCGCATTGTAGCCGTAATCGCGCGCCGCCCGCATTTCGTACATCAGCGGGCGCTGCTCCTGCCGGCCGACGAACAGCCGGATGTCGTCCTGCTTGGTGAGCTTGAAGATCAGGTTCATGCTGGGCAGGAACGACGCATAGGTGGCGCCGCCGCTCACCGGGTAAACGATGTTGCCGCCGTTGCCGGAAAAGCCGGTGGAGTGCTGGTCGGCAAACGAGGCTTGGGCGCCGATGTTGCCCTCGAACGGCACGCCGGCGTCACCCTTCAGGTTGAACTGGAAGTAGGGCCGGGTGACCTTCTCCCAGACCTTGAAGTTGTCGCCCTCCCAGCTGCCGGGATTGGGGTTGGGCATGAAGACGTAGGCACCACCATTGTAGGCGGCGTTCGGGTCGTAGGCGATCGGATGCAGGTTGCCGATGAAGGACAGGTCCGTTGTCCCCAGCAGCGGGGGCAGGGGCGCGCTGGGCTTGCCGTTGGCGTTGACCAGGTACCCGGTGGGATTCTGGCCTGACTGCTTGAAGCGTTCGGAGTAACTCACGCCGACCTCGACGTTCTTGAAGATCGAGGCGTTCAGCTCGTGCGAAGTGGACACCTTGGCCGAATCCGCGACGTCCTTTTCCTTGAAGTACTTGAGGTAGCCTTCCATGCCGGTGACCGGGAAGACCCCCACGCCCCAGCCCTGCGGGTCGGTCAGGGTGAAGAGACTGGCGTTCGAGTAGTCCGTGCTCGAAACGACCATGGGCAGCTGGCCGGCGGTCTCGGTGACCTTGAACGTGTCCGCGTCGGTCGCCCCGGCGTTGAACCCAAGGCCGGCATACTCTTCCAGAACCTCCTCGCTGCGCTCCGCGGTGGAGGCGCCGCCGAGGAAGTGCACCGGCCAGGCGGATTTCTCACCTGCGTCGACCTGCCAGATGCCGGAGGCCAGGTGATCTGTCCACGCGGTGACCATGTTGCGGACCACCGGCTGAATGTTCTTCAGGGTGTAATTGCTGACCAAGCCGTTCGTTACCGTATAACCCGGCTGCAGCTGCGCGCTGCTCCAGATCGCCATCGGCACTTCCATGCCCCGCAGCAGCTGGTTCTCATTGTAATAGGAGAAATACAGGTCGAGCTTGCTGTGGATCCAGTCGGTCGGCTTGCTTTCAAGCACCGCCAGGGCGGAATCGCGCTTCAGCAGGTTGTTCTGGGCGTAAATCTTCATGCCGCCGAGCACGTAGTTTCCGTTGGCATCGGTGGGGTAGCCCCAGGCTTGGAACTGCTGGCCCTCGTAGGGATTCTCCGTGTGGGAGAAGCCGAGGAAGACGCCTTCCGTGCCCCCCGCGAACTGGCCGATGTAGGTGCCCGAGTAACTCTCTCCCTTGGTTTTGTTGCCGGGAGTGAGCTCGCCGAGCTTTGGCCAGTTGTAGTAGGCGCTCAAGGCGAAGCCGCTGTAGTCCACGGCGAGGGGCGACGTCGTCTCCAGGTCGATCGTTCCCGCCAATCCGCCGACCACGTCGGCCGAGCCGGACTTGATGACCTTTACCCCGCCGACGAGCTCGGCGGGATACTGGTCGTATTCCACCGCGCGGTTGTCATTCGTGTTGGCCTGTTCGACGCCGTCGAGCGTGCCGACACTCAAATTTGGATCAAAACCGCGGATCGTGATCTGCTGGTCGCGACCGTTGACGCGCTGGCTGGTCAGGCCGGGCAGGCGGGTCAGGGCGTCGGCGATGCTGATGTCGGGCAGCTTGCCGATGTCCTCGGGCACGATGACTTCGACGATGGCGGGCGAATTCTGCTTCTCCTGGGCCGCCATTTCGAGGCTGCCCGCATAGGAGCCCGCCACGACGAATGGGTTCATCTTGACCACCTGGTCCGGCGAGGCGGTGTTCGGCTTGACCGCCGGGGCGGTCTGATTGGAGGCCTGGTCCGGGCTGGCCGCCGGCGCCGTTTGGGCCGACGCCGCTAGAGGAAGGACAAGGCTCGACGCGATGATTCCCGACAGGCGCCACAAGGCGCCGCGGAAACGGTTGCTCTGAGGTGATGCTGTCATGGTGTTGGACTGATTCGTCGCTGTGCTGGTTGCGGCCGGCGCGTGACTTCACGCCGATCGGCCGAAACATCTGGGGTGAGCTATCGACGACGGCGCTGGATCACCGTCCTTTGTATGCGGAGAAGTTGGTTGCGCCCGACCGGCGCCGCCACCGGCGATTCGCGAAGAAAACCGCGATGGTCCGGAAAAAACTTTGATCGTGCGCCACTCCCTCTGAAGGCCGGGCGGCATTGTCTCCGACCCGCCCAAGTTTTGTCCCACCGGCCTAGGATAAATCCCACCGCCGTCTTTTGACCGGGGGCGGACAGAACAAAAAATACCGGTGACACCGACCCCGATGAAATCCCAGCGCCTGCTCGTGGCGGCCGTCGCCGCCGCGCTGTTCCTCGCCCCGCTGCGGGCCGCCCCGCCGGCCTGGTGGCGGGACGCGGTTTTCTACGAAATCTTCGTGCGTTCCTTCGCCGATGCCTCGGCCGGCCCGCTCGCCGGCGACGGCATCGGCGACCTGCAGGGGTTGATCGACCACCTCGACTACCTGAACGACGGCAATCCGCGCAGCGCCTCCGACCTTGGCATCACCGCCCTGTGGCTGATGCCGATCAATCCCTCGCCGAGCTACCACGGGTACGACGTCACCGATTATTTCGCGGTCAATCCGCAGTACGGCGACACGGCGCTCTTCAAGCGCCTCGTGGCGGAGGCGCACCGCCGCGGCATCCGGGTCATCATCGATTTCGTACCCAACCACGCCTCCGCCCGGCACCCGCTGTTCCTGCGCGCCGCGGCCGCCGCACCCGGAAGCCCGGACCGGCAGCTGTTCCGCTTCGCGCCCCTGCCGGAGGAACTGGAGGGGCCCTGGGGTTATCCCGTCTGGCATCGCACGCGGGACGGCTTCTACTACGGACTGTTCTCGGCGCAGATGCCCGACTGGAATTTCCGCGACCCGGCCGTCACCGCCCACCACCGGCGGTTCGCCGACTACTGGCTGCGGGAGATCGGCATCGACGGCTTCCGCCTCGATGCCGTGCGGTATCTCTTCGAAGACGGCGGGCAGCAGCAGGACCTGCCGGAGACCAAGGCGTGGCTGCGCGACTTCACCGCCTACTGTCATTCGATCAATCCCCAAAGCTTCGTGGTCGGCGAAGTCGCCGCGCCGACCGCGCTCACCTCCGACTATCTCAACCAGCACGCGCTCGACAGCGACTTCGAGTTCGACTTCGCGCGGGCCACGATCTGGGCGGTGCGCGACGGCCTGGCCGGCATCTACGCCCAGCAGCTGGACCGCATGCGGCACGCCTACGCCGCGCCGGACGACTGGTCGACATTCCTGAGCAACCACGACCAGGATCGCGTGGCGAGCCAGCTGGGCGGCGACGAACGCCAGCTGCGGTTCGCCGCGGAGCTGTTCCTCACCGCCCGCGGCGTGCCCTTCATCTATTACGGCGAGGAGATCGGCATGACCGGCACGAAGCCCGACCCGGAAATCCGCACGCCGATGCAGTGGACGGCGGCCCCCGGCGCCGGCTTCTCCCCGGCGCCGGCCTGGCATGCGGTGAACGCCGATTACCCGCGGATCAACGTCGCCACCGAGTCCGCCGCCGGCGATTCCCTGCTGGCCCTCTATCGCCGCCTGATCCGCCTCCGCGAGGACTCCCCCGCCCTGCGTCACGGCGAGCCCGTCCCGGTCTCGACCCCGGCGCCCAACGTCTATGTCGCCATGCGCCAAGCGGACGGCGAGGTCGTCCTCGTCCTGGCAAACTTCAATGCGGAACCCGTCGCGCAGCCCGGCGTGTCGGCGGGCGCCAGCGCGTTGCGCGCCGGCTGGCCGGTCACCGACGAATCCGGCTCCGTCCCGGTCGCCGCGCTGGCGCCGGCGGCCGACGGCTCCTTCCAGAACTGGGCGCCGGTGGCGGAACTGCCCGGCGAATCCGTGACGGTCATCCGCTGGCGCCAGCCGTGAGGCCCGCCGCCCGGCCGCTCACTCGGCGGAGACGAGGACGCGGTATTTCCAGGACGGCAGCGGGAACGACACCGGCACCTGCCACGTGATCGTCTCGCCGGTGAAGGCGTCACGCCAGCGGCCGTTGAGCACGGAGTCGACGGCGTCGACCGTCGCGTCCTTCGCGGTCAGGTTGCAGAACGAGATCACGCGGTGGGCGCCCGCCTCGCGCAGGATGGCGTAGACCGAGCCGTTGACGGTGGTGTCGATCCGCCGCATCGGCGCCCCGGTGGCCAGCGCCGGATCCGCGTGCCTCAGGTGGCACAGGGTGCGGTAGAAATCGGCGCGCGGGCTCGGCTGCCAGGGAATCGGATCGTGCTCGAAGAACTTCAGCCGGCGGTCCAGGCCGGCCTCCTGGCCGTTGTAGATCAGCGGAATCCCGTCGAGCATGAACGTCATGACCGCGAAAGCCTCCACCCCGCCGCCGAGCCGCTCGAGGTCGGTGCCGGCCCAGCTGTTCTCATCGTGATTCGTCGTGTAGCGGATGAGCGGCGCGCCCCGCGGAAACGCCACCTGCGTGCGGACCAGCTCGTCCTCGATCTTCGAAACCTCGGCGCCCCCGGCGGCCACGTCGGTGAAGACCTTCATCATCCCGAAGCTGTAGGCGGCGTCAAACGCGCGCAGCTGTTCCTGCGGCAGGTCGGCCTCGGCGAGGAGGAACAGGTCCGGCCGCACGGCGCGCAGGCGCGCCGAGATCTCGTCCCACACCGCCGTCGGCAGGCCCTTGGCGAAATCGCACCGGAAGCCGTCGATACCGAACCGCTGGATCCAGTGGATCATCGCCGCGGTCTCGTAGTCGCGCACGGCCGGGTTCTTGAAGTCGAACTGCACGACGTCCGTCCAGTCGGTGTCGACCGGCGGCACGCAGCGCCCCTGCGCGTCGTGGACGAAGAAGTCCGGGTGCTCCTTCACGAGCGGGTTGTCCCACGCGGCGTGGTTGGGCACCCAGTCGAGGACGATGCGGAAGCCCTGGGCATGCGCGGCGGTCACCAGCCGGGCGAAATCCGTCTCGGTGCCGAACTCGGGATTGACCCCGTAATAGTCGCGCACCGCGTACGGGCTGCCGAGCGTCCCCTTGCGGTTCTCGACGCCGATCGGGTAGATCGGCATCAGCCACAGGACGCCCACGCCGAGCTGGCGCAGGCGCGGCAGCTGCTCCTCGACGCCGGCGAAGTTGCCCGCGGCCGAGAACTGCCGGACGTTCACCTCGTAAATGGTCTCGTGGCGGATCCACTCGGGCGCCGCCAGCGCCGGTTGGTTGCCGCAGACCAGCAGCGGTTCGACGCCGCGCAGGGTCGCGACGAGACAGGCGCACAGGAGCAACGGGGAGACCAGCGGCAGGCGGGGCTTCATCAGGGCTCGGGTTGCGATGGATCGTGCGGCGCACCGCCGGCCGGGCCAACGGAGATCGGCGGACAATGCCTTGAAAACCATGAATAATCTTAAGCCGGCCGGCCGCGGGCGACAAGGCCGCCGCGCCCGGTTTGCGATTGAGCCGCCTGGCGCCAGCGGACAGACTCCTTCGGTGCCCCCGTCCCGCCCCGAAACCGGTCGCGCACCCGGTTTCACCCTGGTCGAAATCATGGTCACGGTCGTCATCATCGGCCTGCTGGCCGCGATCGCCGTGCCCACGGTCAAGCGGGTGCAGCGCCGCAGCCGCGACGCCCGCTTCATCAGCGATCTGCGCGCCTTTTCCCAGGCTTTCGAGACCTATGCCCTGAAAAGCGGCACCTGGCCGCCCGACGCCAACCGGAGCATCGTGCCCAACGGCATGTCCGGCGAGCTGCGCGACGCGGTCTGGATGAGCACGAACTCGCTGGGCGGAGCGTGGGATTGGGATTACAAGCAGAACGGCATCACGGCTGCGATTTCCACCGTCGCGGTGACGGTGGACGATCAGGAAATGACCCAGATCGACGCCATGTTTGACGACGGGAATCTGGCCACCGGCAATTTCGTGAAGTCCGCGGCCGGCCGGTACTCCTACATCCTGCAGAAATAGACCGGCGGCTTGCCCGTCAGCACGCGGAGCCAACTGGGGACGCGACGCCCTCGTCGCGTTCCTTCTCCAGCCGGCGACGGGGGCGTCGCCGCTCCAGGCGACACTTTGACGGTCCGGCTCATCGGCACCGTGCAAACCCGGCGCTACCGCGGCAGCTTGGTCATCGCGGAGTCAAGCAGATGGTAGGCGCGCTCCAGGTCGTCGAACGACCGGTGGACCCACGCGCTGCCCCAGAAGAAATTGCAGCTCGTCTCCGCCCGCAGGATGCAGTCGTAGGCGTCGACGATCAGCTTCCGCACCCCCGCCGGGTCGCCGACCGCCGCCTGGCCGGCCGCGAAAGCCGCCTGCACCTCGCGGTGGTAGCGGCTGGCGTTGCGGATCTCGTCCCAGCCCTTCTTCTGCAGGAGCGAGCCGGTCCACTGCATGAAATCCCCGCCCCAGTGGTGGCCGGTGTTCCACGCCCCCCGGTGCACCTCCACCTCCTCGGTGGGCGGGAAGCGGTCGAGGTACTCCGGAATGTGAATCGGCCGGTAGGCCAGGCGGTTCTCGCGCGCCTTTTGCAGCGTCGGGAGGAAGAAGTGACCCCAGAAGCCCGCCGCCAGGTCGGGGGAGCGGAACCAGCCGCCGTTGTCGCCGTCCGTCCAGGTCGTCACCAGTGCGGGGAAATCGCAGCCCTTGGTGCGCTGGACGATCTCGTTCTCGAACCAGCCGGGGTCCATGCCCGAGAGCTGCGCGTCCGACAGCTCGCGGTCGCGCGGAATGACGATGATCTCGGCGCCGCCGTGGCGCGCCCAGAACGGCCGGTAGCGCAGCTCCTCCCAGCGCATCGCCCGCTTCGGCTTGATGTAGTAGCAGTCGACCAGCACGTAGCGGAAGCCGTGGCGCGCCAGCAGCGGGATCATCTCCATGCAGAATCCCATCTCCGGCGGCCAGAAGCCCTGGAAGCGGTCGCGGCCGAGTAGGTGCCGGCCCAGCCCGAGCCACCAGCCCGTGTGCGCGTCCCAGTCGGCCTCCGGCGTGAGGGGATACACTGGGTGGTACAGCCCGCTGCCCACGATCTCGAACGGGCCGCGGCGGTAGCGTTCCAGCATCGCGCCGATGTCGACCGTGTCGGCGAAGGTCTCGCGCACGCCCGGGTCCTCGAGCTGCTTGAGCAGCGTGCCGGAAAAGCTGAAGTGCAGCCGGGCCACGTCGCCCCAGCCCTCGGCGACGCGGGTCGGCCGGTCGTACGTCCAGAGGATCTGGCGCGCCTCCCAGCGCTCCTTCTCCTGGCGGTGGAGCGCGATCAGGTTGCCCAGCGGCTGGTGAAAATGCAGGCCGAGCGCGTGATAGACCTCGTTCATGACGGTCGGGCGGGGCGCCAGGGGGGTGGCGGCCCCACCCTAGCCGTGCCGCACCCAGAGTCCACAATCAATCGGCCCGAGGCGGAGCCGGCGCTCGCCCGCGGCGAGCCGGCCGCGGTTCAGGCCCCGGGGATCGAGGCGCTCCCGGTCGGCCAGCTCCTGCCAGCCGTCCGCGCGCAGGCCGTCGACCGGGAGCTCGGTCCCGTCCGGCCGCGGGTTGACGGCAAACAGCATCTGGCGCGCGCCGCGGCTCTGGTCGGCGTTGAACAGCACCGCGGCGGCGGTCGTGCCCTCGCGGGCGAAGAGCCGCACGTAGCCCGGGCCCGGCCGGTCCCAGAGGCGCAGCAGCTCGCCCCAGGTCGAGCGCCGGAACGCGATCCATTGCCGCACGTAGGCGTGGGTGGCCGCGAAGCGCTCGAGGCGGCCGTAGGCGAGCGCGTTGACCTCCCCGTGGCGGTAGGTGTTGTGCAGGCCGTGCTTCGAGCGCAGGAAGTCCTGGCCGGCGGCGAGCATCGGGATGCCGATCGAGCTGAAGAGGATCGCGAGCGCGAGGTGCGTGCGGTGGACGTCGTTCGGGGTCGGGTTGCGCCCGTCGTGGCGCGCGTGCTCCGTGATCCGGTCCAGCCAGCACCGGTCATCGTGCGACTCGACGTAGTTCACGCTCTGCGCCGGCCACGCCGAGAGATGGTCGAGGCTGCCCTTCATGAAGTAACGCAGCCCCTCGGCGTCGCCCCCGCCGCGGACGTATTCGGGGAGGAAATCGCGGAAGCCGTCGTTCCAGAACGCGCAGCCGATCGAGCGCAGCCGCCACGCGATCGAGCCGCGGAAGCTCCAGGGCTCGGCAATGAGGATGATCCCCGGCTTCACCGCCTTGAGCGCCAGCTCGACTTCCCGCAGCACCTCCACCGTGAGCAGCTCGGCCAGGTCGAAGCGGAAGCCGTCGACGTCGAAGGTTTCCACCAGGTGCACGAGGCTCTCGATGATGAGCCGCTTCGCCATCGCCGCGCCGGCGCGCACGGTGTTGCCGCAGCCGCTCCAGTTCGCGAGCTCGCCGCCGTCGTTCGTCTGGAGGTAGTAGAACTTGTCGAGGAAGAGCAGCGCGGCCGGTTCGCCCACGTGGTTGTAGACGACGTCGAGGATCACCGCCAGGCCGCGGCCGTGGCACGTCGCAACGAGTTCGTGCAGCTCGGCGATCTGCGACGCCCGCGCCGGGTCCGCCCCGTAGTGTGCGGACGGCGAAAAGAAGTTCGTCGGCATGTAGCCCCAGTCGTAGGCGGCGCGCGTCGCCCCGTCCGACTGGGTCACCGGCTGCAGCTCGAGCGCGTTGGCCCCGAGCTCCGGCAGGTAGGAGCCCTCCCGGGCGATCCATTGCGTCAGGCCGCGGAAGCCGAGGCGCTCCTCCGGGGTGAGGTCGAGCGGGGCGTGCGCGACGAGGTCGCGCACGTGGCCCTCGACCACGATCAGATCTTGCCAATGTGGCGGCTGGAAGCCGCCCGCCGCCGGGCGCCGCGGCAGGGTCGCGCGGTCGAGCACGATGCCGGGGCCGGCCGGGCCCGCCGTGGCCAGCGCCCACGGGTCGAGCAGCCGCCGCGTGCCGTCGAAATGCGTGGTTCGCCCGTCGTTCTCGCCCTCGACGCGGAGGTAATAGTACCACCCGTGGAGGTTGCCCGGCACCCGCGCCTCCCAGGTCAGCTCGTCCGGCAACAGCTTCATGGCGTGGCTCTGGGGCCGCGGCGCCTCCAGGTTCTGGAACACCTCGACCGCCGCCGCCTTCGCCCGCGGCGCAAAGAGCCGGAAGACGGTGTTTTCGCGCCCGAGGAGCCGCGCCAGGGCGCCCGGCTCGCTTGGCTCCACCCGGGCGCCCGGCGGCAGTTCGCTCGCCAGATCGAAGAAGGTCAGGCCCGGAACCACCGGCACGCCGCGCCCCGCGCCCGGCTCGTCGCGCCCGAGCCGATGCCGGCCGTCGAGGCCGCGCCCGCCCTCGACCTCGAAGCGGAAGACGTGGCGGCCGGTGCGGCGGGGCTCGAAGCGGTAGTTGGTGTTGCCGTCGCTGTCGTAGGCGGCGTTGGGCGCATGGAGCAGGACGATCAGCCAGTGCCAGTCCGCCGAGACGAACTTGAAAAGCAGGCCGTCGGGCCCCGCCCGCAGGCGCTCGGCCGGCACGGCGCACTCCCACAGCACCCCGCCTTCCGGCAGCGGGCGCGGCCGCAGCCGCCAGTGCTCCGCCGGACCCTCGCGGCCCCACTGGTTGAAGGGCCCGGCCACCTGGACGGGATTCCTGGCGAAGTCGATCTGCGGATGCCGCTCGGCCTCCTGGCAGAACACCACGGTCCGGTCGTCGCGGGCGTAGTAGCCGGTGAACCGGCCGAGAAAATCGGGCGCCGCGGGCCGGACGTCGCGCAGGCGCAGCGTTCCGGCGTCGAGGGTCAGCGCCGGGGGCTGCGGCTCCGTCCAGTCGCGGTCGAGCAGGACGCAGCCCGCCCGCGGACCAAGCCAATACGCCTGCGCGATCTCCGGTCTTCCCGACGCCATGCCTCCACCACACCGGTCCCGCCGGGGTTTGGCGAGCCGGAACCCGCGAAACGCCCGCTCAGGAAAAGATCCGATAGTCGGCGTTCGGGAACGGGTTGTCCAAATACTCCAGCGCGCCGAGCACGGCCTCGTCCACCGCGCCCGCGTCGAGGGCGTCGGCCAGGGCGTGGAAGCGGCTGACGTGGTCCTTCACCCGCCGCGCGGCATATTGCGCCGCCGTGCCGCCGCTGATGATGAACGGCCAGTCCGAGGCCTGGGCGAGGAGCAGTTCGCGCACGCACTGGTTGAGCGCCCGGCGCCTCGCCGGCGGCGGGTCGCCCGCGCCGTGGCGGACGGCCAGCGCCTCCATCCGCGCGCCGCACTCCTTGAGGTGGGCGAAGATCCAGTCGGTCTGGCCGTTCAGCCAGTAGTCGAAGTAGGCCCCGCGGCCCCAGGTCGAGCAGGCCGGCGTCGCGCGCTGGTGCACGGGGTGCCGGTCGAGGTAGGCCGACGGCGTGATCAGCGCGAAGCTGCGCTGGTCGTAGGCCGTCTTGCGGATGACATAGTCGAGCCACTGCGGCCCCTCGAACCACCAGTGGCCGAACAGCTCGGCGTCGAACGGCGCGACGATCAGCGGCGCGGTCGGCATCACCGTCCCGAGGTAGTCGAGGTGCGCGACGCGCTTGAACACGAATTGGGCCGCGTGCCGCGCGGCCTTCTCCCGCGCCGCCTCCGGCTGGTACGGCTGCTTCCACGGCGTCTTGCCGGTGATGCGGAAGTACTTGATCCCGGTGTCGCAGCGCACGTCGCCCGGCAGGTGCGGCCGGATGTACTCCCAGGGCAGGTCGTGGCCGATGTCGTGGTAGAATTCGCGGTAGTCCGGGTCGCCGGGGAAGCCGGCCTCGGCCGACCACACCTCCTTGGTGATGGCCTGGTCGCGCGCGAACGCCGCCACGCCGGCGTTGGTGTAGACCGGCGCGTGCACGCCGTAGGCCGGCGCCGCGTCCGCGTTCTCGATGCCCACCGACTCGGTGAAGAAGTAGCGCACGCCGTGCCGGCGCAGCACGTCCTCGACGCCGGGGTAGTAGCCGCACTCGGGCAGCCAGAAGCCGCGCGCCCGGAAGCCCATGACCTGCTCGAAGTAGTCCAGCCCGGTGGCGACCTGCGCCTCGACAGTCCGGGGTTGCGACGCCAGCAGCGGGAGCAGGCCGTGCGTCGCGGCGCAGGTGGCCAGCTCGACCACGCCGCGCCGGTGGAGGTCGCGGAAGGCCAGGGCCAGACGACCCTCGCACCCCGCAAAAACCGCGCGGTGCTCGCGGAACAATTTTTCGTAGTGCTCGGCCAGCCAGGCAAAGTGCGGCTCGTGGCGCAGGCGCTCCCGCTCGCGCCCGCACAGCCCGACCAGCCGGTCGAGGTGGTCGACGAAGCGCCCCTGCAGCAGCGGGTCCTCGAGCATGGCCAGCAGGCTCGGCGAGAGGGAGAACGTCACCTGGAACGGCACGCCCTCTTCCGCCAGCCGGCGCCACGAGCGGAGCAGCGGCAGGTAGGTCTCGTTGATGGCCTCAAACAGCCACTGTTCCTCGAGGAAGCGGTCGTACTCGGGATGGCGCACAAACGGCAGGTGCGCATGGAGGACGAAGGCGAGACATCCCTGGCTCATCGCGCCTCCTTGGCGCCGGCCGGGGCGGCGGCGCGGCGCACCTCGTGGTAGGCGATGAGCAGCTCGACCGCCGCCGATTCGGCGGACGGCCCCGCCGCCGGTCGCGGCGCCCCGCGGGGGGCCGGCCGGGAAAGCAGCTCCTTGAGCCCCCAGATGATGGAGCCCGGGTTGTCGTAGGCCACCAGCCCGTTCCGGCCGTGCTGCACGCAGCCGAGGTGCGCCTGGTGCGTGGCCAGCACCGGCCGGCCGGCGTCAATCGCCGCCTGCGCCACGCCCTCGTCCTGCGAGGTGCGGGCCGGCACGACCACGAATTCCGCCGCCTGCAGGAGCTCCTCGAACACCGGGCGCGTCACGTGGCCCGCGAACCGCACGCGCTGGCCCAACCCGGCGCCGTTGGCCCTCGCCTCGAGTTCCGGCCGCAACGGTCCCTCGCCGGCGAAAAGAAACTGCACGTCCGGCCGCTCGGCGCAGACGTGGCCGAGGCAGTCGGCCAGCAGGTCGGCGCCGGCCGCGTGGGAAATCTCGCCGCAGAACAGCACCAGCGGCTGCGCTGGATTGAGATGGAAACGGGTCTTGACCGCCCCCGGGTCGCCGCCGGGCGCGCCCGCCCCCGGCGTCTCGCCGACCAGCAGGACCCGCTCCGGTGCCGCGCCGTAAAGCTCGATCGCCGTCGCCCGCGTCGCGGCGTGCGGCACCGCGACCAGGTCGGCCGCCGCCACCGCGGCCTGCTCCGCGGCGCTGATGGCGCGTGCCTCGGCACTCTCGGTGCGGCCCTGGGCGCGTTCGGGTTCCGTTGAATGCAGGTGCAGCAGCCACGGCGTCCCCAGCTCGCGCCGCGCGCGGGCCCCCACCTCCGCCGAGTACCAGTCATGGCAGTGCACCACGTCGAAGGGCCGCCGGCCGTGCGCCTCCGCCAGGGGCCCGAACACCGTTCCCGCCGCCCGCGCGGCGAACGCGGGCAGCGCCTCGCCCTCCGCCGGCGCCGTCCCGGCGGCGAGCCCGAAGCGCTCGATCTCGACCCCCATCCGTCCCAGGGTTTCGTGGGTGCGGCGGATCGCCATGCCCAGCTCGCCGCCGAAATCGGCGGCCGGCCCCCAGCCCAGGTACACCGCCGCCACGCGCGGCGGGCGCCCCGCCGGGAAACCCGGCAGCTCCTGAACCAGCCGCTCGAACAGCCGCGCATCAGCGATGTTCTCCACCGGGAAGACCTGCCGGAAGTCGCGGGCCACGAACAGCCCGTCGGCCCGGAAATCGCCCGACGGCCGGTCGCGGTCGAACCGCACCGCCGCCGAGCGCGCCAGCGGCCGGAACGCGCCGGCCGGCGAGCGCAGGCCGACCTCGGCCAGCAGGCTGCGGCCGAGGCGCCGGTGGCGCAGGTAGTAGTTGCCCTGCAGGCTGTTGACCTCGAGGTCGAAGGATCCGTGGGCGTTGTTCCCGTCGAACAGGATGTCGGTGACATCGTGGATGCGCACCATCGGCCGGGCGCCGTTTGCGGTGTCGCCCCAATCCGCCCGCGCCCTTGCCGCGGTCGCGTCGTTCACGTGCCACCACAGGAAGCCCATCCCCGGCTGCACGAACGCGAAATGCATCTGATCGATGGCGAACGGCCGCGGGAAGCCCTGCGCGAGGTTCCACGAGAGGTCGCGCAAATGCTGCTGGGGAAAGGGTGTGGGCGCAGGCGGCACGGCCGGTCCACTCAACGTACCGCAAGCGGCGCGGCCGTCGAACGGAAAGCGGTTCCCGCCCCCGGCGGAAAAAAAGCCGCTTTTGTTCGTGAAAACGCCGCGGGCGCCGATTCTATGTGCTGCGCGCCCGGCGGCCGCCGGCCGCACCGTCTTCTCTCCGACCGACCACCTTTATGGCCACCACCTTTGCCGAACCCGTGGGCGAGCTGCCCAACCTCTGCGGCCGCGAGCCGCAAATCGAGGACGCCCGGAGCCGGACGTCGGCCCAGCCGGTCTTCCGCGATCGCAGCGGAGTGGACTTCGGCCGCCTGAAAAGCGCCGCCGCCATCGCGCTGCACATGCACCAGCCGCTGATCCCGGCCGGCGGCGACGACCTGCCCACCGCCGCGATCATCGGCAACCTCCAGCACATGATGGAGCACCCGGGCATCGGCGACAACCACAACGCCCCCGTCTTCCTCTGGTGCTACAAGCGCATGGGCGAGTTCATCCCCGAGCTGGTGCACGCGGGCCGCGAGCCGCGGGTCATGCTCGAGTATTCCGGCACCCTCCTCCACGGCCTGCGCCGCATGGGCGCCAACGACGTGATCGACGCCCTGCGCGGCATCACCTGCAACCCCAAGTTCTCCCGCTGCGTCGAGTGGCTCGGCATGCCCTGGGGCCACGCCGTGGCGCCGTCGACCCCGGTGCAGGATTACCGGCTGCACGTCCGCGCCTTCCAGCACCACTTCGCCGCCCTCTTCGGCCTGGAGGCCGCGGCGCGGCTGCGCGGCTTCTCGCCCTCCGAAATGGCGCTGCCCAACCACCCGGACGTGGCCTTCGCCTTCGTCAAGACCCTGCTCGACTGCGGCTACCGTTGGGTGCTGGTGCAGGAGCACACCATCGAGGAGCCGGCGACCGGCGCGGGCCCGCAGCGCAAGCACCTGCCCCACCGGCTCGTGTGCCGCAATTCCGCCGGCGAGACCGCCGAGATCATCGCCATCCTCAAGACCCAGGGCAGTGACACCAAGCTCGTCGCCCAGATGCAGCCCTACTACGAGGCGAAGGGCCTGTCGCGCTGGGAGCTGGCCGGCCAGAGCGTGCCGCCGCTCGTGACCCAGATCGCCGACGGCGAGAACGGCGGCGTGATGATGAACGAGTTCCCGTCCAAGTACAAAGAGGTCGTCCACGCCGCGTCGCACTCGGAGACCCCGCTGCTGAACGTCACCGAATACCTCGAACATCTCGAGGCGATGGGACTGACGGCGAAGGATTTCCCGGTCGTCCAGCCGATCTTTCAGAAGCGGATCTGGGACCGCCTGCCCGCGGGCGGCGGGCCGGAGAAGCTCGCCGCGATCATCGATGCCCTCAAGAAGGAGGACGGCCGCTTCCACATGGAGGGCGGCTCCTGGACCAACGACATCTCCTGGGTGCGCGGCTACGCCAACGTGACCGGCCCGATGGAGGAGGCCTCTGCGCGCTTCAACGAAAAGGTGCTCAAGCGCGGCGTACCCTCCAGCGACCCGCGCTTCCGCAACGCGCTTTTCCACCTCCTCTGCTCCCAGACGAGCTGCTACCGCTACTGGGGCCAGGGCATCTGGACGGACTACGGCCGTGAGATCTGCCGGCGGGCGACCGCGATCCTCGATCACGATTTCTGAATTCGGATGGTGCGGATGGCACCACGGATTTCACGGACGGGCACGGATGCTCACGATTGCTGCGCGCCCGTGAATGGGGGCGCAGCAAGTCTGCGCCCCTACGAATTCAATGAGCCTCGAACCACCGCAGGTCGAGATTCGGGAACGCCAGGTCTGTCTGCTCGCAGCGGCGCAGGGTCGCCTCGTCCACCGCCCCTGATTCGAGGCCGTCGCACAGCGTGGCGAAACGCGCCAGCAGCCCCGTGACGTGCGCCGCAGCGGCATCCGCCGCCGTGCCGGCACGAATCAGGAACGGCCAGTCGGAAGCCTGCGCCAGCAGCAGCGCGCGCGCCGCCTGGCGCAGGGCGCGGCCCTCCGGCGACGCCGCCGGCGCGCCGCCCCACCGCGCGAGCAGCGCCTCAAACCGCCGCGCCACCGCGTCGAGCTGCGGATACAGCCAGGCGGTCTCGCGATTGACCCAGTAGGAGTTGTCGCCCCGCTCGCCCCAGCTGGAAGCGGCCGGCTGGGCGGCGAACGCCTCCGCGCCCTCCGCCGCCGCCGTGGCCGTTGCCGCGACGACCGTCGTCTCCCGCGCCAGCAGCCGGAACACCTCCTCCAGCCAGAGCGGACCCTCGAACCACCAGTGCCCGAACAGCTCGGCGTCGAACGGCGCGAACCAGAGACCGGATTCATCGGCGGCGCCGGCCAGCCGGCGGACGAAGTCCTGCGCATCGAGCCGGGCGCGCGCCGCCGCCGTGGCCGGATCGTACCAGTCCTTGTCCTCCGTCGCCCCGGTGACCCGCCAGTATTTCAGCCCCGCCGGCAGGCGGTGCGCTCCCGCGCCGGGCCAGCCGGCCAGCCGGGCCGCGTCCAGTGTTTGAATCCGGTCGCGGTGAAACTCGCGGTAAACCGGATGACCCGGATACCCTTCGGAGGCGCTCCAGACGCGGCGCGAGATCTCGGCGTCCCGCCCGAGCACGAGCGCCCCGCCCGGGCAGCGGACCGGCGCGCGCACGCCGCGCGGCGGCGGCGGCTCCGCCTGGGTCACCCCATGACTCTCCAGGCCGAAGACGCGGACGCCACCGGCGCCGAGCAGCGCCTCGAGCCCCGGATAGTAGCCGCACTCCGGCAGCCAGAAAAAGTCCGGCCGGAATTCAAAAACACCGGCGAACGCGTCCAGCCCGACGCCAATCTGCGCCCGCACGGTGGGCGGATGCGCCTGATGCGCGGGCAGGAAAGCGTGGGTCGCCGCGGTCGTCGCCAGTTCCAGGAGTCCCGCGCGCCAGTGTTCGCCCAGTATTTTCAGGACGTCCCCCCGGCAGCGATCGTCGAAGCACTCGCCGGTCTCGCGGAAGAACTGCGCGTGCCACTCCGCGAGCTCGCGCTGCCGCCCGCTGGAGTCCCGGGCGTC
>Ga0335077_10003290_pt1 | contig 19469 bp, 10 predicted proteins | sample Lox_Sample_31_FD_207151 | JGI IMG/M metagenome (GOLD analysis project Ga0335077, IMG submission 207151) | Soil microbial communities from Loxahatchee National Wildlife Refuge, Florida, United States - Lox_Sample_3.1 | ecosystem: Environmental > Terrestrial > Soil > Wetlands | place: USA...
GTTCGAGATTGCGTCAACGGCATCGGCTTTCACCAATGCCACGCAGCAGCCACCAAAACCGCCACCGGTCATGCGGCAACCGTAAATGCCGCCTTTGACGCCGATGGCCTCGGCAATTTCGACGACAGCGTCGAGTTCCGCGCAGCTTACTTCGTAATCGTCCCGCAGCGAATAATGGCTGGCATACATGAGCTGACCGACGGTCAGCCAGTTCGAGGCGCGGATGCCTTCGGCGGCGTGAACGGTGCGTTCAATTTCGCCGACGACATGCCGTGCGCGGCGGTAAACCATCGGATCGAGCCTGCCTTTGGCGTCGCGGAGGACGGCGGCGGTCGCGTCACGAAGGGAAGGCACACCGATAATTTTGGCGGCCAAGGCGCATTGTTGGCGGCGCGCGGGATATTCACTGCCGGTCAACTCGTGTTTGACGTTGGTGTTCACGATGAGCACGGCGACGGACGGGTCATCCAGTGGCACCAGCTTTGTCTCGCGCGAGCGGCAATCGAGCAGGAGCAGATGATTCTTCCGGCCCATCACGGAAATGAACTGGTCCATGATGCCGCAGGGCATGCCGGCAAAATCGTGCTCGGCTTTCTGGCAAAGCAACGCCTTCTCAACCGGATCAAGCTTTTGGCCGGTGACGGCTTCGAGGAGAGTGGCCGTGGCCACTTCGAGCGCCGCGCTGCTGGAGAGACCGCCGCCCAGCGGCACAGTTGAGTGAATCATCGCGTCGAAGCCGCCTGGATTCAACTCGCGAGCGAGGAACCCGGCGATGACGCCGGCGGGATAATTAGCCCATGTGCCTTTCGGAAACGGCTTGACCGGTTTGGTCAGGTCTATGCTTGCGGGTTTGTCGCCGAGGGCTGAGATAAGCTGGATTTGGTTTGTCTTCCGAGCCGGGCGATCGGCCGCGATGACGGTGTAACGCTCAATCGCCATCGGCAGGACGAAGCCGTCGTTGTAATCGGTGTGTTCGCCGATGAGGTTGACGCGGCCGGGCGCGGCGGCAATCCAGCGCGGCAGGCGGCCATAGGTCTTCTTAAATCCAGCGGCGGCGACGGCAGAAAGTTCTTTGAGTGTCATGGTGGATCAAAACGAGGATGGAGAACTGAGGATGGAAAATGGAAACCCGGCGACGCTTCCGCCACCGCGCTCCATCTTCTATTTCCCACCGTCGCTCTCTTTTTTTCCGCCGCGCGCGGCGCCCAGCAGCATGCCAACTCCAAACACGAGCAGGACGATGCCCCACCACAGGTCAACGTTCATGCCGAGCGCCTTGTCACTTGGCCCGGTGAAAATGCCTTCGATGATGAGCAACACGCTGATGAGCGTGAACATGATGCCGATTGGCCAGCGAATATCCAGTCCCATAACATTATTTATGATTTATGATTGACGATTTATGATTTGTAGTCGGTTTTTTCACCAAAAGATGATGTTCAGGATGACGCAGGCGATGAGCAAAATGGTGCCGAGCACGGCCGGGCGCAGCAGGAAATGCTGCTCGTCGTCCTTGAGCTTGGGTGTCAGCGAATAAACCAGGCCCTTGAGTTCCGCGTCGGATTTGGTGCGTTGGGTGGCCAGGGAAATGACCAGGGTCAGGATGAAACAAACGCTGAAGGCAAATGAGGCCAGCCAGAAATTCTGCGCCATCTCGCTGGGGAAGGTCTGGACGACAGCGAGGTAACCGCCTTTGATGCCGGGCACGTCGCCGGATGCAAGCGTCAACGCGTGGAACAACGCAGAAGTCAACGTGCCGCCAACCAGGCCAAGGAACGCGCCGGTACTGGTGGCGCGCGCCCAGAACATTCCCAGCAAAAAGGTGGCGAAGAGCGGCGCGTTCACAAAACCGAAAACCAACTGGATGATATTCATCGCATTGGAATAATGGCTGGCGAAATACGCGCAGAAAATGCTCAATACGATCCCGACGACCGTGGTCGCCTGCCCCACGACGAAATAATGCCGGTCGCTTTTCTTTGGCGCGATGTAAGCCTGATACAAATCGTAAGTCCAGATGGTGTTGAACGCGGTGACGTTGCCGGCCATGCCGGACATGAACGACGCCAGCAGCGCCGTCAGCGCCAGTCCCAACAGGCCGGACGGGCAATAACGATGGATCAGCGACAGGATGACGCCGTTGTAATAATTATCGCTGACGGCGTCCTGTAATTCGATTTTCAATTCGCTGTCCGCAATCGAGTGGACGCTGTTGGCTTTGATGATGGCCGCCAACTTGGTCTTGTTCATTTTCAGGCCGACGTCCTTGCTGATTTTGTCAAAGGCCGCGTCGGCGGTTGCCGGCGTGGCGCCTTTCAGGTCCGCCATCGCCTGCACGAAGGCGGTGTCGGAAATGGCCATCGGCGGGAGGCGATAGAGTTTGCTCGGCATCGAGGCCAGGGCGACGGCCAACATGCCCGGCAAAATCACCAGGACGGGAAATAGCATCTTGGGGACCGTGGCGATGAGCGGCGTGCGGCGTGCGGCGCTCATGTCCTTGGCGGCCATCGCGCGCTGGACGACGAGGAAGTTGGTGCACCAATAACCGAAGCTCAAAACGAAGCCCAGGCCGAATACCATCGCAAACACGTTCACCCCCATCGGATTGTGCGCCGAGCCGGCCAGAATCGGTTTCCACGCGCTGCTCCAGGCGTCAGGCGCAAAGGATTTGTCGTTAAGCGAAAGTGCGGCGGGGTTTTGGGCGACCTCGGCGAGCTTGCCCTTCAAAGCGTCCCAGCCGCCGACGTCTTTGAAGCCGAGCCAGACGACCGGCGCAAAACCGAGGACGATCATGAAAAATTGCAGCACTTCGGTGTAAATCGCCGAGGTCAGGCCGCCCTTCAACACATAGACCAGCACAACACCCGAGCAAATGTACAAATACACGTCGTAACTTCCGAAATGGTGACCGACGATGTTCCAATCGAACTGCCACGGCAACAACAACGCGAGCAATCGGGCCAGACAGTCCATCGAAATGCCCGACGCGAAAACGGTCATGACCGCGAAGGAAATGGAATTGACGCAGCGCGTGCGATAATCAAACCGCATGTTGAGATATTCGGGAACCGAGCGCGCTTTGGAGCCGTAATAAAACGGCATCATGAACACGGCCAGGAAGATCATCGCCGGGATGGCGCCCACCCAGTAGAAATGCGCGGTGGCGATGCCGTATTGCGCGCCGTTGGCGGCCATGCCGACCAGCTCGAGCGCGCCGAGGTTGGCGGCCATGAACGCCAGCCCGGTCACCCACGCCGGAATCGAGCGGCCGGACGTGAGATAGTCCGACGAAGTTTTCAGGTAGCGGCGCAGCGCCCAGCCGATGCCGATGACGAAGGCGGTGTAAGCCAGCAGAATGGCATAATCAACCCATGCGAGGTGAATTGGTTGCATAAGAGTTGGGCGACGATTTACAGGGCCTCGAAGTCTATGTCAATCCAATTGCATTCGAGCCTGTCATCGGCATGGAAGAGAAGGTGGCCTGAATCGGATTGACAATAATTCCGCCCAAACAGTAATCAATTCCCCATGTCCACCCTTTGCCGAATTGTCTAATGCAAAAAAACCTTCTTTCTCTCTGCGTTGCCCTTGTTGTCGCGGGCCAATTATCAACGCACGCCGCGCCGGCCTCGCCGCAAAAACTCGCTGACGGCGTTCTGTTGCCTGTCGGCGATAACTTCCTGAAACTTGAAGTCTGCGCGGATAATGTCATCCGCGTGGCGTATGCGAAAGACCCCTCCTTTTTCGCGCGCCGAACCCTGGCCGCAGGCTTGCGGCACGACGTCCCGATCCGATGGTCGCTCAGAACTGAAAATGGCGAAGCGATTCTGGCGACGGACAAATTGCAGGCGCACGTGGACCTCGCACGCGGCGCAGTTTCGTTTTTCGACGACGCCGGACACCCGGTTCTCGCCGAGGAACAGGAAGGCCGCACTTTGACGCCGGCGATCGTGCAGGGTGATTTGACTTTTCACGCGCGCCAGCAGTGGCGGCCCAATGCAGGGGAGGCATTGTTCGGCCTGGGCCAGCAGCAACTCGGCCTGATGAACATCAAAGGCTACGACCTCGACCTGTGGCAGCACAATGGGACGGTGGACATTCCGTTTCTCGTTTCCAGCCGCGGCTACGGCATTTTGTGGGACAACACGTCCTATACGCGCTTCGGTGATTTGCGCCAGCCGGAGCCGATACCTGCCGGCGAGCTGTTTGACGCCGACGGCAAACCCGGCGGTCTTACCGGCTCTTATTTTGCGGGCGAAAATTTCGAGCGCTTCGTCACCAATCGTGTGGACGCCCAAATTAACATCACTGTGCCGGGCGACGCGAAACAACCGAACACGCTCATTAATCCTGCTTTGCCGCCGACCGGCGACGTGAGCATCCGTTGGGAAGGAGCGGTGCAACCTGACGAAACCGGCGACTACACGCTCGCCACGTTTTCCAACAACGGCATCAAGTTGTGGGTGGACGGCCAGCTCGTGATTTCACATTGGCGTCAGGGCTGGCTCCCCTGGTGGAACATCGCCAGGATTCATTTTGAGGCCGGGCACCAGTATCACCTGAAATTGGAATGGACGAAGGAGCAAGGGATGGAAACGCTGCAACTTTTCTGGAAAAAACCTTCGCCTGACACCGGCACGTCGCTTTGGTCCGAGGTTGGCGAAGGCATTGATTATTATTTCGTGTACGGGCCGGAGCTGAACCGCGTCGTCGCCGGTTACCGCCAAATCACCGGTCAGGCGCCGATGATGCCGGAATGGGCCTTTGGCCTGTGGCAATGCCGGCAACGTTACCAGACCCAGCAGGAAAGCCTGGACGTGCTCGCCGGTTACCGCCAGCGCGGCATTCCGATAGACAACATCGTGCAGGACTGGTTTTACTGGAAGGAAGACCAGTGGGGTTCGCATCAGTTCGACCCGGCGCGATTTCCCGATCCCGTCGGCTGGATTCGTGGCCTCCACACCAAATATCACGCGCACCTGATGATTTCCGTCTGGCCAAAATTTTATCCCACCACGGCCAATTTCCAGATCATGCGCGCCCGTCATTTCCTCTACGAACCCAACCTGGGAGAGGACATCATAGACTGGACCGGTCACCCCGACACGTTTTACGACGCTTTCAATCCCGCCGCGCGGAAACTGTTCTGGTCGCAGATCAATACCAATCTTTTCCGCAAGCGTGTGGATGCGTGGTGGATGGACGCGAGCGAACCGGACATGACGGCGACGCCGACGCTGGCCGGCCAGCGCGCGCACATGCACCCCACCGCAATGGGCACGGGCGCGCGGATGTTGAACGCCTACCCGCTGGTCAACAGCGAGGCGATTTACGAGGGCCAGCGACAAGCTGCGCCCAATCAACGCGTGTTCATCCTGACGCGCTCCGGTTTCGCCGGCGAACAGCGTTATGCGGCTGCGGTCTGGTCCGGTGACACATCGTCCACCTGGACGGCGATGCGCGCCCAAATCACGGCGGGTCTCGGTTTTTGCCTGTCGGGCATGCCGTACTGGACGATGGACATCGGCGGTTTTTCCGTGCCGGCGCGCTTTTCGACTTCCAATCCCAAACCGGCGGACGCCGAGGAATGGAACGAGCTGAACGCGCGCTGGTTTGAATTCGGTACGTTCGTTCCGCTTCTGCGCGTGCATGGTGAATTTCCGTACCGCGAAATGTGGGCGTTTGGCGGCGATTCCAGCCCGGCGTACCAGGCGGAGTTGAAATTTGACCGGCTGCGTTATCGGTTGTTGCCTTACATCTACTCGCTCGCCGGCGCGGTGACGCACGAAGGCGGCACCATGATGCGCCCGCTGGTCATGGATTTTCCCGCGGACACCAATGTCTTCAATATCGGCGACCAATACCTGTTCGGCCCGGCGCTGCTCATCAATCCAGTCACGACATTTCAGGCGCGCAACCGGCCGCTTTATCTGCCGTCAACGGCGGGCGGCTGGTATGATTTTTGGAACGGCCAGTGGCTGGCCGGCGCGCAAGCTCTTGACGCGCCCGCGCCCTATGATGCCATTCCCATTTACGCGCGGGCCGGTTCAATCATCCCGACCGGGCCGGAAATTCAATACACGGGCGAGAAACCCGCCAACCCCGTCACGCTCTACGTTTATGCAGGCACGGATGGCAGTTTCACGTTGTACGAAGATGACGGGTTGACCTACGACTACGAGCATGGAGCGTTTGCCCGCATCCCGATTCGTTGGGACGACGCCCGGCACACGTTGACCGTTGGTGAACGCGAAGGCTCGTTCAAAGGCATGTTGCAGGAACGCACGTTCAACGTGGTGCTCATCACCAAAGACAAACCGGCAGGTTTTTCGCCCGCACCGGCAGCGCAGCGTTCGGTGAAATACACCGGCCAACCAGTGCAAATCAAATTCGATTGAATCTCAACTGCCATCGGATTTGGCCTGGCTTCTTGCAGCAGTTGTGATAAAGTTGATTTCCATGACAACTCATACTGAAGAAAATGCGATTACGAGGAAGACGAAAGAACTGTGCGCGGCCATCGTCGCCCAGCCGGAAATGCTTTCCATTCGCAAACGCATTGACACCTTTCTGTCCGACGCCGGCGCGCGCGGGCAATATGAAACGGTGACGAACAAGGGCCAGGCGTTGCATGAAAAGCAGCATCGCGGTCAGCCGTTGGAGAGCGCGGAGATTTCCGATTTTGAGAAGCATCGCGACAGCCTGTTGCAAAACCCCGTGGCGCGCGGTTTTCTGGATGCGCGCGAGGAACTGCACGAAATCCAGCATTCCATCCAGAAATACGTTTCCAAAACCCTTGAGCTGGGCCGCGTCCCCACCGCAGAGGACCTGGAAGACCATTCCTGCGGTGACGGTTGCGGCTGCCATCACTAAGCCGGAAACGAAGTTATTTTAACCGCTAATCCGCGGAGGCAAACCGCTGACTTATTCTCGCCGCCCCCCCGTAGCAGGCTACTGCGGAGGATGGGCATAACTGCTGAACGAAGAATGGCTGACGCAGATGGACGCAGATTTTTCCATGTCGAGGCGTAACAACGCGAAGACGGAAGACTTACTTTACAGATTTCCCCTGTGTGAACCAATGAAGAAGTAGGGCAGTTGTTTTTTCTTGCAAGGTTTGAGTTCCGGTCCGAGACGCCGCCAGTTGTGCGAAGAGAGTGTGCGCTTGAGCCAAACGACTTTGAAGTTGGGCCATACATTTACGACAATCATCCTCGCTTTCCGGGACGCGGATTTCGCCATGAATTCCGAGCTGGGCAATTTCGGCAACCAAAGCGGCTTGTTCCGGGCTGGCGTAGTCAACTTGCCGCGTGTCTTTGCCTGACTTGAAGATCACGGCGTTAGGATGAAACATGTCACTTGCTCCCAACGCCTGCGGTGTGCCTTCTGGAATTTCAACTGGCGCTGCGTGCCGAAAAACAGATGCCACCCATTCCGGTACATTCACGCCTCTTTCCGCGTCCGAAAGCGAGTGCCAGATACTTTCTGCCAAATCATGTGCCCCCAAGCGCCGACCATTGTTGCCGGCGCGATCTTCCATCGCCTGGATGTCTTGCGTGCGCTGGTAGCGGTAATATTTCGTCGTTTCTACATAAAGTTCGTCCAGCAGCTTTTCCCGATCCTTCGCGCTGGCCACGCCGATGAGCTCGAGGACACAATCATCCAGTTCCCGGCGGTCAGGCTGCTGCAACTCTTGCGGAAGTTCCGGCTCTTCGCGCAGAATTTCACGCATCAATTCTTCAGAATGACAATCGAGCATGGTCTGATCCACCAGATGCGTCACTTCACGCTTGGTCATCTTTTCCAAAGCCTTCGCCATCCGACCGGCAAGCGCTGGTGAAATGCCACGAGTATCAGGAATCTCTAGGAGGACAGTATCAACGACCTCAGTTTTCAGTGTTCCTTCCGAACCGGCATACCGGCCATAGAAATGTTTGAACAAGCCAACGAGCGTGCAATTCAAGACTGCCGCCAGTGCATTTGCCTCATGTTCATTCAATTCGCGCGTCTTGAGATAAAAGAGATTGTGATTACACACGAGTCCATCAGGGTTTGCTGGAGCAATGTGCCGGTACTTCTGAGCCATTGGCCAAAATACAGTTCCAGTGGTGGCGTTCGTTAGGTCGTACCACAACGGCCTCGACGCGCAGGTCGAGCGTTCCGGCACGGTCACGGCTTTTGATTTTTTCGATTCGAAGGTTTGCTTTGATCCCCAACGAATATATTTGCCGGCATAAGTGTGGGCCAGTTTGGCCAGCGGTTGGTCCGCCCACAACACCACACGGTCAAGCTCGTTGGCGTGGACGACGGGACGATTCACTTCCATGAGACTATGAACTTCAGGCCGCAGGTATTCCTTTTCGACCGGATGCAATGTATTGTCGCCTGCGCGCACGATGCGCACTTTACCGCTTTCCACCTCGCTGCGTTTACAAGGCGTCATCACACCGACGTCATTCCATGGCAAACCTTCACTCACCTGCTTCAACACTTCCTCCGTCACGTCGCGCGGCATGAAAAACGCATCACAACCGCTCTTAATGCCGAATCGAACGTCAGCGATCTCACCGAGCCTGACGAGGCGGTTGCCGTAATCGTGGATCAGCCGGAAATAGAGGTCTGGCGCACGGAGAAAACGTCCCCATTTGCCGGCGGCATAACTCTGACCAATCCGATACATGGCGGCGGCTTCCCTGAGTTCATCCGCTTCGCCGTTGCCGTTTTCTTCTTCCTCCGGCTCTTCCGCTGGCGCATCCCGGAGCAAATGGCTGGCGCGGAGACCTTCTTCCCATAGTTGCACCTGCGGAACAGGAATGATACGGAGCTTCTCATCCGCATAGGGCTTGGCGGCCTGGAGAATCAAACGTCGGAGGTCTTCGACGGCTTTTTCGCGGGCTGCCTCATCGCCATGCGGGCGGGCACCGAGAATTTCAGACACCGGTTTTAAAAAACGCACGAACTTCACGACGCTGGACATCCGCTCTTTTTCCGCATCGCATCTCTGAAGGATGGTGATTGCCGTCTTGATGCGCGCGTCTTGAAACCACGGCTCGTCCAAACTTTCAATCACCGCCAGCAGTTTGAAATTCTGCAAAATCCAGCCTTGCAGGGCGAAGCCATATTCGACATCGAGCCAGCTTGAAGAGGTGAGAAATCCGAAATGGCCGTCCTCCTTCAACAACCTCGCCGCCACGGGCCAGAAGTAACAATGCAGATCACTCCGCCCGGAAAGTTTCAACCCCGGCCAGAGGTCTTTGCATAGCTCGTGCAAAAATTCCTTCGTGGTTTTGATGCGCGCTTCATAGGCATCCTTCGTCTCACCGTGAAGACGTTTCAGTTCTTTGCGGCGGGGAATGTGTTCCTGCCGGACATAGGGCGGATTGCCAATCACGGCGTCGAGGGCGGGCAACGGCACGGGAATTTTATCTCTTTGGCCTCCGCGCGAACGCAGGCCTGGAACGCTGCAAAATTCTTCACGCTGTGCCGGGATTACAAAAAAGTTGTTGCGAGCGATGTAAGGGTAATTTTCCTCATCTTCAATGTGACGGGCAGCGAGATTGAGCGTGGCCAAATGCGCGGCGAACACCGCGATGTCGCATCCAAAAATCTCCCGGAGCAACTCCTGATGCGGCTTGTGGGCGTCTTGGGTTCTCCTGCCGCCGCGTTGTCCAGAGAGCCACGCCTTTCGGTGGTAGGCACGGACCAGAAAGCTGCCCGAACCGCAAGCCGGATCCAAAACACTATCTCCCGCGCGCCGGATGCAAAACGCATTGATGATGTCCACGACATCTTCCTTGGTGAAAAACTGGCCAAACTTCTGACGCTCCTCGGGCGAAATTAAGCGCTGGAAAATGTGGCCAATGATGTCGTAGGGAATCTTGCGAAAGTCGTACTCAGCAAGATGCGCAAGCACCCCTTTCCAACCTTGGCAAGCGATGTCGGAGGCAAAAACCAGTGCACCCGCCCAATCGCCCACCTGTGGATAAAAGATTGGTTCGTAATCACCCGTTTCGAGCACAGCTCGCTGGAAGCGGGCACGAAAGTAATCGTAAACGCCTCGTTGGCCTTTTGGCCCACGCCGGGGCATCTTCAACTGTGGCAAGTTTTCCGGATAACGGCCACGAATAGCTTCGTAGAAAATGGCACGGTTGGAAAAGACGTAGCAGAGAGTCCGTGCTGCGTTGTCGAGTGTCCTACGCCAGTTGTCGGGGTTATCGGGATCGAATGTCCAATTCATTTCTTCCGACATCCACAACTGCAATTTCTGGGCGAACTCTGAGTCCCGCTGACAGACTGTCGCGAGGTGGTCGCGTGTACCAATAACCGGCCAATCCAAGTTGCTTTCCAGCGAACGGATGAAAATTTCGTCAGGCGGTTTGCCCCATTCACCAGCCTTCCCAAGCACGATTTCAGCAAACTGCGAGAAGAAATCCGGTAGGAATTTGTCTCGAAAGTACGCCTGCACGTCTGCGCGCTTGCAGTCCTCAGGCGAAGTAAGATCCAAGTCGTGGTCCCAGTCGCGAATTCGCCGCTCGATCATCGGTAGGTTGTACTTGCTGCGGTCGAAGAGCACGAAAGTATTGACGTTCCAAGTAAAGAAAAACGGTGCCTGTACATTATCGGCTTTGTTGAAGGCGTCCTGCATCAGAGCGCTATCGTATGGACTGCGTGCCTCTGGTGTGCCGGGCATTTTCACCTCGCCGGTGAGCACCGGTGTATTGCTTCCTTTGCGGTAGACTCGAATATCTTGGCGTTTGTAGTTACCGGTGCCGTATTCTTCGATAGTTGCTCTGTCAAAAGGCCAATCAGGGTGTTGCGCAAAAAGTGCATCCGCCCACGATTTTACCTCAGCACAAAATGCAACCTCATGTAGGCGGATGTTGGATGATTTGGCCATCGAAATAGAAATGCGACGTAGTCGAACGCGAAATTGATTTTGGTTAAATTGGTTTTCTGGTCGTTTGGTTTTTCAGAACAGGGCGAGTGTGCGACGGAAATGTACCCCCGTCAACCCCGGTTGGAGGTTGATGGTTGATGGTGGATGCGACGGCTCGCGAGTATCATCCTTCGCCTCCGGCTATGGCGCGACAGGCACTCGCCCCACCAAAAAAAATTAGCGTGGATTAGCGGTTTCCGCCTTACTTCTTTTTGGCGCGATAAGGAGGGGGTGTCTCGGCCAGTTTTGCCGGTTCAGGCGCAGCAAAGCCGTGCGCTACGGCGGCTTCATGGGCCTGCCGCAGTATCTCCCGCAACGCCTCGCGCGTGGGCAGATGTTTCGTTTCGCGGTAAATGGCGTCTTTCCATTCCCAGACCTGCCGCAACGCGGCCGGAACAAATTCTTCTTTGGTTTCAGGTTTGGTTTTCATCTTCCACCTCAAGTGGCGACAGCAGCCGCAATGTATGTTTGTAACCTTCTTCCCGGTTGATCGCGGCGATTAACTCTTCGCGACGGACATTCGCCAGATGTTTGAAATTCCATGACAATAATATATCCAATTCCCGAACCGTTGCATGCGCAACATGCAGCGCGTCCTCGCGTTTCCGGACGGGAATGACGCCCCGCGCCAGATATACGTCCGCCATCCGTTCAATCTCCGGGTCACTGGAAAGCATGGTGATAGGATGCCGTCGAAGCGCATCCAGGAGTTTCTGGCGATGCGAAGGATCGGGATCGCGCAAAATTTCCAAGAGCACAATTTCCGAAGCAAACAACTCGTATTTTTGGACATGCCGCGCGAAAAAATCCTCCGTCACCCGCCGGAAATCCAGAGCATCCTCGGCGAATAGAAAGTTTACCACCGAAGTGTCCAGGTAGATGCGAAGTTTTTTCATGGCAGCCGAAGCTCCGCGAAATTGATTTTGGTTAAATTGGTTTTCTGGTCGTTTTGGTTTTTTGCCGAACCCGGCGAGATTACGCCGGACACCGGAATTTGAAAAGCGGGGATTTAACAGAAGGCAACAAAGGGAACGAAGGTCTCTTCCCTTCTTGGTTTTCTCCGTTTACTTTTGTGAAAAATGAAATCCGCGCCTGTCCTGCATAGCGCGGAGCGCGGCGTGGGATCAATCTGCGTCATTCCGCCGTCGCTGAGGCTTCACCCTCCGCCAAGGCTACGGCGGGACAAGATGGCGGACAGGCCGCGGTTAAAATGTGTTTTCGACACCTCACCTGTTTCCTCTCCCCGGTCGAGGCGGAGAGGACAGAAATCAGCGCCGATTAGCGTGGATTAGCGATTAGTTCGTGGATTTGCCGCTGACACGACAGTCCGACGCAAGGCTGCAAGGGGCGCTTGCCGTTCAGAACGGACGATGGCGCTGCTGCGCTTATAGTCAATTTAAGCGACACGTTTTTGGGGGTTCCGCCTTGACGGCGTACCGGTGGAAATTATGATTCGCGCCATGCACTGGCCGACCATCTTCCCTGCGCCACCCGTTTAATCTCCACCCGACCGGCGACTTCAACCACCCAACTTCACCATTATGCAACTCAGTTGGATAGACCTCGGCATCATTGCCCTGTATCTCATTGCCACCATCTTCGTGGGTTTCTGGGTGTCCAGGTTGGCGTCCCAGAGTATGAAGCACTACTTTCTCGGCGGGAACCGGCTGCCGTGGTACCTGCTGGGCGTTTCCAATGCGTCCGGCATGTTCGACATCGCCGGCACCATGTGGCTGGTCTATATCACCACCATCTACGGTTTCAAAGGCGTCTGGCTGCCGTGGCTGTGGCCCGTATTCAACCAGATTTTTCTCATGGTCTATATGTCCATCTGGATGCGGCGTTCCAACGTGATGACCGGCGCGGAGTGGATTCAGACGCGGTTTGGAAAAAATCCCGGCTCGACCGCGTCCCACATCAGCGTCGTTATCTTTGCGGTGGTCAGTGTCATCGGCTTTCTGGCCTATGGCGCGAAGGGCGTTGGTGAGTTCGCCTATCCTTTCATGCCCTGGAAAGGCATTTCTCCGGACACTTATGCCTTCATTATCATGGGCATCACGACGTTTTACGTGGTCAAAGGCGGCATGTTCAGCGTGGTGTTCACCGAAGTCGTCCAGTTCTGCATTCTCACGGTTGCCTCGATTGCAATCGGCATCATCGCCATGATGAAAGTGTCCCCGGAAACGCTCCAGGCCGTGGTGCCATCCGGCTGGTATCAGTTGTTTTTCAGCTGGCATCTCAGCGATATGGATTGGAGCAAATCCATTCCGGCCATCAACGATATCATCGCCAAGGACGGTTATTCGCTGTTCGGCATCTTCTTCATGATGATGCTGTTCAAAGGCATTCTGGTGAGCGCGGCCGGGCCGGCGCCCAATTACGACATGCAGCGGGTTCTTTCGACGCGCAGTCCGCGGGAGGCCGCCCTGATGAGTTCCACCGTCAACGTGGTGCTTTTCTTTTCCCGATACATGATGATTACCGGCCTGACGATTCTGGCGCTGGCCTACTTCACGCCGAACCTCGCGAACATGGGAGCGGATCTCAGCCCGACCAAAATGGAGCAACTGTTGCCGGAATCGCTGGCCCGGTTTGTCCCGGTAGGGATTGTCGGGCTGGTCATTGCCGGTTTGCTGGCGGCGTTCATGTCCAACTTCGCCGCTACGGTCAACGCCGCGCCCGCGTATCTGGTCAACGATATTTACAAACGGTTCATCAATCCGCATGGCACGCCCAAACATTACGTGCGGCTGAGTTACGCTGTTTCCTTCGCCGTCGTGGTTATCGGAGTGAGCTTCGGTTACATCACCACCTCCATCAACGCGGCGATGCAATGGATCGTATCCGGCTTGTGGGGCGGCTACATGATTTCCAACGTGCTCAAGTGGTACTGGTGGCGATTCAACGGCTGGGGTTATTTCTGGGGCATGATAACCGGCATCGGGTCCGCCCTGATCCTGCCGCTGGTGACACCCTACGTTCTGCCGCTGCTCGACCCGTCCGTCCGTTCCCTGTTCGGCGACCGGGCCGCCGATGTCATGGTGCTGCTCGGACATCCCATCACCTCGTTCCCCGTCATTTTGGTCATCTCCCTCATCGGTGCGTTGATTGGAACCTACCGGACCAAACCGGAAGATGATGCCGTGCTCAAGGCGTTCTATCGCCAGGTGCGGCCGTGGGGTTTCTGGGGTCCAATCCGTGAGAAAGTGATGAACGAAGACCCGGCATTCCAGCCAAACAAGGATTTCTTCCGCGACATGTTCAACATCGGCGTTGGCACGGTCTGGCAAACCTGTTTCATCCTGATGGCCATGTACCTGGTCACGCGCAACTGGCGGAACACCATCATCTGCCTCATGGTGCTCGCCGTCACTTTTGTCATCCTGAAGAAAACCTGGTACGACCGGCTGCCGCCGCCGTCACTGGAACCGGCGATTGACGCCGAAGCCCATCCGGGCAAAGCCAGTCCCGCCACCGGCTGATTTTTCATCAACCACAAGGATCAACTATGCGTTACGGACATTTTGACGACCAACGGCGCGAATACGTCATCACCCGACCCGACACGCCGTTGCCGTGGATGAATTACCTCGGCTGCGAGTTTTATTTCGGCATCATCTCCAACACCGCTGGCGGCTACTCGTTCTATCGGGACGCCCGCCTCCGCCGCCTCACGCGCTATCGCTACAACAACGCTCCGTTCGATTCCGGCGGGCGTTACCTTTACCTCCGCGACAACGACACCGGCGAATTCTGGTCGCCCTCATGGCAGCCCACGCGGACGAAACTGGACAAATACGAATGCCGCCACGGCCTGGGCTACACCATCATCCGCTCAAGCTGCAAAAAGATCGAAGCCCAGACGAGCTACTTCGTGCCGTTGGGCGAGACGTTGGAAATCTGGAAATTTCGAGTGACCAATCGCCGCAAAAAGCCCGTGAAGCTTTCCGTTTTTTCCAGCATCGAATTCTGCCTCTGGGATGCGCAGGACGACGCGACGAATTTCCAGCGCAACTTCAACACCGGCCAGGTCGAGGTCGTGGATGGGGTCATCTATCACAAAACCGAGTATCGCGAGCGCCGCAATCATTTCGCGTATTTCGCCTGCTCGAAAAAACTCGCCGGTTTCGACACTCAGCGCGACACCTTCCTCGGCGCGTATCGCAGTTGGGACAACCCGGCGGCGGTGGCAAGAGGCAAATCTTTCAATTCCATCGCCCACGGCTGGGCGCCGCACGGCTCGCATCATGTGAAAGTGAACCTGAAGCCGCGCGAAACGAAGGAAATTATTTTTGTCCTCGGCTACCACGAAAATCCAGCGGACCGGAAGTTCAACCGGCCGGATTCCCAGACCATCAACAAAAAGACCGTCAGGCCCATTATCGCAAAATATCTCGACGGCCGGAATGTGGATGCCGCCTTTGAATCGCTCCGGCGATATTGGGACGGCCTGCTCGGCATTTATCAGGTGCGGTCGCCAGACATTCACGCCAACCGGATAGTCAACATCTGGAATGCCTACCAATGCATGGCCACCTTCAACCTCTCGCGCTCGGCCTCCTTCTACGAATCCGGCATCGGCCGCGGCCTTGGCTTCCGGGATTCGAACCAGGACCTGCTCGGTTTCGTTCACATGGTGCCGGCGCGGGCGCGCGAACGCATCCTTGATCTGGCGGCGACGCAGCTCCAATCGGGCGGCGCGTTCCACCAGTACCAGCCGCTCACCAAACGCGGCAACCACAACCTCGGCTCCAACTTCAACGACGACCCGCACTGGCTCATCCTCGGGGTGGCGGCCTATCTCAAGGAAACCGGCGACTGGAAAATCCTCGATGAGCCGGTGCCCTTCGAGAACGCGCCTGGCTCCGAGCAACCGCTCTACGAACATCTCCGCCGCAGCTTTAACTACACGCTCGAACGCCTGGGCCCGCACGGCCTGCCGCTCATCGGCCGCGCCGACTGGAATGATTGCCTGAACCTCAATTGCTTTTCCAACACACCCGGCCAATCGTTCCAGACCACCACCAACAAGGATGGCAAGGTCGCCGAGTCGGTCTTTATCGCCGGCCTGTTTGTGCGGGCGGGAAAGGAACTCGCGGTCATCGCCCGGAAACGCGGTCAGGGCGAGGATGCCGAACGTTGTCTGGCCGAGATCGCCAAAATGGAAACGGTCATTTACCAGCACGGCTGGGACGGCGAATGGTTCGTGCGCGCCTACGACGACTTCGGCCGGCCCGTCGGCTCGAAAATCTGCGACGAAGGAAAAATTTTCATTGAATCACAGGGCATGTGCGTCATGGCGGGCATCGGCTTGCAAGACGGCAAGGCGAAGCTGTCGTTGAACTCGGTCAACAAACATCTCGCCACCAGGCACGGCATCGTGCTCCAACAACCGGCTTACTCGAAATATTATCTTCACCTGGGTGAAATCTCCTCGTATCCGCCGGGCTACAAGGAAAACGCCGGCGTCTTCTGCCACAACAATCCGTGGATCATCATTGCCGAGACGATGGTCGGCAATGGCAATCGCGCCTTCGATTACTACATGCGCATCAACCCCTCGGCGCGCGAGAAAATCGGCGAGATTCACCGCTGCGAACCGTATGTCTTCGCCCAGATGATTGCCGGCAAGGACGCGCCCACGCACGGCGAGGCCAAGAATTCCTGGCTCACCGGCACCGCCGCCTGGACTTATTTCACCGTCACCCAATGGATTTTGGGCATCCGCACCGATTATGACGGGCTGCGGGTTGACCCTGTGATTCCAGCTAAATGGAAAAGGTTCACCGTCACGCGCCGGTTCCGTGGCAACACCTACGTCATCAAGGTGAAAAACCCGAAGGGCAAACAACGCGGCGTGAAAAAGCTGCTGGTGGATGGAAAAGAAATCGCCGGCAACGTTTTGCCTGTGTGTCCGCCGCGCTCCGACCCCATCCGCGTCGAGGCTGTGCTCGAAGGCTGATGGTGGAGCGAGGTGCCTGACGAGCCGAAGGAGCGCGGGACCGCCAGGTCCGCCTGTTTCCTGTCCAATAGCTCCTTCGTGCGGACAAGGCTGTCCGCGCTCCATGGAAACCCCGCAGAAAGTAATGGGCCTTAAAAGGCAGCACCGCCGCGAAACTGCCTTGCACAACCGGCGCAACTGGCATAAGACGCCGTCGTGACTGAACCGTTTCACCCGTCCAATCCAGCGCGATTCGAAGCCGCGTTGCGCCGTTTCGACGGCGAGAACGCGCGCGACCCGAATATTGAAATCGCCGACGGCGTTGCCCATCCCCGCGAACTGCTTTACGCCCGGCGACTGACAGATTGGGTTTTACGCCTGTGCCCGGACGCTTCCGAGGAACTTCGCCTAGCCGCGCGCTGCCAGCATATCTGCCGCTGGCAAATTCCGCGGAATTCCTATCCGCTGACCCGCGCCGGCTATCTGAAATGGCGCGCCGACCTGAAAAAATTCCACGCCCGAAAGGCCGGTGAAATCCTTCACGAACTTGATTACGGTGACGGCATCGTCCGCCGCGTGCAGGATTTGAATCTCAAGAAGAATTTTCCGAACGATCCCGAAGGCCGCGTCCTCGAAGACGCCCTTTGCCTCGTCTTCCTCCAATTCCAATTCGCCGATCTCGCTGCCAGGACTGCTGAGGACAAAACCGTCAACGCCCTGCAAAAGTCGTGGCAGAAAATGACCGACGCCGCCCGCGCTGAAGCCATGAAATTAAATTTCGGTCCGCGCGAAAAGGCCTTGCTCGAACGCGCGCTCAAAGGCTAGGGCGATTCCAGAAAAACTGTAGCCGTCGTCCCCCTCACCCGGCGAGAAGCCACCCTCTCCCCCACCGGGGCAGAGGGCCGGGTGAGGGAATGCTCGATCAGCATTCTGGGTACGAAATCAGTTGAAACGCTCTAATCAAAAGCCATCATCGGTTTACACGCGTGCGGCCCTTTGCAACCTTTCCCGATACCCGCCCGTCGGAGCCGGCTTGCGCCGTCATGGCGTTTGCGGCGGGCGCAACGCCGGCTGGTAAGACTTGAGTTGGGTGCGGATAGATTCGGCAAGCGCGGTATTGCCCTGGGCCGTGGCCAGGGCCAAGGCTTGTTGCAAATGCTGAATGGCCCGGACCGAGTCCCCCCGGCTGGCCAGGGAGAATCCCAAATAACAATGGGCTTCGGCGTAATCGGGTTTAAGTTGGACCGCCCGCTCAAAATGTTGAATGGCTTCAGCCAACTTCCCTTGCGTGGCCAGCGCGATGCCTAAATTATTTTCGGCTTCGGCATAATCCGGTTTGAGTTGGAGCGCCCGCTCGAAATGTTGAATGGCTTCAGCCAACCGCTTTTGTTGGGCCAGCGTGCTCCCCAGATTATTTTCGGCCTCGGCATAATCCGGTTTGAGCTGGAGCGCCCGTTCAAAATGTTGAATGGCTTCAGCCAACTTCCCCTGCCGGGCCAGCGCGACGCCCCAATTACAGTGGGCTTTGGCGTAATCCGGTTTGAGTTGGAGCGCCCGCTCGTAATGTTGTATGGCTTCAGCCAATTTCCCCTGCCGGGCCAGCGCGAAGCCTAGATCATTGTATGTTTCAGCCTCATCCGGATTGAGTTGGAGCGCACGTTCAAAATGCTGCATGGCTTCAGGCAACTTGCCTTGGTCTGCCAGAAGCGTCCCCAGGTTGTCGTGTGCCATCCAACAATCGGGATTCCGGGCAAGGGTTATGCGCCAAAGCGTTTCGGCGTCGGCATACATTCCACACTGCCGCCAGGTCAGGACGCCCAATACGACCAATACCGGGACCGCAACCCCATAAACCACCGCCCGCGCGCCCAGAAATTGCGCCGTCCCCACCACCAGCGCCAGCAGTCCCAGACTGGAAAGGTAAACCCAGTGGTCCCAGACGAACGAAAAACGCATTCCATACGCGTTCATAAATCCCAGCACCGGAAACAATGTGCCCACAAAATACAACAGCGCCGTTACCGGCCCGCGCCCGATTCGTTTCCGCGCCAGCCAAAGCCCCACGATAATCCCCACCGCCGTCACGGGATAGAGCCATTGCCACCACGCAGCGGGATTGGGCTGCCAGCGCGGGTAAACAAAACAGAGCCCGGCCGGCCAGAACAATTTGCCAGGGTAAAACCAGAAGGCCCGGCCGGCAATCAGGCAGCGTTGCGGGAAGGCCAAAGCAAAATCAGGTCCTTCGGCGCCCACGTGGTTTTTTTCCAGCCAGGCCGTCAGCGCGCACAGGCCAAGCGCCAGGGCGAAGAATGGCAGGGTCGGCAACACGTCCGCCCGCCAACGGATTCGTCCCCGTTTCCACCAGCCAACCAACAGGATGACCGCCGGCAGCGAAAAGGCCGTCGCCTTGGCCAGCAGCGCGCCCACAAACAAAAGCAAAGCCAGACCGTAAAAAAGTGCCGCGTGACGGGGTTGCCCTGCCGGCCCGGGTACCGTGGCCCTCGCGTCGGTCTTTGTCCCTGCTCGCCGGTCATTAGTCACCCACGGCGCAAACCGCTCATAGGCCAGGAGTGACGCAAGGTAAAGGCTCAG
>Ga0335077_10003291_pt1 | contig 19465 bp, 20 predicted proteins | sample Lox_Sample_31_FD_207151 | JGI IMG/M metagenome (GOLD analysis project Ga0335077, IMG submission 207151) | Soil microbial communities from Loxahatchee National Wildlife Refuge, Florida, United States - Lox_Sample_3.1 | ecosystem: Environmental > Terrestrial > Soil > Wetlands | place: USA...
TCCTCATGCAAGATGAAGTGCTGGGCGGCATTCTAGCGCAGAAAGAGAGAGAGGAAGAAGAGGAAGTAAAGCAGGAAAAGGAGGCAGAGGAGTGAGAGGAGTTTGGCGAGAGAGGGCTCAGTGCGCCTGGGCGGTAGAAGGCGAGAGGCGTCCCGCTGAGCCGGGACGCCTCTCGCACTCAATGGCCTTCGGGCTGGCCTCGGATCGGTGGGATAGAATGGAGGGGATGAGACGCGAGGCGGCGGTTGCGGTGATGGGGATGCTGGCGCTGGCGGCATTGGCGGCGGGCGCGGGGCAGAAGCCGGCGGCGGGGAGCGCGTTTGCGCCGCTGGACCGGTGGAAGGCGGCGGTGGACGCGGGGAACCAGGGAGCGCTTGCTGCGATCTACAGCTCGGAGCGGGGAAGTTTTGCGCAGACGCCGCGAGGACGGACAACGGATCCGAACGAGGAACCGCAGTGGTGGGCGGCGCTGAAGGGGATGGGGCTCGAAAATTTCAATCCGAAAATCCTGCAGATGAGCACGCCGCAGATGGGCGTGACGGTGCTGACGCTGCGGGTGGAGTTCACGCTGAAGGGCGAGAAGGGGCCGGAGAACGTGCTGGTGTCCGCAGCGCAGATGTGGGTGGAGCAGGCCGGGGAGTGGCGGATTTACCGGTCGCAGAGAACGGATTTGCTGCTGCGGCCGGCGATGAGGCTGCCGGAGCCGGCGCGGCCGAATCCGGAGCTGTATCCTGCGGCGAGCGAGGCGCACAAAGAGCTGGACGAAGCGCTGGCGGCGGCGCGGAAGGACCATAAACGCGTGCTGGTGGTGTTTGGGGGAAACTGGTGCTACGACTGCCACGTTCTGGACGCAGCGTTCCATTCCAAGGAGATCGCGCCATTGCTGCGGGCCAGCTACCACGTGGTGCACGTGAACGTGGAGGACGGGACGGCGAATACGGACCTGGCGCAGAGGTGCGAGGTGCACGCGGACCGATTGCCGAGCCTCGCGGTGCTGGACGGGGATGGGCGGCTGGTGACGAGCCAACGGAATGGAGAGTTTGATGACGCGGTGAAGATTGGTATGGGGGATGTGAGCGGGTTTCTGGAGAGATGGAAACCGGGGGCCGGGAAATAGGCGACAAAAGGCGAGAGGGCCGGTGAACCGTCCCTCTCGCACTCAATGGCCTTCGGGCTGCCAGGAGTTGAGTCGGGAAGCGAGTCGGATCGATTTCCTGGCTACACGTGGAGTGAGGAGACTGAAGGCCGGCAGGATGCCGGCGCTACGGGAAATCGGACTGGGGCGGTCGGATAGTAGCGGCTTCAATTCCAACAGGTTGCAGGAAAATACCCAGTTGACAGAAGGGCGGCGGGGGGAGTAGATTGGATATGCGACCGGAATGGTCGTATAGGCATCGAAGAGCCATGCTCAAGCTGTCGAAAAAGGCGGACTACGGGCTGATTGCGCTGAAGCACCTGGCCATGCATGACGGCGAGGGGATTTCAAGCGCGTCGGACATTGCGGAGGTTTACGGGATTTCCGCGCCGCTGATGGCGAAGGTGCTGCAGCGGCTGGCGCGGAAGGGCCTGCTGCGGGCGCGGCACGGGTCGACGGGCGGATACGTGCTGGCGCGGAAGGCTTCGGAGATTACGGCGCTGGAGGTGATCAGCGCGATTGACGGGCCGGTGGTAATTACGTCGTGCGAGACGCAACACGGAGCGTGCGACCACCAGGAGCTGTGCACGGTGCGGGAACCGCTGCGGCGGGTGAATGACGGGATCCTGCAGGTGCTGGGAGCGGTGACCATCAACAGCCTGGCCGAGGGAACGGACACGGCGGGACTGGTGGAGCTGCGGGGGTAGGAAGGAAGAGAGAAAAGAGCGCAGGGAGTCCTTGGCCCGCCACAGCGGGCTCAGGATCTTCGACCTGCGCGACCGGGAGAGGGACATGGCAGTGAAGCTACCGATTTACATGGACAATCACGCGACGACGCCGGTGGACCCGCGCGTGGTGGAAACGATGCTGCCGTATTTCAACGACACATTCGGGAACGCGGCGAGCCGGAACCACGAGTTCGGGTGGAAGGCGGAAGAGGGAGTGGAGCGCGGGCGGGAGCAGGTGGCGAAACTGATCGGGGCGACGCCGAAGGAAATCATCTGGACGAGCGGCGCGACGGAATCGGACAACCTGGCGATCAAGGGCGTGGGGGAGATGTACCGCGAGAAGGGGAACCACATCATCACGCAGGTGACGGAACACAAAGCGGTGCTGGACACGTGCAAGCGGCTGGAGAAATACGGATTTGAGGTGACCTACCTGCCGGTGGAGAAGGACGGGCGGGTGAACCTGGACGATCTGCGGCGGGCGATTACGGCGAAGACGATCCTGATCACGATCATGTACGCGAACAACGAAATCGGGGTGGTGCAGCCGGTGGCGGAGATCGGAGCGATCGCGAAGGAGAAGGGCGTCTTTTTCCACGTGGACGGGGTGCAGGCGGTGGGAAAGATTCCGGTGGACGTGAACAAGGACAACATCGATCTGCTGTCCATGTCGGGCCACAAACTGTACGGGCCGAAGGGAGTGGGGGCGCTGTACGTGAGGCGGCGGAACCCGCGGGTGCAGCTGGCGGCCATCATTGACGGCGGCGGGCACGAACGGGGGATGCGGTCGGGCACGCTGAACGTGACGGGAATCGTGGGATTCGGGAAGGCGTGCGAAATTTGCAACGAAGAGATGCCGGTGGAGTCCGTGCGGATGCGGGGGCTGCGGGAGCGGCTGAAGGACGCGATCTTCAAGGAGCTGGACGAGGTATTCATCAACGGCTCGATGATCTACCGGCTGCCGAACAACCTGAACATCAGCTTCGCGTACGTGGAAGGCGAGTCGATGCTGATGGGGATCAACGACATTGCGGTGTCGAGCGGGTCGGCGTGCACGTCGGCAACGCTGGAGCCGAGCTACGTGCTGAAGGCGCTGGGAGTGGGTGAGGATCTGGCGCACACGTCGATCCGGTTCGGGCTGGGACGGTTCAACACGGAAGAAGAAGTGGACTATGTGGCGGCGCGGGTGATCGAAACGGTGAAGAGATTGCGCGAGCTTTCGCCGCTGTACGAGATGGCGAAAGAGGGCGTGGACATGAGCAAGATGACGTGGAATACGCACTAATCAGGAGATAGAGGAAGGAAAGGAAGTACAGGAAGCAGAAGAAAAGAGGGAACCGGAGGAATCATGGCGTACTCAGACAAAGTAGTGGACCACTACAATCATCCGCGGAACGTGGGGTCGCTGGACAAGAACGATCCGGCGGTGGGGACGGGGCTGGTGGGCGCTCCGGAATGCGGCGACGTGATGAAGCTGCAGATGAAGATCAACCCGGAGACGCAGGTGATCGAGGAGGCGAAGTTCAAGACCTTCGGGTGCGGGTCTGCGATCGCCAGCTCGTCACTGGCCACGGAGTGGGTGAAGGGAAAGACGGTGGAGGAAGCGCTGTCCATCAAGAACACGGACATCGTGAGAGAGCTGGCGCTGCCGCCGGTGAAAATCCACTGCTCGGTGCTGGCCGAGGACGCCATCAAGGCGGCGATCAGCGACTGGAAGCGGAAGAACGCGGAAGCGCCGGCAGCGAAGCCGGAGAGCACGGCGGCCGCGGGACAGTCCTGAGCACGGCCGGCGGGCGGGCGTGAAGACGGGAAGGGAAAGGCCGCGGGGCTTGCGCCCCGCGCTAGAGAGCGATGATTCACATTACGGAAAAGGCGGCGGAGAAGATCCGGGCGCTGCTCGAGAAAGAGGGCGTGGCGGAGGACGTGGGCGGACTGCGGCTGGGCGTGCAGGGCGGCGGGTGCTCCGGGCTGTCGTATGCGATGCGGCTGGAAACGAAGAAGCGCGAGAAGGACCAGGTGATCGAGGAGCACGGGGCGCGCGTGTTTGTGGACCCGAAGAGTTTTTTGTATCTGCACGACACGACGCTGGATTACCGCGAGACGCTGATGCACCAGGGATTCGTGTTCGAGAACCCGCAGTCGGCGCGGTCGTGCGGGTGCGGCAGTTCGTTTACCGCGTAGGAACGCGCCGAGAATGCGGCGCGCCCACCGATCGGAAAGACCGCAGGGTTTTCCTCCGGCGATAGAGGAACGATCAGAGGAAAAGCCGCAGGGCTTGCGCCCTGGGCTACAGGAATGAACCGGGCGGAACAGGGCGGAGCCAGTCCAGCGGTCGCGGAAACCGCGGCGCAGTGCTGGAAGTGCGGGAAGGCGGGGGGAGACGGGCATTTCTGCGCGGCGTGCGGGGCGATCCAGCGGCTGCCGCGCGGTACGGACCACTTCCAGTTTTTCGGGCTGCCGCGGAAGCTGTGGATGGCGATGGAGGAGCTGGAGCGGCGGTATCACCAGCTTTCGTGGAAGCTGCATCCGGATAATTTCGCGCGGGGGACGGAGGAAGAGCAGGAGATGTCGCTGGAGCGCGGGTCGCAGTTGAACGACGCGTACCGGGTGCTGCGGGAGCCGGTGGCGCGGGTGGAATACCTTCTGGCGCTCGAAGGGATGAGGAAAGAGGGAACGACGAAACAGCAGGCGCCGCCGGAACTGCTGGAAGAAGTGTTCGAGCTGAACGAATCGCTGGATGAACTGAGGAGTTCGCGGGAAGGGAACCAGCACGCGGCGGAGATGACCGCGCTGCGGCGGAGGCTGGAAGAAGCGGCACGGGCATTCGAGGAGAAGCTGGCGGAAGTGGACGAGCAGTTGATGGCCGCGGCGCGGGAGTGGGACGCGACGGTGGATGCGGGCGACGCGGCGGCGGGGCGCGCGGCGCTGGGGAAGATGAACGAGATACTGAACCGGCGGTCGTACATACGGAACCTGGTGCGGGGAGTGAACGAGGAGCTGGCGAAGTAATCGGGCGAAAATCGAAATTCGAGAATCGGGAAGAACCGCGAGGCAGGAAGAAAACGCAAGGGCCGCAGGGCCAGGCCCTGCGCTACAGGGGAACGATGGGACGGACGGTAGGAATCGATCTGGGGACGACGAACAGCCTGGTGGCCTGGTGGGATCCGGCCGTGGGACGGCCGGAGTGCATCACGGGGCCGTACGGCTCGACGCTGTGTCCGAGCGTGGTGAGCCTGGATGCGGACGGAACGATCGTGGTGGGCGAGCCGGCGCGGAGGCGCCTGCTGACCCAGCCGGAACGCACGATTTATTCGGTGAAGCGGCTGATGGGACGCGGGCTGGAGGACGTGCAGGAAGAGTTGAAGCTGTTTCCGTTCCGGATAGACGCGGGGTCGAAGCAGGTGATCCGGGTGCGGCTGGGGGAGCGGGAGTTCACGCCGCCGGAGATTTCGTCGTTCATCCTGCGGGAACTGAAGAGCTGGGCGGAAAATTTCTTCGGCGAGGCGGTGGACCGCGCGGTGATCACGGTGCCGGCATATTTTAATGATGCGCAGAGGCAGGCGACGCGCGATGCGGGGCGGCTGGCGGGTCTGGAAGTGCTGCGTCTGGTGAACGAGCCGACGGCGGCGGCGCTGGCGTACGGTCTGCACAAATCCCAGAGGGGCCTGGTGGCGGTGTACGACCTGGGCGGGGGGACGTTCGATATCTCCGTGCTGAAACTGATTTCGACGGGCGAGGGTGACATTTACCAGGTGCTATCGACGAACGGGGACACGCACCTGGGCGGGGACGACATTGATAACGCGATGCTGGCGGCGGCGCGGCGGGAAATCGAGGCGCGGGAGGGAGTGAAGCTGGAAGGGCATCCGGAAGCGGTGCAGGAATTGCGGAAGGCGCTGGTGGCGGCGAAGCACGCGCTTTCGGCGGACGAAAAGGCCGCCGTGACGGTGGCGCTGCCGGGGGGCGCGGCGTACGCGGAGGAATGGACGCGGGCGGAACTGGAGGAGGTGCTGGCGCCGATTTTCGAGCGCACCATGGGTCCGGTGAAGCAGGCGCTGGCGGACGCGCACCAGAAGCCGCAGGCCATGGAAGAAGTGGTGATGGTGGGGGGAGCGACGCGGACGCCGCTGGTGCGGCGGCGGGTGGAGGAATATTTCGGGCGCGCGCCGCACACGGAGCTGAATCCGGACGAGGTGGTGGCGCTGGGAGCGGCGGTGCAGGCGGACATCCTGGAGAGCGGCGTGAAGAACATGCTGCTGCTGGATGTGACGCCGCTGTCGCTGGGAATCGAGACGATGGGCGGCGTGGTGGCGCATATCATTCCGCGGAATTCGACGATCCCGGCGAGCGCGCAGGACACGTTTACGAATTCGGCGGACAACCAGACGGGAATCGTGATTCACGTGGTGCAGGGAGAGCGGGAGCTGGCGAGCGACTGCCGGTCGCTGGCGCGGTTCACGCTGCACATGCCGCCGATGCCGGCGGGAGGGGCGCGGGTGGAGGTGAAATTCCTGATCGACGCGAGCGGGATCCTGCAAGTCGAGGCGCGGGACATGCGGACGGGCAAGATGCAGACGGTGGAAGTGCAGCCGAGCTACGGGCTGAACGACACGGAGATCGAACGGATGCTGGAGGAGTCGATCGAATACGCGGAGCAGGATTTTGCGACGCGGCAGGCGATCGAAGCGAGGAACGAGGCGGAGAGCATCCTGGCGGCGACGGAGAAGGGACTGGCGGGAGAAGCGGCGGGGGCGCTGAGCGCAGCGGAGCGGGCAGCGATTGGGGCGGCGATGGCGGAGCTGCGCGAGGTGAAGGGCGGCGAGGATTACAAACTGATCCGTGCGCGGATTGACGCGCTGAACCAGGCGACGGCGGGACTGGCGGAAGCGATGATGAATCAGGTGCTGCACGCGACGGTGGAGGGGAAGAAGCTTTCGGAGGTGTGAGAGAAGGGAGCTGAAAGCCGAAAGTTGAAGGTTGGAGGCAAAGAGCAGAGAAGAGCACCGGCTGAAAGCCCGTGCTACTGGGGAAGATATGGGCGGCAAGAATCCATACATACAGGAAACGACGTACAAGCCGGCCACGAAGAAATACAAAGTGACCTTCCAGTACGAGGGTCAGACGAAGGAAGTGGAGGTGGACCCGGCGCAGGTGCCGTACGGGCACGACGGGCTTCCGGGAAGCATCCTGGACATCGCGATGGGAGCGGGGATACCGCTGGACCACGCGTGCGGGGGAGTGTGCGCGTGCTCGACGTGCCACGTGGTGGTGCACCAGGGACTGGAAACGTGCAACGAGGGAACGGACGACGAGTTCGACGAGCTGGATGAGGCGCCGGGAATCACGCCAAAATCGCGGCTGGGATGCCAGTGCGTGCCGGACGGGACGACGGACATCGTGGTGGAGATCCCGTCGTGGAACAAGAATTACGCGCGGGAGAGCCATTAGGAGGAAGCGGCATGCCGGGGACGTTCGGTTGGGACGACGCGGAAGAGATCGGGTTCCAGTTGTGCGAGAAATTTCCGGGGAAGAATCCGCTGGAGGTGCGGTTCACGGACCTGCACCAGTGGGTGATTGAACTTCCGGGATTCGAAGGCGACCCGAAGATGTCGAACGAAGGGAAGCTGGAAGCGATCCAGATGGCGTGGCTGGAAGAGTTCGAGGACAGGAAGTGAATCCGAGCCGGCCGGCGCGTTTCCTTGTCATACCCGGGAAAGTCCACTAAGCTACGAAAAGAAGCGGAGCAGGAATTCCAAGGCGCCATGGTGCAACGGCTAGCACATCGCCCTTTCAAGGCGGTAATGCGGGTTCGATTCCCGCTGGCGCTACCAACCCCTTTCTGAAGGCCCCCGAGCGGGGAATTTACAGGGCTGTAACAATTTTCCAAGGAGGCTGGAGTAAATTCCTGCGGCCATGTTAACGGAACCTGTACAAATTGAGACGAGAGACGGAAGCCGCTCCGGCCACCGAATCCTGCGGATGAGCGGAGCGCTGACGCTGCACAGCCTGTTTCCCTTTCAGGAAGCGGTGCGGGCGGATACGGCGCCGACGCTGATCGTAGATTTATCGAAGGTGTCGTTTGTGGATTCGGTGGGGATCGGCGCGCTGGTGGGCGCGTACGTATCGAGGCAGAAGGACGGGCGGATGCTGGCGCTGGTGGGAGTGGGGGAGCGGGTGAACGCCTCGCTGAATGTGTCCGGGTTGCAGAAGTTTTTCCCGACGTTCGCGTCGGTCGAAGCCGCGGAACAATCACTTTCCTGAGGATTTACGCCGAGGCGCAGCCGGAGGGGGAAGCCGTGTGAGGCGCGCCGAGATGTCTTCTGTTGTATCTCCGCACGGACGAATCCAGCCGCCAGCGGCACAGGCCGCGGGGAAAACTCCCGCAGACGGCACGAGTGCTGTAAGATAGGAGTCCCCGGAAGGAAGCAGGAGACAAGTGGAAGTGTCCGCAGAGGCGCCACAGACATTACGGCTCTCGAACCGGTTCGACGAGGCATTTTTGTACGCGCACGAGGCGCACCGGGAGCAGACGCGGAAAAAGACGAACCGGCCGTACATCAGCCACCTGATGGGAGTGGCGTCGCTGGTGCTGCAGTACGGCGGGGACGAAGACCAGGCGATTGGAGCGCTGCTGCACGACGTGGTGGAGGACTGCGGAGGAGCGCCGCGGCTGGAGGAAATCCGGGGAAGATTCGGGGAACGAGTGGCGCGGATCGTGGATGGGTGCACGGATTCCGACGAGATTCCGAAGCCGCCGTGGCAGGAGCGGAAGAAGCGTTACGTGGAGCGAGTGAGAAGCGAGCCGGAAGAAGTGCTGCTGGTGAGCGCGGCGGACAAACTGTACAACATGCGGGAAATCCTGATGGACCTGCGGGAGCAGGGGCCGGGGGTGTGGGAGAGGTTTAAGGGGAAGCGGGACGGGTCACTGTGGTACTACCGCGCGCTGATCGAGGAGTTTCGCGGGCGGGTGGCGACGGGGCTGGTGGCGGAACTGGAACGGACGCTCGGGGAGTTGGACAGGGCGGGATAGATTCGGCGCGATTCTGGGTTCCGGTTGCCGCGGGTACCCCCGGGGTTCACAATAAGGCTGCGAAGAGAAGAGTTCGCGGGAAGACGGCTGGAACGGGCAATGCATCCCATCTACACGATCGGCCACTCGAATCTTGAGCCAGTGGAGTTCCTGATGGCGCTGCGGAAACACCAGGTTGGGCTGGTGGCCGACGTGCGTAGCCTTCCGCGAAGCGCGCGTTTTCCGCAGTTCAGCCGAGAGAACCTGGAGGAAGGGCTGCGGGAGATGGGGATTTGCTACGAGTTCCTGGGAGAGGAACTGGGCGGCAGGCCGGCGGACCCGAAGCTTTACGGCGCGAACGGCGTGGTGAATTACCGGGCAAGGCGAAACTGCCGGGATTTTCAGTACGGGATCGAGCGGGTGATCGAACTGGCGGGGGAAACGGCGCTGGCGCTGATGTGCGCGGAAGAGGATCCAATCACCTGCCATCGATTTCTGATGGTGACGCCGGAATTACTGGCGCGAGGGGTTTCTCCTGTTCACATACGGAGAGGGGGAACGCTGGAATCGCAGGGCGAGGCGGAGGACCGGCTGCTGGGCGCGCACCAGGCCGACATTGCGGGCGCAACGCTGTTCGCGGAGGATCGTGTGGCGGCGATCGAAGACGCGCTGCTGATGCAGGCGGAAAAGTGCGCGTACCGGGCCGACCCCCAGGCGCTGGAATACAGCCAGTACTGAATGCGGCCCGTACTCTGTACGATCGGATTCGCGGGAAAGACCGCCGAGGAATTTTTCCGGTTGCTCGAGGAGGGCGGGGTGCGCACGGTGGTGGACGTCCGTGAGAACCGGATCGGACAGCTCTCGGGATACGCGAAATTTCCGGACATTGCATACTTTCTGGACCGGCTGGGCCATATCGCCTATCGTTACGAGCCTGGGCTTGCGCCCACGCCGGAGATACGCGCGCGGTACCGGGAGACGAAGGACTGGCCGGAGTACGAGTCGGCATTTCTCGCGTTGATGCGTGAGCGGGGATTTCCAGAAAACTTCAAGCTGGAGAATGGCGGAAGCGCGCTGGCATTTCTGTGCTCGGAGCCGAAGCCGGACCGCTGCCACCGGAGGCTGGTGGCCGAGTTGTTGGCTGAGAAATGGAAGTCGGAGGGAGAGGGAACAGAAGTCCGGCACTTGGTGCTGGCGAAACCGGCGCGCGCGGCGCCGAAGAGGCGCCGGAAGAATGACCGAGCTAACGATCAGTGAGATCACGATCATGAATGAGGGCCTTTGCGTGATCGGGTTACATGCCATGGGGAACTCGTTTCGTTCGGTGCGGCTAGTACCTCATTTTAGGCAATCCTGGCCGAGCAGTTGGCCCCATCACAGGGGAGACATACTCTTGGCCTCCCTCAAGGTGAGTGAGGTCCTGGGACCGCACGTCGAGGACGCGGTTACAATCGGGAATCCTCGCAGAACGGGGAAGGTGGGCGAGGAGCAGCTTCTTCATCGCCTTCGTCGGGCGGAAGTTGCCGAGACCATTTCCGAGTTGTTCGGGTGTGAGTTGCGATTGACCCAAAGCCGTAGCGGCGTTCTGTGGGCGGACCCGGATGAAGCCAAGCGTTCGATCTGTGGATGTGCGATCAGCTTAGTTCAATTCTTCCGACGCGACGAGAGTTGGAGGGCGAAGCTGGTGCTAGAGGCCGGCGAAATTCTGCTGAACATTCCGGTTGTCGACCGCGATTGGAGGAATTTTCTTGATTCGGCAATATCAATTGTAGGGCGCGAGAATGTCAACCAAAGGGCACTTCCATTCCTGAACGGGCCGATCGCCGATTTTCTGCGGCACGGTCGAAATGCCTTCGTGCGGTTGGGGCTCTCCCGCCGGTTCCAGGGGAACTGTTGCTGGCTGATGCTGGATTCGCTGTTCCCGTTGCCGAAACGCGAGTGGCTAGACGAGTTTGCCGGAAGGCCCGAGGTCAAATGAACGCTCAAGATGCAAGGAAAGGCCCCGCGGGCGCAAGAGCCGTGGTGGAGCAGTGCCTTCGAACAATGCTGTCTCCAGGGTCCGAGCTTCCTTCTCCCGATGCCGATTGGATCGGGACAGGATTGCTGGACTCGATGGCTCACTCTGAAGTGCTGATTTGCATTGAAAAGAGGGCGGGATTCGAGGATTTGTTTGAAAACGTGCCGGGCGGCCCCCCACGAAGCATCAACGGGACAACCAGGGTTCTAGAGGAGGCGATGCGGAGGCGCGAAAAGGCCGAAGGGGCGGAGGGTGGAAATGTCCAACCGGCAACTGGAGCGCTGGTGAGCTTTGCGGGGTGGGGACACGCGGTGGGAGCGGAGCGGGTGCCGGCGGCAGCCGTGGAGAAGGAACACGGGCTGCCGGCGGATACGATCCTGCGGCGAGCGGGAATCGAGTCTGTGGCGCGCGCGGCGCAGGGGGAAAACGAACTGGAACTGGCGGTGCGCGCGGCGGTCTTAGCGCTGGAGCGCGCCGGGTCGCGGGCGGAGCAGGTGGAATGCCTGGTAGTGACGACGGAGACGTTTCAGGGACTGCCGTCGCTGGGGTATGCGCTGCACCGGCGGCTGGAGCTGAAGGCGGACTGCGGAATCCTGGACGTGGGAGGGGCGTGCGCGGGACTGGTGAACTCGCTGTTCGTGGCCTCGTCAGTGCTGCGGTCGGCGGGAGCGAGGACGGCGCTGGTGGTGACGGCGGACGTGCACGGCCAGACGCTGAAACCGGGGAAGGTGGACGGGCGATTCGCGGGACTGTTCGGGGACGGCGCCAGCGCCTTTCTGTTGCGCCGAATGGAGGCGGGAACGAACGGGACGCATTACTCGCCGGGAGATTTTGTGCTGGGCTGTTCGGCGGCATCGTCGCGGCTGATATCGGTGAGTCCGGACGGGCAGGGCGGAGTGCAACTGGAATTCGACGGCGACGCGCTGGGCCGCGCGGCGGTGCGGCAACTGGATGCGCTGCTGCACCAACTGGAGGCGCGGTCGGGCTGCCGGCTGGCGAGCGCGACGAGCTTCGCGACGCACCAGCCGAATCCGCGGCTGCTGGAAATGCTGGCGCGGCAGAGCGGGCTGCCGATGGAGCGTTTCCCCGTGGTGTGCCGGAGCTTCGGAAATCTGGGATCGTCCACGGCGGGAGTGGCGCTGAGCCTGGCGCTGGAGGAAAATCCGCCGGAGGAGCAAGAGGAGCGCGGTCCCATCTTTGTGGCGGCACTGGGACCGGGCCTGGTTCTGGCCGGCTGTGTGCTGAACCGAGGCGAATCGTAGAGACGGGCGAAGTGTCCAGCGCGGCAGCCTGACGCGCTCAAACCCCAGCGGTAGTACTGTTCCGTAGCGAAAGCCAGGAAAGGCCTTCCGGGGAGGGCATTTTCTGTTACCTTTCTACCCAGCCTTGAGGATTCACGCCGAGGGGGCAAGGACTCGCCGCAGACCAACCCATGTATTTTCATTGATTTGCATTGGATTGGGGGGCGGAGGGAGAAGTGCAGAATGAGTGGCATGAGATGGGAAGACCTTTGCGGGCGGACTCAGGCAAGGAGCGCCAAGATGGAGTACACGGGCAGAGTGCGCGAAGGCAAAACAGAGGCGGGATTCAGCCTGCTGGAAATGCTGGCGGTGATCGCGGTGATCTTCATCATCTCGGCGTTTGCGATCTTCAATATCAACGGAGCGCTGCCCAGCGAGCAGTCCGCAGCGGGATTGAACGCGGCGATGGCGGTGGTGAGGCAGGGGCGCGACACCGCGATCACGCAGCGCAGGAGTTTCCAACTGGTGGTTCCCGTGGTGACCCCGCTCAATCAAATCGGAGTGCAGCGGATCGAGATCGGGGGCGGATTTACGGCGCTGCCGGTGACCACGCTGCCGAAGCCGGCGCAGTTCGGACTGGATCCGAGCATCACGACACCGCCGGAGCCGGACGTGACGACGTGCTCGAATGGCCTGTGCTTCAACGGGACGCCGACGCAGACGTGGCTGAGCGATGGAACGTTTGTGGATGCGGCGGGACAGCCGCTGACCTGCGCGATCTACGTGATGATTCCCGGAAACCCTGCGGCGCAGAGGGCGTTTGTGATCCAGGGATCGACCGGGCAGATCCGGACGTGGCGCTGGAACGGCAGCAGCTGGATTCTGCAGTAGGGGGAATGAACATGACGCGGAAGCGAACGATGAGAAAGGGAAGCCAGGGCGGATTCACGCTGGTGGAAGCGGCGGTGGCGATCGTGGTGCTGACGATCGGAGTGACGGCGGTGGTGGCGCTGTTCGCGCAGGGATTCGGGCTGATGGGTACCTCGCAGCAGGATCTGATCGCGCGACTGAAGGCGCAGGAGGCGGTGGAAAGCGTGTTCGCCGGGCGTGACGACCAGAGCCTGGCCTGGGCGCAAATCCTGAACGTGAAGGGAGCTTCGGGGTCGGACGGCGGAATCTTCCTGGACGGCCCGCAGCCGATCAATGATCCGGGTGCGGACGGGCTGGTGAACACGGCGGATGACGGAGCGCTGGAATACATCGTGCTGCCGGGGCCCGACGGGCAGTATGGAACGGCAGACGACGTGAAGGTTCCGCTGGCGAGGTTTCAGAGGGAGATCAAGATCCGCCCGATCGCCGGAAACGCGAACCTGAGGTCGCTGACGGTGATCATCACGGATACGGCGACGGGAGTGGTGGTGTATCAGATCCAGACGTACATCTCGTCGTTTGTATGAGCGCGGGGAGAAGCGGGAGCGGGGAAACCACGATGAAACGCGAAACGGGATTTACGCTGATCGAACTGCTGGTAGCGATGACGGTGACGCTGATCATCGCGGCGGCGACGCTGAGCCTGTTCAGCCTCGCGGTAAACGTGAACGCGAGCGGAACGCAGATGAGCACCATCAACGGAAACCTGAGGAGCGCGCTGAACCTGATCTCGAGAGACCTGCTGCAGGCGGGGCAGGGGATCCCGACGGGAGGGGTGGGGCTGCCGACGGGGACGGGGTGCAAGAACATCAACCGTCCGGTGTACACGGGCACGGCGCAATTTCCGTATGGATGCGCGAACCCCACGCTGTATCCGAACATGCCGGCGGTGATCCCCGGGAACGGGCTGGGGCCGAACATCACGTCGAACCCGAACCTGAGCTGGATGCCGGAGGGCTCGAACAAGAACAGCGACAGCATCACCATGGTGTACCAGGACAATACGCTGGTGACGAACCTGGTGCCTGCGACGCTGCAGCCGAACTACCTGACCTCGATTTCGAATTCGCAGATGGTGTTTTCCAACGCAGTGGCCATCACCGGCAGCGGGATCAGCAACGCGGCTCAGCCCGGCGACGTGTTCCTGGTGTACGGGAGCGGGCTGTACCGGTACGTGGTGGCGACGAACGTGAGCGGGCAGACGGTGCAGATCGCCTCGACGGACCCGTTCCAGTTGAACCAGCAGACGAAGGCGGCGGGGGGCACGATCAGCGACATGAACACAAGCAACGGAGGGACCGTGCCGTTCGGAGTGAGCTGCAACCCGGCGATCACGCCGCTGCCGGCGGCGTGCGCGGCGACGGCACAGCGGGTGCTGTTCGTGACCTATTTTCTGGACAACAGTTTCATTTTGAACGGGCAGAAGATTCCGCGGCTGATGCGGCAGGTGGGGATGAATCAGCCGACGCCGGTGGCGGAAGTGATTGAAGACCTGGAGCTGTCCTACGACTACGTGAACGGAACCACGCCGATCAACAACGTGGTGACGACGCCGGCGGGGCTGACGGACAACCAGATCCGGAAAGTGAACGTGTACCTGGCGGCGCGGTCGGACCAGATTCTGACCTCCACGAACCAGTACCTGCGAGCCAACATGGCGACACAAATCGATATCCGAAGCCTGGCCTTCGTCAATCGCTACCAGTAGAGGAAAAGACAGAGATGAACGGAAAGGGAAGAGGAGAGAAAGCCATGCGAGTCTGCGGATCCCGACACGCCGAAAGGGGCATCGCCCTGGTGACGGCGCTGCTCTTGCTGCTGCTGCTGCTGTCGCTGTCACTGGGATACACGCTGCTGGTGACCAGCGAGCAGAAATCGAACGGGGTGGACCTGGACAAGACCCAGACCTTTTACGCGGCGTACGGGGCGATGGAACAACTGAACGCGGCGATCGGCACGCTGTTCAACACGACGTATGCGCCGTCTGGCGCGCAGATCCTGCAGCAGGTGAACGGACCCACGGACATCAATGGAAACGCGGCGCCGCCGGTGATTCCGGGGATGCGGTTCTACGACCCGTACACGGGCGGAAGCGGATACGAAATATCGTACCCGACCGACGCGTTCGGAAACCCAAGGTCGACGACCGGGCTGATCACGCAGGGGCAGTACCAGGGATTCCAGGGACTGATCACGGATTACACGATTACGGTGAGCGCACAGTCGCAGAACTATTCGCTGACCACGGCGGGATCGGGCGTGGCCGGAACGGACCGTTACGGATCGGAAGTGCGGCTGCGGCGAAGCCTGCAGACGGTGGGAATTCCGGTGTTCCAGTTCGGAATTTTCTCGCAGACGGACCTGAGTTTCTTCCCCGGCCCGAATTTCAGCTTCGGCGGAGTGGTGGCGACGAACGGAAACCTGTACCTGGCCAGCGGAAACACGCTGACGCTGAGCGCGCAGACGTCTGCGTTCGGCGACATCATCCGCGACCGGCTGTCGAACGGCCTTTCAGGCGGGACGTACCAGGGCTCCTATGGCGGCACGGTGAGCCAGACGACGTCGCCGGGAACGGGCACGTACCGGAATCTGGCGTTCACGGAAGGGAGCATCAACGGAGGCCCGTCGGGAGGATGCCCGATCGCCACGGGAGGCGGGACACCAAACGCGAACTGGACGACGATTTCGGTGAGCAACTACAACAGCGTGCTGCGAGACGGGGCGTTCGGATGTTCGCGCGGGACGGGAGCGAAGAACCTGCAACTTCCGCTGGTGACGGCGGGAGCGACGGGGCTGGACCTGATCAAGCTGCCGCCGAAGAACGAGAAAACCGACAACCCCTCGGTGTACGTGCAGCGGTACGCGGTGTATCCGAACGGGACCAACTACGCGATGATGCGGATCTTCATCGCGGACACCTTGAATGAGATTACGGATATCCCGGAAATTTCGGCTGGAAACCCGGTCTCCATGACGGCAGGAAGCATCCCAACGCCGTTGGTGGAGACGGGAGCGCCCACAGTGCTGCCGCCGTGGGCGGCAGAATTGGGAAATACCACGTCGTGCACACGGGGCAGCCTGACCACAAACTGCGGAGATTGGTTCAAGGCCGGACAATCGCGGCTGGGGATGGGGGACGGCACGACCGCTTGCCCTGCTGCCTGGGGTCTTCCAGCCTTGCCCACCGGCACCGGCACTTGCGGTCCCTACATCAAAATAGAATATCAGGACAACACGAGCGGCGGGGTGTGGATTGACAAGACGGCCGAAATTCTCAGCCTGGGGACCACGGGCCGGAACCTGTCCGCAGCGGCGACGGGCTCCAACACCTCCACGAACAACCCCAGCGGGACCGTAAACCCCGGCGCCGGCGGCACACTGGGCAACTGCCACGAGCCGTACCCCAACGCCATACTTCGGCTGCAGCGCCTTGTGGATGTTCCCAGCAACTACAACACGTATGGGTGCGGATACGGCAACCCCGCCGCCAACGGAGCGGGACCCGTTCCAATCGGGTCGGCCAGCGCCCTGGGGACAGATTACATTCCCAACATGTTGTTCGACCCGCGCGAAGCACTGCTGCGCGACAACGGGCCCTCCGGCGCGGCGAGCCCGTGCAGCGGCACTCCCTCCCCGTGTTTGCTGCTGGGCGGGGTGATGTACTACGTGGAGCTGGATGTGACGAACCTGTCGAAGTGGTTCACGGGAGCGCTTGGATCACATGGCGCGGCGCCGTCGGGCACCGCGGGCTTCCTGGTGTACTTCTCGGATCGACGCGGCAATCAGGTGTGCGCGCCGCTGGCGAACTGCCCGCCGATGTTGCCGACGAAGTTGCAGCGCAAGCTGGGTAACCTGGGCTGGACGGACTTTGTGAATCCATCGAACGCTTCGGGAACGCCGAACAACTCGATGGATACCGGAGAGGACCTCCAAGGGGCCAATCTGTCGCTTCCCGGGCAGCCGCCGGTTTCGATGCCGCTGGATACGTACGGCGGGATACCGGGATACGGGGTGTCCGAAGCCTATCCGTATCCAACGTCCACCACACCTGCCAGCTCGTCGCCGGGTCCGTGGCGGCTGAATGGCGGCACCAAGGTGTCCGGGAACATGATTGCGCCGGGGACCGGAAACACCTCGACGAATACAGGGACGAATCTTCAAACACTCGTGACCATTGACGAAGCACGAGTGAATCCCGCGCTGTTCTTCCGCCGGGCGCTGAAATTGACGGACGCGCAGGCCTTCTCGCTGGGGAGCTGCGGCTCGGGAATTCCCTGCGGGCTGACCATCACCTCCGAAAACCCCGTATACGTGGAAGGGAACTACAACGCGACGGGCGGATCGTGCGGCGGCAGTCCGCTGACCTGCACGTACACCGGCACGGAAGCCCCCTCGGCAGTGCTGGCGGATGCGGTAACGCTGCTCTCGAAGAACTGGAATGACATCGACTCGTACAGAACACCGTATGCACCGGGCCGGAGCACCGCGGTGACCACGTACTACCGGATGGCCATCCTGGCCGGGAAGGGCGTGAGTTTCCCGCTGCCCTCGGCGGGGAGCCCGCCGCAGGACTTCGGGACGGACGGCGGAGTACACAACTTCCTGCGCTACATCGAGGATTGGAGCTCGGCGAACCTGGCGTACACGGGGTCGATCGTGAGCTTCTACTTCAACGAACAGGGCGTGGGCGTGTACAAGTGCTGCAACACGGTGTACAGCCCGCCAGGCCGCGGCTACAGCTTCGACACGAACTTCCTGACGCCGACGCTGCTGCCGCCGCGCACACCAACGTTCCGCGACATCAACACGCTGGGCTTTACGCAGTTGATCTTGCCGACCCAGCAGTAAGACGAGACCAAAGCAAGAAGCGAACGGCTCCCGGGCGACCGGGAGCCGTTTTCGTTTTCAGGGGCAGCCGAGGCGGCGCGGGGGAAGGCGCGCCGCGCGGTCAGGGGCGAATGCGGGCGGAGAAGAGCGTGTTGGGCGCGGGAGGCGTGCAGGCGTTGGCGCTGCCGGCGCGGCAGGGCTCGGAAAGCAGAGGGCCGGGGAGAGCCGCGGGGGAAACGGGTCCGGAGAGGGGCTCGACGTAGACGATGTAGGTGCGGCCGAGGGGGAGCCCGCCGATTTGGTAGGTGCCGTCGAAACTGGTTTTCTGCTGCGCGGGCCCGCAGGACCAACCGCCGAGGGTTCCCGCGACGACCGCGCCGGTGGCGGCGTCGAAGGCGACGACATGTGCGCCGTAATAGCCGGTGACGGGCATGCCCGATGCGGTGGCGGGGAGGGCGGAGAGAGATAGGGGATTGGCCGGAAGGATGCGGCCGCGAATGACGCCAAACAGAGTGGAGCCGGGATAGAGAACGCGGACGGCGGCGCGATCGTCGTCGGCCAGGGGAGCATCGGGAGAGCCGGGCGCGGGACGCGCGCCGCGAAAGGATCCGGGAGCGGGCGCGAAGGGAAACATGGCGGCGCCCGCGAGAGGCGATTCGGCAAAACCGAGGGTGTGGCCCAGCTCGTGAATCAGGATGCTTTCGAGGTCGTAGGCGACGGGATTGGCGGCGAGCGCGCCGGGAGTGGCGAAGGTGATGGCGGGATTCAGCTCCACATCGGCATCGAGAATCTGGCCGACAAAGGATGCGGTTTTCGGGCCCAGAGCCTGGCCGACGGCGTCTGCAGTGACCACGCGGGTGTAGGCCAGCACGCCGGGAGAGAAGGAATCGTCCTGGGCGAAGCAGATGGTGTTGAGCCCGTCGGAGGGAGTGCAGCTATTGCCGCCGGAGACGGTGGCGAGGGGAGCATAGGAGGCCGGCGAGAGCGCGGAGCCGGAGACACCGGTCCAGGCGGCGAAGGAGTCGAGAATGACGGATTGGAGTTCCGCCTGCGGGCCGCCGGAGTAGCCGGGAGTGGTGAGGATGTTGGGGCCGAAAGTGGTGTCCCAGCGGCGGTCGAGGCCGCCGGGCTGGGAGGGATCGAGGCGGGTGGCCTGGGGACAGGCGGAGACGCCGACGTTGCGCGGATCGCCGGTGTCGGCAATCTGCCAGTTAAGCAGGTAGGCGCGGGCGGGATTGGCGGCGCCGACGACGAGGAGGGCCGCGGCGGCAATCGCCGGAAGAGGGCGTGCGATCATCGCGGCACCTGCTGGAGCGCGGCGGAGACGCGCGCGCGAAGATCTGCCAGGGGAATTTGCCGGCGGAAGCCGGGGGACCATGAGCCCGAGCGGGCATCGAGCAACTGGATGCCCGCGGTGTCCTGCGTGGCCTGCGCGGCACCGGTACGGGAATCTGTGCGGATGCGGAAAGTTCCCTGCGCCCAGCCGACCACGGTGAAATGGCCTGCGGCGCGGGCGAAAAGAAACAGCACGACATCCTCGCCCGGGCGGAAGCGGGGAGCGCCGTCCACAGTGACGCG
>Ga0335077_10003292_pt1 | contig 19464 bp, 21 predicted proteins | sample Lox_Sample_31_FD_207151 | JGI IMG/M metagenome (GOLD analysis project Ga0335077, IMG submission 207151) | Soil microbial communities from Loxahatchee National Wildlife Refuge, Florida, United States - Lox_Sample_3.1 | ecosystem: Environmental > Terrestrial > Soil > Wetlands | place: USA...
ACTACGTCCAGAATTCCAACCGCAAAGCGCAGCCTTTCACGTGGACCGCTACAGCCGATTCGATCTTCGCTAAAGTCGAACGACTATGCACAGGTATTTACGGGACAGCACACTAGAAGGCGTCGTGCCGTCTCACCTACAAGTGCTCTCGGGAGGGCACGGCTTTAGGCGTGCCAAAAAAGCCCGCTAAGAATCTGAACTTTGGCCGCTGACGAGATGTCCCTTCACCTGCCGCGCCGTCAAACAGCCATCACCGCGGGCCCGCCGGCTGGCACAATCAGTCTCGGCTCCGTCAACGCTTGCACTTCTTCCACCGTCGTATCCCCGGCAATCTCGCGCAACACTAATCCCTCCGCCGTCACATCGATGAACGCCAGTTCCGTCACGATGTGATCCACCACCTCCACCCCCGTCAACGGCAGCGTGCACCTCTTCAATATTTTTGGCTTGTTGTCCTTCGTTGCGTGCTCCATCGCAATGAACACCCGCTTCGCTCCCGCCACCAGGTCCATCGCCCCGCCCATCCCCTTCAGCATCTTTCCCGGAATCGCCCAGTTCGCCAGCGTCCCCTTCTCGTCCACCTGCAACGCGCCCAACACCGTCAGATCCACATGCCCGCCGCGAATCATCCCAAACGAATCCGCCGACGAAAAATACACGCTCCCGGGCAGCTCTGTTACCGTTTCCTTCCCCGCATTAATCAAGTCCGGATCGACCTGCGAATCCAGCGGGTACGGCCCCACTCCCAGCATTCCATTTTCTGACTGCAGAATCACGTCCATCCCCGCCGGCACGTAATTCGCCACCAGCGTTGGCATCCCGATCCCCAAATTCACGTAATACCCGTCGCGCAGCTCCCGCGCAATCCGCCGCGCAATCCGCTCCCGTTTCTGTTCGTCCGTCAGTGGCATGGCCGCCAGCTATCCCGCTTTTCGCACCGTGCGCTTCTCAATCCGCTTCACGTAATTCGTGCCCTGAAAAATCGCATCCACAAATATCCCCGGTGTGTGCACCTGGTCCGCTGGCAACTGCCCCGGCTCCACCAACTCTTCTACTTCCGCAATCACATGATCCGCCGCCGTCGCCATCATCGGATTGAAATTCCGTGCCGTCTTCCGGTACACCAGGTTCCCCCAGCGATCGCCCTTCCACGCCTTGATGAACGCGAAATCCCCGCGCAGCGCCCGCTCCAGCACGTAATGCCGCCCGTCAAATTCCCGCGTCTCTTTCCCTTCCGCCACCATCGTGCCGTAGCCTGTCGGCGTATAAAACGCTGGAATCCCCGCTCCTCCCGCCCGCAGACGTTCCGCCAGCGTCCCCTGCGGATTCAGCTCCACCTGCAATTCCCCGCTCATCACCAACTGTTCGAACAATTTGTTTTCGCCCACATACGTCGAGATCATTTTGTTCACTTGCTTGTTCTGCAGCAGCAACCCGATCCCGAAATCGTCCACACCCGCGTTATTGCTGACCATCGTCAGCTGTTTTGTTCCCTTGCGCCGCACCGCCGCGATCAGATTTTCCGGGATTCCACACAGCCCGAACCCGCCGCACAGTATGGTCATCCCATCGCGCAGCTTCGCAATTGCCTCGTCAGCCGACCCGATCCGCTTGTCCATGATCGCTTCTTTGTAGCATAGGCTTCAGCCTGTGTCTTGGGGTTACTTCACTCGGACCGTTCAGGCGACCTTCTCTCATTCCGTGCGAAGCGAGGAATCTCTCTTTCAACGCTGCCCACAGACTGCACGTTACAGACTTCGCAGCAACTTATACAACTCGTTCGCTGCGTCAAAATCCGCTTCCAGCTCGCGCGAGCCCAGCCGCTCCCGTAAATCCTCGATCCGCCGCGCCAGCAGATCCATCGCCGCTGACAGCACTTCCCGGTTCGTCAGCACAATGTCCCGCCATGTTCCGTACGGACTTCCCGCCAGCCGAAGCGTATCGCGCAACCCCGGCCCCGCCAGCGTAATCGGCAAGCCATTCTCATCTAGCCGGTCGTACAGAAACGACGCCAGTGCCACCGCGACCAGTTGCGGCAGGTGCGACGCCAATCCCACCGCATAATCGTGCTGCTGCGCGCCAATCCACAGCGGCCGCGCGCCAAGCTTCTCCAGAATCTTCACGAACGCCACAATCCGTGGATCGTGCGTATCGTCCGCCTTACCTACCAGGGCGTACGTGGCGTTCTGAAATAGATCCGCGTCGGCGTAAGCCAGACCAGACTGCTCTCTCCCTGCCATCGGATGCCCGCCCAGGTAAATCGGTCCTATTTCTTCCACGAATAATTCCGATGCCGCCTGCCAGATCCGCATCTTCGTGCTGCACGCGTCCGTCACCAGCGCGTGTGGCGGCGCGTGCTGCGCCAGTTCCGGCAACAGGTCCAGCGTGGTCCCGATCGGCAGTGCCACGTAAATCAAATCCGCGCGCCGGATCGCAGGTTCCAGCGACTCAAAGAATCCTTCGTCGATGATTCCTTTTCCCCGCGCCTCCACAATCACTTCCGGTTTATCCCATCCCGCAATCTGCATGTCCGGTGTGCATTTTCGCAGTGCGCGCGCAAATGAAGCTCCGATCAACCCGGTACCTAGAATGCTTACGCGCTGGATCAGATGTGGCATGGATCAGGGCAGGTGACGATTCACGGCCGGCGCAATGATCCGCACTTCGCTCATCAGTTGCGAAAATTCTCCCGGCGTCAGCGATTGCGCTCCATCCGACAGTGCGTGGTCCGGATCGTTGTGCACTTCAATCAGCAATCCATCCGCGCCCGCCGCCACCGCCGCCCGCGCCATCGGCGGCACCTTGTCGCGCCGGCCCGTCCCGTGCGATGGATCGGCCACCACCGGCAAATGCGACAGCTTCTTGATAACCGGAATTGCCGCAATATCCAGCGTGTTCCGCAGGTACGTCTCGAACGTGCGAATCCCGCGCTCGCACAAAATCACGTTGTAGTTCCCGCCCGCCAGAATGTACTCCGAGCTTAGCAGCAACTCCTCAATCGTCGCGGACATCCCGCGTTTCAGCAGCACCGGCTTCTGCACTTCGCCCAGCGCGCGCAACAAAAAGTAATTCTGCATATTCCGCGCGCCCACCTGGAAAATATCGACGTAGTTGCTCATCATCGCGATCTGCGACGGGTCCATCACCTCGCTCACCACGAACAGCTTGTACTTGTCCGCCGCATTGCGCATCATTTGCAGGCCCTTCTCGCCCAGGCCCTGAAACGCGTACGGTGAAGTCCGCGGCTTGAACGCTCCCGCGCGCAGAATCTTCGCTCCCGACTTCGAAACCGCTTCCGCCACCGCGTGGATTTGCTCGTCCGATTCCACCGAGCACGGTCCCGCCGCCACCGTGATTTCCGTCCCGCCGATCGTTACGCCCCGCCCCAGATCGATGATCGTTCCCTGCGGCTTGAATTGCCGGCTCGCCAGCTTGAACGGCTGCGTGATGCGCACCACTTCGCGCACGCCTTCCAGCAGCTCAAAATCGCGATGATCAAAATCGCGGTGCACGCCCACCGCGCCCAGCACCGTATGCGAAGCTCCCGTCGACCGGTGCACATCGAACCCGCTTGCTACGATCCGGTCGATCACATGCTGGATCTGCTCGTCGGTCGCGCCTTCCTGCATCACAATAACCATGGTCCGCCTCTATTCCTCGCAAACTCGTCTACAACATTCTTGATTCCGTCTATTTTCCGCCGCGCTCGCCCATCGAATCTTCACCGTGCATTGCCACGCGTTCCGCCGACCGCGCTTCGTCGATAATCCGTTCGAACAATCGCCGGATCGCATCGTGCGACAGCGGTCCTCGATTGTTCCCCTCCGCGTTGTCCAGCACTTCCTTCTCCCGTGCCGGCTGGTACAGCGGAATCTTTGCCTCCAGCTTCAGATGCCCGATCTCCAGCGCGCACCGGCAACGCTCGTTCAACAGCTCCACCAGCTGCTTGTCGATCTCATCCATTTTCCGGCGCCAGTCCGCAATATTCATGGCGTTGCCTCCCGCCGCGAGAGGCCATGCCGTCCGGCTTCTTTCAGTTTCTCCACGCGATCGCGCAATACCGCTGCCGCCGCTTCCACCGACCCCGCTTTTTCGACCTCCGCCACCAGTGCCGATCCCACCACTGCCGCGTCCGCCAATCCGCCCAGCACACTCACGTGACCCGGCAGTGAAATCCCGAATCCCACCGCCACCGGCAAATCCGTAAACTGACGCACTCGCCGCAGCAACCCCGGCAACTCTTCTGAAAGTGAATCCTTCGCGCCTGTCACTCCGGTCCGCGATATCAGGTACAAAAATCCGCTCGACGCCGCCGATATGATCTTCAGCCGTTCGTCGCTCGAAGTCGGCGCCCCCAGAAAAATTGTATCCAGTCCCTGCGCGTGCAAAATCCGCCGGTATTCTTCGGATTCTTCCGGCGTCAGGTCCGTCGCCAACACACCGTCCGCCCCGGCCTCTGCCGCAGCCTTCGCAAATTTCTCTAGGCCCATCTGCAAAATTGGATTGTAGTAGCTGAACGGCACCAGCGGCACCTGGCTCGACTTCCGGATTCGCCGCACCAGTTCCAGCACACCTGCCAGTGTCGTCCCCGCTCTCAACGCTCGCTCCGACGCCCGCTGAATCGTCGGCCCATCCGCCAGCGGATCGCTGAACGGCACCCCGAGCTCAATCACGTCCGCGCCCGCTTCCGCCAGTGCCAGCACAAACTGCAGCGTCGCCTCCAGCGTCGGATCGCCCGCAGTAATATACGCGACAATCCCCAGTTCGCCCGCCGCGCGCAGTTCCGTAAATCGCTTTGTGATCCGGGTCGACTTGGAAGGCGCAACAATCATCAGTTTGGCCGATTACAGCAGGCGTTTGTACGTGTCCATGTCCTTGTCGCCGCGGCCAGACAAATTCACGATCACCAGATCGCTCGCCCCCATCTGCGGCAACCGTTCCATGAGCCCCGCCAGCGCGTGCGCGGATTCCAGCGCGGGAATAATTCCTTCCGTCCGCGACAACAACTTCGCTGCTTCCAGCGCCGCCTCATCCGACACCGCCGCGTACTCCGCCCGCCGCTGATCCGCCAGCCACGCATGTTCCGGCCCGATTGCCGGATAATCCAGCCCGGCCGAAATCGAATGTGTCGACGCGATCTGCCCATCCTCATTCTGCAGAACGTACGTATACGTCCCCTGCAGCACGCCCGGCCGCGCCCCCGTGAATCCCTGATGCGCCGCAAGCCGCGCCGCATGCTCTCCAAGCTCGTTTCCGCGCCCGCCGGCCTCGATCCCCACCATCTTCACGTCGCTATCTTTCAGGAATTCGTAGAACAGCCCAATCGAATTCGATCCACCGCCCACGCATGCGTACAAATGCGTCGGCAATCGCTTCTCCGCGCTCAAAATCTGTTGCCGCGCCTCGCGCCCGATCACCGTCTGGAAATCCCGCACCATCGTTGGATACGGATGCGCTCCCAGCACCGACCCCAGCAAGTAATGCGACGAGCGTACATTTGTCACCCAGTCGCGCATCGCCTCATTAATCGCATCCTTCAAAGTCTTGCTGCCAGACTCCACGCCGATCACTTCCGCGCCCAGCATCCGCATGCGCGCCACATTCAGCGCCTGCCGCGCCATGTCCTCCGTGCCCATATACACGGTGCACTCGAGCCCCAAGTGTGCTGCCACCGTCGCCGACGCCACCCCATGCTGCCCCGCCCCGGTCTCCGCAATAATCCGCGGCTTGCCCATCTTCACCGCAAGCAGTCCCTGCCCGATCGCGTTGTTGATTTTGTGCGCGCCGGTGTGCAGCAGATCTTCGCGCTTCAGGTAAATCCGCGGCCCACCAAATTTCGCTGTCAGCCGCGAAGCAAACTGCAGTGCGGTGGGACGTCCCGCGAAATTCTCTAGCAGTCCCTGAAATTCCGCCTGAAACGCCGCATCGTTCTTGGCCTGTTCGTAGGCGCGTTCCAGTTCGTACAGCGGCACCATCAACGTCTCCGGCACGTACCGGCCCCCATAGGGACCGAACCGCCCCGGAACCGACGCCGGTATAGTCAGTTGGCTACTCATGTTTGGAGTCGTCTATTGTACCTTGCCTGGGCAGGATTCCGGCAGTCTCGCTCATATTCAGCGTCTTCGCAATCGTTGCCCGCGGGTGACCGTCCTTGGCGCGGTCGGTTCGTAAATGGTGGGCGCGCTTCCATCGGGAGAGCACGGCTTCGGCCCCTGAGGTCCAGCCCTCGCCGCCTTACGAAATCTCGCGGCTTGCCCGCGATACTTCCTCGAAAAACGTCCGCATCTTCACAGGATCTTTTTTCCCCGGCCGAGCTTCCACCCCACTCGCCACGTCCACCGCGTATGGCCGCACAATGCGAATCGCCTCTCCCACATTTTCCGGTGTCAATCCGCCCGCTAGCAATATCCGGTGCGATTGCGCCGACGTGCGCGCGGCGTGCCAGTTCCCTGTGGCGCCCGTTCCGCCGTAGTGTCCTGAAACCGCGGAGTCCAGCAGAAACGCCGACGCCGCCCGGTACTTCGCAAAATCCGGCGCATCCGTTCCATGGCCCATGCGCAACGCCTTGATCACCGGCATGTGTTCCGCCACCCGTTCCACAACTCGCGCCGGTTCGTCGCCATGCAATTGCGCCACCGTCAGCCGCAGCGCCTTCGCCAACGCCACCACCGCCGCTTCTTCCCAGTTCACAAATACGCCCACCGGCACCACAAAGGGGGGCAGCCGCCGCAGGATCTCCGTCGCGGTAAACGGCGTCACCGACCGCGGGCTCTGCTCATAAAAATTCAGCCCAATCGCATGCGCGCCCAGCTCCGTTGCCAGCTTGGCGTCCTCCCACTTCGTAATACCGCAGATTTTTACGCGAACCATGCAAGCATCTTACCGGAAGAATCGCCCGTGCGGGTTACTTTGCAGGTGTGAGAAGGTGAAACAGCGCCGCCGCCGGATCAGGGGCCGCCATCAGGTGCTCTCCAATCAAAAACGCGTCGAAACCGGCGCGGCGCAACTCCGCCAGGTCCGCATGCGTGCGCAAGCCCGATTCCGCCACCGCTACGCATTCCTCCGGAATCAATTCGACCAATTCAAACGACGTTTCCATTCGCACCGTCAGCGTTTTCAAATCTCGATTATTCACTCCCACGATCCGCGCCGACGCCTCCAGAGCGCGCCCCACTTCTGCCTGCGTATGTACTTCCACCAGCGGCTCCATCTTCAATTCGCGCCCCAGTGCGATCAGGTCCCGCAACTGCCCATCCTCCAGCGCTGCCACAATCAACAGAAAACTGTCCGCATCGTTCGCTCGTGCCTCCCATACTTGCCACGGATCAAAAATAAAATCCTTTCGCAACGCCGGCAGCGCCACCTGCTTCCGCGAATCCCGTAGATTCTTCAGCGACCCGCCGAAAAACTCGCCCTCGGTCAGCACCGATAGAGCCGCGGCACCCGCATCCCCAAGCGCCTTCGCCAAAGCCGGTGCATCGAACGGCTCGCGGATCACCCCCCGCGAAGGCGACGCCGGCTTCAACTCCGCAATCACGTTCAACCCGTCTCGCGAAAGGGCCGACGCAAAATCGCGCACCGCTTCCGCGGCCATCGCGCCATACTTCAGCGCGGTTTCCGGCAGCACGCGCTTGCGGTGCTCCACTTCCGCGCGCCGCGCCGCCAGAATCCGCTCCAGCGCCGTTCCCGCGTTGGATGAAGCGTTCATAGCGTCGAACTTGTATGCTAGGGAGAGTAGAGAAACCTGTCAAATGTGGCAGCGCGTGGAGAGGAAATGAGTTTTCGAGCGAAGTACGAACCATTGTTGCAAGAAATTATCGCCGAAGCGGACGCCATCGCCATGAAGTATTTCCGCACCGGCGCGATGGGTGCAGAGCGAAAGAGCGATGGAACCGTTGTGACCATCGCCGACAAAGCCGTCGAGGCCATGGCCATCAAGAAAGTCGCGGAGAGCGGACTTACCCTTGATATTGTCGGCGAGGAAACCAGCGCGGCTCCCCCCACAGAGCCCGCCCGCGATGGCCGTCCGCGCATGATCATCGACCCCATCGACGGCACCGAAGAATTCTCCCGCGGCATTCCCACCTTCGGCACGCTCATCGGCATCGAGGAAAACGGCGAAATCGTCGCCGGCATCGTCAGCGCCCCCGCGCTTTCGCGGGGCACTCGCTGGTGGGCCTATAAAAGTGAAGGCGCCTATCGTTCCGGCGAGCGCATCCACGTCTCGCAGCGCAAAAAACTCGAAGAAGCTATGTTCTTTACCACCGGCACGGGCTGGGCCAAGAACATGGAAGCCCGCAAATCCATGCGGCGCATGGCCGACGCCGCCCGCAGCAGCCGCTCCATCGGTGGTTTCTGGCAACACATGCTCGTCGCCGAAGGCGCCGTCGAAGCCGCTGTCGACTGGGTCTCCAAGCCCTGGGACCTCGCCCCTCTCGGCCTCATCGTCGAAGAAGCCGGCGGCAAATCCACCACCATCGATGGCGAGCACACCATTTACAAGGGCCGTTTCGTCAGCACCAACGGTATCCTCCACAATCAGGTTCTCCGTCTGCTCCGGGGAGAGGAATCATTATGATCCACACAAAGCGCGTCTACGATAAACCCGAAAATTCCGACGGCTTCCGCGTGCTCGTCGATCGCCTCTGGCCGCGCGGTCTCACCAAGGAACGCGCCCAGGTCGATCTGTGGCTGAAGGAAGTCGCCCCCAGCGACGCGCTCCGCAAATCCTTCCACGCCTCCGAAGACTGGCCGGATTTCGAACGGCGCTACCGCAAAGAAATTGCCGGGAAAAAAGACCTTCTCGCCGAAATCAAAAAACTTGAAAAGCAGCACAAGAAAGTCACTCTGCTCTTCGGCCGCAAAGACGAAAAACAGAATCAGGCCGTCATCCTCGCGCAAATCCTCAAAGGTAAGAAGTGAAACCCGCCGCCGCGCTCAAGATCATCTCCGATGAAGTTTCCGTCTGCCGCAAGTGCCCCCGCCTCGTCCCCTATCGCGAGCAAATCGCCCGCGAAAAGCGCCGCGCCTTTTGCGATTGGGAGTACTGGGGACGCGGCGTGCCCGGATTCGGCGATCCCCGCGCACAGCTCTTTATCCTCGGCCTCGCCCCCGCCGCTCATGGAGCCAACCGCACCGGCCGCGTCTTCACCGGCGATCGTTCCGGCGACTTCCTGTATAAGGCCCTCCACAAAGCCGGCTTTGCCAATCGACCCACTTCCCAGCATCGCAACGACGGCCTGCAACTCACCAACGCCTACATCGCCGCCGCCGTCCGCTGCGCTCCCCCCGAAAACAAGCCTCTCCCCACCGAAATCCTGAATTGCCGCCCCTATCTCGAGCGCGAACTCGCCATTCTCCGCCCCAAAGCCATCCTAGCGCTCGGCCGCATCGCCTGGGACGCCTACCTCGATCTCCTCAAGCAACAAGGCAGAATCGCGTCACGCGCACCCTACCTCTTTTCCCACGGTGCTGAAGTTACAATCGCTCCCGACCTCCCCCGCCTCTTCGGAACTTTTCATCCCTCGCAGCAAAACACCCAGACCGGCCGCGTCACCGAAGCCATGTACGCCAAAGTCCTCACTCGCCTCGGCAAATTCCTCAGCAAGCGTTGACTTAGTCCTCTACTTCGTGCTGACCGAATCGTGCGTCTGATGTTCCTCGGTCTGGAATCGCAGGAATTTCTGGATCGCCGCCACGCCCTTGGGATTGCTGCTGCTCATTACCACCTTGCCCCCATCCGGAATTTCCGCGTGCGCGTAGCGAATCTCGCCCTTCAATTGTTTCATCTCAGGCACACCCGGCGGCACTTGATCATGAATGAACATCGGGATGTCGAAATCGCCCGTCGAAAACAGCTGCGCGATGTGCTGCAGATGCGTGCGTATCTCATCGCGTGTCGCCGCGTCCTTCGGATCGTTTACCGTCACTTGAATCACCCCTCCGTCCTTCGTCAGCAGAAAATGATGCGTGGCGGCCGTCTGCGAAAAGCCCATCCCCTCCCCACCCCGTTCCATCATCTTCGCGTGGTCGTGCTCGTGCGTTGGCTCACTCTGCTGTTGAGCCCGCAGCCCGGCTGCACAAATCAGCAAGACCGCCATCCAGCCCGAAAGAACTCGCCTCATTCGCCATCTCCCCCTGTTCCGCCCAGTGTAAGGCGAATCCACCACCACTGCAGCACGCTCCTGACACCGCAAGCCGCCTCCCTGCCAAGCCTTTAAATTAACCCGCCCGGCACCAATGACTTATCCTCGCTCCACACTCTTTGCTCATTGGCCGTCTCCCTGCTCTCCTTCTGATCGACAACGGGAGACCATTACGCCCATGCAGACTTTCGCGAATAATCGCAGTTTCATCCTTCTGACAACCGCCGCGGCACTGGCCCTCAGCACATTCCTTCCTGTTCGTTCAGACGCACAGGATCCTCCGAAGGAAGCCACCGAAACTCCGCCCACGACGATTCCCTATCCCGCTCGCGCGGCCGATGGCCAACGCCACGGCTTTCCCCTCGAAGCCCTCGCCGTTGCTCCCGGCACAAAATTCCTCGTTCGTCTTGAAGACGACATGAGCACCAAGGACCTTCGCTGCAATCAGTCCTTTCGCGTCCGCACACTCGAACCGCTCGAAGCCGGCCGGGGTTTCTACCTTCCCGCCGGTGCTCAGATCCTCGGTCATGTCAGCCGTATCGAATCCGCCGGCACCACTGGCCGCGCCAAGCTGTGGCTCACTTTCGACGACGTCCTCACTCGTTTCGGCAAGCTCCCCATCGTTGCGGAAGTCACCGCCGTTCCCGGCGATCACAGCATCAAATCCGGTCCCCTACAGGAAGGCGTGATCGAAGGCCGCGGCAGCACGCAAAGAGGCGCCGCCGAAGCCGCTGCCGCCGGTGCCGCCAATGGAGCCATCAAAGGTGTAAAGGATCGCAACAAGAAAGAAGCCGCCGAAGGTGCAGCCCTCGGCGCTCTCGAAGCCTACCTCATGGAAGCCGGCCGGGGTGAAGAACTCAACTTGCCGCGCGGCGCAAAACTCGAACTCGAACTCGAGCGCGCCTTGTACCTAGTCAGAGACTGATGGGCTACGCGTGCGGAGGGAGGGCACGGCTTCAGCTGTGCCGAAATAGCCACCGCAAGAAATGGGCTTTAGCCCCGGAGGTCGCGCCTTCCAGCGACGAAGGCTCTCAACCATCGAGTCTTGGCGCCAACTTCTCGCCAGGCCACGCAGCAAGCAATCTGGCTCACGCCAGCCCGCCCTGCCTCGCCATGGACAGCGCTTCGATCGCCGCCCCGCGCGCCCCCGCCGTGTCTCCGTTCGGCATGATGTGAATCGGAATCCCAGCTTGCTCTTCTCGTTGCGTCGGCATGCCCGCGCGGATCTCCTGCACGAACCAGCGCTGAAACTCCGGGCTCGCCTCAATCGCTCCTCCACCCACAATCAGCGCGTCCGGATCAAATGTGTTGATCATCTCGTCGAAGAACAATCCCAGCGCGTGCGCCTGAATCCGGAACACTTCTTTCGAGAGCGCATCGCCCTTGTCTGCCATTCCGCGAACCAATTTCGCGGCTTGATGCAGATCCAGCTTCGCCAGTTCGTGTCCCGAATAACGTGGCAGCAGATACGGCAGAATATTCCGTTCAATCGCCGTCAACGAGCACAACGACTCCAGATCACCCACGCGCCCGCAATTACACAGCGGCTTAATTCCGCTCGTCCCGGAAATACTCTGATACGGAATCAGTACGTGCCCCAGTTCCCCGCCAAATCCGTTTTTCCCTTTCACCACTTGACCGTCGAGAATGATTCCGCCGCCGTTCCCCGTCCCAATCACAATCGAGATCGACGTCTGTTTGCTGTGCGCTCCAAAAATCGCGTAGTGCCCCCAAAGCGCCGCTGCATTCGCGTCGTTCAAATAACATACCGGCTTCCCCAGCTTCTTCGCCAACCCGTCGCGAATATCGAATCCCGCCCATTTCGGATGTACGAAGTTCGTCGACCCGCGCGCGCTCAGCTGCCCCGCGGCGCTCGCCGGTCCCGGTGTATCCAGTCCAATCGCCACAACGTCCGATAAACTCACGCCCGCTCGTCCCGCCGCAATCGCCAACCCATCCGCAATCTGTTGCAGACAGACCTCCGGCCCTTGCTTTGAAAGAGACGGATGCTCGCAGAGCCCATCAATCAAAAACTTCTCTTCCTGATTGATCAACGTGTAGTTGACAGCGGTTCCCCCGAGGTCCACTCCGGCGACAACGTCCATGCGCAACTCCTGAACGAGATTTGAACTGCACAGCGTAGCAGAATCCGCACCCATCCGGTTAGTCTGCTGCCCGCCCCGCCTCCCGTGGGCTGCGGCTGCTCCGTCTCGCTCACCCAACTCTCGCCCTGTGTAAAATCTACTCGCGCCGCTTGGCATTCTCCTAACCTCTTGTTAAAGTCGTAAAACCCAGCGGAATCGATCGGAATTGCACCATTCATTCCAGCTAGGCGGGGGTATGCCAGAGGAAACCAGAGCAGTCCGCACGGTCGAAACAGGGGAACGCAAAGACCGTATCCTGATCGTTGAAGACGAAGATAACGCCCGTAAAGGTTACGAACAGCTCTTGCAGCGCTGGGGTTACGACGTGGTCGGCGTTCCCAGCGCCGAGGAAGCCCTCGCCCGCTTTTCCACCTTCCAGCCCGACACGCTCATCGCCGACGTTGAACTTCCCGGCATGAACGGACTCGACCTCCTTCGTCAGCTCGGCGACGAACTCCGCCACGTTCCCGCCATCATCATCACCGGTAAGGGCAGCGAAGAGCGCGCCGTAGCGGCCATCGAAGCCGGCGCCTTCTGGTACATCGAAAAGCCCCTTAAGGGCCCCGTGCTCCGCGCGCTTCTCGATCGCGCCCTCAGTAAAGCTCGCGACGCGCAGAATCTCGCCATCCTCCAGAAACAGTTGCGCGACACCGGCCGCCTCGGCGATCTTGTCGGCGGCTCCAAGCCTATGCAGGAAGTCATGCGCGTCATCGAGATGGCTGCTCCCAGTTCCGCTTCCGTCCTCATCACCGGCGAAACTGGCTCCGGCAAGGAAATCGTTGCTCGCACCATCCACAAGCTTTCTCCGCGCGCCAACGCTCCCTTCGTCGCCATCAATTGCTCCGCGATCCCCGAAACTCTGATGGAAAGTGAGATCTTTGGCCACGAGCGCGGTGCGTTCACCGGTGCCGCCGAGCGTCGCATCGGCTGCTTTGAACTTGCCGATGGCGGTACCCTTCTCCTCGACGAAATCGGCGAAATGCCCGCTCCGACGCAGGCCAAGCTCCTGCGCGTTCTCGAAGATCGCAAAGTTCGCCGCCTCGGCAGCAAATCCGAAACGCCTGTCGACGTCCGCGTTCTGGCCGCCACCAACAAAGATCCCGAACAATCCGTCGCCAGCGGCGGACTCCGCCAGGACCTCTACTTCCGCCTCAACGTCTTCCACATTCACTTGCCGCCTCTCCGCGACCACAAGGAAGACATCTCGCTCCTCGCCGAGCACATTCTCCGCGACATCAACGCCAAGCACGGCAAGAGCGTCCGCGGTATCGGCGCCGAGGTTCTCGACATTTTCATGAGCCACACCTGGCCCGGCAATATTCGTGAACTCCGCAACGTTCTCGAGCGCGCCGCCATCATGAGCGAAAAAGACCTCATCACGCGCTCTTCGCTCCCCGGCGAATTCGGCAAGATGACCGGCAAGAGCGCCAGCGATCTCTCCGGAATTCGTTTCCCCGTCGGCACCACCGTCGACGCCATGGAAAAGGAACTCATCCTGCAAACCCTTCAGGCCACCGGTAACAACAAAACCCGCGCCGCCGAACTCCTGGGCGTTAGCCTGAAGACCCTGCACAATAAGCTCAAGGAATACGGCAGCGAAAAGTCCGAAGCAGCGGAGTCTTAATCGCCTATGCAGCTTGGGCTGCGAGCCAAATTGACGATGTTGATGACCGCTATGGTCCTCCTGACCACCGCGGTCCTCTCTTTGGTTTTCCTTCAGCTGCTCATACAACAGGCGCTCAACAACACCGACAAGCGCGCCCACGAACTCGCCCGCTCCATCTTCGATGAAGCCAGTCACGCCGAAGCCGACGCTAAATCCATGGGCCTTCGCCCGGCTTCCGACGATTCTCAGGAAATTCACGATTTCGTTCGCCAGGTCTTTCAAACCAGCGACGCGCTGGGCTCGGCGCTCAACAACGCTACCGACATCCACTCTGTCTATGAGGCTTCCATCGTCGATGACAACGGCGTCGTCCTCGTCTCCAGCGACGCCAACGCCCCCGGCAAAATCCAGCCACGCCGCCCGCCTCTCTCCCGGCTGGTGCAGAGTCCCGCCGTGCGTCAGGCGCGAATCCTCGCCGGCCCTCCGCAAGTCTACGAGGTGGAATTTCCTTTCGGCGTGCGCGGCAACCCGTTCGGAGAAGTGCGAGTCGCCGTGTCCACCGCGTTGCTCTTGGACGAAGTCAAATCCCAGCTGATCCGCTGGCTCTCCATCGCGCTGGTTGCTCTGGTTCTATCGACCATCCTCGCCGCCGTCGTCAGCGGCGCGGCCCTCGCTCCCATTCGCGATATCAATCGACAGCTCGATCGCATCTCCGCCGGCGAGTACGACACCGGCGCTACCACCGCAAAAGATAAACTCGACAGCAGCGACGAGCTCGGCCAGGTGCGCCGTAAAATCAAACAAGTCGGTCAGCAACTGCGCGGCGTCCACGAAATCTTTAGCTCCCTCCGCGAAAACATGAATTCCGTCATGGCCGGCCTTGAAGATGGTCTGATTTTGTTCACTCGCGATGCGCGCGCCGTGATGGTCAGCCCGGCTGCCGAAAAATTTCTCGGGGCGCCGTCGTCCCAGTTCCTCGGCCGCCAGGTGACAGACATTTTCCCGCCTAGTCATCCTTTGCACGCGATCTTGCAACTTGACGGTGAACTGTTGCGCGAAATCGCATCGGAAACCGATTTGCAGACTGTCGAAGGCACCAAGCGCGTCGGTGTCAGCGTTCAGGAAATTCAGGAGAACGGCGAACGCATGGGCGCGCTGGTCACCCTCCGCGACCTCGATTCCCTCGAGAGCATCAACACGCAGCTGCAAGTCAGCGAACGTCTCGCTGCTCTTGGCCGCATTACCGCCGGTGTCGCTCACGAAGTCAAGAATCCCCTCAACTCCATGCGCCTCTGGCTCGAAAATCTCAAGGAAGCTCTCCCCTCCGATGCCGACGGTTCCGCCCTCCAGGCTGTCCACGTCCTCGACAGCGAAATCGATCGTCTCGACGCCGTCGTCAAGCGCTTCCTCGATTTCTCCCGCCCCATGGAAGTTCGCCTCGAGCCCACCCAGCTGGCCAATCTGCTCCGCGAAGTTCTCGAAGTCGCTGCGCCTCAACTCGAAAAGGCCAATGTACAGGTCGCGCAACTTCTCCCCATCGGCGTTCCCGAGGTCTTTGTCGACCGCGCCCTACTCAAGCAGGCCGTCTTGAATCTCGTCCTCAACGCCGTCGACGCCATGCCGCACGGCGGGCAATTGCAGCTCACTCTCAGCCGCCGCGGCGAAATGGCGGAAATCACCGTCGGCGATACCGGAAAGGGCATCCCCGTGGAACTTCGCCAGAAAGTTTTCCAGCTTTTCTTTACAACGAGACCCGGAGGTAGTGGTATCGGACTAGCGAGCACCTTTCGTATTGTCCAACTCCACAATGGTTCCATCGATTTCACTTCCGAAGTGGGTCGCGGCACCACTTTCCGAATCGAATTGCCGCTGGCCGCCTGATATGACCATCCGCATACACCACGGCCTCCAACCCAACCTGTCCCTGGCGCTTCTCTGTCTCTGCGTTTTGTTCACCACCGGCTGTTTCACCCGCAAGCCGCCTGCGTCGCATCTCGCTGCCATCCATCTCGGCGCTCCCAACGTTCCTGCGGCAAACGCCACGCAGTTGGCGGCAAATCCGCCCGACATTTCGCTCGACGAATCTCCTGACTTCCCGCAACTCGTCTTTGGACGCAACGCTCCCCCACGCCCACGCGTCGCATCCGCTCCCGCTCCGGAGCCTTCGCGCACCGATAAGACCAAGGAACCCATCATCGTTCCGGAAGTCACTACTGAAGAAATGGTCGCCGCTAGAAATGAAAGCCAGCAGAGCCTCGATATTGCCGAACGGAATCTTTCGCTCGCCTCCGGTAAATCACTGAATGCCATGCAGCAGGACCTCATCTCCAAAGTCCGCGGGTTCTCCGACAGCGCCCGCGAAGCCATGAAGGCCGGTGACTGGATCCGCGCCAAAAACTTCTCCAAAAAGGCCGAAGTTCTTTCCGCCCAGCTCGCTTCCAGCCTGTAACATAGGCTTTAGCCTGTGCTGTCCCTCGCCTGAGCTCGCGCCCCCTCGTACTTGCTCAACAAAGAAATCAACGTCATCCCGAGCCCCACAAGGACTCTCTCTTCCTGCCCCATCCACAACGTTCGTTAATCACACCGCCCTCCCCTCTCTTGCATTAAAATGCATTCATGAAAACGTATGACGCAGTGATCGCCGGCGCCGGTATCATTGGCGCATCCATCGCTCTCGAACTTGCCGAGGCCGGTTTGCGCGTGGCCCTCTTTGACGCGCGCGAGCCCGGCCGCGAAGCCTCCTGGGCCAGCGGCGGCATGATCTCCCCGGCCCCGGAAAACGCCGGGATGATCCCCTTCATGCCCGTCAGTTTGGCCAGTGTCTCTCTTTATCCCGACTTTATTCGCCGCGTCGAAGCGGCCAGTGGAATGAATGTTGGTTATCGCCAGAAGGGCGCCATCGACGTGCTCCTCGATGACCATGTCCAGGAGGAAATCACTACGGTAGTCGCGCTGCAACATGGCGTCGGCCTGCGTGCCGAAGCGCTCACCGCGGAACGTGTTCGCGCCATGGAGCCCGCTCTCACCGAAGACATCCAAGCTGCCATCTTCCGGCCCGATGAAGCTTCTCTCAACACGCGCGCGTTCACCGACGCCACTCTCAAAGCCGCGCAGCACAAAGGCGTCGAAATCCACGCTCACAATGGCGCCAAAGCCCTCTGGAAAGAAGGCAAAAACTGCAAGGGTCTGACGCTGGAAAAAGGTCAGGTTGCGGCTAAGTGGACCATCATCGCCGCTGGATGTTTCTCCGCCAAAATCGACGGCGTCGCGCCCTACGCCCCCGTCACTCCCGCCAAGGGCCAGATGCTCGCCCTCCGTTGCGAGTCACTTCAGATCGAGCGCATCCTCTGGCTCGAACACAAATACCTCGTACCGCAACTCAACGGCCGCATCATTGCCGGCTCCACCATCGAGCACACCGGTTTCGATCACGACGTTACTGCCGGCAGCGTGGAATTGATCTTGCGTGAAGTCATGCGCATGGTCCCGGGCCTCGCTGCCGCGCGCATCGAAGAAACCTGGGCCGGCCTCCGCCCCGATTCACCCGATCATCTTCCGATCATCGGTCCTACGGACCTCCACGGCTTGCTCATCGCCACCGGCCATTTCCGCAGCGGTATTCTGCTTGCGCCCGTCACCGCACGGTTGATTCAGGAATGGATCACCAAACAGGATGTCAGCGTGGACTGGTCGCGCCTCAGCCCCATGCGCTTCCTCGAAGGCAGTCGCGTCCTTAGCACTAAGGCGTGAGACACAAGGTATCTGTTTTTCGCTGAGTTCTTCCCTGTAGCGCTGGCTTCTTGCCCTAGAAGCTTCGAAGGGTCATGCCAGCTCTGTCCTATCTAAATTTAGTTGCTTGATGCGGGCTGCACCACCACCGTCGTGCCCGGCTGCCCGACATCTTTATACTTGATCTGGTCCGCATCCAGCTGCAGATCATGCTCCAACTGCAAATCCATCGACGACCCGCGCGGCAGCTGCGCGTCCGGTCCGCGCGACAGCAGCACTGCCGCCAGCCCCGCTACCCCGCCAATGCCGGCGCCGATTCCCGCACCCTTTCCGCCGCCGGCAATCGCGCCGATTCCCGCGCCCGTCGCCGTGGTCGCGGCAATCGTCGTCGCGTCCTTACCCTTGCCACCGGGTCCTGTCATTTTGCCTTCTGAATCCGTTTTCACATTCGAGGCATCGCTGCTGTGCGGCTCCGCGTTCATATCCACCGTATAGCCGTTCGGGAATACCATCGTGAACAGCCGTATGCGCAACTCGCCTTTCCCCTTCACACGTCCCGGCCGCGTCGACTCTGTCACTTCGCCGCGCAGATATGTGCCCACTGGCACTACAACTTTATTGTTAATGGTGATCGGGAAAGAAGTCCGGAAGTACACCGAATCGCCGGGCTTCGCCGTCGCCGTCGAAATGCCATTTTCCAGAACCACGCCTATCCGCGTTCCCGTTGGCACCAGAATCTTTTCCCCCGTCGGCGCGGCCTTTGCCGGCGTCGGCACGGGTGTCGTCGCTGGCGGCGGCGCGTCCGACTGAGGTCCGTCGGACGCTTGCGCTGCCGCTACCTGTGCCAGCCCCAGCATCAGCATCGCCGCTAACGAAAAGCCCCATCCTTGTCTCGAGACCATCACGCACTCCTTCTGCAACCTCCGATGCGAGGCACGGCGCATCGGATGCCTGTACCGTCGCGCTGCCCAGAGTCTACCGCAATGCCCATCGGCCCGAAATAGTACGGAATCTTCCGCGGATGATTACCTATGTGTCTCAGCGCTCGCTCATTTGACGGAACTCTCTTCCGTCTATACGCTGAACCCGAAGCCGGAATCGGGCAAGGAGGGGGCGAACATGGCCAAACTGGCGCTCATCTACGGAATGCGTTTGTTGCCGGTCGAAGATCTGGGTGAAGTTCAGGAAGCTACCGTCATACTGAAAAATGGCCGCACCGCGCGCGTCGCCATGCACCTCATCGAAGGTTCCAAAGAAGAAATTGAAGTCACCTTCCGCCAGTCCATCGACGCTTTCTTCGAAATGTATCCCGAAATCTGAACCCGTCCCGTAGCATGGGCTTTAGCCCGCGTGCTTTGCCTATCGGATCTACCAGATCAACCGTGCTTGGAGACCATGGTAATCGACATGTCATCCTGAGGAGCGCGCCTTCTGTGCGACGAAGGATCTCACCTGCTGCGTCGCATCTTCGGCCTGGTCGCCGCCCTTCTCTTCTACCGATTCCCGAAATTCTCCGGATCCTCGTTCGGGTCCCCCAAATTATCGTTGATCAGCACCGTCGACTGCCCCGTCAATTCAAACCGCTTCCGGCACTTGTAACACGCCACCAGATCATCCAGCCGCACCATGTACGAACTGGCCTTCGCAAACTTCCGCCGGTCTTCTTCGCTCGCCCCGCGCTGCAACTCCCTCTTCTTCCGGCAGACCTTCCATCGCACCGGCGCTTCAAATTCTCCGCGGCAGCTCGGACACACCAGCTTTACCTTGCGTATCTCTTCCTTTTCCGTATAAAACGCACGTTCGTCCATCAGCCCTCGACCGCCTTCCCTAAACTTTGCCC
>Ga0335077_10003294_pt1 | contig 19460 bp, 17 predicted proteins | sample Lox_Sample_31_FD_207151 | JGI IMG/M metagenome (GOLD analysis project Ga0335077, IMG submission 207151) | Soil microbial communities from Loxahatchee National Wildlife Refuge, Florida, United States - Lox_Sample_3.1 | ecosystem: Environmental > Terrestrial > Soil > Wetlands | place: USA...
CGATACCAGCCCGGCCGCAAGACCGGCGAGAACCGGCGCACCCGCCTGACGCCCGATCAGCCACAGGACGTTCGCCGGCCTGGCGCCGATCGCCATGCGAATGCCGATCTCCCGTGTCCGGTTCGCGACGAACTGCGCCACCAATCCGTACAACCCCACGGCAGCCAACAGCAGCGCCAGAACCGCGAAAGCGCCGATTACAATCGCGCGGAATCGCGGGTACTGGAGAAACGATCCCAGCTCCGCTTCCATCGTCATGACCTCGCCGCTGGGAACGTTGGCGTCAATCGCACTCACGATCTCTTCGAGCGGGCGGCCCTCGAGGCTCGAACTGCGCACCAGGAGCGTGGCTCCGGTGGCTGGCGACTGCGCGATCGGGCGATACAGCACCGGCTGCGCATGCCAGCTCATCTCGTGCATCAGCTCAGGACGCTTTTCGTCGCCGACCACCCCGACCACGGTGGCCCACGCATTCTCTTTTTCGTCGAACCCGAAAATGCGCACGTGCGCGCCGATGGGGTCGCGGTCCCCGAAATATTCGCGCGCAAGCGACTGGTTGATCACGCAGACCGGCTCGGTTCCGGCGCGGTCGTGATGGTCGAAGACGCGCCCGCGCCGCACGCCAATCTTCAGGACGCGGAAATACTCCGAAGAAACCATGTTTTCACCCGTGTCCTGGGCGTCGCTGCGGGGCCGGCCTTCCACGTCGAGCCGGGAAAATCCCGTTCCGTACGGCGGCGGATTGGTCGCGACCGCGGCGCCCTCGACGCCGGCAAGCGCGTTCACGCGGCGCCGCAGCTCATCCCAAAATCCGGTCATGCGGTCCGGCGCCGCATAGCGATCCTTGGGGAGCATCACGTTCATGCGCAGCAGGTGCGCGGGATCGAAACCGAGCGGCGCGGCGCCCATGTTGAGCACGCTCTCGATCAGCATGGCTCCGCTCGCCAGCAGCACCACCGATAACGCGATTTCGCAGGCAATCAGCCATCGCGCCGCCGCGCCTGCGCCTTGCGCCGCTCCGCGCCCCGTCGCGCGCAAAGCCAGGTTCACGTCTTTAAGAGAGATGGTTAACGCGGGCGCCAGGGCAAACATCAGCGCGGTCGCGATCGAAAGCAGCGCAGTGAAGCCGAGCACCGGGAGATTGAGCGCGATGTGCGCGCCGATCGGCAGCTCGATCGGATTGGCGTGCTTGAAATATTCGAGCGCGCCGAAACCGGCCCACACACCAAGCGCGCCGCCCGACGCGGCGACCAGCAGCCCTTCGGCGAGCAACTGCCGAACCATGCGCCATCGCCCCGACCCGAGCGCTGCGCGCACCGCCAGCTCCCGTTCGCGGCTAGCCAGGCGACCCAGCATCAGGCTGGCGATGTTCGCGCATGCAATCAACAGAACGGCGCCGACCGCGGCCAGCAGAATCCACAACGTCGGCCGAAGATTGCGTCCGGCGAGAAACAGGAACAAATCTTGCAGCGAGCCCAGTTCAGGCGTCAAGTCGCGTTCGGCGTCGCCAGGATGAATCGCCCGGTGCAGACGCGCCAGCTCGGCCTGGGCCTGCGCGAGGCTGACTCCGCGTTTAAGCCGTCCCACGCCGACGAGCGACTGATGATCGCTTAATCCGGGGTAATCCGGAGTCAGCAGCATCCAGATCTCCGTCTGGCGCGGATAAACTTCGAACGCTTCGGGCATCACGCCGACCACCGTGCACGCGCGATCGCTCAGCGTGAGCGATTGCCCCACCACCCGCGGATCGCCGCCCAGCGTCCCGTGCCAGAATGCGTTGCTAAGCACGACCCAACATCCGCCGCGAAGCTCGTCACCCGAAAACGTTCGGCCCAGCGCGGGTGTTGCGCCCAGCATCGCGAAAAAATCGCCGGTCACCAGGTTGGCGACCACGCCTCTGGCACGCCCGTGCCCTGTCAGGATGGCGCCGCCCTGGGCCCAACTGAGCCCCGCGAAGCGCTCGAAACTGCTCGAGTGCGCAAGATATTCTTTGTAGTCGGCGTGGCTGGCGAAGAGTTTGGTGAGTTGCGGATCGTGCATGCTCCGATCGAGCACCAGCACCAGCCGGTCGGCATCGGCGTAGGGCAGCCGGCGCAGCAGGACGCCGTCAATGATACTGAAAACCGCGGTGTTGGCCCCGATTCCCAGCGCCAGCGTGAGAATCGCGACGATCGCGAATCCGGGCGATTTCATCAGCATCCGGCCGGCATAGTGGAAATCGCTCTTCATCGCGCGTCCAGATCATTTTTTCACAACGCCGCATTGCATTCTCTCCTGTCATTGCATTCTCTCCTTGACAGCTTAGGAAAGCTGGAATACACTCTCCTTAGCGCTTTAGGAGTGCAAAAAAATGCCGGCTCAAGCCCAGCTTCTTCCGGGAACTCTCGACCTGTTGATCCTCAAAGCGGTGTCCCTCGGCCCGTTGCATGGCTACGGCGTTCTGCTGCGCATCGGACAAATCTCGGAACAGGCGCTGCTTATCGAGCAGGGAGCATTGTATCCCGCCCTGTTCCGACTGGTGCGCCAGGGTCTGCTCAAAGCGAGCTGGGGGACCTCGGAGAATAACCGCCGCGCGAAGTATTACGAGCTCACCTCCCTGGGGCGAAAGCGCCTGCGGGAAGAAACCGAGGGATGGAACCGTCTGGCCGCGGCGATGGGTTCCGCCCTGGCGGCCCGGCCGGAGGAAGGATGAGCTTATCCGCCTGGTTCCGATCCTTCGCCCGGAAACTCGATGCCTCCCGCACGGAAGCCGAGCTTCAAGAGGAGCTCCGCTCGCATATCACGCTGCGAGCCGACGACTTGCAGCGCACCGGCATCGATCGTCGCGAAGCCGAGCGCCGCGCACGGCTCGAATTCGGCGGCCGCGAAAAATTCGCCGAGGAATCGCGCGAGGAGATGGCCGGCCATTTTTTCGACACGCTCGCGCGCGATGTCCGCTTCAGCCTGCGGGTGCTGCGGAAGTCGCCCGGATTCACGCTGGTCGCGATCGCCACGCTGGCCGTCGCGATCGGGGCGAACGCGGTTGTCTTCGGCGTGCTGAATGGAATCGTCCTTCGCCCGCTCAATGTACCGCACGCTCAGAGTTTGTACGGAATCGAGCACGGCAATGAGCACAACATGTACGAGTCCTACCCCGACTATGTCGATCTGCGCGACCGCAACCGCAGCTTCGACGATCTCGCCGGATTCGGAGTCGACCTGGTGGGCCTCGAAAGCAACGGAAATCCGGTGCGCGCCTGGTCCGACAGCGTCACCGGGAACTACTTCGACGTGATGCGGGTTCAGCCGTATCTCGGCCGCTTTTTCCATGCCTCCGACGAGCACGGCGCCAATAGCGTCCCATATATCGTGCTCAGCTACTCTTATTGGCAGGCGCATTTTCAATCCGATCCCGGCGTGGTCGGCAGAACCGTCCGAGTTAACAGCCATCCGTTCACCATCATCGGTGTGGCGCCGCGCGGATTCATAGGAGCGCTGGTGTTCTTCGCTCCCGATTTCTTCGCGCCGCTGGTCGATCAGGAGATCCTCGAAAGCAAGAACAATATCGACGCGCGCGGGACGCAAAGCGTGTTCATGACGCTCGGCCACTTGAGGTCCGGCGTGACCACGCAGCAGGCCGCCGCCGATCTGAACTCGATCGGGGTGTATCTTGAGAAGACCTATCCCACAAACCACGGCGCGACCACGTTCAAGCTGGTGCGGCCGGGTTTGTACGGAAATCTGCTGGGATCTCCGGTGCGCGCGTTCCTGGGCGCGATGATGCTGCTGGCCGGATTGATTTTGCTCGCGGCGTGCGCGAACCTTGGCAGCCTCTTCGCCGCCCGCGCATCGGATCGTTCGCGCGAAGTGGCGTTGCGCCTGGCTCTGGGCGCGGGGCGCACCCGGATTCTGCGCCAGCTTTTGACCGAAGCCATGCTGATCTCGCTCGCCGGCGGCGGTATCGGACTGTGGGCGAGCGTCGCGCTGCTCAACGCTCTCAGCGCCTGGAATCCGCTTCCACGTTTTCCGATGATCTCGCCCGTCGCGCCCGACGCAAACGTCTACGTGGTCGCACTGATGCTGGCGATCCTCAGTGGAGTGCTGTTCGGAATTATTCCCGCGCGCCAGGTGATGTGCGCCGATCCTTATCAGATCATCAAATCCGGACCCGGCGCGATCAGCCGCAGGCTCAGTCTTCGCGACCTGCTGCTCGCCGTGCAGATCGCGATTTGCGCCGTGCTGGTCACGTCTTCGATGGTCGCGCTGCGCGGCATGGCGCAATCCCTCCGCGCCAGTTTCGGATTCGATCCGCGCAACGCCATGCTGCTTGAAACCGATCTGAACATCGCAGGTTATCGCGGCGAGCGTGTGCCCGAAATGCAGAAGCGCATGATCGACGCCCTGCATGAGGTTCCCGGCGTCGAGGCCGCGGGAGTCGTGAGCCGGGCCCCGCTCAACGGCGGTGGCTTCGCCGAATGGATTTTCACCGAGCAGGCCACCGATTTCCGCCCGGCGAACCGGGCGGCTGTCGCTGAGCGCTTCACCATCTCTCCGGAGTACCTGCGCGCGGCCGGAACGGTCCTGCTCGCCGGCCGTCCGTTCACGTGGCAAGACGATAAGGAAGCGCCGCGCGTAGCGCTGGTGAACCGCTTGCTCGCGCGAACATTATTCGGCTCGGAGGCGAACGCAGTGGGCCGTCACTTCAAGCAGCGCGACGGGTCGCTCGTCGGGATTGCCGGCGTTGTCGAGGACGGGAAATACGAGAACCTCACGGAGGATCCGCAGCCGGCCGTTTTCTTCCCGCTGGCGCAAAGGCCCGTAAGCGAGACCACGCTGGTCGTGCGCTCGGCAGGCGATCCGCTGCCGCTCGCCCGGTCTCTTCAAGCGAAGCTGCGCAGCCTCGACCCCGAGCTTCCCTTTCTCGCTCTCACCTGGATCGAACAGCTCGGAGTCGCGCTGTTCCCCGCCCGGACGGCGGCCGTCGCGCTTGGCCTGCTCGGCATTATGGGCGCGATCCTTTCGATCACCGGCATCTTCGGAATGGCCGCGTACTCGCTCAGCCGGCGGCTGAAGGAGCTGGGCATCCGGATCGCCGTCGGAGCCCGGCCCAAACAAATCCTGCATGCCGCGCTGGGACGCGCATTCAAGCTGCTGGCGATCGGCTCCGCGTCGGGATTGCTGCTCGGAATTCTCGCCAGCCGCGTGCTCGCTTTCATCGTCTATCAGGCCACGCCGCGCGATCCGCTGGTGCTCGGCGGAGTCGTTCTCGCGATGTTGCTCGTGGGCCTGCTGGCGACCTGGATTCCCGCGCAACGCGCGCTGTCGATCGATCCTTTGACCCTTTTGCGCGAGGAGTGAGGACAGACCAACGCGCGGCATGACTGCCGCGCCTCAACACCTCCACGTATACAAAAAACTTACATCAACTCCATCGCCCGGTCGATTTCGCCGAAATCCACATAAAAATGCGGCGATAATCGCACCCATTCGCCGCGCGCGGCAGCCATGACGCGATTCTCTTTCAATCGCGCCACAATCGCGGCAGAGACCTCGGCGGGTTTCTTGACGCTGACGATCCCCGCGCCGGTCGCCGGCGTCCGCTCCGCGGCGACGTCGAACCCTTTGCGACGCGCGGCCGCGTCGATCCGGTCTCCCAGCGCCTGTACCTTCGGCGCGATGTTCTCCACACCGATTTCCAGCAAAAATTCGATCGCGGCGCGCAGCCCGAAACAACCCACGGTGTTCAACGTCCCGCACTCATAGCGGCCCGCGTCGTCGCGCAGCGTCATGTCGCGAGCGCCGTAGTTTTCGAACCCCGCGACGTTGGTCCAGCCGAATTCCGCGGGATAAACCTGCTCCTGCAGCCGGCGCGAAATATACAGAATCGCGCAGCCCTCCGGGCCGCACATCCACTTGTGGCCGTCGGCTGCCAGCGCATCGATGTGCGACGCGCGCACGTCCAGCGGAAACGCGCCCAGCCCCTGGATCGCGTCGACGAAGAAGATCACACCCAGGTCGCGGCAGATCTCCCCGATGCGCGTGAGGTCGGCGCGATATCCGGTCAAATATTGCACGAAGCTGAGCGCCAGAAGCCGCGCGCCCCTGGCAGCGTCGTGAATGCGCTCCAACGGATCGGTCACCGAAAGCCACTCGACGCGCACGCCCTTCGGCTCCAACCGCTGCCACGGGTACTGATTGGAAGGAAATTCTTCTTTGAACGCGACCACCCGATCGCCCGGGCGCCAATCGATACCCTGCGCGACAGTCGAAATGCCCTCGGAAGTGTTCTTCATGAGCGCGATCTCTTCTGGCGTGGCGTTCACCAGCCGTGCGGCAGCCCGGCGCAATCCGTCATAGGCCTCCAGCCACTTTTCGTAGTGCGCCGAGCCGTTCAAAAGCGCATCCTCGGTCAGCCACTGCATCGCCTCGGCGGCCGGGCGCGACAGCGGCGCAACCGCCGCATGATTCAGATAAATCAGGCTTTGTGCAGCCGGAAAAGCGTCGCGGTAACGCTCCAGATTTTCGAAACCCATTCCTCCGAGCATACGTTAAATCAGCATGCGATTCGTTCGCCTCCTACCCTGTCTGGCGAGCTTCGTTCTAATCCCGTCGCTTGCGGCCCAAACTCAAGCCGACGCCAAAAAGGATCCCGACCAGATCGGCTCGCGTGACGTGAGCAAGGGCGTCAACTGGTACTCGATCCCGAAAGAGCTGGCGCTCGGCAAGCAGCTCGCCGCGCAGGTGGCGCGCAATTCGATCCTGATCGACGATCCAGTGATCACGGAATACGTCAATCGGCTTGCGCAGAATCTGGCGCGCAACTCCGACACCAAATTCCCCATCACCACCCAGGTCATCCAGGACGACTCCATCAACGCGCTGTCACTGCCCGGCGGATTTTTCTTCGTCAATACCGGCCTGGTGCTCGCCGCCGCCAACGAATCCGAGCTCGCCGGCGCCATGGCGCACGAAATCGCCCACATCGCCGCGCGTCACGGCACCCGCACCGCCACCCGCGGACAGATCGCGCAACTGTCGACCATCCCTTTGATTTTCATCGGCGGATGGCCCGGCGTCGGCGCGAGTCAGGCGGCTAATGCCGCAATTCCCATAGGTTTGCTGCAATTCTCCAAAGCGTTCGAGTCCGAAGCCGACCTGCTCGGGCTCGAATATCTTTACAAAAGCGGCTACGATCCCGAGGGGATGGTGGATATTTTCGAGAAAATCGAGGCGCTCGAGCAAAAACAACCCGGACGCGTGGCCAAAATCTTCATGGATCACCCCGCCACCGGCGATCGCATCGTGAAGGTTCAACAGGACATTCAGGAACTGCTCAAAGCGCAGCCGCAGTACGTCGTCAACACGTCGGAGTTCGATCGCGTGAAAGCGCGGCTTCAGGCGCTCGAAAACCGCCGCAGGAACCAGCCCGCCAGTCCCAATAAACCGACCCTCCGGCGTCGGCTCGACACGGGGGATCTGGTTGCTCGAAATGGTTTCTTCACCGGAGCGTCGCATTGAATGACGGCGCGTGGGAAGAATCGGTATATAATGTGGACTGAAAGGAGTCCGTCGATGCCTGCTTTACGAGCGCGGCGCCTTCTGGCAATCGCAACGATCGTATCGTTGTCTTCATTCTCGCTGTTCGCTGGCGATGACAAGGAAAAGAACCCCGATGATATCGGGAATCGCGATGTCGGCAAGGGCCTCAACTGGTACTCGATGGACAAAGAGATCGCGCTCGGCAAGCAGCTCGCGCAGCAGGTGGAGCGCAACGCCAAGATCATCGACGATCCGGTGATTGCCGAGTACGTCAATCGCGTGGGCCAGAACCTGGTGCGCAATTCCGACGCCAAGGTTCCCTTCACCATCAAAGTGATCGACACCGAAGACGTGAACGCGTTCGCGCTGCCCGGCGGATTTTTCTTCGTGAACTCCGGCCTGATCCTCAAGGCCGACACTGAAGCGGAGCTGGCCGGCGTGATGGCGCACGAGATCGCGCACGTCGCGGCGCGGCACGGAACGCGTCAGGCGACCCGCGGCCAGGTGATGCAGCTTGCCACCATCCCGCTGATCTTCATGGGCGGCTGGGCCGGGTACGGAGCCTACCAGGCGGCCAGCGTGCTGATCCCGGTCACCTTCCTCCAGTTCTCCAAGGCGTTCGAGTCCGAAGCCGACATGCTGGGCTTGCAGTACATGTACAAGACCGGCTACGACCCGGAAGCCTTCGTGGACTTCTTTGAGAAGATCGAGTCGCTTGAAAAGAAGAAACCGGGCACCATGGCGAAGGTTTTCTCCACGCATCCTCCCACCGACGACCGCATCGTGGCGGCGCAGAAAAATATCCAGGAGTACCTGAAGGCGAAACCGGAATACGTGGTGACCACCTCCGAGTTCAACGACGTCAAGGCGCGCCTGGCGATGCTGCACAATCGCAAGAAAGTGGACCAGAAGGACGACAACCGTCCGCGCCTGCGCCGTGCGCCCGGGTCGGGTACCGACGGCGGATCGGGGTCGGGATCAGGTTCCGGAAGCTCCGATGATGACCGGCCCACGCTCAAGCGCCGTCCGGATTCCGGCAGCGGCAGCAGCGGCGGCGACGGCAACAACAACTAATTCTCCCTTAAGTGCGAAGAAAAGCCCGCGGAAGTGGAATCCGCGGGCTTTTTCAATTTTTGACCGCGCAGGGCGCGCTTCATGCCAGCGTCGAGGTGCACGCGGGGCAGCGGCGCGCCGCCAGCGGGATTTTCGAGCAGCACTCCGGACAGTCCTTGGTGGTGACAGGCGCCGGAACCGGCTTCATCAGGCGGTTCACCTGCTTGACGATGATGAAAATCACGAATGCGACGATCAGAAATTCCACTACCGTGTTGATGAACACCCCGTAGTTGACCGTGGGCGCCTTGTCGGCCTTGGCGGCCGCGAGCGTGGCGTAGCTTTTGCCGTTGAGCGGTATGAACAGGCTGGAGAAGTCGATTTTTCCGGTGAACAGGCTGATCACTGGCATCAAAACATCGTTGACCATGGAAGAGACGATCTTTCCGAACGCGGCTCCGATGATCACGCCGATCGCCAGGTCCAGCACGTTGCCCCGCATGATGAATTTCTTGAATTCCGCAAACACAGTGGCCTCCCTTTCGATTTGCGCGCGTGCGCGCAAACCTTCAGTGCCTGTGTAAAAAGGGGACAGCCTCTACTCTGTCCCCAGACGCAGGCTGTTGAACCGGCGACACACGGACGGAGTGGACAGAGCGGGCTGTCCCCTTTTTCACAGACACTTCAGAAGCAGTGTACCGGAATTTGCTTAGTGGGCTCGGTGCGACTTGGCGCCCGATGGCGTGAGGCGGACCTTCCACGCGCCGCTTCCCAACCGCACGGGGGACCCGTTCAGCGTGAGTACGGTGTTATCGCCGTCACCCACCACGACGGCGGAATCGTTCGTGAACTCGAATTCACGAACATCGCCGCGCCGCAGCAGGCCCTTGAAACCCGCGCGTCCGTCGACAGTGATCGAGATCCACGTCTGATCCTTGGCGCGAATTTGCGCGTGCTGCACCGGGGATGCTGCTGACGTCGCGGGGAGCGCCGCGCTCGGCGCCGGAGCCGGCGATGGCGCAGCCGGTGAGGGTTCGGCCGCCGGCGCGGGAGAGGGCGACGGCGTTACCGATGGTGATTCAGCAGCAGGAGCGGAAGCAGGCGCCGCCGCGGCGGTCAAGTGAGGCCGTGGAGGTGCGGGGCTGGCCTGCATCCACCGCTCGATAACCAGCGCGCCGATGACCGCAAACACCAGTCCCGCGGCCAGCGCGAGCAACAAAGTCCACCGCTCCCTGCGCCGCGCCTGTGGAATCGATTTCTGCATCGTCTCGATCGTGTTGACTGCCGACGCGCGCGCGGCTTCTACGGGATCGACGCGAGTTGGCGTCACATCCACCACCCGCGGATGAGTGGACCCCGCCATCATCGGGGCGGGCGTGGGCGTCGGCGTCGGCTTCGCGACTTCTTCAGCCGGCGGCGGTGCGAGCGTCTGTTGTCCGGCTTTTTCCTCGAGAACTTCTTCCGCGGCCATCACCTGTTGGGGCGCGACGATGGGCGCGGGTGACGGAGGTTCGGCTACAGCCGCGATTGGCGACGGCTCCGCCATCGACGGAGGCGCGGATGCCTCCGATTCGTCCGGTTCCTTCCCCTCCATGATCTTTTCCATGGCGGCCAGTACCACCGCGTCCGAATCAAATTTCTGTCCGTCCGTGATGTGCCGGTGAAAGTCCCCGAGCATCCGCGAAACAACGCCCGCCGCATCGCCGAGCGCGGCATCCTTGGAGATTTCGTGCAGCCTGCGGGCGCCGATCACGTATTTGTTTCCGCGCGTCTCGACATGGCGGATCTCGGCCAAAATCAGGCGGTGATCCACCTCAATGCCGGCAATCTGGTTCTCCTCGATTTGCTCCTCGCTCAAGAACCGCATTCCGGTGGCGGAAATATCGATCAGTCGCGCGATGAACATGCGCGCCGGCTCGCCGGGCACAATCACCCGGACCGGGGAGCTAACCTCGAACCGCGGTTCGCGACGGCGTTCCATTTTCAATCACCTATCGGCGGATTCGGGCAATGCCTGTAGGACGATCTTAGTGTCGCCGGATGAGTATGATAGAAGTAATGGCGAAGCACACCAAGCTCATCGAGACCGCGTGTCCGTGCTGCCACGCCGAGCTGCACATCGATTCGGAAACCGGCGCCGTGATCCGCTTCAAGGAGCACGAGAAACCGCCCTCGGTCGCCGATTTCGAGACCGCCGTCGAGCGCTTGCGCGGTGAAGCCGGGCGCCGTGAGGACGCTTTCAAGAAATCCGTCGAATCACACAAAACGCACCAGGACGTATTAAGCAAGAAATTCGACGAGATGCTGAAGATCGCCCGGGAAAACCCCGACGCCCCGCCGCCCAAGCGCGATATTGATATCGACTGAGCGGATTCACTTCGGCGCGTTGACCCGGCGCAGAAACGCGATGATCTGCCAGCGCTGCGGTTCCGGCAGCTTCGACCAGTCCGGCATGCCCCGCTGCACGACACCATTCGCTATCAGCCAGAAAATTTCGCCGTCGGTCGCCCGGCTTAGCAGCGGGCCCAGGCCAGGCCCTCTTTGGGAGCCGCCGGCCGACTCGCCGTGACATTCCGCACAATGCTCGACGAACAACTTCTTCCCCGCCGCTGGAGCGTCCGCGTCGTCGCGCAGCGGATTGCGCCTGCCGCGCGCCTTTTGCGGAACCCGCGCGAGCACCACCTCCACAGGTTCATCGCGCCGCTGCCGCTCCCTCGGCGCCGAAGACGAATCGAGCGCCAACAAACCCAGGACCGTCACCACCACGAGTTCATTTTTCATACGCGGCCTCACATCCAGCTCCGAAGCATCTCGCCGAAGCCCGAGAATTCACGGGAAAGCCCCCACCGCAGCAACACACCATGGCTGTTGTCGTTCAGCCCGAATCCGGGCGAAATTCGTACGGTCCATCCCGATGGCAAATTCCAGGCGACGGCCGGCGCAAGATAATGCGACGTGTCGTGGAGGCCGAAACTCTGCGTATCGCCAAGACCGCCATACATCTCGACCCCCGCGATGATGTTCTCGGCACACAACACGCAGTGCCGCGGGGAAGCCTTGAGCGCCAGCGGCCGGCTGATTCCCAACGCGTATCCGAACTCCCACGGGTTGTCCGGTAAAAGGTTTTTGGTCGCCAGAGGATTCAGCGCGAAGTTCCAGCCTTTGAAATCCCTGGAAAGGATCAGTTTGAACTCGAGCTCGTGGTCGTGAATGGCGTTCAGCATCGCGTTGGGGTCGGCGTGATCCAACGCGACGTCGTGGCCCTCCACTTCCTTTATCGTCTTGTCGGCTTCGCTGATGTTCTCGTACTCGACGTAGAGCACCGGATTGACAAAGTGCTCGGTGCGCAGAAGTCGCACCCGATTTTCCCAACGCAGCCCCGTGAATACCGTGCTGTCGCGGAAGGTGGTTTGAGAGTCCAGGTAGAACTCGGTGGTCCACCACGCCGTCGCGCCATATTCGAATTCGATCCAGGGAGCCACGAAATCGTTGCCCATGCACTGCGTCCCGAAGGTAGAAAAATACTCGACCTCCAGGTTCCCGGGCTCCTCCAGGTGATGGTCATAGGTGACGATGTAAGGGCTTTCCTGACCGAATGCGTGGGGCGAGAGCAGCGCCAACGTCAGGCCCACCACCAGCCGGGCCGACTTGAGACTGTGGATCGGTCGGATTTCGTCCCGGCTCTTGTTGCAAATCATTTGCATATCGCATCTAGAATCCACTCAAATGCCCTAGCTTGCCAGGATATTTCAGCAAACGGATTGCAAACGGGTTCGTATGGCGAGAATTAGGACCTAAATGGTCCGAGTTTGTTTGGGGAGGCCGCACGGAGTTCGAATCGAACTCCAGATCTCAATCGGTTCGATCAGCCGGCCAATTTGTGAGAGACGAAACTAAAACGGCACGTCGTCGTCCGTCACGCCCCCGCTCGGAGGAGTCGACGGGGCCGCCGTTTGCCTCGGCCGCGGCGCACTGCGCATGCCTTCCTGCGAAAAACCTTCGTCCGGCGGACCACCCTCGCCGCGTCCGCCCAGCAGGATCACGTCCTCGGCGATCACTTCCGTCATCCACTGCTTCTTGCCGTCTTTATCGTCGTAGCTGCGCGTCTGCAAGCGCCCCTCGACGTACACCTGCTTGCCCTTGGTCAGGTACGGCGCCACGTTTTCGTTGCGCCACAGGACCACGTTGGTCCAGTTGGTCTCCTCTTTCCACTCCCCCGTCTGCTGATCTTTCCAGCGCCGATTCGTGGCCACGGAAAATTTGGTCACCGGAACCTGCGACGGCGTGTACGCGGTCTCCGCGTCGCGGCCCAGATGCCCGATCAGAATCACTTTGTTTACGCTTCGGCTTGCCATGATTCTGCACGATAGCATGAGATTGCCCGGAAAGGCTAACGCCGATAGACTGATACTCCATGCAACACGAAGGCTTCAGCCGCACCGCCTACCTGGTCGCGTTGCGCCGGGCGGCGCATCAGTCGCTCGATTCCCCCAAAATCTTCGACGATCCGCTTGCGTGCCGCATTCTCGATCCGATTGACGATCCGCGGCGAAAAAATTTTGCCCGGCGTGCGGACACGCGCCGCCGCGCGTTCATGGCCGTCCGCAGCCGCTACGCCGAAGACCAGCTCGCCCGCGCGACCGCCCGGGGTGTGCGCCAGTACGTCATCCTCGGCGCAGGCCTGGACACGTATGCCTACCGCTCCCAGTCCGGAGTGCGCGTGTTTGAGGTCGACCATCACTCGACGCAATCCTGGAAGCGCCGGCTGCTCCATCAATCCGGCATCGCGATTCCGGATGCCGTCACCTTCGTTCCCGCCGATTTCGAACGCGAGCCGCTCGATCAGACTCTTCTGGCGAACGGATTCCGGCTCGATCAACCTGCCTTCTTCGCCTGGCTCGGCGTAACCATGTACCTCACGCGCGAAAGCGCCGTCGGCACATTTCGCTTCATTGCCTCAATGCCGGCCGGAAGCGGAGTCGCCTTCGACTATGTGCTCGACCCCGCCGAGCTGAGTCCCGGCCTGCGTTTCCGTCAGCACCTGATCGCGCGCGCTGTCGCCGGCCTGGGCGAGCCGTTCCGGCTGTATTTCCGTCCATCCGATCTGGCGCAGCTCTTGAAGGAACTCGGATTCAGCGCAGTCGAGGATCTCGGCCCGGCCGAAATCGATGAGCGCTATTTCGCGGGCCGCAATGACGGGCTGCGAGTGTCTCCCGGTTGGGGCCACCTCTGCTCCGCCTGGGTTATTCTGGACAGATGAACCGCCGGGAGTTGCTCCAGTTCGTCCCCACCGTTGCCGCGCTGATCGCCACCGAAAGCGGATTCGTGCCGCGCGCCGCCGCGCAGGGACGCGGTCCGGAGCCGCCCATGCGCATCACCAAGGACCAGCTTCACGATGCGCTCGAGATTCTCGGCCTGGATTTCACCGAGGAGCAGCGCGACATGATGCTCCCCGGCGTCAATCGCGCGCTCGCCAATTACGAAGCCCTGCGCAAGATCGACATTCCGCTCGACACCGAACCGGCGTTTCATTTCCGCCCCGCGCTGCCTGGTAAGGAACCCAAGCCGCGACTGTCGCGATTCACTCCAACCCGCGCCGGGAAGCTCGCTTCGTTCAAAGATGTCGAAGACCTCGCCTTTTTGCCGGTCACCGAACTCGCGCCGCTGCTGAAGGCTCGCAAGGTTTCCTCCACCGACCTCACCAAGATGTACCTGGCGCGCCTCAAGAAATACAGCCCCAAGCTGCTGTGCGTGATCACGTTGACCGAGGATCTCGCGCTCCAGCAGGCCGAGCAAGCCGACAAAGAAATCCGCACCGGCAAATATCGCGGCCCGCTGCACGGAATCCCGTTCGGCGCCAAGGACCTTTTTAACACCAAAGGAATCTTGACCACCTGGGGCGCGGAGCCGTTCAAAGACCAGGTCCCCACCTACAACGCCACCTGCATCGACCGTCTTTTCAATGCCGGCGCGGTGCTGTTGGCGAAATTGTCGATGGGCGCGCTTGCGCAGGGCGACGTGTGGTTCAACGGAATGACGCGCAACCCCTGGAACCTGGACCAGGGATCGAGCGGATCGTCGGCCGGATCGGCTTCCTCGACAGCCGCCGGCCTGGTCGGATTTTCGATCGGCACCGAAACGCTCGGATCGATCGTCAGTCCCAGCTCGCGCTGCGGCGTCGCGGGCCTGCGCCCGACTTACGGCCGCGTCAGCCGTTACGGCGCAATGGGCCTGAGCTGGACCATGGACAAAATCGGCCCCATCTGCCGGTCGGTGGAGGATTGCGCGCTGGTGCTCAACGCGATGTACGGTCCCGACGGGCACGATGTGACCACCATCGAGGCGCCGTTCGATTGGAATCCCGCTGCGCCCCTGTCAAGCCTCAAAATCGGATATCTGAAAGCCGAGTTCGAGCGCTCGGGTACGGGCCGCGGCGGCCGGGGCGCCAACAATTCGAACTTCGCCCAGCAGGCCGCCGAACGCAAAAAGATCTATGAAGACGCGCTCGATGCGCTGCGCAAAGCCGGCGTGAATCTTCACGAAGCCGAGCTTCCGGAAACCAACGCGCAGCAGATTTCCTTTCTGCTCCAAGCTGAAGCCGCGGCCGCCTTCGACGACATCACCCGCGACGGCCGCGTGACGCAATTGCGCGGCCAGGGCCGCGGCGACTGGCCCAACACTTTTCGCACCTCGCGCGTGATTCCCGCGGTCGAATACATCCGCGCGCAGCGCGCCCGCACCCTGCTCCAGAAGCAGATGGACGATTTCATGCAGAACTGGGACGTGCTGGTGGTCCCGCAGGGCACCGCGACGCTGACCATCACCAATCTCACGGGTCATCCCCAGGTGGCCATTCCATGCGGATTCGTTAATGGCAACTCGCCGCAGAGCATCATCTTCACCGGCCGATTGTACGAAGAAGGCGCTCCGCTCCGAGTGGCGCACGCGTTCGAGCAGGCGACCGAATGGCATAGAATGCATCCAAAAATGGATTGGGCATAGTTGTGGCGCACGCATGCGGTGAAAACAAACGGAGGAGCCGTACGCTCACGCGTGGCCGCTCGCATTTCGTAAAGCGTCAGTCCGAGCCGCCAGCCGTAAGGCTGCGGCCCGCTGGATTCTCGGCACCGTCGCTCGTACAACCACACAGTCCGCGGAGAACTTCATGAACCGGCGAAAATTCGCAGCCGCGCTCGCCGGCATCGCCGCATCGCCGGTATTCGCCCAGCACGAATCGCGCCGCACCCGATATTACGAATTCCAGAAATTCAGGTACAAAAACACCACGCAAGGCCGCAGGATGAATGAATGGCTGAGCCAGGGCTACCTGCCGCGCCTTCAGAAAATCCATCCCGGACCGGCGATTGCACTCGCCGCCAACATCGGCCCGCACGTGCCCGAAATGCTGCTGATCGCTGGCTACGCATCGCTTGAAGAATACGCGAGCGTCCGCGCGAAAGTCGCTGCCGACGCGGAAGCGAGAGCCGCGCTCGAAAAGCTCGAGGCCGGACCCGAAGCGCCCTTCGACACACAGGAAAATTCGATTCTCGAAGCCGCCGAGTTTTCTCCTGAGATCCCGGCGGAAGACAAGCACAATCCTACGCGCTATTTCGAGCTGCGCGTCTATCACGCCCCCGCTTCCGCGCAACTCAAGGCGCTGCACGACCGCTTCGCCGGCGGCGAGATCAATGTTTTTCATCGCGTCGGCATTCATCCGATCCTCTACGCGACCACGCTCGTCGGCCCGAACATGCCCAATCTCACCTACCTGATTCCGTTCGACACGCTGGCCGCGCGCGAAAAAGCCTGGAACGCGTTCGGCGCCGATCCCGACTGGGTCAAAATCAACCGCGACTTCACCGCCAAATGGGGAACCGTGCCCACCACCATCGACATCACCATTTACCGCGCCGCGGGATTCTCGCCCGTTTCATGATCCGTTTCGAATACGCGAGCGATCAGTCGCTGATGGTGTACCTGGGCGACGAAATCAATCTCGAAACCCACCATCGCGTTTTAAAACTCCTGCGCCTCATCGAAGCCCAGCCGATCCCCGGCGTCCGCAATGTGCACCCGGCCTACAACTCGATGCTGCTCGTTTTCGATCCCGTCGACCAGGAACACTCGAACATTGAGCACACGCTCGCAGCGTACATCGGCCAGCTCGATTCCATCCAGCTCCCGCCGCCCCGCGTGGTTGAAATCCCGGTCCATTATGACGGCCCCGACCTCGAAGACGTCGCCGCGCTGCATCACATCACGCCGCGACGCGTCATCGAGCTGCACTCCTCGGCCGAGTACGTCGCCTATTTCATCGGATTCGTCCCCGGCTTCGCGTATCTCGGAGGCCTGCCGGAAGAGCTCGCCACGCCGCGTCTCGAAAAACCGCGCAAACGGGTTCCCAAAGGCAGCGTGGCCATCGGTGGATCGCACACCGGCGTCTATCCGTTCGAAACGCCCGGCGGATGGCGTCTGATCGGACGTACGCCGCTTGAGATTTTTTCGCCCGACCGCGCCGATCTCAGCGTCCTCCGCATCGGCGACTTGGTCCGCTTCCGCCCGCTATGATCGAAATCGTCGCGCCGGGCCTCTTCACCACCGTGCAGGACCTGGGCCGCTACGGCTACGGCGCGCTGGGCGTTTCGCCTTCCGGTGCGGCCGACCCGGTTTCTCTTCGCATCGGCAATCTCCTCATTGGAAATCCGGAGTGGGCGCCCGCGCTCGAAATAACGCTGCTCGGCGGAAAATTTCTGTTCCGCGAAGGCGCGTTGATCGCACTCACCGGCTCCGATTTCGGCGCGACCATCGGCTCGCGCCCGATCGAAAACTGGGCTGCGACCGTCGTCGCACCAGGCGAGCGGCTCGATCTGGGCCCCACCCGCTCCGGCGCGCGCTGCTATTTGTGCGTCCACGGCGGCATCGCCGTCAAGCCGCTGCTCGGAAGCGCGTCGACCCACATTCTCACCGGACTGGGCGGATTCGAAGGACGCCCCCTCAAAAAAGGCGACGTGCTTCCCATCGGCCCCGCGCACGAAGCCACGCCGCTCGCGATCAACGCGGAGGTTCTCGAGCGTCTCAAGCCGCGCAAAATCCTGCGCGCGACCGTCGCTCCGCAGACGCGCTGGTTTTCCTCGAAATCCATCGATCTCTTCTACGGCAGCGTCTATCGCGTCACGGAAGAATCCAATCGTATGGGCCTGCGCCTGGAAGGCCCCGCGCTCGAAACGCCGCAATCCGGCCACATGACTTCTGAAGGCGTTTCGCTCGGCACGATCCAGGTTCCCGCCGGAGGCCAGCCCATCATTCTTTTCGTCGAGCAGCAGACCACCGGCGGCTATCCCAAGATCGCCAACATCATTTCCGCGGATCTCGCCAGCGTCGGCCAGCTTCGCCCGCGCGACGACGTGCGTTTCGACTTCGTCACGCCCGAAGCCGCGCGCGCCCTGATTCGCGAGAAGGAGGAAATCCTCCGCTCCGGGGCATTATTTCGATAATAGTGTTTGTGTGAAAATTCACACAGCCTCCATATGCACATCGATCTCAATTCCGATATGGGCGAAATCCCCGCTGACATTACCAGCGGCTTGCAGGAATCCATCATGCGCTCCATCACTTCCGTCAACATCGCCTGCGGCGGCCACGCCGGCGACGAGCGCACCATGAAAATCACCATCGAGCAGGCCCTGCGCTGGAACTTGGCCATCGGCGCGCATCCCGGATATGCCGACCGTGAAAATTTCGGACGCATGGAACTGGATCTTCCTCTGGCGCAGATCGAAGAGAGCGTGTTCGGCCAGATTCGCGCGTTGGCGGAAATCGCCGCGACCTACGCGACGGCCATCGTGCACGTGAAGCCGCACGGCGCGCTTTACAACCAGGCGGTGAACCGTCCCGAGCTGGCCCGCGCCATCGCCAACGGCGTCGCGCGATTCAGCAAGGATGTCGTTCTGGTGGGCCTCGCCGGATCAAGAATGCTCGACGTTTTTCGCGACGCCGGATTCCGCGTCGCCGCCGAAGCTTTCGCCGACCGGCGCTATGAGCCGGACGGCACGCTCCGCTCGCGCAAGTTCGAAGACGCGCTGATCCGCGATCCCAAGCTCGCCGCCGAGCAGGCCGCCAGGATCGCGCGCAAACAAGGCATCATCGCAATCGACGGATCGACCGTCGCGATCGATGCGCAGACCATCTGCCTCCACAGCGACACCCCCGGCGCCCCGCAGATCGCCGAAGCCGTCGCCGCGGGATTGCAGGAGGCCGGCGTCTCGGTCCGTCCCCTGGCGACGTAACCTGTTCCCGCGCTTATAAACCGAACACGAAAATCGCGTGCCCCGCCGCGATCGCGACCACCTGCTTGCCGTCGATTAGGAAAGAAATCGGATTCGCCGCAATCCCGCCGCCGGTCTGAAAATCCCACAGCGGCTTTCCCGTCACCGCATCGAGCGCGTAGAAATTCCCCTCGTTCGACCCGCCAAACACCAGCCCACCCGCGGTGCCGAGCACGCCCGCCCATGGCGGCGATTGCAGACGGAACTCCCATTTGCGCCGGCCTGTCGAAACATCCAGCGCGCGAATCGCGCCGTAAGCGTCGTCACCGTTCAACGCGCGCTCGCCTCCGCCCGCGAAAAATGTCCCCGGCTTGTACTCCGCTTCGCCCTTGTAGTAATACGACCCCATCTCGCGAACGGCCACGTAAAACTGCTGGCGCACCGGATCGTACGAGGGGCTGAACCAGTTCGTCGCGCCTTGCAGACTCGGCCAGACCAGATTCCCTGCTTCGGTCGGCTCGCTTCCCGCAATCACCACCGGCCGGCCACTGTCGTCGAGCCCTTTCGCCCAAGTCTGCTTGGCGTACGGCACGCCCGACAAAAATTCGCCGGTCGCGCGAACGA
>Ga0335077_10003295_pt1 | contig 19459 bp, 12 predicted proteins | sample Lox_Sample_31_FD_207151 | JGI IMG/M metagenome (GOLD analysis project Ga0335077, IMG submission 207151) | Soil microbial communities from Loxahatchee National Wildlife Refuge, Florida, United States - Lox_Sample_3.1 | ecosystem: Environmental > Terrestrial > Soil > Wetlands | place: USA...
CATTCGGGACCGGCGGAATTCCCCGCGGGATGGCCTGTGCTACAGTATTCTCGTGCAAGCGATTACACATTCAGGCTGGAGTGAGACGCGAGTTCATTCAGGCAAGGAAAGGGACTAGCTCATGACCAACGGCATCTCGCGCCCGATGACGTTCGGCGTCATCGTCGGAAATCGAGGATTCTTCCCCGGACACCTCGCCCGCAGCGGACATTCCGAGATGGTGGCGGCCATTGAAAAAGCAGGCCACCGGGCCGTCGTGACCAGCCCGGAAGAGACTCGCCACGGCGCCATCGAATCGCGCGCCGAAGCCGCGCGCTGTGCCGACCTGTTCCGGCGGCACGCAGACCGGATCGACGGCATCATCATCACCTTGCCGAACTTCGGAGACGAGCGCGCCATTGCCGACGCCTTGCGTGGCGCATCGCTCAGCGTGCCGGTTCTGGTGCAGGCCACTCCGGACACTCCCGGCCTGATGTCCATCGCCGACCGGCGCGACAGCTTTTGCGGCAAGATGTCGGTGTGCAACAACCTGACGCAGTACGGAATTCCGTATTCCCTCACCACCCGCCATACCGAAGCTCCGGATTCGGAGTTCTTCCGCCGCGACCTGGAATGGTTCGCGGCCGTCTGCCGCGTGGTGCGCGGCCTGCGGCGCCTGCGCATCGGCGCCATCGGTGCGCGTCCCGCGGCCTTCAACACCGTGCGCTACAGCGAGAAGATTCTGGAGGCTAACGGCATCTCCATCGAGCCGATCGACCTGTCGGAGATCATGGGACGCATCGCCCGCATGAGCGATGACGATCCCGCGGCCGTGGCCAAGATGCAAGCCATCTGCAAATACGTCTCGACGCTCAACGTACCGCGCGAGGCGCTGCTCAAGATGGCCAAGCTGGGCGCGGTAATCGACCAGTGGATGACGCAAACCGAAGTATCCATCAGCGCCATCCAGTGCTGGACTTCGCTCGAAGAGTATTTCGGCGTGGTGCCCTGCACCATCATGAGCATGATGAGCGAGAACCTGATGTCGAGCGCCTGCGAGGTGGACATCTGCGGCGTGATCGGCATGCACGCGCTGCAGCTTGCGTCGGAGACCCCCAGCGCCCTGCTCGACTGGAACAACAACTACGGCGACGATCCGGATAAGGCCGTCTGCTTCCATTGCAGCAATCTGCCCAAGCACTTCTTCCGTGAAGCCAAAATGGATTTCCAGCAGATCATTGCCGGCACCGTGGGACGCGAGAATACCTACGGAACGTGCGTGGGCCTGGTGAAGGCCGGGCCGATGAGCTTCGCGCGGTTTTCGACCATCGACCGCGAGGGCGAGATCGCCGGGTACGTCGGAGAGGGCGCCTTCACGGACGATCCGCTGGAGACCTTCGGCGGCGCCGGCGTCGTGCGCATTCCCAATCTGCAGGCGCTGCTGCGCTACATTTGCGAGCGCGGCTTCGAGCACCACGTGGCCGCCAACCTGGCGCCCGTATCAACTGCGGTCCTTGAAGCGGCATCGCGCTATCTGGGGTGGAGTGTCCATGAGCACCGGGGGTTAGAGGTTGGGGGTTGAAGCTCGCTGCGCTCGCGGGGTTGGGGGTTCGGGATTGGGGGTTGGGGTTATGTACCTCGCTTCGCTCGAGTTATGCGGTAACTTGCCCCCAACCACTAACCCCCAATCCCCAACCCCTGCTTTGAGGTTCCTATGAGTGTGGTTGCCGGTGTAGACTTCGGAACGCTGAGCGTTCGCGTCTCCATTTTCGATAGCGCCAAAGGCCGCCTGGGGTCGGGGATCGGCGAATACCCGCTGCTTCGCAAGAAGGAAGATCCCGACCACGCCACGCAGAGCCACGCCGATCACATGCGAGCGCTCGCCGAGGCCATGCACAATGCCGCCCGGCAGGCAGGGATCGACGGCACGGCAATTGAGGCGATCGCGCTGGACACGACGGGCTCCAGCGTCATCCCGGTGGATGCCAAGCTGGAGCCGATCGACGACTACTACCTGTGGTGCGATCACCGCGCCTGGCAGGAGGCCGCCGAGATCACTCGCACGGCGCGCGACCGCGGTCTCGAGGCCATCAACTGGTGCGGCGGCACCTATTCCTCCGAATGGGGATTCGCCAAGCTGCTGCACTGGCTCCGCCACAACCCGGCGAAGCGCGCGCGCTTTGCCACCGCCCTGGAGCACTGCGACATGGTGGCCGCGGTGCTGTGTGGCATCCACGATCCCGCACAGGTGCCGCGCAGTGTCTGCGCCATGGGGCATAAGTGGATGTGGAACGCCGCGCTGGGCGGGCTGCCTTCCGAGGAGTTCCTGATCGCGGTGGACCCGTTGCTCGCTGGAGTTCGCGAACAACTGGCGGGCCGCTACGAGACGTCCGACCAAATCGCCGGCCGCCTGTCGCCGGAGTGGGCGGAGAAACTCGGCCTGCGTGCCGGGATTCCGATTCCCGTGGGCGCTTTCGACGCGCATTGGGACGCGATCGGGGCCGGCGTTCGTCTGGGCGACGTGGTCAACGTGGTGGGCACGTCCACCTGCATCATGGCCATCAGCAGGCAGGCGGGCCTGATTCCGGGCGTGTGCGGCGTGGTCGAAGGCTCGATCGATCCGCAGCGAACCGGGATCGAGGCGGGCTTGTCGGCGACCGGCGATATCTTCGATGCCATCGCGAGGCGCGCGGGTACTACCGTGGCCGAGCTTTCCCGCGGCCTGGAGTCGTATCACGGCGGCGAGACAGGCTTGCTCCGCCTGACTTGGGACAACGGCGATCGCACGGTGCTGGTGAATCCCGAACTCAGCGGCATCACGCTGGGCTGGCGGCTGACCCACACCGCGCAGGACGAACTGTTCGCCGCCATCGAAGGGACGGCCTTCCACACGCGCGTCATCCTGGAGCGGATGGAAGAACACGGCGTTCCGGTCAACCGCATCATCAACGGCGGCGGCATTCCGCAGAAGAACCCGGTGCTGAACCAGGTGTACGCCAACGTGATGGGAAAGCCGATTCTGGTGCCGCGAGGCGATGTCACGAGCCTGGGCTCGGCGATCTTCGCGTTCCTGGCGGCAGCGACGTTCCGCACGGCGGAGGAGGCCCAGCAGGCGCTGTGTCCCGACTTCACCACGATCGAGCCCGAACCCGCCCATTCCGCGGCGTACCAGGAGTTGTACGGCCTGTACCGCAAACTGTATTTCGCATTCGGGGAACGGCGATCGGCCGCGGTGGAGATCGGCGAGGTGTTGCCGGAACTGCGGCGCATCGCGGCCCGGGCGCGAGGAGGGAAGAGTGCTGGAAGCGCTGCGGACTGAGGTCCTGGAAGCCAATCTGGAACTGGTGCGAAGGGGGCTGGTGATCTACACCTTCGGCAATGCCAGCGCAGTCTCGCGAGAGCACGGCCTGGTGGCGATCAAGCCCAGCGGTGTGCCGTACGAGAACATGACGCCGGCCGACATCGTGATCACGGACCTGGAAGGAAAGGTGGTGGAGGGCAAATTGCGCCCGTCCTCCGACCTGCCCACACACGTGGCGTTGTACCGCGCGTTTCCGTCCGTCGGCGGCGTGGTGCACACGCATTCCCGGCATGCCACCTCCTGGGCCCAGGCACGGCGCGAGATCCCCTGCTTTGGCACCACGCACGCCGACTACTTTCACGGCGCGATCCCGGTGACCGAGCCGCTTGCGCCCGAGGAGATCGAAGGCGAATACGAGGCCAACACTGGAGTGGCGATCATCCGCCGCCTGTCGGGCCTCGATCCGCTTCACCATCCCGCCGTCCTGGTAGCGGGCCACGCGCCATTCTGCTGGGCGAAAACCGTGGCGGACGCGGCGCACCTGGCGGTGATTCTGGAAGAGGTGGCGGTGATGGCCTGGGAGACCGTGACGATCAATCCGGCTGCCCAGCCGATCTCGGACACGCTGCTCGACAAACATCATTTCCGGAAGCACGGCCCGGCGGCATATTACGGCCAGGCAGGCTTGAGCAGCGCGCGTTAGGATCGGATCACCACGGGCCGTCGCGATTCCGGATCTGGAGTGGCAGGTGCCCATTCAAGCCTGCCCCAGCGCCGGCCGACCCTGATTCCACCTATTTCAGGTCTTCTTTACTTGTAATGTGGACCATTCTGGTACAACATAGTACAAATGGGTATCAATATCGGTTTGGATATCGGGGCTATCAGTCTGAAATCGGCCGCTTTGGGGAAAACCGAGGACCGGGGCATCCTCGAAGCCTTGTGCTCGGCGCACCCGGAGTTCCGCCTGACAGCGCTCGATGACCGGCCGCTGGTGCTCTCCGACTACCGGCGCATCGCCGGCAGCCCCATCCAGTCCACCTACGACCTTTTGCAGGAAATCTACGAGATTGTTCCCGAGGATCGCGTCGAAGGCATCCGGGTGACGGGTTCGGGAAGCCGCACCATCGCCAAGGTGCTGGGTCTCTTCTTCGAGAATGAGTTCAAAGCAATCGCCCGCATGATCGGCACCTTTTACCCCCAGGTGCGGACGGTGTTCGAGATCGGCGGGGAGAGTTCCAAGTACATCCGGCTCGACGGGTGCCGCATCCTCGACTACGACCGTTCGGGAGAGTGCGCGGCAGGTACCGGTTCGTTCCTCGACCAGCAGGCGCTGCGCATGGCGTACTCGGTGGAGGAGGTTGGCGGCCTCGTGGCCGGCGCCGGCTGCGCGGCGCGGATCGCGGGGCGCTGTTCGGTATTTGCCAAAAGCGACATGATCCACGCGCAGCAGAAGGGCTATTCGCCGGCCGAGATCCTGCGCGGCCTTTGCGACGCGGTGGCGCGCAATTTCAAGAGCTCGATCGTAAAAGGCAGGCCGGTGGAGATGCCCGTGGCCTTGATCGGCGCCGTGTCGCAGAATCTCGGCGTCACGGAGGCGCTGCGGGAGGCATTCTCACTTTCCGCCAGCGAAATGTTCGTGCCGGCGGAGTATGCGTGGGCGGGGGCCATCGGTACGGCCATCCTCGAGGCGGAAGAGCCGCGCAAACGCTCCATCCTGGAGATCCATCGCCTGCGCCAGCACGATACCGCCGAAAGAGTACAGGACACGCTTCCGCTTTCCACCGAGCATGTGGTGCAGTTGCGCGATCGCGTGGGTCTCTACGTCGCGCCTCCGGGCGGCGAGCCGATCCCGGCGTATCTCGGCCTGGATATCGGCTCGGTCTCCACGAATGTGGTCGCAATCGATGAATTCGGAGCGGTGATTCACGACATCTACCTGCGCACGGCCGGACGGCCGATCGAGGCGGTCCAGCAGGGGCTCTCGGAATTGGAGCAGCGGTGGGGGAGCCTGGTGCGCGTCATGGGCGCCGGCACAACGGGCTCGGGGCGCGAACTGATCGCCGAGTTCATCGGCGCGGACGTCGTGAACGACGAAATCACCGCGCACAAGACGGGCGCCATCCATATCAGCAAAACGCTCGGGGGCGAACCGGTAGACACGATTTTTGAAATCGGCGGGCAGGACTCGAAATTCATCTCCATCGAAAACGGTGTGGTAGTGGACTTCGCCATGAACGAGGCCTGCGCCGCCGGCACCGGCTCCTTCCTCGAGGAGCAGGCGGAGAAACTGGGCATCAGCATTAAGGGCGAGTTCGCCAAACTGGCACTCTCGGCCCAAAGTCCGACACGCCTGGGCGAGCGCTGCACGGTATTCATGGAGCGCGACGTCACCGGCTGGCTGCACAAGGGCGAAACCGTCCCCAGCCTGGTGGCCGGCCTCGCATACTCCATCGCATTGAATTATTTGAATCGCGTGGTACGCGGGCGCAAGATCGGCAACGTGATCTACTTCCAGGGCGGCACGGCCTATAACGACGCAGTCACCGCGGCCTTCGCCAGCCTGCTCGGCAAGAAGATCACGGTGCCGCCGTTTAACGGGGTCATGGGCGCGATCGGCATGGCGCTGATCGCGCGGCAGTGGCACGAGGCTACCGGCGCCGCCACCCGTTTCCGCGGGTATCGGCTCGACCAACTGCAACTCTCGACACGCGACTTTGTCTGCAAGGCCTGCTCGAATCTCTGCGACATGAAGGAATTCGTCATCGAAGGCCAAAAGAGCTACTGGGGCGACAAATGCTCCGACAAATTCCGCAAGCCCTCCGCGACCGGCCGCAAGCCGGTGATTGAAGATCTTTTCGCGTACCGCGAACAGCTTTTGGAGCAGTGCGCGCCGGGGCCCCAACCGCCAATCCCCAATCCGCAACCCCTGCTTCGGGTGGGGTTGCCTCGCGCCATGTCCATGCTTGACCACCTGCCCTTCTGGCGCCGCTACTTCGCGGAGTTGGGTATCGACGTGGTGCTCTCGCCCGTCACGGACCCGCGCATTTCCGCCGCGGGAATCGAGCTGGCCGTGGCAGAACCCTGCTACCCGGTGCAGGTGGCGCATGGGCACGTCCAGGCGCTGGTGGAAGCGGGGGTAGACTACATTCTGCTGCCGAATCTCGCCGATGCCGAGGGAGACGGAGGGCCGAGTACCGCGCACTTCTGTCCGTGGAACCAGACGCTGCCGTGGGTGCTGCGGTCGGTGCCCGCGCTGGAGAAGCACCAGCACAAGTTCCTGATCCCGACGCTCCATTTCCACCTCGGTCCCACGCAGGTGAAGAAGGGGCTCGCCGAAACCATGCGGCGAATCGGCGTAAAGCGCCGCTCGAGCGACGCCGCGGTGGATGCCGCCTATGGGGAGCAGCGCGAATTCCAGAATCGTCTGCTGGAAGCCGGCCGCCGTGCCCTCGCGGTACTGGACGAAACGGGGGAGCCCGGCCTGATCTTGGTGGGTCGCGGCTACAATATCTACGACCGCGGCGTGAACTGCGATATCCCCCGCAAACTGCGCCACCGCTACGGGGCCAACGTGATTCCCCTGGATTTCCTGGTGACCGGACGGGAGTCTGTCGAAGACCTGCACGAGAACATGTTCTGGGTCTCCGGACGGAAGATCCTGGAGGCGGCGCGAATGGCTGCCGGCCGCCGGAACCTGCACCTCGTCTACATCACCAACTTCAAGTGCGGACCGGATTCCTACATCAAGCATTTCGCCCGGCACGCCACCGGCGCACCGCTGCTGATCTTGCAGTTCGACGGCCATGGCAACGATGCCGGCTACATGACCCGCGCGGAAGCGTATCTCGACAGCAAAGGGATTTTACGATGCTACCAATCGTCGGCCAGTTCGGCCCCGGAAGAGCGGCGGAATGCCCGCCTGCTCCAATGAACGGCAAGCGCATTTACATTCCGCCCATGGCGTACGGCAGCGCGCGAGCGTTCGCCTCGGCACTCCGCGCAATAGGGCTGGATGCCGAGCCCACGCCTCCTTCCGACAGCCGCACCCGCGAGCTGGGCGCCCGCTTCACTTCGGGCGACGAATGCTATCCGGCCAAGGTGACCGTCGGCGACTTCATGAAGGTCCTGGAGCGGCCCGAGACCGATCCCGAGCAGGTGGCCTTCTTTATGCCAACCGCGCAAGGGCCGTGCCGCTTCGGCCAGTACGCGCCCTATCTTCGCCAGGTCCTGGACGCCAACGGATATGACACGGTCGAGATCCTGTCGCCGACCAGTCAGAACGCTTATGCGGGGCTGGGAAGCCTTGCGGGCCCCTTCGTCCGCACGGGCTGGCGAGCGCTTCTGTGTGCCGACCTCCTGGAGAAGCTGCTGCTCATGAATCGGCCCTACGACGAGCGGCGTGGCGACACGGAGACCGTCTACGAGGAGTCGCTTGCCGATCTGTGCCGCACCCTGGAAGAGACTCCCGTTGAGCCAGGTGTGCAACTGCGGGCGCTCGGCGCCTCGATGGTTCGTAGCCGCGGCAGATTTCGGAAACTGAGGGACCGGCGGGGAGCGCGGGCAAGCCTGCCGCTGATCGGAGTAGTTGGCGAGATTTTCTGCCGCTTGAATACCTTTTCCAACGAGAACCTGGTTCGATCGCTGGAAGGCTATGGCGCCGAGGCGTGGCTTTCCGATCTCGTGGAGTGGATCTGGTACACCAATTCCGAGCACTTCCGCAAGCTCAAGCTCGAGGGCCGGATCTGGAGCGCGGAGGCGCTGGGAGCGTGGGTGCGGAAGCGCGTCCAGAAGCACGACGAGCACGTCCTCATCGAGCCCTTTGCGGAAGACTTTGCGGGCCGCGAGGAGCCCGATATCTACGAGATTCTGGAGTGCGCGCGGCCTTACCTTCCGCGGGAGGGGGCTTTCGGGGAGATGGTGCTGAATGTCGGAAAGGTGGTTTACCTGGCGCGAAAAGGGGCCGCCGGGATCATCGATATCAGCCCGTTTACCTGTATGAACGGGATCGTTTGCGAGGCCATTTACCCGCGCGTCAGCCGCGATCTGGGGGGAATTCCGATCCGGAATTTCTATTTCGACGGCACGCAGTCCGACCTCGATCGGGATTTGGGTGTTTATATGGAACTGGCCCGCAGTTACCGGGGTGGCGGCACTTCAGCGTAGGCTCCGTCTCACTTCTTGAAGAGGCGGTCAAAGGCGCTGCGCGCGTCGTCGGCATTCCGCGGAGCCGGAGGACCGCCCTGCGGCTGTGGATGCGAGGGTGTTGCGGACGGGGAGGGGGAAGTAGTACCGGACGTACCATCACGGGCCACAGTCACTCGCGGAGCGAAGAAACTGCACTCGTTGCTCTTGTCTTTGACGGGAATCCGCACCGGGATCGGCTTCAGGCACTGAAAACGGGTGGAGGGCTCGAAGTGCGAACACTGCTTGCAGCAATGCAGGGCCACATTGCACTTTGGGCACGTGCCGTTGAAATCGACTCCATCCGGCAGTGCTGTCGCGCAGTTGTAACAGCGCGACGCCGCGACGTGCTGCACCAGCCGCGGTAACCGGGGTCCGGTCACGTCAAGGGGGGGACGTGGTCCTTGAGGCTTGGGGCGGTCGTCACCATTCCGAAAGCCTTTGGAATCGCGGTCTGAATCCATGTAACCGTGTTGTCGGTACTTACGATCGCTGTCCATGGGGAGATTGCTCCGTAAAATCAGCAGGACGAAAGACGTTAATTAATGCGAACCCCTAAGAAATTCACGCCCGGGCTTACATAGCCACCGATTCCGGTCCCCTCAGCCGCACGGCGAGACGAGGCAACGGCTGTTTACGGGGATTTCGAATCTAAGTAGGGCAGGCCGCAAGGCCGGTCCGGACAGGCCAGGAGGACTGTCCCACCTCTGCAAATACCTTCATACCACGGAACGGGTGCCCTTTGCACCTACATTTGGATCTTTTGCGCGCAATTCAGTTACTAGTTTTTCCAATCCTGGTACTACCCCGGTTCCAGCAGATGAGTGACGCGCGACCTGGGCGATTCCTATTGGCTCCATTTGAGCAAGCTCGTGCAGGGGCGAGTCAGGGGGTCTTCGAAGTGATTCGGGCTGACCCGCATGGCGATGCCCAGCCGGCCGGTCCGGTCGAAGATTACGTCCTTGCTGAAGACACTGACCGATCCCTGATGTTCCACCGCGGGCAGCACCATCACTTCGGTCTGCTCCAGGTGGCCATTGTTATCGACACTGCCCAACACCACTTCTACGCGAACGTCATCTGGCGACAAGCCCGCCAGATCGATCGCGGCACGTACCGGTACCGCCTTACCGCTGATTACCGTGCTGCCCGGCCCGCTTCCCGCTTCCACAAACCTCACGCGGTCCCAGACGTCGCGGACGCGCGCGTTCCAGAGCGCCTTGTCACGCACCTGGGCGTAATTGCCCTCCGCCGCCCGCAGGTGCAGGGAGTGCGCCGGATTGTACAACTCGCTCATATACTCGCGCACCATCCGCCGGCAATCGAAATGCGGGCTGATGTACATGAGGGACTGCTTCATGCGCCGAATCCACTCGCGGGGGGTCTGTTCCTTGCGCTCGTAGAACATCGGCACAATTTCGTTTTCGAGCTGGTAGTAAATGGCGCTGGCATGCAGCCCATCCTGGTCGTCGGAGTAGGGCTCGCGTTCGCCGATCGCCCATCCGCCCAGATGCTCGTAGGCTTCGTCGAACCAGCCGTCCAGAATACTCAGGTTGAGGACGCCATTGATGGCGGCTTTCATGCCGCTGGTGCCGCAAGCTTCTTCGCCGCGCCTGGGATTGTTCAGCCAAAGATCCACGCCCTGGACCATCTCGCGCCCGACCTTCATGTCGTAGTCCTCGACGAAGACGACGTGCTTCCACAGGTCCGGATCGCGCGAGAACTGGACCACATCGCGGATGAAATTCTTCCCGGGCTGGTCTTTGGGATGCGCCTTGCCGGCGATTACCAGTTGCACCGGCATGTCTTTGTTCAGCAGGATGCGCTTCAGCCGCTCGAAATCGCGGAACAGGAGGGTGGCGCGCTTATACGTGGCGAACCGCCTGGCAAACCCGATGGTGAAAGCGTTCGGATCCAGCACCTCGCTGGAGCGTTTGACTTCCGAGGCCGAAGCTCCGCGGCGCACCGCCGAAGCGGTCTGGTGAGAACGCACGAAATTGACGAGCCGCCGCTTTCGCCGCCGGTGAACGTCGAGCAACTCCTCGTCTGGTATCTCCTTCACCTGCTCCCAGATCGCCGGTTCGTTAAAACGCTGGCGCCAGTCCGGTTCCAGATATTGATCGTACAACCCCGCGAGCTCGTCATTGAGCCAGCTCGGCAGGTGAACGCCGTTGGTGATGGAGGTGATGGGCACCTCCCACACCGGCAGCCCCGGCCACAGGTCGTGGAACATCTCCTGGGAAACCTGCCGATGCAGCCGGCTGACGGCGTTCCGGAAAGACGACGTGTTCAAGGCCAGCACCGCCATCGAGAAGCGCTCGTCGCGGTTGAAAATATTGCGCCGCCCCAGCGCCATCAACTGCTGGAAATCGATTCCTACCTCAGAGCAGTACTCCGAAAAGTAGTGGTACATCAGTCCCGGATCGAAAAGGTCGATCCCCGCCGGGACCGGCGTATGGGTAGTGAAGACGTTGCTGGAACGGGCAGCTTCGAGCGCTTCCTCGAAGGTCAGGTGCTCGTCGCGCATGTAGAGCCGGACTTGTTCGAGCGCCAGGAACGCCGAGTGGCCCTCGTTCATGTGAAAGACCGTGGGCTTGAGGGCCATCGCCTTGAGCGCCCGCATGCCGCCGATGCCCAACACGATCTCCTGGCGGATGCGCGTGTCGATGTCTCCGCCGTAAAGGGAATCCGTGATGTCCCGGTCCTGGGGAAGCACGTTTTCCGGGATGTTGGTGTCGAGCAGGTAAAGCGTGATGCGCCCGACATCCAGCTTCCACACCTGAATGAAAACGTTTCCAGTGGGCAGCTTGACGGTGACTTTGAGATCTCCGCCATCGGCCTGTTTCACCGGCGTGAGCGGCAGGGTGTAGAAGTCGTTCATCGGGTAGCGCTCCTGCTGCCACCCGTCGGGGTTGAGGAACTGCCGGAAATAGCCCTGTTGGTACAGCAGGCCGAGCCCGATCAGCGGATAGTCCTGATCGCTCGACGACTTCAAATGATCGCCGGAGAGAATGCCGAGACCGCCGGAATACACCGGCAGACACTCGGTAAGGCCGTATTCCGCTGAAAAGTAAGCAACTAGCTTGCCATCAGTGGGGCTGGGGCCTTTCCTCACGCGCTGGTCATAGGCTTCACAGGCGCTGCGGTAGACTGCCAGGTAACGAGGATCGTTGGCAGCCTTGTGCAGAGTGGCCTGAGGGATTCGGCCCAGCATCAATACCGGGTTATAGCCGCAATCGCGCCACAAGGCTTGGTCGAGGCGCCGGAACACCGACCGAATGATCGGCTCCCAACTCCATAACAGGTTGTAGGCCAATTCGGACAGACGGGATAGCGCGTCGGGTAAAGCGGGTCGAACCAGAAACTCGCGGATCGGTTGAATATGAAAGGGCATACCCTAGGGGCTACCTTCAAGATAGCAGATCGGCGGAATCCGTCCGAAACTGCACGCCTGGGGCTGGTTTTGCGTCACAATAGATGAACGGCCCTGATGCGATTCCCCGGAATTCTCCTCCTCCTGGCTGCCGGCACCGCCCTTGCCGGCGAGTCGGTCGTCCTGACGACCGGTGCGCGGCTGCACGCCGATCGTCATGAAATGGATGGCGACAAGATTCGCCTCTATGATGGCGCCGGCTACATCGAGATGGATGCCGCGAAAGTACAAGGCTTCGAGTCCGACGAGTCGGGCCTCCCCCTTCCTGGAAAGGCGGTCCCCGAACCTGCAGCCGCCGTCGCGCCCTCTGCGGCATCGCCGGCTCCGGCGCCGCTTTCGCCGCAGGAACTGGCGGATGCCGCCGCGGACAAGTACGGTCTGCCGCGTAAGCTGGTGCACAGTGTGATCAAGGCTGAGTCCGGCTTCCAGACAAACGCGGTCTCACCCAAAGGTGCAATCGGGCTGATGCAGTTGATGCCCGCCACTTCCTCCGAGTTGGGAGTCGATCCGAACGATCCGGTGCAGAACGTGGATGCCGGCGCCCGTTACCTGCGAGATCTGTTGCTGAAGTACGATGGCAAGCTCTGGCATGCCCTGGCCGCCTATAATGCCGGCCCGGCCGCCGTGGACAAGTACAATGGCGTGCCGCCCTATGCCGAGACCCTGAACTACGTAAAGCGAATCGACGACGATTACAAGAAGGGCAACTGAGATTCAGCCGCCGGCTTGGCTGACCGCACTGAGAGAGGCCTCGAAATTCTGAACGCGCAACTCTCGAGCGGACCGAAAAAGCGCCGCGATAAGCCGGGGCGCTGCAGACACGCGTGTCTGCGCCACATCGCCCGCGCAGTCTCTACGGTAGATGTACGGGCTGTGTGAATGCACCGTTTCCAGCCGAGTCCCAGGCCGCGAAGCGGACCCACTTCTTGCCCGCCGGGTCGAACGGGATGCGGAAACGGTGGCTGCCGAACGGCTGCAGATCCGCCGCGGAAACGATCTGCCGGCCGGTGGTATGCCCGTCGCCCCAGACCAGCTCGACGAACTCGAGCGGGAACGTCCATTCCAACTCGGCGGTGTATACGCGGTGCGGCCCGGTTCCTTCGATGCCCCAGTTGCGGAACAGCACCTCGCCGCTCGAAACGAAGTAATCGCCCGCCCGCATCGCCCTGACAATGGGAGACCAGTCTTCGTCGAACTTGGGAACGCTCGGCAGCCTCACATAGTTCACGATCAACTGCGGGAAGGTCTCATCGTCGGGATACTTCATGTAGGTGTCGCCCTCCGCGATCATGTACTTCGGACCCGACCAGTTGTTCATGTCGTCCAGCAGGCCGAGGCAGCGCACTTCGCAGAGGCGCTCCTCCGACTGGTCCACCGGCAATGACTGGTACGAGCCGCCCAGGAACCGGTCGCTGAGGAAGTGCGCCTGGTCGCGCACGGCGTCCGGGTAGCCGGCCGAGCCTTTGGTGCGCGGGTGCGCCTGCCACATGAGGCCGTTCTCGCGGCGCAGCAGGTCGAGTTCGTCGGCCGGCGAGCCCACGTGGTACGCCTTCCCGTACGTCGGGTCGTTCTCCACGAACTGCTGTCCGGGACTGCGAACGTGCGACCAGTAGACCGGGTGCGGAAGGAACGTGATGTAATGGCCGCCCAGTGTGGCATCGGGCTCCTCGCCCGGGACCAGGAGGAATCCGCGGTCGGAGAAGCGCCGGCAACCCTCGAAGTAGACCTTCTGCTCGGCGAAACGCACGGGGCCGGGGTCGTTGGGATGCGAGTCCGAGTGGAAGTCGGCGAGGATGGCAATGTTGATGCCGAGGGCGCGGAAGACCTGCAACCAGCTCGGCTGAACGTCCATGGTGCCGGCATCGGAGAGCTGCTCGTTGAAGTGCATGTGAAAATGGCTGACCAGAACCTGGAAGCCGGGCATTTCCTGATAACGGTCGTCGTGGGTGAAGGCCATCACCGCCTCCTGTGTGGCGTGGCCGTCTTCGGGACTCAAATAGAAGTACACGGGCATGCGCTGCCAGGTTCCAGGAGGTGCATTGTAGAGCGCGAAATTGTTGATGTCGTGGCGCGCTTCGTCGGCGCGCCGCTTCCACACTTCGTCGGAAACGCCGTACGGCCGGTAAGGCTCTTCCCGATCGGCCTGGCGGACGCCCACCGAAAACGCGCTCTCGCTGTCCTTGCGGTAATAGACGAACCCCAGGTTGGTCTCAATTTCGCGTGCGAAGAAGAATTTGTGCGAGGGGGGCAAAAAGGCCAGCGAGCCGCCACCGGTCTCGACGATTCCCAGCCGGTTTCGGGCCCTCACTGGGACCGGATCCTGGTTAACGGATCCGCCGAATCCGTACTGCTGCCAGGCTCGGGCGACGTCGCGCCAAACCAGGCGCGTGTTGTTCGCAATCGCGAATCCCTTGAGGCCGGCAACGTACTTGTAGGCGACCGAAGGCTCGTCGGTTTTGGCGATCGCCTCCTGACGCAGAAGGTTCGTCCCCTTGTAGACGGTGTACCGCAGGCCGCCCGAGAAGATGCCCATCTCCAGCCCCGGAAATTCCACTTCGAGGCGCGCACCATCGGTCTTCACCGCGCAGGCGGTCGCGTGAAAGGTCGCCCGGGCGCGGCGGATTTCTTCAGGCTTGCGGGGAAGGTCCAGGTTGGTTTTGGGAGCGCCGGGAATCATCAGCGGCGCGTCCCAGAACGCGAACCACTTCTCGCGATCCACGACCTCGGGCGTCAACTGCACGCCCAGTTGTCGCAAGGGAGCCATCTGCTGCTCGGAGAGGCGGCGCTTGCCGCTGGTGACCTCGAACTCAGGCATCAGATTCCGTCCGAGAATGATCCACGAGGCGCCGGCTTTGCGGACGGCCATCTCGGCGATGGAAGGTTGACCGTCGTGGAGTGCGAACGCGGTGCGCAATTCCTGGCCGCGAGCGCCTTGCCAGGTGAATTCCAGGCTGCCGTTCCGAATCTCGGCTTTCAAACCATCCTGGGCTTTGTAATCCCGCAAGTCGCAATTCGGACTCTGGCCCAGCGCGGCGCCCGCCCAAAGCGCAGAAAGCAGGAGAAGATGAGGTTTCAAAGCAAGTCTCCCCTTCCGCGGGTAGTATACCTGATTCCGGGAGGGGAAACTCAGAATGAGCCGCGATCCGTGGCCCGATCCCTTCGTATCGGGTTCTAACGCCTGTTTGATTTAACCGGACCATGAGCGCACGCCCGACAAGCACCCCGATGAGTCGGGGGCGCGGCAGGCCGGAGGGCCTGCGCCACGTCGATGGCGCGAGGGTTTTCCTGGAGTTCTGTGGGCCGGCGGGGTCCATGGGTACAGGCACGAGTGCCAGGCACGATTGCCTTGGCACGATTGCCCGCGCCACATCGCGCCCACAGACGGGCCTCCGGCTCTGGGCGACCGACAGTAGAGCCTCGTCAGCCCTTTCCCACTGCGCTCAGTGTCCGATATGGGTTCCCGACCTCCTGCGCGTCGACCACCGCAACGGCAGCCACGTGCACGATGTCGTTTACCTCCGAGCCGCGCTGCAGGACATGCACCGGCTTGGAGAGGCCGGTGAGCAGAGGGCCGATCAACTCCGCTCCGCCGATCCGGTGCAGCAGCTTGTAGGCGATGTTGCCGGACTCGAGATTGGGGAAGATGAGCACGTTCGCGCCGCCTTTGAGCGTGCTGAAGGGGTAAGTTTCGTCCACGATGCCCGGTGTCACGGCCGTGTCGGCCTGCATTTCACCGTCGATCATCAGGCCCGGAGCACGTTGGCGCACCAGTTCCACCGCGCGCCGGACCTTGTCGGCGAGTGGATGGCGGGTGCTGCCGAAGTTCGAAAACGAAAGCATGGCCACGCGCGGCTCCTGGTTGAAACGCCGTGCCTTCTCGGCCGCCATAATGGCGATCTCCGCCAGGTCTTCGCAAGTCGGCTCGATATTGACGGTGGCATCCGCGAGGAAATAGATGTCGCCTTTTGGTGTGATCAAGACGTAGACGCCCGCCACTCGTTTCAATTCGGGCCGCACCTCGATCACCTGCAAAGCCGGGCGGATGGTATCGGGATAATGCGTCGTGAGCCCGCCCACCAAGGCGTCGGCATCGCCCAGCCGCACCATCACGCTGCCAAAGCTGGTGTGATTGAGGATGAGCTGCTCGGCCTCCGTCCGGGTAACGCCCTTACGCTGCCGCAGGCTGTAGAGTTCCTCGGTGTAAACCGACAGCCGGGGGGAGTGGGGCGGATCGACGATCTCGATGCCGTTCAGATGAAGATGCAGCTCCGCAACACGAGCCCGGATTTTTTGCTCATTGCCCAGCAGGATCGGTTTGGCGATAGCTTCGTCCAGCAGAATCTGGCAGGCGCGCAGGACCTTTCCCTCTTCACCCTCGGTGAAGACGATGCGCTTGGGCGCCTTCTGGGCCTTGTGGATCATGGAGCGCATGATTTCATGCGCTTTGCCGAGGCGCTTCTCCAGTTCTTCGCGGTACTGGCGAATATCGACGGGCTGTTGTGCGACGCCGGTGTCCATGGCGGCCTGCGCCACCGCGGAGGCTTCCCAGATCAGCACTCGCGGATCGAATGCCTTGGGAATGATGTAATCGCGGCCGAACTCCAGGCGATCGACTCCATACGCGCGCAGCACCGAATCCGGAACATCTTCTTTCGCCAGGGTCGCCAGGGCGCGGGTCGCGGCCAGCTTCATTTCGTCGTTGATGGTGGTGGCGCGAACATCCAGAGCGCCGCGGAAGATGAAGGGGAACCCCAGAACATTGTTGACCTGATTGGGGAAATCCGAACGGCCAGTGGCGACGATGGCGTCGGGACGCGTGGCCAGCGCGAGATCGTAGGAGATTTCCGGGTCGGGATTGGCCAATGCAAAGATTACAGGGTTGGGAGCCATCGCGCGAATCATCTCAGGGGTCACACAGCCGGCCGAGGAAAGCCCGAAGAACACGTCGGCGCCGACCATGGCCTCGGTGAGCGTGCGGGCTTCCGTCCGCGCGGCGAAGCGTGCCTTATAGGCATTCATCCCCTGAGTGCGGCCCTCATAGATCACGCCCTTGGTGTCGCACATGAGGATGTTCGCCCGCTTCACCCCGAGGCGAACATAGTGTTCGGCGCAGGAAATGGCACTGGCGCCGGCGCCGCTGAACACCACGCGGATTTCCTCGATCGGTTTGCCGGTGATCTCGAGAGCATTCAGAAGCCCCGCCCCGGAGATGATGGCGGTGCCGTGCTGATCGTCGTGGAAGACCGGAATCTTCATGGTCTTCCGCAATTCCTCTTCGATGTAGAAGCACTCGGGGGCCTTGATGTCTTCCAGGTTGATGCCGCCGAAAGTCGGCTCCAGAATCTGGCAGGTGCGGATCACTTCCCGCGGATCCTCCGTGGCGAGTTCAATGTCGAAAACATCGATATCGGCGAAGCGTTTGAACAGCACGCCCTTGCCTTCCATGACAGGCTTCCCGGCCAACGCGCCGATGTTTCCCAATCCGAGCACGGCGGTGCCGTTGCTGACCACCGCTACCAGGTTGGCTTTGGCGGTGTACTTGTAGGCGAGAGCGGGGTCGCGCTCGATTTCCAGGCAGGGAACGGCGACTCCCGGGGTGTAAGCAAGGCTCAGATCTCTCTGCGTCCGGCAGGGCTTGGTGGGCGTGACAGACACTTTTCCGGACGGCGCAGCAGAGTGGTATTCGAGCGCATCTTCAGGACGGATAATCATGACAGCACTACCTTTCGCGATACTTTGCGGCCTTCAACTACGAAACTTCTTTGTAACACGAAGCACATTTTGTGGCGGCGTGGGCCGTCGGAAATGGGATGAGACCTGGCGGTAACGCCCGGACCTTACGTTGGCCCACCGCTCCAGTAGGGCTTTCCGCGCGCATCACGGAAGTACGCGGTATCCACATCCCTTCGTATCTCGCGAGCCAGCACAATGCTCGCGGTGCCGAACTTGACCTTCGACCCGCAGATATCGAGGCGGTCGCCGCGAACATAGGAGACGCCGAGGTCCCTCAGATACTGTATCGGGGCCACATAAACCTCGACGGCTTCGTCCTTTTCGGTGTTGACCACCAGGTGCAGACCGTTCAACGGCCTGGTCTTGGGAACTTCGCGGATGTCGGTGATGGTGGCGAAGAAACTCACGGTGGTGTTGGGGTCGTAGCGCGGCTCCGGCACGGCCCCGGGGGACTGGCCCGGCGTGGCTGCCTTCGGCGCCAGCAGGGCCGCAATGCCGAGTATCACGGCACAGGATCGGGAAACCATAGCCATTCCTCCCGTTTCGTATGAGGATTGCTGCCGGAATCAATATAAGATAATACGATCTGGAATTCAATGGCCCTATGGCACCCACGTCCGGAGGAACTTCACGCCGCCAGTGGCTTTCACCGCGGCGGGATCTCCGGGCTCCGGGACGAGCCAGACTTCACCTGCCTGGCAAGGCTCGGCGCCAATCGTCGCGCTGCCCTCCAGGCAGATCCACAAGTGGCATGGCCGCGGATCCGCCAGCACCTCCTCTCCGGCGCCCAGGTGCAGCAACTCCGTTACGAAATGCTTCGACCGCACCAGTTCCTCGCGACCTCTCCCCTTAACAACCGCAGTCGATTTCCCGGGATGAACACCGAGATCGGCGATGGGAATTGCCTCTTCCAGGTGGAGTTGACGTGGCCGGCCGTAGTCCCAAAGCCGGTAGGTGACATCGGAGTTCTGCTGGATCTCGCACAGAACGATGCCCGGCCCGATGGCGTGCACGGTGTGCGCGGTGGCAAAGTAGGTTTCGCCGGCGCGTACTGGCATCCAGTGGAGGAGGGACTCGATCTCGCCGGTCTGGGCGGATTCGCGGAGTGTCTCGCGGGTAATCGGCCGGCGAAATCCGAGCGCGATGGCCGCATCGGGCTCGGCATCGAGGATATGCCACATCTCGCTTTTGCCGCGCGGGCCATGCTCGCCGTCGGCGGGATGCACCTGCACCGAAAGCCGGTCCGCGGTGAACAGCATCTTGACCAGAAGCGGCAGGTCCTGGTCGGCCAGATACCAGACTTCGCCGATCGGCTTGTCGGAATCCGGAAACCACGGCGACAGGCGTGTTCGCCCCCACACCCGTTCGCGCATCGAGGGAGCGAGTCGAATCGGTTTTCCCATGGTTACGAAACGGTGAGTTCAGGAGTATTGGACGACGAACTGGTGCAGGCGATCCAGCCCTCGCTCCAATTCCTTCATCGAGGTGGCGTAGGAGATGCGCACATGCTGCTCCGTGCCAAAGGCTTCGCCGGGAACCACCGCCACATGGGCTTCCGACAGCAGGCGCTCGGAAAAGTCTAGCGTGGTCTGAATTCCGCTGCGGCCGATGGCCACGCCGACGTTGGGATAGGCGTAGAAGGCGCCCCGCGGCTCGGCGCACCGGACTCCCGGAATGGCGCGCAGGCGAGCCACCACGAAATCGCGGCGCTTGCGGTATTCCGCAAGCATGATGGCGACGGAGTCTTGCGGCCCGCGCACGGCTTCCAGCGCGGCTTTCTGGGAGATTGAGGTGGGGTTGGAGGTGGAATGGCTCTGCAGCTTATTCAT
>Ga0335077_10003298_pt1 | contig 19454 bp, 22 predicted proteins | sample Lox_Sample_31_FD_207151 | JGI IMG/M metagenome (GOLD analysis project Ga0335077, IMG submission 207151) | Soil microbial communities from Loxahatchee National Wildlife Refuge, Florida, United States - Lox_Sample_3.1 | ecosystem: Environmental > Terrestrial > Soil > Wetlands | place: USA...
CGGGAACTGCGGTGACGAATACGACCTGACCGTTTGTGATCTCGCTCGGATTGGTAAGGCTAGGGTGGTGTTCTGGGCGAACTTGAGTGGAATGGCTGTTGGACCGAAAGGTTGGAGCGCGTCAGGGCGCGACAAGCTCCACGTTACCCGAGTAGGTAACCTCGTGGCCATCCACCGTTAAGGGAGCAAACTTGCACTTCCTAATAGAGACGATTGGGTCCGCAAGTAGCCCACAGCCTACCGGGCAGCGCGCAGCAGGACTTAGCCCGATCACTTTGCCCTTGGCATCGACCGTTACCCGTATCGGCACGGCCGTTCCTTTGGGAAGCAATCCACGGGAAATTTCATGGGGTCTGCATGAGACGATCTGCCGTTTCATTTCGGCTACCGATAGCGTGACCGCCTGAGCATTTTGGTCGGGAGCCTTTGCGTCCTGCGCTGAGCTGGGAATTAAGCAAACGACAGCAATCAGAAAAACTGGGCTCAAAACGTGAGTTGACATGCGCGTATGCTACCGATGCGCTAGCTGCTTGTCCAGAAATGACCTGTCGATTGACTTTACATCTCGATGGCACTCATCCTGCCCATACGGGCAACTTGAGTTTGATGGCCTGATTTCTACGGTTGATTGGCGATAGCTCCCAATTCGGAGTAACGTTGTTGCGTAGATGGCGGTTCTTTCGGAGGACTGCCTATGAGAATCCGCGCCAATTCGGTTGTTGTCTCTTCAGTACTTCACACCCTCGCTCTTCTTTCCCTGATCCAAGCAGCCGTCTGGAACTACCTTTCCGGACATAAGGATGCTTCGTCTTCAGAGGTGGATTTGACCGGGTGGAACGTGGCAGGGCAGACTGCGCACCTTCTAGGCATTGCATGCCTAGCAGTCATTGTCATCGGGCTGATTGTTGTGTGGACGGGATATATCAGGCGGTCGCGATCGGCTTGGCTGGTGATGTTTGTAATCGTATGGCTTTGGGCGTATCCGATTTTCGTGCTTCCTTTCCTCCGTCCAGTGCTGCGCGGGAGGTTGTCACTTCCAGTATCAGAGGTGTTCTACAACGCGGTGTCTGGTCCGGGATTTTGTCGGAGCATGCTGAATACAGGTCTGATCTTTTCGATAATGGTTATCGCGCTTGCGCTTCCGATCAGGAACTTTTTGACGCGGCAGGGAGCGGAGCAGTCCGCCTATCGGGCGTCATCTGGACTCATCACGCTTTGCGTGAGCGGCGTTTTGATAGTTGTAATTGCACTGTATGCCTGGATTCGTGTTGGCTTCGTATATGAAATTCCCGTAGGAGACTTGGATTCGACGCAGCGATTAGCCCCGCCACCCCCACCACCGCCGCATGGAGGTGATTGACGTAACATCGTCATTCCGCTTATTTACCCTGAGCACTTGATCAGAGCCAGCGACGGACATCACTTCGGTATCGGTCGTATTCAGCGCCGAACACGGCGTGCAGGCGTTCTTCCTCGAGCGGAATGACGATCCGGTTCAAGTAGACAATTGTTAGCGGTAGAAGTATGACGGGGACGATCTGGTGAAGGATCGCAGCCTCTCCGATATACGCCACACAGAGGCCGACGTACATGGGGTTGCGCATCAGTTTGTAGGGGCCATTTGTTACCAGGGTGGTGGAGTCCTCGCCAGGGACCCGAGTCGTTCGCGCACGGCGGAAGATGAACCAACCCCACGCAGCAAGTCCCGCCCCCAGGACGAAAATTACGAGACCCAGGCGGGTCAGCAATTCGGAATTCCGGAAGAATCCTCCCCGATGCAATAGGACTTCAATGCCAATTCCGGCGAGATATGTCAGGACGAATACCCACGGGACCGGGACTTGGAGCAGAGTTGTCGCGAATCGGCCAAACTGAATACGGTCAGGCATCCTGTGCACTCGTTGAGAATTCTACTCCGAGGAGGATGACGATACTGCTGATTCCGTTCGAGCTCTCGATCATAGTGCCAAGATGGACGTCCAGGATTTCGAGGGAGAGAGAAACGAAAACAGGGATAGGTTGTCTCAGGGTTGTTTCGGGATGTTCTGGCGGCGCTGTTGCCATTCGGCGCTGTGGAACAATTGCGGGCCTACTTCGATGAGGCGGGGGAGCATTTCGAAAATGGAGACCGGGGTCCAGCGCGCGCCTTCGCGGGTGCGGAATCCGCGACGATTGACTTCGTCCGCGATGTGCGCGTAGGAACCTTCCTGAACGATCAGTTCCATTAACTGCAGCAGGATCTCGCGTTCTGCGGGATCCTGTTCGAGGCGTTGGGTCTCTGGGCCGACCCGGAGCCCGAACGGAACGTCGGCTGGCAATTGATCGTCGGCGGTTTCGACCTCACGCTCCCATTCGATCGCGACGAGCTTCCAGCCTGCGTCCGTCCGCTGTTGAAGGTCGATGGATTGCAACGAACCCGAAACTGCCTGGCGCGCCCGTTCGATCGTTTTCACGAGACACCTCCCACGCGTGGAGTGGAGAACAAGTCAGCAAGCGGCGTTCCGGATGAACCGAGGGGGAAGTCTCGTGCTTGCAACACGGCATTTCGGGGGAAGCGTCCGGTAGTGGACTGGAGTGTTCTGGAGTGGACAGGGCGGAGGAAAGGGGTCGGGTGCAAGCTCCAGGTATACGGAAGTTGAGCGCAAACGTGTTTACAATGGCAGAGAATCTGGCTACGATTCGTCCGTCCAATTGCCCCTTGTGAGATGAGCGGACACTGACTTTGGAGAGAGACTATGTTCGAAGGTCTTTTTCAACCACTACACCTGCTGGTAATTCTCTTCGCAGCCGTAGTCAGCTACGGCATCCCATTTTTGGCAGGCTACTTCTTTGGACGCTATGTGGAAATGAAGAAACTGAAAGGGCTGACGGAGACAATGACGTCCCTGGTCGCAACCAAACTCAACAAAGAGTGATCCAGCGACAAAGGCTCGGGTGTTTCTTCTCGTTACGCTGAAACCCTGCATGAAGTTTTCAGTCTGGAGAGGGCGCGACCCTTTTCTCGATGCGCGGGTCAGGTATCAGCCAGAGGATGGCAACGACGACGTAGCAGGCTCCGGCAATCCAGGGTTTGGCGAACGCAAGGGGAATTGCTCCGGCGTAAATGGCTATGGAAATCATCCCCTTTCGATCGCGTCCAATCGACGTTGCCAAGGTTGAGCCTTGTCCGTGGAGGTTGATGAGGACTCTTGTGAGGATGAAATATGCGACGCCAGCCAGGAGCAGCACGATCCCGTACACAGCAACGGGCCAGGACTCGAAGTGGTTGTCGCCCATCCATGCGGTCGTGAACGGAATAAGCGACAACCAGAACAGCAGGTGCAGATTGGCCCACAGAGTTGAGCCGTTGACTCGCTGAGTGGCATGCAGCAGGTGGTGATGGTTGTTCCAGTAGATCCCGATGTAGACGAAACTCAGGACGTAAGTCAGCAAGGCTGGGATCACAGGCTTCAAGGCCGCGAGACCTGCTCCACGCGGCGATTTCATTTCCAGCACCATGATTGTGATGATGACGGCAAGAACCCCGTCACTGAATGCTTCCAGGCGGCCTTTGTTCATGCTTCATTATCACGCGCGGACCAAAAAGGAATGCACGAACAGCGTACGGACTCAGTTTTTATAGATATTTTCTTCCTTCCGAGCCGATGACTGATGGAAAACCCGATTTTACTCATGAACATCAGACGCAGGCGGGGGGCAGTGAGGATGACTCGGGGAAGTATGTTCTTAAGCAACCTAAGAAGGCTGAGGAGTCCGGCACAAAAGATCCAGTAGGTAGTGGAGCTATTTCACGACAGGATAGAATGGCACCCACCTTATGGCTTTTACTCCCGGTACACAGCTAGGCCCTTACGAGATCATTTCGCTGATCGGAGCGGGCGGCATGGGAGAAGTTTACCAAGCTCGCGATCCGCGGCTGCGGCGAGATGTTGCGATCAAGGTGCTCCCCGCGTCCTTTTCCTCCGATGTAGCGCGGTTGCAACGCTTTGAACAAGAAGCCCACGCGGCGGCGGGATTGAATCATCCCAACATCCTCGCCGTATACGACATCGGCCAGGCAAATGGTGCTCCGTACATCGTATCGGAGTTGCTGCAGGGCGAAACTCTGCGCGAGCAGCTGCGCGGAGGCGGGCTGCCACAGCGAAAGGTCATCGACTATGCCATTCAGATCGCGCATGGGCTCGCTGCGGCCCACGATCACGAAATCGTTCATCGTGACCTGAAGCCTGAGAACGTCTTTATCACAAACGAGGGCCGCGTCAAGCTGTTGGATTTCGGTCTGGCGAAATTCAACCAGCCGGAGAGTAATGACGAAGCGAAAACAATCACGGGAGTATTGAGTGAACCCGGAACAGTGCTGGGAACGGTCGGCTACATGTCTCCAGAACAGGTGCGAGCGAAACCGGTCGATGCTCGCAGCGATTTGTTCAGTTTCGGCGTCATGCTATACGAAATGCTCTCGGGGAAAAGAGCGTTTCATGGGGAATCAGCGGCCGAGACGATGAGCGCCATCGTGAAAGAGGATCCTCCCGACCTGACGGAGACCAACCGAAATATCTCTCCCGAGCTTGAAAGAATTGTCCGCCACTGTCTCGAAAAAAATCCTGCTGCGCGTTTCCAGTCGGCTCACGATCTGGCATTCAACCTGGAAGCGCTGACTGGCATCAGCAAGTCCGGTCCCAGTGTTCTCTTACCGCCTGTCAAACGACGCAAGGGTGTCTGGGTGATTTTTGCGCTGCTGACCGTCGCAGCACTGGCTACCGCGTTCTGGAGCGGGCACTCGCTTAAATCCAGAGCCAAGCCGGAATTTCATCAGCTCACTTATCGCGCCGGAACCGTGTACGCTGCGCGTTTTCTGCGAGACGGCGCCACTGTTCTCTATAGTGCGTCATGGGAGGGCGCGCCCACCCAGATATTTGCGGGCAGATATGACAGCGTGGAAGCGAGAGCGGTGGCATCCGGCATGGTGATGTTGTCGGTCTCTCGCAAGAACCAGGTCGCGGTTCTGTTGCGGCCGATTTCGTTCTCCGCCGGGACAGTGATTGTTACTACCGGCACTTTAGCGATTCTGCCGATGGAAGGCGGCGCACCGCGGCCAATTGCGGAGGATGTGGAATCGGCTGATTGGTCGCCCGACGGCTCGGAACTCGCGGTAACCCGCCTCCATCACATCGGAGGAGTCGCGACCCTCTTGCAATTCCCGATAGACAAGACCATTTACGAGGCTGATCGAGGATGGATTTCCAACGTTCGTTTCTCTCCGGACGGGAAATTACTCGCGTTTGAAGAACATGTTCCTGGAGGCGATGACGGCAAGATAAAAGTGGTCGACCGGCAGGGAAAGGAAATCGCCGAGTCCCCGCACTATGATTCGTTGAACGGCATGGCGTGGGCGTCGAACGATGAAATCTGGTTCACGGCTTTTCTGGGAGGTGCCGGCCAGTCATTGCGATCGATGGATCTACGAGGGCGGGCACGGGAAATCTATACTGTCCCGGGAAATTTGAGGATCTACGATGTGGCGTCCAACGGGCGAGCGTTGATCGGGAGTGCTGAGGACAGGCTTCTTCTGGTTGCCAGCATCAACGGCGCGCCGCAAGAAGACTTGTCCTGGTACGACTGGACCTTAGGGTATGACATTTCAGACGATGGTTCTACTGTCTCTTTCGGAGAGAGTTCAGCTGCGGTGAATGGGAAATCCGTCGCCTTCCTACGCAAGACTGATCGCAGTCCGGCCCTCTTGCTCGGCGAAGGACAGCCCGTAGCGATCTCGCCAAACGGGAATTGGGTGGCGACGCTGGACAATTCAAATCCATTCAATATTGTTTTGCTTCCGACCGGCGTTGGCCGTCCGCAGCAACTTACTTCGAATGGGTGGGACTTCAGCCGCTCGATGTCTTGGTACGCAGACGGGAAAGCGCTACTCGTAAACGCACGAGAGCCGGGGCATCCACCACGAGCGTATCGACTGGAAATTGCGACGAAGAGTCTGATGCCGCTTACTCCGGAAGGGGTCGCGGGCTGCAGGCTTTCCGCCGACAACCAAATGATGGTTTGCTATTCACGAGATACGCCAAAGGTATTTTCAGAAGATGGCAAGGAAATCCGGTCACTGCCGCCCGTTTCCCGGGACGTAGCGATTGACCGATGGACCTCGGACGGCAAAGGTCTTCTGCTCTGGGAGTTTGGGTCATCTGTACGACTTGAAAGGATGGATGCTGTTACCGGCAAGCGGACTACTATCCGCGAGATCAAGCCTTCGGATCAGACAGGCGTGGTCAGCGTTGGTCCGTGCCGGTCGACTCCGGACGCGAAATCCTACATCTGCTCCGAGCACCGAGCGCTAATCGATCTGTTCGTTACTGCAGACCTGAAATAAGCATTTGGCGTGCCGGTTCTATATTTCCCGTTGAGATTGACTGTATTGGCGAGCGAGGAATAGGTTCTTCTGAAACGGGGTATCGCCATCGACCCCAAGCGTGACCCTCGACGCGATCGGCAACCTCTATGGCGTCACTCAAAACTCTCCATTGTCGCCTGACGCATCCAGTTAACTAGACGCGGAGGAGGCGCGCGGGGCGAAGTTGCGGATCAGTTCTGAGGTATCGGGGACTGCGCCTAGCTGTTGGAAGAGGCCGAGCGATTCTACCAAGACCCAGTCCTCGGCAATTTTGCCGTTGGCGATGCGGTGGATCGTGATCATGCGGATTTGTAGTCGTTTGCCGGTCGGTGGAATTCCCATCCATGTCCCGAGATGCGTGCCTTCCATCACGAGGTGGCTCACGACTCGGTCTTGCTCTGCGATCATCTGCTCGATGGTGAAGCGCAAATCGGGGAAGCCCGTAAGCCAACCCGATATGTGATCCTTCATTTCCTGAGGCCCGCGATGGGCAGGCTCATCCAAGACGCCAGAGCGAAGTTGATGCGTGACACAATCCTCAGAGAAAATCTCGTCGGCGACGTCGAGCCTGCGAGCGTTCCATAACTCTTCCACGAATTTTTTGATGGTGTGTTTGGCTGGCTGCATTGGCAGGAACCTCGATTTGCGAACTCAATCTTAAGCGCACGCCCAACCAGCGTAATCTCCATTGCACACCTCGACCTTTCTTCGAGCCGGGGGGCCGTGTCGATAACTGGACCAAGCCATTGCCGTCCATTTCCGAATTGGACTAGACTCACAACTCTGGTTAGGCCTGAATTCAATGCTTTTGGTTGAAATATCAGAGAATCGTGAAGACGCCCGATTCAACGGGAACTCACAAGGGCCAACTCCGAGTCGATTCCCCTGCTAACGTGTTTCCATTTTATGTCGCACATTCCCAGGTTAGGAGGGTAGCTGAATGAAATGGAAGTTCATCGTCGCAGTTGTCGCGCTAATGCTGGCGGCAACGCCTTTCGCCGTCACACAAGAAGCAAAAGAAAAAGGAGCGGTGAAAAATCCTCCTCCGGCCGAGGCGATGCCCAAGTGTACCGATCCGCTTTCTACGGTCGCTGTTCCGGACGCGCCTCATGGACTCTTCGCCATCATGTTTCCCGACCGCCAGAAGCAGGCCCGAACCACAAAGCTGCTGCTACACAACCCGGTGGTCTGCGGGGCGAATTTCTATCTCGTCTGGGACCAGATCGATCGTGGTCCGGATGCGAATCCGCGCTACGACTGGTCCGAGATCGACGAAAAAATCGCGCCATGGATCGAAGTCGGCAAGCGCGTGAACTTCGTCAGCTGGGCCACGGGCTACAGCGGCGGATCAAAGGCGACTCCGGACTTCGTCTTCTCCAAAGTGGACTCGGTCGAATGCCCCAACTTCGGGCGCGTCCCCGTCTTCTGGCAAAAAGATTTCATGAAGAACTATCAGGCGTTCATGGCCGCGATCGTCGAGCATTACGGGAGCAATCCGAACGTGGGTTACATCCGATTCGGACTGGGCGGCGGCGGCGAGACCTATCCCGCGTGCATGTACGCGCTGAAGCGCCACGGATTCTCTCCGGGAGTCTGGCGTAAGTACATCCTCGACATGCTCGATTACGAGAAGTCGCTGAATTCTCCTAAGCAACTCATGGTCGGCATCAACAGCTTCGGCCGGCCCGAGGATCTGGGGTTTGCCGACGCGGTCGCGGAGCGAGCCGCACGCAACGGAATCGCGTTCGGCAGCCAAAGCCTCTCGGTCGAAGATGAAGAGAACGAGCAGAACGGCCAGCCGTGCGCCGTCGACTGGTGCCGCAACTTCCATCGATGGCAAGGAAAGGTCGCGCTCGAACTGCAGACGCGCAAGGCCAGCAATCCGGATCGCTCAGGCATGATCGGATCGATGGTCGATCTACTGCCGTTCGCGCTGCGCATGAAGACGCAGATCGTCGAGATTTATCCGCAAGACTGGTACGTGGCCTACGACCCGTCCTCTCCGGACTACGAACAGCATCACGAGGAATATCAGAAGGCCTATGAAGCAGCGGCGAAGTTGTTGGGTGGAAGCTGACGCGAAAGATTAAGCGCGGCTGCAGAGTTTTGGGATGAATCTCCGTTACAGTCATGGTCTCGAGACGGAAGTCTTGTCCGTGAGATCAGGGAATCTGGAGTTGTAGTTCAGATTGCGGATCGAATGCGGCATCACCCGTGATTTGAGTCACTGCATACGACTGCGCTTCGCCTTATAAGAATCGCAGTTCTTGCAATTTACGCGGGAACCTGGGCCCCTTCCAGCGCACGACGGGATTGCCGACCGATTGCGTTCCCGGTACGCGCTTACGACCGAGTTAGTCTCAATCCACAGGATTGTCGAGGCGTTCGCCAGAATATTCCGTCGCGTCCGCGAAGAAACGAGAAAAACCCATGCCTACCTTCGCTCCCAAAATAAAGGTGCTTCGCGCTGTTTCTATGTTCGTCATCATCCTAATCACGGGTCTGGCCGTCCTGCCGCGCGGATTCGCGAAAGGCCAACGGCCAACGCCGAGTGCGGCTTCTGGCACGACCGCTGATTTCTACGTCGCTACCAACGGCAACGACAGCTGGCCGGGAACGTTATCCCAGCCATTCTTAACTGTGGACCGCGCGCGAGTTGCTGTCCAGGGACTGAAGACCACCGTGAGCGGCAGAACCATCACCGTGCTCATACGGGCGGGAACCTATTTTCTGCCCTCGACGTGGACATTTACATCCGCGGACTCCGGCACGGCCACCACTCCGATTTTGTATGCAAATTATCCAGGCGAGACGCCGGTGATTAGTGCAGGCCAGCTCTTGAGCGGCTGGGTAAAGAATTCAAGCGGGCAGTGGCAAACGACCTTGGCATCGGGAAACTACTTCACGCAGTTGTGGGTGAATGGCGCCCGCCGTTATCCGGCACGCACGACACCGAACGGATACCTCTACATAACCGGCGGGTACAGCACCACCGGGAGCACAACTAAGGTGAACCAGCTCGCGTATGACGTCCCTCCGGCGGGGGGTGTTCCGAAGACGATGGCGAATCTTGGAGACGTGGATCTGATCGTGTTTGAGGCGTGGAATGTTTCGCACATGCGCATATCCAAGGTGAACACAACTACGCGGCGCATTACGACCACGCAATCTCTAACACAGAATGACTATTCCGGTTTTATTGCCGGGCATCATTTTCTGCTTGCCAATGTGAAAGAGGCACTCAACCAGGCGGGACAGTTCTATCTCGATCGTCCCACCGGAACGTTGACTTATATCCCGGAGGCGGGAGAGGTGCTGAGCAGCGCCACGATCATTGGTCCGCGATTGCAACAGTTACTTACGACAAGCCAGCTGAGTTATGTCACATTCCAGGGACTTACTTTCGCACACAGCGACTGGCCGATCCCAAGCGGTGGCTACGTCGGCAAGCAAGCTGATTACGAGACCCCGGCCGCAGTGAGCCTAACTAATTCAACGGGAGTTGTGTTCGAAGGGGACACGATCGCGCACACCGGCGCCTATGCCATTGAATTTCAGGGTCCGGGCACGCCGGGCGGCGCGTCGCCTTACCTGGCGCAATTCCAGGATGGGCTCATTTACGACACCGGCGGAGGTGGGATCCGAGTAGGACAGAAAGTCACGACATGCAACACCGATCAGACCGTGCCGCAATACATCTATCTCGGAAATAATCTGATCACTGGAGGCGGGCGGGTGCTGGCGGGAAGTTACGGCATCTCGGTGGGAGACGCGCACCATGTCACGGTGGAGCACAACGAGGTGTCTGACTTTTACAACAACGCAATTGGCGTCGGATTTAACTGGAATTACGCGTGCAATTTCGCTCACGATGACGTCGTGCAGTTCAACCACCTGCATGATCTGGGCCAAGGAGTTACCAGCGATATGGGCGGCGTCTATTATCTGACGGGACTGAATACGGGAAACCAGATCCTGAACAACAAGGTGCACGACGTCAATCATGATCCGGTTGGCTACGGCGGCTGGGGGCTCTATACGGATCAGGGCACGATGGGAGTCCTGATTCAAAATAACCTCGTGTACCGGACGAGCGACGCGAGCCTGCACGTAAACTCGGCGACAACGGCGCCGACGACACCCGCGTCGCCAAACGTTTTCAGCAACAACATTCTTGTGTACGGCGGGATGGGTGCGATGGCCCGGCATAATGACACAACGTTCCTGTCGTTCGAGTTTCAAAATAATGTTTTCTACTACGACAAACAGACAATCCAATATGGCTACTGGTATTGCCAGGGACAGACGGATTGCACCGACTACTTTCAGTTCGACAACAATCTTTACTTCGACACCGCGGCTAGCGGGGGGAAGCCGGGGAAACCATTTTTAAAGACGCCGTCCGTGGCGGCGAATTCGATCGAGCAGCCGCCGATAACGTGGCTTGGTTTGGCGCAGTGGCAGGCACAGGGAGAGGACGAGCATTCGCTGTTTGCCGATCCTCTTTTTGTTGACCCGGCAAATGACAACTACACGCTGAGCCCGAACTCGCCGGCGTTTGGCCTGGGTTTTGTTGCGTTCGATCCAACTCAGGCAGGGCGATTGCCGACGGCCACGTTGCAGGCTCCGGTGCTCGAGGCCGCTTATCCGCCGTTGCTCACTGGCGTGTATGTCATGTCGCCAAGCTGGGGCGCGAGCTACACCAGTCCGGTGGTGTTTGTAGCCTATGCGACTGGCACGTCGCCGATCACGTCGATGCAGATTTCGGTGGATGGGAAAACGAAATACACCGTTTCGTCCGACTCGCTCCGCACTTCACTGACCCTCACTGCCGGTACGAAAACCGTGGTAGTTCAGGCTACGGACAGCAACGGGAACACTTACCAAAGAACGGAGACGATCACCGTGACGAAGTAGCGGCCATGATGCGGAAGTGCAAGATCAGTACAGCCGTAATCTAGTGTTTTGCTCCTGTTCGGCCGACAATCTAAACAGGACGACCTCGTGGACGCTACGAGCGTGGCCGTCATCATTACTTATATGCGGAAGTCGATAGGCATCATTTGTTTTGCAGGCTTGGTTGTGGCGGCTGTGCTTGGCTGGCAGATTGGCGCATGCATCGTGGCGAACTTACAACTGCGGGAAGATATGCAGGACATGTCATCGCAACTCGGTTCCCGTGTAGGTTATAGCGCCGCAAAATCAGATGACGATTTCCGCGAGGCGATTCTGAGGAATGCGCAGCAACATGGAATCGATCTCAGCGCGGATCAGATTACGGTGCGCCGCAGCGGACCAGATGAAAAAGAACTGTATCTGGCAGCTGATTACACGAGGCAGGTTCGTATGGCAGGGATTACGTTTCGTCTTCATTTTGCCCCGGAGGCAGGAACGAAGTAAGCGAGGCACCGGTAGCAGCGGGTGAAGATCGGCGCAGCGCCAAACCTCATATTCAAAGAGAGATATCAAAGCTTCGCGGCAAGTTAGAGAATGCCTGTCCGTAGTATTCGTAACGTCGGCTGCGGGGGGATCCTTCACTTCGTTCAGGATGACGGGGTGAAGCGGTTGATGCGGACAAGCGGTTATCGCAGGAAATAAGGCAAGAACCGAATAATAAGGACGATCGCCAGAAGAATGCTTGCCGCGACGACCCACACCTGAAGTATCTGCTCCCAATCGAGAGGGAGTCTCTTCAGAATTTTGACGCGGTTAGAAAACAGGGAACGCTTTTTTTCGATGAGAAAGGTTCCGGTCGGTATCAGGGGGAACCAGATCAGCACGACGAAGACGGTAGTTTTGAATCGCTCGATACGCGTTAACGGGTCGTAGACGCGGCCAGCCTTTCCGAACCGGTCGCGACCTATGCCGTACGGGTGAAAAACGAAGAGCCTGACGGATTTGTTACGCTCTTCTTCTTTTCGCCGCTCTTCTTCCACACGAAACGTCGCCAATTGTTCTGCGCTATTGATTCCTCGCCGGGAAAGCTCATTATTGAGCAGAAGATTAGCTTCGGGAATCAGGTCCGCGGCGTCGAGAGCCAGCCGCAGCAATTCTTCATCGGTCTTGTTTTGATATTCGGCAGCGAAATCCTGGATTTCCACGCGGCGAATGTTAACCTGCCTGCGTTCCCGGCACAAGCAGCGCCTGACAGTTTCGAGTTGACCATTTTGTAATTACCTCCGTAATTTTCCGTGCTCGCGGAATAGTGCGATTATTCGACGACTCACCTTAGTTTTTGGGGACCTGAATTCAAAACAATTGAAGATGCGTTGGAGGAAATCTATGCCGAAGAAGCGGGCGTATGTCTGCCTGATTGCGTTGACAGCAATCGCCGCTGCACTAACGGGGTGCGGTTCAAACAGCCCCGCCGCGCCGACCAAGTACGTCGCTGTCGCAGATAGCAGCAACAATCGAGTTCTGCTCTACTCCGTTCCCGTCAGTACTGGTCAAGCCGCGAATGTGGTTCTGGGCCAGGCGGACTTCACCAGCAGTGGTTATGCGACATCCGCGAGTGGATTGTCTTACCCCATCAAAGCCGTTGCTGACCCCGCCGGAAATGTCTGGGTTGCCGATTGCGATAACAGTCGAGTAGTGGAATATACGGCGCCATTTTCGAACGGAATGAGCGCCAGCGTTGTCCTTGGCGAACCGGACATGAATACCGGCACCGGAGGAACTTCGGCGACGACTTTGAACTGTCCGAGCGGCCTGGTGTTTGATAGCCAGGGGAACATGTGGGTCTCTGACTACGACAACAACCGTATCGTGGAATACAAGGCGCCGTTCACCAGCGGCATGGCTGCCAGCATCGTGCTGGGGCAGGCGGACCTGAATTCAGCGAACTGTGCCACAAGCGCGACCGGGCTGTGCTATCCGTGGGAAGGACTTGCTTTCGACGGCAAAGGGAATTTGTTCGTGGGGGACTACGACAATTGCCGGATTCTGGAGTACCAACCTCCGTTCGCGACGGGCATGGCCGCAAGCGTTGCGATCGGCCAGGCGGACCTGACCTCCGCGAACTGCGGAACCACCGCTTCATCGATGGACAGCCCGCTGGGCCTGGCCTTCGATGCGAAAGGAAATCTGTGGACGGGCGATTATTACAACAACCGCGTAGTTGAATTCACGGCGCCATTTACTACGGGGATGAGCGCAAGTGTTGTGATTGGCCAAGCGGACTTTACTTCGTCGGCATATGCGACGACCGCGTCGGGGATGTCGCAGCCTTACGATGTTAGCTTCGACGACAAAGGCAATCTCTATGTCGCCGATGACGACAACAACAGAACGGTGATGTACGCCGCACCGTTCACAAACGGCATGAGCGCTACGACGGTGCTCGGCGCACCGGATTTTACAACGAACAGTTGCGGCACAACGTCAGCGACGGTGTGCTATCCGAACGGCGCTACTGCGATTCCGTAGATTGCGATTCAGGAGATATGTGATCCCACTCTGCCGCGGTTGTTGGACGTGGCAGGGTGGTTTTTTTGCTGATGAGCGTAGATTCGGAGCCGTGGATGCCTAAAGTACGAGGTGCGACATGGACACGAAGACCCTTTTCGTTGGCCAGAAAGTTCACATGGTTACCTGTGAGTGCTACGCGGGCAAAGACGGTACGGTGGTCAAGGTCATGCCATCGGGAGTGGAAGTGCGGGCGACTGATGGCGGACTGTATCGTTTCGACGACACGGGCTACGAAATCGACGCCGACCGTCGTGAAAGATTAGGTTTTGGGCCTAGTCCTGAATCCAAATTTGACACCGTTCTCTGGCAGTCGGCTCCCGAGTTTCAACCTTGGCATTTGGTTGACATCCCCGACGTAAAATCCTGATGGGGTCAAGACCGCTCAGTGAGCGCTGTGGCGTTAGTTTCAGTCACAAACCATCGTCATCATTTGCAGCGACGTATTCGGCAAGTGAACTACTGAGACTGTTTGTGCAGTGTCCATGTTTTCACGCTGCCGTCTTTCTTCATTTTTAACATTGCGTGAATGGCTTTACCGTCCGGTGTGACCTCCAGTGTCACAATAAAGACAACCTTACCTTCACGCACATTGGTCTGCTCGACCGTGTAGGGGTTTATCAATTTCACCGAGACCATCGTATGACCGGGGTCGTCTTCCATTTTATATAGCTTGCCATCAAACTTGGCTTCGAGCTTTTCTCCCAAAGGAGTTTCGGCACTGAATCCCTGCGATGTGCATTTGTATTTGATGATCGTACTGTTCGCCGATCGACTCTGCTTGAAGACCTGCCACGAGCCTGAGACAGCGTGGGCACCCACGGGAGCGGGGGTAACACGTCTAAAATCGCTCTCGAAGGTTACGGCCTCAGCCTCAGTTGTGTCTTTCATCATCTGCGTAAGGGTGTTGCCGTCCGCTGAAACGGTGTCGGTCTCGGTGAACATCGGTTTGCCGGCCTTTTTGGAAATCAGCTCGACTGTACGATCGTCGACGATGCGAACGCTGACTGTGTCCCAATATGGGGTAGCAGGAACCTTTTGATCAGAGCCATCGGTTTTGAGTTGCCTATCTCCCTCGCGAAACACTCCATCCGAGACAGAAAGCACCCTCGGCTTTTCGGATGCGAGGTTTTCGTTTTTGCCGGTATCAATAATCCAAGTACCGTCAAAGGGGCTTTGCGAACGAGCTTCAGTGGAGAAGAGACACAGTGCGAGAAGTAGGAGGGATGTCGCTTTCATGCGATAGCCCGAATTCAATACCTTGGAACGCGGGCCCCTAAATTTTACGCTCGGTAAAGATTCCGTTGCTCTCGGAGCTTCGTTTGACGGTTACCAGCCAATGACCACAATTTTGTACACGAGCAGAAGGGGGAGGGTTGCTAAGGTGATCCAGGCGGAGAGAGTGTAGCGTCGGAAAAAGTATGAGGTCACGCCCGCCCAGCAGGAGCAGACCGCGATCAAAGCGCCTCCGATGTAGAGCGCAGCCACTGCGGTCGAGAAGTTCGCACCGTGGACATGCCTGAGGCGGAAGAATTCGGCCAGAGTCCTGACGACGACGATAAATTCAATCGTGATTCCTACCTGCGCCCAACGTTCTTTGGTCACGGGGAGAATTGTAGTTCGGGCCTTGAAGATAAGTCTCGATTTAGCTGATGCCGCCAGAATACCGTGTGGTCATCCGGGAACTCGAGCGCTCGTTGTCACTGCCGGGAATCGCGCACCGGGATTACGAAAAGGCATCCTCGGAACGATGGGGTTGATCTAAAGAATTAGGACCGAGGTGAACGCTCGGGCAATGCGGCATGGTGAAGATTAAAAGAAAAGGAATGCTGTGGTATGTGTTTCGCGCGCCGGTTTATTTTTACGACTGGGGGCTTGGCTGGTTGTTCGGCAAGCGACTTCTGTTGTTGACCCACAGGGGCCGGCGCAGCGGCTTGCGGCGAGAGACTCTGCTGGAGGTTGTCGAGTACCGGAAGGAAGGTCCGGAGGTCGTGGTGGCGAATGGTTTCGGCCCTGATTGCGACTGGGTTCGCAACATTGAGGCGAGGCCAGGAGAGGAGATCACAGTTGGATCGCGGCATTTCGTGGCGGGACATCGGTACCTGAGCGAAGCGGAAGCGATGAAAGTGATCGAAGGTTACGAGTACCGCAACCGTTTTATCGCACCCATCGTTCGCGCGGGATTCAGCTGGCTTCTCGGGTGGAAATATCATGGCGGTGAAAATGAGCGGCGACAGTTGGTGCGGCAGATTCCGCTACTTGCGTTCCGGCCGCAATCGGGTTCAGCCTCGCAGATCGGTTACGGCTACGAGAGATGCTGAACTGATCGCGGAGCAAAGAAGAAGAAAAATCTCGAAGTCATTCATCGTCATCAGATTCCTCCGATATTAGAGTTGTCCGGCAATGCCGGTGGCCAGAGTGTCTCGCTGCTTGTCGGTAGCTTCGCCGTCGACGAAGAAGCGCACTTTTCCCTTGCGGACATGGAGGCCGTGATTGGCGTCGATGTAGGCCTCGTCGCCTAAGTTGGTCACCGCGGTGGATCCCGCTCCGAAATACATTTTAAGTTCTGCGAATAAGTCGGTTGCGGCTTTGGGAGAAGGGTCAACGTAGATTCGGAACAAGAGGGTGTGCCGGGAAGATTTATAGGTGCAGTCGGTTCCTTCGACCGTATTTGGAAACGGGCGCGGAGCCACGGTCTTCACGGGGTTGGCGTAAGTGGCGCCCACGACCTGGTTCACTACTGCGACGGGCAGCAGCGAGCATAGGTTCGCGGGAGGCTCAGCCGCACTGGCGGAATGCGCCGCGTACGTGATCAGAGGAGCAACAATAACAGTCCACAACGATTGCTTCAGGCTGGTCAAGGGACGCTCCTTTTTGCGGCTGGTGAGATCAGGCAGCAAAAATTTTCTCATAGGCGTCAAGTGCATCGGCGACCTGAGGCTTTCGTTTCGCAGAGGGCGGCTGTCAAAGACCGCGGGAGAATGCCTGTCTACGGTGTTGTGAGTGCCGGCTGCGAGGGATCCTTCACTTCGTTCAGGATGACAGGGGTGAAAGAATGTCGGGATGACACGGGGTGAAAGCACATTTGGAAAGGCAAAGTTGAATGCAACCTCAGGACACTGGGTCCACACCTTAATGATGGGGCGCGAGGTGCGTCGGTGTCGCAACGAAGGCGGCGCATCGGGGTATGAGGGTCTCGTGATGAATCCGGATCAATCGTGATGACAAGATGGATGATTCCGTTGGCGTACGTGATCGCGATGGTGGTCGTCATCGTCGCGGCGGATGTCCTGATCTTCCGGAACCATATATGGGAACGATTGGCGGTCAACGTCGGAATCGTTCTTGTGTTTATGGCCTTCTATTTTCGATTCCTTAAGCACGTATAAATGATGTTCATGGGCAGGGCCCCGCTCGCAAGGGCCATTCTTGAGTCCACGGTGTAAGGGCATCGGGCGAATGCCTGTCTACAGTATCCGTAGTGCCGGCTACTGGGGGATCCTTCACTTCGTCCAAGATGACAGCATGGGCGGCCGCGCTCTAGCCCTGTATGTTTTGCTGCATGGGATTACGTTACGGTTCAGCTCGCGCCAGGAATCAGTGATCGCGTGGGACATGCGTGAGGCGGATCAGCTGTGTTCGGCGGTCGTTCAGGAATAATCCGGGTTATTTGTTGCCTGTGGAGCGGTGATGGGTTCTTTTGCCATGAAATCCCCACTTCTGGCAAAACCGGCCAGAAATGGGGCACCCGCGCTACTTTTTTTGCGCCGCTTTTTGTTGAGAACTTTTGGTTAGGGGCTGGGTTTGTAAGCAAAATGCGACGAATCAATAGGGGAATGCCTTGGCAAGGGTTCAGGAAATTTTCCAGCAGGCCGTACCGGACGGAATGTGCATCCGAATCAGACATGGGGCCCAGGGAGAGGGACATTTTCGAAGAAACGTACCGAGTGGTCGCGGTGGAAAATGAAAGCATGACCATTCAGGGGGTACAAAGCGGGAAGCTTTTGACGATTGTGAGTCCGTCGATTCCTCTCACGGAAGCGGATTATCCGCCCGGGCGGTTGATTGCGTTGAGCGATCCTTTGAGTTCGAGGCCGAATTAGGCACGGACGGTGTAGGGCCTAAAGGCGTGTGGATTGTTTGCTCCTCTGCGGCACCGCAAAAGCGGCGCCCTGACACGAAGAACGTTTACCGTTCGAGCACAGCTGCTTTTCCTCTTGGGTTCTAATTCACCTTTATCTTTATTCATTTCCCGTTATGAGCCACAGGTTTGCGGGTGCTTGCAAAGCGGGTTCGCCCAGGAGGACAGCAATGCACGAAGGAGCGCGGGCAAGATGCCCGCGTTACTTTGCCTCGCTTCGCTCGGCGGACAGCCGAGGCGGTTGTTTCCCTTTATGAACCACCCCCCCAAGGGTGCTCTACGCGGGTTTCTAGGTGATTCGCCCTACTGGAGGTCGGTTTTGTCGGGGTTGTAGTAGAAGCGGAAGCGGAGGGCGAGGTAGGGTCCGGTGAAATCGCTCGGGAGTGGCGGGAAGGGGTTCGAGGCGGTGATGGCTCCCCAGGCCGGGCGGTCGAGAGCTACGTCGCCGGAGGGGGCGACGAGGCGCATGTCAGCGACCTTGCCGTCTTTGGTGATAGCGAACTCGATGGCGAGTTTGCCTTTCTTCATCGATGCGGATTCGGGGATGAGGTTATACCAGTTCTCGCGGACGTCTTCGAGAATGCGCTGGAGATAAGGGCCGAAGTCGACGCCTTGGGTGTCGCTGAGAATATCGAGAGCGCCGAGCTGGCGCCCCCTAGTGCCGGTGCCTAATCCGAAATCGCCTCCTTGGCCGCCTCCTCCACCGGCGGCCCTGCGAGCGGCTGCGGCTTCGGTGGCTTGCTGAATTGCGGAGCCTGCGCTCATGCCTCCCGCATATTTACTGAAAGAATTATCGGGACGAGCAGGCATCTGCATTTGTGCGGTCTGATTGGTTTCGAATTGCGGACGCTGCATCGGCTGCGATTGCTGCTGCTCTCCCTGCTGCGGAGTCTGATTCTGTGCCATCGCTTGAGGCGGCGGAGGAGCGGCGGGCTGAGCGGTGCGAGGTCCTTGAGGTCCGGGACGTCCGGGAGGCGGAGTGGCGAGAATCTTGCGCAATTCTTTGGGATCGAGTTCGGGATGACGCGAGGTCGCGATGCGGTCTTTGTCAGAAGCGATGTTGGTGTTCGGCTTGTGCGTGAGCTTCTGGGCGTCGGGCGGCAGCGCGAGGAACGTCATGTTCTTGTCCTGCATCGGATTCACTGGAACGACGGTGATGTGATGCCATCCCATGGTTTTTTCGATGAGAGGCAGGTTCCAGAGAAGGATGAAGAGGACGAGGTGGGCGATGATGGAGATCCAGGCAGCTTCGCGGCGACGGGAGCGAGCGAGATCGTCCTGTAATTGAATGAGGAGATGAGGGACGCGGGCGTCGAGCTCTTTGTAAGCGGTTTCCCAGTCCTGGGTGTCGTAGAGTCCGAGTTGCTCGGGTTCGTGCTTTTCAGGCGGAGCAACCGGATCTTGAAATGGAATTTGCGTGATCGGCATGCGCTGGGTCTGGTTGTGTCC
>Ga0335077_10003299_pt1 | contig 19449 bp, 15 predicted proteins | sample Lox_Sample_31_FD_207151 | JGI IMG/M metagenome (GOLD analysis project Ga0335077, IMG submission 207151) | Soil microbial communities from Loxahatchee National Wildlife Refuge, Florida, United States - Lox_Sample_3.1 | ecosystem: Environmental > Terrestrial > Soil > Wetlands | place: USA...
CGATCTTCCGCCGCGACAGATTGTCGATAATGGTCACCTCATGACCACGATCCGACAGATACAGCGAGGTCGGCCAGCCGCAGAACCCATCGCCACCAAGAACCAGGACGCGCATTCCGACTCCCATCACCTTCCGCGATTGCACAGACACCCTCGGCACCGCCGGTTGGGGCGAGGCACGGTTCCTGCCGGGCTGCCTTGTCAACCTGGCATGCCGTCCCGTGGCCGGCAGTTTACCCACCGACCCTTAAAGCGCTACCTGTCCTCGATTAAGGCAGACTGTGCTTTGTTAGCTGAGTGGTCGCCAACCCGTCAGCCCGAGCATCCTAGCTACGCACCGGCCACAGCACCAGCCAGCCGCGGATTCTTTGCCTCCGGGTCCGGGCCGGCCACCTCGGCCCCCGGCTGTCACGCTGAACTGCTGCGATACCGTTCTCTACCCCGCTCCGGCTGGTGTAGCCTTCGCCGCTGGTAGCGATGATCCGGCCGTTCCCCGGCTTCACCCGGCACCGGTACCCGCCCCTGGCGTTCTTGCCCACCTCGAATTCCGCCGCCCCGATTGGCCCCCTATCTCACCGTGCGGATTGGCCTACCGACTTTGGGTGATGTACCCGGCGACGTGCTGATTCATCCGTTTTATCTTCGCCGGGCCAGTGAGAAGACTCACACCCGGCGGCCTGGGCTGCGCGTAACGTAACCAGGCACAGGCAAATCGCCGTGAATCCGGGCGGTCAGGTGCGGGATGGGCGTGGTCCGGTTGCCCACGATCCGGTTGCGGGTGCCCAGGTTCCGCACCGGCCGGCCGGTGTTGGGGATGGCGTGGCCGAACCGGCCCAGGCCGATGTAGTTGCCGATCACCGCGTTCCGCCGGGTGCGGGCCAGCAGCGTCACCCCGTTACCGGCGTTGCCGCTGATCAGGTTGGCCGGCCTCAGTCGCAGGTCACCGATCAGGTTGCGGTGCGCGGAGCCGCCGATCAGGACCCCGCCGGCCTGGTTGCCGAGCGCCTTGGTGCCGAGCACCTCGGTGCCGATGAAACTGCTGAAGACCTGGTTGTCGTATGCCTTCCCGGTGATGGCCACCCCGTACCCGCGGTTGCCGGAGAACGTGTTCTGCGGGATGACCGAGCGCAGCGAGCCGCCGATCACGTTGCCGTGCGCCGTTCCGTCGATGAGCAGGCCGTCCTGGCCGTTGGGCAGCACGGCGTTCCCCTTGGTGGTCAGCCCGGCGATGTCCGGCACTACGGTCACCCCGGACGCGTGGCCGGCCAGCTCGATGCCGTTCCCCGTGTTCCCGGAGAACACGTTGGTCCGGACCAGGTTGTCCCCGCCGGTCGAGGTGATCAGCAGGCCGTCAGCGCCGTTGGGTGCCGCACCCTTGAACGCGAGCAGTCCGCCGAACGTGTTGAACGTGGTGAACCCGTGCGCCGTGCCGGCCACGTCGATGCCGCTCCGCCCGTTGCCCGCGGACACGTTGCCCAGCGGGATGACGCCGCCGACCTGCGTGTCTGCCGAGGACCCATCGACCAGGATGCCGTTGCGCCGGTTGCCCACCAGCGCCGTGTTGTTCGCGCCGATGCCGAAGAAGTCGCCCTGCACAGTGACCCGGTTCGTGCTCGTCACCCGCAGCCCGTTGCGCCCGTTTCCGCTGATCACGTTGTAGTAGACGAACGGGTTGTTGACGAACCTGCAGCCGGTCAGCGAGTTGCCCCGGCCGGCCCGGGCGAGCCACACCCCGTCCCCGGTGTTGCCCAGCGCCGCGTCCCCGCGGGCCGTGGTGCCGATAAAGTTCCCGTTCAGCGAGTTGTCCCGGGCACCCGCGGTGATCAGCACGCCGGTGCCGGTGTTGCCCGAGATCAGGTTGCCCAGCGGCGGCACCACGAACACCGGCGGCACGGTGCCCTTGCTGCCGGTCGGATTGTTGGCCTGCCCGGTGGCCGGGTTCACGTAGGCGGTGCCGCCGATCTCGTTGGCCACGGCCCCAGCCGTCAGCACGATGCCGCCGTCCCGGTTGCCGGTGGCCGCGGTGCCGGCCGGGTTCGTGCCGATGCGGTTGGCGACCACGGTGTTATGCGACGAGCCGGCCAGCACGATGCCGGGGCCACCGTTGCCGGAGATCACGTTGCCGACCACGTGCACCGCCCGGCCCGGGTTCAGCCCGATCCGGTTGCCGGTGGAGGTGGCGGCGGCGAACACGCCGGCGCCATGATTGCCATCGGCCCGGCCGGCCAGGTTCAGCCCGATGTAGTCACGGTCCAGCGTGAGATGGCCGGCGGCCAGCGTCACCCCATTGCCCCGGGCGCCGTCCACCGCCACGCCGAGCAGCCGCGACCCGCCCGAGCCCGGCGCGAACACCAGGCCCCGGTGGCGCCGGCAGGCGATGGCCACGACCGGCGGCCCGCCCTGGCGGTAGCCGGGCGCCGAGGTGGCATCGATCGACACCCGGCGGCGCACCGCGGGCAGCGGGCTGGCCAGCGAGATCCGGCCGTGCACCGCGAACACCACGTGCGTGACCGAGTGCGGTCCCCGCGCGTTGACCGCGGTCAGCGCGGCCCGCAGCGAGCCCGGCCCGGCACTGGCCAGGGTCCGCACGACCAGGGTCCGGGCCGCGGCGGGCCCACCCCAGGCGGCCGGCCGGACCGCCGCGGCCGCCGGCCCGGCCAGCCCGGCCGACACGGCCACCGCCACACACCCCGTCCCGGCCGCGCGGGCCAGCGCCCGTGGCCGGGCCCACCCATCCCGGGACAACCGCTCATGCCGGAAATTCCGGAGCCTGCCAGCAGCGCCCACAACGACCTGCCTTCATATTTCCGACGCTGCCTTATAATGGTCTTCTGCCCTGGTTGATCCCAGGATCGACGCAGGTCAGTGCCACTGAGGTAGCGTTCTGAATAAAGGTTCTGAACTTCAGCAAGTATGCGCAGCCCGGCTGCGCTATAAACACCAGTGGCGTTAGCCGGAATCGGTCAGAACGGCGCAAAGCCGGGCCAGCGCGCCGGTGAACGCGTGCGCCGGGGGCGTGCCGTAGCCGAGGACCAGGGCGGGCCCGCGGGAATGGCCGGGCGCGCAGTACCCGGCCAGCCCTTCGAGGGCCAGGCCGCGCCGGGCGGCCCGGGCCACCACGCCGTTCTCCGCGCCGCCGGGCGGCAGGTCCAGCAGCGCGTGCAGGCCGGCCGCGATGCCGCTGACCCGGGCCTGCGGAACCCGCTGGCCCAGCTCGGCCACCAGCCGGTCGCGGCGCCGCCGGTAAGCCAGCCGGGCCCGGCGCACCTGCCGGTCGTACTGACCCGAGCTGATGAACTCGGCCAGCGTGAGCTGGTCGAACGCGCTGCCCTGGCGGTCGGCCCGGGCCCGGGCCGCAGCCACGTCACCGGCCAGGTGGCCGGGCAGGACCAGCCAGCCCAGGCGCAGCCCGGGGGCCAGGCTCTTGCTGGCCGACCCAGCGTAGACCACGTGCTCCGGCGCCAGCGCCTGGATGGCGCCCACCGGCTGCCGGTCGTAGCGGAACTCGCCGTCGTAATCGTCCTCGATGATCACGCCCCCGGTGCCCCGGGCCCAGCCGACCACCCCGGTGCGCCGCCGTGGGGCCAGCACCGCGCCGGCCGGGAACTGGTGCGCCGGGGTGAGCAGCACGGCGCCCGCCGCGCTCCCGGCCAGCTGGCTCACCGCAGCCCCGGCCCCGTCCACCGGGAGCAGATCCAGGGCCAGCCCGCTGGCCTGCGCTAGCTCCCGGTGCGGCGGCTGGCTGCAGGCCTCCACGGCCAGCGTGGTCACGCCGCGCGCCCGCAGCACGTGGCTGAGCAGGGCCAGCCCCTGGGTGAAGCCCGCGCAGATCACGATGTGGTCCGGGTCGGCCCGGACACCACGGGCGCGGGCCAGGTAGCCGGCCAGCGCCAGGCGAAGTTCCGGCCGGCCGCGCGGGTCGGCGTAGCCGAGCGCCGCCGCGGGCGCGGCCTGCATCGCGCGGCGGGCCGCGGCCAGCCAGGCTGGGCGGGGGAACAGGGACAGGTCAGGCGAGCCGGGGCGCAGGTCGTAATGCGGCTGGCGGGATGGTGCGGGGGCAGGCTGGGCGGTGCCGGGCCAGCCGGTGCCGGGCCTGGCGGGGGCGGGGCCGGTGGTGGCGGGGCCGGTGACGGCGGGGCCGGTGACGGCGGGGCCGGTGACGGCGGGGCCGGTGGTCGCGGGCCAGGCGGTCGCGGGCCCGGGTACCGCCGGGCGGTCAGCCACCGCGGTGCCGGAGCCGCGCCGGGCGGTCAGCCAGCCCTCTGCGACCAGCTGCGCGTAGGCCTCGGCCACCGTGTTGCGGGCCAGGCCGAGGTCGGCCGCGAGCACCCGGGAGGACGGCAGCCGGGTGCCCGGGGCGAGCTGGCTGGTCCGGGCCGCCTCCCGCAGGGCGGCCTCCAGGCGGGCCCGGACCCGGGCCCGCGGCGGTTCCCCTGGCTGGCCGGGGCGCAGCTCGAGGTGCAGATCCAGGCCAGAAGTGGCCCACGTTTCAGGCATCAAAGTGGACCATATCAATGGGCCGATTGGCGCGTAGATTCGCCGTATGACGACGACAGCAGAGAGCACTGACCGCACCGCGACCGCCATCCGGCTCGACTTCGACTCGCACGCCGCGGGGTTCGCCCGCGCGCTGGGCCACCTCGACCACGCAGCGACCAAGGAACTCGACCGGGCCGGCATCGACGCCAGGCTGCGCGAGCTGATCCGGGTCCGGGCCTCGCAGCTCAACGGCTGCGCCTACTGCATCGACATGCACACCAAGGACGCCCGCGCGGTGGGGGAAACCGAACAGCGGCTGTACAGCCTGCCGGCCTGGGCGGAAACGCCGTACTTCACCCGCCGGGAGCAGGCCGCGCTGGCCTTCACCGAGGCCGTCACGCTGCTGGCCGCCGACCACGTCCCGGCCCACGCCTACGCCGCGGTGGCCGCCGAGTTCAGCCCGGGCGAGGTCGCCGCGCTGCTCAGCCTGATCGTGACCATCAACGCCTGGAACGCGATCGGGGTCACCGCGCGCTGCTGGGAGCCCGGCTCCTACCAGCCCTGAGCGGACCAGCCGGCCGGGCACCGGGAGGGCGGGCGCCGGGAGGGCGAGCGGCCGGGGCGTAATGGCCGGCCGGGCACGATTACCGCTGGATGCCCGCGTGTCGCAGACTCATCGATCCCATGGGTCACACCAGCACCAGCACCCGTAGCGGCCAGGACCGCCCGATCCCACTTCTCACGAGTTCGGTGCAGTCGATGTCCGTTTTGTCACGACTTCGGCGGGCCAGACACGTGAAGAGTGGCTCACCGGGTGGTCAGGCGCCGGGCGCCAAGGCCGACGCGGCGGCCCAGGCCGGGCTGGGCCACACCGACCCGGCCCGGGCCGCGCTGTACGCCGGCCAACTGGCGGCTGTCAGCCGCGCGCTGGCCAGCCAGAAGCTCGGGCAGGCCGAGCCCGGTGGCGCGGGCCGTACCGAGCGCGCGGCGGACGGTACCGAGGCGACCCGGGGCACGCTACTCGAATGGGCAGCGCCGGGCCGGCTCGTGGTCACCTGGCGGATCGGCCCGGGCTGACGGCCGCTGCCCGATGACCAGCATGCCAGCCACATCGAGGCCGAGTTCACCACGGCCGGCCCGGACCGGACCGGGGTGACGCTGACCTACCGGGAGCTGCGCCGGCACGGCGAGTTCGCCCGCCAGGTCTGGCATGCGGTGGCCACCGCCAGCCCGGGTGAGTCGCTGGAACGGTACGCGGCCGCGGTGGCCCGGTCCCACCTGGCAGCGGAGTAACCGCGGGCCGCCTGGCGGGTGGCGCGGGCCCTACCCGGGGGCGGGCACGAGGTAGGAGTCCAGGTGGGCGTCCAGGGCCTGGAGCCCAGCCTGGTCAGCCGGGGCGGCCCGGAAGCCGATGTAGCCGTCCGGCCGGATCAGGACCGCCCCGTCCCCGGCCAGCCCGGCCCGCCGCGGGTCGCCGGTGGCCTCGGTCACCGTGAGCAACCCGGTCCACCGGCAGCGCAGCCGCCGCACATCCTCGGCCGGCACGGCCCCGAACGTGAGCAGTACGTGCTCCGTCCCGGCCAGCGAGGTGCGGTCGGGGTAGCGGTCCCCGGGCGCCGGCCCGGGCAGCGCCGGGCCGCCGGGCCGGACGTGCTCGCCGGTCAGCGGGCTGCCGGCGTACGAGACGTCGAGCATGCACCGGGACCGGACCACGGCCGCCGCCGCGGCCGGGTCCGGCGGGGCCGGGAAGGCGCCGGCCCGGGCCGCCGCGACCGCCCCCCTGGCCAGCTCGTGCACCTGGTCGGACACGCGGAGGACATGCTGGTCCGCGGCGGTGCGCTCGGTAGCGAAACTGTCCAGCAGCGCCGGCCGGGCCCGGCCGCGCTGTTCCAGGGCCAGCTTCCAGGCCAGGTTGCTGGCGTCGTGCAGCCCGGAGTTCAGCCCCTCGCCGCCGAACGGGCTGGACAGGTGGCCCGCGTCGCCGAGCAGGAAGCGCCGCTGGTCGGCCAGGTGCGGGGCCAGCCGGCGATGCATCCGGAACATGGCCGACCAGCCCACGTCCGCCACCTGGAGGGCATCAGCCGGGATCCGGTGACCGATCGCGGCGGCCACCGCGCCGGGGGCGGAACCGTCGGCCAGCGCGCCGATCTCGGCCTGGTCCAGGTCGCCGACGAACGTGAGCCAGCGCCCGCCGGGCAGCGGCACCAGCAGCACGTAGCCCTCGGGGGCGGCGATCAGCGCCCCGCCGTCGCGGGGCAGCCCGCAGCGCACCGCCAGCTCAGCCACCAGCGCGGTGCCCGGGTAGGTGGCGCCCGGCAGATCCTCGTGCATCGAGTGCCGGGTCGTGCTGTGCGCCCCGCCGGCCCCGATCACCCACGGCACCTCGGTGCGCTCGGTGCGGCCATCAGAGTCTGCCAGCTCGACGTCCACATGGTCGCTGGTCTCGGCCAGGGCGACCACGGACATGCCGCGCTGCACGGTGCCGCCGAGTTCGGCCAGCCGGCCGGCCAGCAGCTGCTCGGTCTGCCACTGCGGCAGGGCGCACTGGAACTCCCACTGGCAGCCCGCGCCCGCGAACGGCAGCTCCGAAACGCAGCTGAGCCCGCGGTCGAAGACCCGGGCGAAGCCGAGATGCACCGAGCTGGCCAGCACCTGGTCCAGCAGCCCGGCCTGGTGCAGGATCTCCAGCGTGCCGGGCTGCAGCGTGGTGGCCCGGGCCTGCCGGTGCGGACGCGGCTGGCGCTCCACGACACGGCTGGTCACGCCGTGTCGCGCCAGCTCCACGGCGGAGAACAGCCCCGAAGGCCCGGCACCGACCACCAACACGGCCGGCCCGGCCGGCTCTCCCACGGGGCTCAGCGTAACAACGGGCCAGGCCGCCGTACACCGGCTGGCCCGCCGTAGGCCGGCTTGGGGCAATCATCCCGCGAGGGTGAGCCCAGCCTGCGGCTTGGCGGCCCATCCTTGGCTGTATGGGGGACAGTTACGACGTGATCATGGCCGCCTACCCGTCGGACCAGGCCGCGGGCCAGGACTTCGACGGCCTGGTCCAGCTGGTCCGGGACAAGGCGGTGCGGTCGGAAGGCGTGATCCTGGTCTCCCGCGACAGTGCCGGCCAGGTGCGGGTCACTCAGACCGGCGACCACCTGGGCCGCAAGGGCCTCGGCTGGGGCGGCGGCGTCGGCCTGCTGGTGGGTCTGTTCGCGCCCTCGCTGCTGGCCTCGGTCGCGGTCGGCGCGGCCGCCGGCGGCCTGATCGGCCGGTTCGCCCGGCACCGGGTGGAAAGCGGCCTGGAGCAGGGCTTCTCGGATAAGCTCCAGCCCGGCACCGCGGCCATCATCGCCATGGTGGACAGCGAAGACCGGCTGGCCGCCGAGCAGGCGCTGGCCGGCTCACCAGCCAAATCGGTGGCGCCGATGGCCAAGGCCGGCGTCCGCGGGCTCAAGGACGCGCTGGCCGAGGCGGCGGGCAAGTTCAGCCCGGACCGGACCGCGCTGCCCATCCCGGACCGCACGTTCGGCGGGACGGCCGGGCGCACGCTCGATCAGTCGGTCCCGGACTGGCTGATGATTCCCGGCCCGCAGCCGCCGGACGGCGCGCCGAACGTGCTCGTCGTGCTCATCGACGACGCCGGGTTCGGCGGCCCGGACACGTTCGGCGGGCCGATCGCCACCCCGAACCTCACCCGGGTGCAGCGGCTGGGGCTGACCTACAACCGGTTCCACGTCACCGCGGTGTGCTCGCCGACCCGGGCCGCCATGCTGACCGGCCGCAACCACCACCGGGTCGGCTTCGGGTCCATCGCCGAGTACCCCGGGCCGTACCCGGGGTACTCGGCGGCGCGGCCGCGCAGCTGCACCGCGCTGCCCCGGATCCTGCGCGAGAACGGCTACGTCACGGGCGGGTTCGGCAAGTGGCACCTGACCCCGGACAACGTGCAGGGCCCGGCCGGCCCGTTCGACCGGTGGCCGCAGGCCTGGGGGTTCGACCACTGGTGGGGGTTCCTGAGCGGGGCGGCGGGCCAGTATGACCCGATCATCACCCAGGACAACTCGACGCTCGGCGTGCAGGAAGGCCAGGACGGCCAGCCGTACTACTTCCCGGACGACCTGACCGACAAGGCGGTCGAGTGGCTGCATGGCGTGCGGGCCCAGGACGCAGCCAAGCCGTGGTTCATGTACTACTCCACCGGGTGTGCGCATGCGCCGCACCACGTGGCCAAGGCCTGGGCCGACAAGTACCAGGGCCGGTTCGACGGCGGCTGGGACCAGCTCCGGGAGCAGGTGTTCGAGCGGCAGAAGCAGCTGGGCGTCATCCCCCCGGACACCGAGCTGACCGAGCGGCCGGACCTGTTCCCGGCCTGGGACTCGCTGACCGCGACCGAGCAGCGGCTGTACGCCCGGCAGATGGAGGTGTTCGCCGGGTACTGCGAGAACGCCGACTGGAACGTCGGCCGGCTGCTGGACGCCATCGAGGGGATGGGCGACCTGCGCAACACGCTCATCTTCTACATCTGGGGCGACAACGGCGCCAGCATGGAAGGCACCATCACCGGCTCATTCAACGAGATGACGTTCCTCAACGGCATCGTGCTCGACCCGGAGCACCAGCTGCGGCTCATCGACCAGTACGGCGGCATCGAGGCGCTGGGCAGCCCGCACACCGCCCCGCACTACGCCGCGGCCTGGGCCCACGCCAACAACACGCCGTTCCAGTGGGGCAAGCAGCTGTCCAGCCACCTGGGCGGATCCCGGGACCCGATGGTGATCGCGTGGCCGGACCGGATCGCGGCCAGCCCGGACGTGCGGGCCCAGTTCACGCACTGCATCGACATCGCCCCGACCGTGCTGGAGGCCATCGGCCTGCCCGAGCCGCAGACGGTGGACGGGATCGCCCAGGAACCGATGGACGGGACCAGCTTCCTGCCCACGTTCGCGGACGCGGGCGCGGCGGAACGGCACACCGTGCAGTATTTCGAGATGTTCGGCAGCCGGGCCATGTACAAAGACGGCTGGTGGGCGTGTGCCAAGCTGGACAAGGCGCCGTGGGACTTCTCCCCGCAGACGCTGCAGCGGTTCGCCCCCGGCGCGTATGACCCAGCGCGGGATGGGTGGGAGCTGTACTACCTGCCGGACGACTTCTCCCAGGCCCACGACCTGGCCGCAGAGCACCCGGACAAGCTCCGCCAACTGCAGGAGCTGTGGTGGGCCGAGGCCGAGCGGAACCGGGTACTGCCGCTGCTGGGGGGGATGAGCCTGCTGTTCGGCAACCTGCCGCCGCTGCCCACGGTGACCCGGTTCAGCTACGCCGGCGACGTGCAGAACGTGCAGCGCGGCATGGTCCCCCGGATCTACGGGCGGTCCTACGCCATCGAGGCCGACCTGAACGTCCCGCCGGGCGGCGCCGAGGGGGTGATCGTGGCCAACGCCGACTTCATCGGCGGGTTCGCGCTGTGGGTGGACGGCAGTGGACTGCTCACCCACACCTACTCCCTGCTCGGCGTGGAGACCTACAAGCAGGTGGCTGCCGAGCCGGTGCCGGCCGGTGATGTGACGGTCAAGATGCTGTTCACCGCGGACCAGAACAAGCCGGGCACCGGCGGCACGGCGACGCTGTGGGTGAACGGGCAGCTGGCCGGCGAGGGCAAGATGCCGCGCACCGTGCCGATCGCCTTCTCCAGCTACGCGGGCATGGACATCGGCCGGGACAACGGGCTGGTCGTCGACCTGGCCTACGAGGACCGGGCCCCCTACCCGTTCACCGGTACGGTGCGCAGCGTAGTGTTCGACCTCCAGCCCGCCACGCACGAGGACGAGCAGGCGCTGCACGCGCACGCGCAGGCGCATGCCGTCGGGGAGGCAGCCGCCGGGTGAGCAGCCCCACGCAGTTCCACCTGCTGGCCAAGCCGACCGGCGCGGTGTGCAACCTGGACTGCAGCTACTGTTTCTTCCTGTCCAAGGAGATGCTGTACCCGGGCAGCCGGTTCCGGATGGCGGACGAGCTGCTGGATGCCTACCTGCGGCAGCTCATCGAGGCGCACGCGGGCGCGCCGGAGGTCGCGGTGGCCTGGCAGGGCGGCGAGCCGACCATGATGGGGCTGGGCTTCTTCCGCCGGTCGGTGGAACTGGCCGAGGCGTACCGGCGGCCCGGCCAGCGGATCAGCTACACGATCCAGACCAACGGCACCCTGCTGGACGACGAGTGGGCCGCGTTCTTCGCCGAGCACGGCTTCCTGGTCGGCCTGTCCATCGACGGCCCGCGGGACATCCACGACACCTACCGGGTGAACAAGGCGGGCAAGGGCAGCTTCGATCAGGTGATGGCCGGGCTGGCCGTGCTGCGCCGGCACGACGTGGAATGGAACGTGCTGACCACGGTGCACGCGGCCAACTCCGGCCGTGGCCGGGAGGTGTACGCGTTCCTGCGCGACCAGTGCGGCGCGCGGTTCATGCAGTTCATCCCCATCGTCGAGCGGGCCACCCCGGAAACCCTCCCGCTGGCCAACGCGGGCTGGGGCGCGCGGGCCGCTGGCCGGCCGCTGTACCTGCAGCACGGCAACCTGGTTACCGAACGCTCGGTGCGCCCCGACGGGTATGGCCGCTTCCTGATCGACGTCTTCGAGGACTGGGTGCGGCGGGACATCGGCGAAGTGTACGTACAGATGTTCGACGTCGCGCTGGCCAACTGGTACCGGGAGCCGGCCGGGATGTGTGTGCACGCCGAGACGTGCGGCCTCGCGCTGGCCCTGGAGCACACCGGCGATGTGTACTCCTGCGACCACTTCGTGGAGCCCGGGTACCGGCTGGGCAACATCCGGGACACCCGTCTGGTGGACCTGGTCCTGTCGCCCCGGCAGCAGGAGTTCGGCGCGGCCAAGCGGGACACGCTGCCCCGGTACTGCCTGGACTGCGACGTCCGGTTCGCCTGCCACGGCGGCTGCCCCAAGGACCGCTTCGCCACCACCCCGGACGGCGAGCCCGGCCTGCACTACCTGTGCCCCAGCTACCAGGCGTTCTTCCGGCATATCCGGCCCGCCATGGACGCGATGTGCGAGCTGCTCCGGGCGGACCGCGCGCCGTCCGAGCTGGCTGGCCGGTACGCGGCCGGGGATGCCCGGCGCGGCCGCAACGACCCGTGCCCGTGCGGGTCAGGCCGCAAGTGGAAGCGCTGCCACCAGCTCCCGGCCGGATGACCCGGCCCCGGGCCCCGGTTACTCGCGGGCCAGCATGGCTTCGGCCTGGCGTTCCAGGTCCAGGTAGGGCTGGCCGCTGACGTCGACCGCGACCCGCTTGATCGTCCCGCCAGTGAGCCGGTACGGCCGCTCCCCCGGGTAGTCGTCGGTGACGGCCGCGCCGCCGTCCCGGCCCACGCACAGGCCCTCGCCGGCCAGCTCGAAGTAGCCCGGCTGGTTCCTGATCCGGCCCTCACCGACCTTCCGGTCGCCGTAGTACAGGGACAGGATGCCGGTGGACACACCCGGCGGGTCCTCGCCGTCCTTCTCGAACGAGGCGGACAGGATCAGGTTCTCCCCGGTGGGCACGTCTTCGGTCGCGTCCACCTTCTGCTCGAACATCCCGACGAAGTTGTACACGTAGTGCAGCCGGTTGTCCTTGACATAGAGCGCGTGCCCGCCGAACCGCGCGCCGTGCGCGAACAGCACGCCCTGCGCGCCGGGCGCCGGGATGTCCACCTGGACCCCGATCGTGTAGGAGCGGTTGTGGACGTTCACCGCCTGGTGCTCGGGGACGTCGGCCGTGTCCGGGTAATAGAGGTAACGGTCGCGGGGGCTGGCCAGCTGCGGCCGCGGCGTCAGCAGCACCTCCAGCGCGGTCCGGTCATCGAGCGGGAACGCACCGTTGGCGCCGGCCTCGGCGAACCACAGGTTGACCATCTCGCGCAGCTTGTCCGGGTGCTCGGCGGCCAGGTCGTGCAGTTCCGACCGGTCGGTATCGGTGTGGTACAGCTCCCACGTGTCGTCGTTGAAGTGGCTCCAGCCGCTGATCGTGGGGTGCGTGGTGACCGCCTTCCAGCCGTCGTGCCAGATGGCCCGGGAGCCGAGCATCGAGTAGAACTGCGTCGGCCGGGCCGACGGAGCGGATGGGTCGGCGAACGCGTAGCGCATGCTCACCCCGTCGAACCGGCTCTGCGTATAGCCCTTGATCGCCTCCGGCGGGGTGACGCCGAGCAGGTCCAGGATCGTCGGCACGATGTCGATCGCGTGGTGATACTGGTGGCGCAGCTCGCCGCCCTGGCCGAGGACCGCGGGCCAGGACAGGATGCACGGGTCGCTGGTCCCGCCGTTGAACTCGTAGCGCTTCCACATCTTGAACGGCGTGTTGAACGCCATGGCCCAGCCGGTCGGGTAGTGGTTATAGGTCTTCGGGCCACCCAGCTCATCGAGCATCGCGAGGTTCCGCTGCAGGTCGTCGGGGATCCCGTTGAAGAACAGGTTCTCGTTGACCGATCCGTCCGGGCCGCCCTCGCCGCTGGCCCCGTTGTCCGAGACCAGCACCACGATCGTGTTGTCCCGCTGCCCGGTCTCCTCCAGGTAGTCCAGCAGCCGCCCGATGTGGTGGTCGGCGTGCGACAGGAACCCCGCGTACACCTCGGCCATCCGGCAGTACAGGCGCTTCTCGTCCGCGGACAGCGTGTCCCACGGCTTGGTGTAGTCCAGGGCCGGGAACGACTTGCCGTCCGGGCCGGTGCGGGTCTGCGGCGTGCCGATCGGGTTGAGCGGCGGCAGTCCGGTGTCCTGCGGAACCAGGCCCATCTCTTTCTGCCGGGCCAGGGTCTGCTCGCGGATGGCTTCGTAGCCCATGTCGAACTTCCCGGCGTACCGGCCGATCCACTCCCGGGCGACATGGTGCGGGGCGTGCGCGGCACCCGGCGCGTAGTACAGGAAGAACGGCTTGTCCGGCGCGATCACCTTGGCGTCCTTGATGAACTCCAGCGCCTTGTCGGTCAGGTCGTCGGTCAGGTGGTAGCCCTCCTCGGGTGAGGCTGGCTGGTCCACCGGGTGGTTGTCATAGACGAGATCGGGATACCACTGGTTGGTCTCGGCGCCGAGGAACCCGTAGAACCGCTCGAAGCCGCGCCCGGTCGGCCAGTTCCGCCGGGTCGACGCCAGGTTCATCTCGTCGGTCGGGCACAGGTGCCATTTGCCCACGATGTAGGTGTTCCAGCCGCGCTCGCCGAGGATCTCGGAGAGCATGCCGTTCTCCGCCGGGATCGTGCCGCTGGCGTTGGGGAACCCGCTGGCCGCCTCCGTGATGCAGGCCATGCTGTTACGGGTGTGGTTGCGCCCGGTGAGCAGGCAGGACCGGGTCGGCGAGCACAGCGCCGTGGTGTGCCACTGGGTGAACCGCACCCCCTGGCCCGCGATCCGGTCGATGTTCGGCGTCTCGATCGGGCCGCCGTAGCAGGTCAGGGCCGAGTACCCGACGTCGTCGAGCACGATGTAGAGCACGTTCGGCGCGCCGTCCGGTGCCCTCGGCGGCTCGAACGGTGTCCAGTCCGGCACCGAGTCGCGGATGTCCACGTTGATCGTGCCCTTGAACGGCTCGCTCACCGCTGCGCCCCCTCTGCTGGCCGCGCGTCCCGCGCGCGGCATCGCATGCAGCATCGGGCACGACGGGCCGCGCCTGCATCACTCCCCATGGGTGGTTCCCCGGCCGGGTGACCCCCTTCCGGGGGCTGTGTTTAGCAAGGTTCATGAGTGACATCGTGCTGTTTCATTCCGTGCTGGGACTGCGGGGCCGGGGTGCTGGACGCCGCGGGCCGGCTGCGCGCGGCGGGCCACACCGTGCACACCCGGACTACTACGACGGCCGGACGTTCGACGAGTACCCGCCCGCGCTCGCGTGGCTCGAGGCCACCGGCGGCCTCCCGGACGTGATCGCCCGCGCCGCGGCGGCCACCGGTGACCTCCCCCAGGACCTGGTGTACGCCGGGTTCTCGCTCGGCGGCGGGCCCGCCGAGCAGCTGGCCGCGACCCGGCCTGGCGCTCAGGGCCTGATCCTGCTGCACGCCGCGATCCCGCTGGACGGCCTGGGTGTGCCCAGATGGCCCGGCACCGTCCCGGTTCAGGTCCATTTCGCCACCGGCGACCCGTACCGGGGCAAAGCCGGGCTCGACTCGTTCGCAGCGTCGGTCCAGGCCTCAGGCGCGCTTTACGGGCAGTTCGACTACCCGGGCCGCGGGCACCTGTTCACCGACCGGACGCGGCCGGGCGAATACGACGAGCAGTCCGCGGAGCTGCTGTTCTCCCGGGTGCTGGCCTTCCTCGGCCGGATCGGCGGCGGCGAGCCCTGAGCGAGCCTGGCGTGAACGGATGGAATCCGGCCCACCCCGGACCAGGACGGTGGGACGGAGGTCACCTGGCTAGCCAGGCGATGGCCTGGTCCCGCTGGGCCAGCGGGAAGCGCCTGATCTGGCCGGGCGCCATCGTGCCGAACAACGTGGTCAGCTGGTCCATCCAGTGAATGTCGGTGACCAGGGCGATACGCTGCCACGCCCGTAGCTGCCCGGCGGCCACCTTGAGGTCCGCCCACAGGGGGCCGCCGGGCATCCCGCTGAACTCCGGCACCACAACCAGGAACCTGACCACACCACTCGCCGCAGCCCGGTTCAGGGCCGGCCCCACGACATCGCGGTAATCCCCGGCGGTGAGCTGGCCACCCGTCTCGAATCCGATAACCCCGCCGGGCAGGCCGCCGAGCTCTTTGATCATCGGCGTTCCTTTCCGGCATGTTGTGCGGTGGAAAGTGGTTCTGGCGTCTGGGGCGGGGGCCGTTCAGTACGCCCGGCCGAAGATCAGCCGCTTCCCGTACGCGGAGGGCAGATCGCACCGGACGCACCGGCCTGTGCCCGCCGGGCCCTCGGCCGGGATGCAGCGCGGGGTGGCCGAGGTCGCGGCCTTGATGTCGTCCTCGCATTCCGGGGTGCCACAGTGGAACGCCAGCGCCCAGCCGGTCTGCACCGCCGCGGCGAACTCGGCCCAGGAGTCCACCGTGCGGGTGCGGGCGTCCCTGAACTCGGCAGCCCGCTGCAGCAGCAGGCTACCGAACGCGGCCAGCTCGGCTGGCAGCCGGGCGGGTGCCGCGTCGAGCGGCACGGGTGTCTTGCCCTGGCCGAGCCGGGTCGCCATCAGCACGGAGCCGCCGGCCAGCTCGCGGGGGCCGAGTTCCAGCCGGATCGGGACACCGCGCATCTCCCAGTCGTTGAACTTGAAGCCGGGCGAAACGTGTGGCCGGTCATCGATGTGCGTGCGGATGCCCGCGCGGCGCAGCCGGCCGGCTAGTTCCCTGGCCGGCGGGAGCACCTGCCCGGCCTGGTCGCCGCGGCCGATCGGGACGATCACGACCTGGTAGGGAGCCAGCCCGGGCGGCAGCACGAGTCCCTTGTCGTCGCCATGCGTCATGATCACGCCACCCAGCATCCGCGAGCTCATGCCCCACGACGTGGTATGGCAGTACTCGAGCCCGCCGCTCTCGGCGGTGTACTGGATGCCGAACGCCGTGGCGAAGTTGGTGCCCATATAGTGCGACGTGCCCGACTGCAGCGCCCGCCCGTCCCGCATCATGCCCTCGACGGTGAACGTCCGCTGCGCGCCGGGGAACCGCTCCCCCGCCGTCTTCTCCCCCGCCACCACGGGCATGGCGGCTACCTCCCGCGCCACGTCGGTGTAGAGAGCGAGCGCGAGCATGGTCTCCCGGGTGGCGCCGGCCTCATCGGCGTGGGCGGTGTGCCCCTCCTGCCAGAGGAACTCGGTGGTGCGCAGCAGCATCCGCGGCCGCATCTCCCAGCGGACGATGTTGGCCCACTGGTTGAGCAGCAACGGCAGATCCCGGTGCGAGCTGATCCACTTGGCCATCATCTCGCCGATGATCGTCTCCGACGTGGGCCGGATGACCAGCGGCTCGTCGAGTTCCTTGCCGCCGGCGTGGGTGACCACCGCAAGCTCGGGGGCGAACCCCTCCACGTGCTCGGCTTCGCGCTCCAGATAGCTCTGCGGGATCAGCAGCGGGAAGTAGGCGTTGACGTGACCGGTCTCCTTGATCCGCCGGTCGATGTCGGCCTGCAGCAGTTCCCATATCCGGTACCCGTACGGGCGGATCACCATCGTCCCGCGGACCGGCCCCCGGTCGACCAGCTCGGCCTTGAAGACCACTTCGTTGTACCAGGCGGAGAAGTCCTCGCCCGACGGGGTCACTCCGCGTTCATCGCGCGCCACATGCCGAGGCTACGGCACCCGGCCTGCTGGCATCCGGTGGTTATTCGCCTGCCGCGCACCGGTCAGGAACCGGGAAGCGCCGGTCACCAGGCCGCATCGGGCCGCCATGAAGGAGCGCGCCGGGCTGACCGCCGACGTCGAGGCGAGGATCGCTGGCGGCAGCCATCCGTCCCGGATACAACGCCCAGCCCCTGGCCGGCCGGCCTTCACCCGGCCGGCCCGCGTTTCCCGGAACGCGTGGGAGTGACTGGGGAGATGTCCCGCGGCCAGGCGAGACTGTCGGTACCTGTGCCTAGGCTCAGGGCATGGCGGATAGCAGGCTGTCGGTGTGCGACCGTGAGCTGTTCCTGGCCGAGCCGCACATCGCGGCTTTGTCGGTGTCAGCCGGGCCGGGCCGCGGCCCGCTGACGTTGCCGATCTGGTACCAGTACGAACCCGGCGGGGAGGCGTGGGTGCTGACCGAGGCCGGGTCCCGGAAGGCCCGCCTGATCGGCGCAGCGGGACGGTTCACGCTCATGGTTGACCGGATCACGCCGACTGTCCGGTACGTGTCGGTGGAGGGGCCGGTCTCACATACGGTTCCGGGAACCGAGGAGCTGTTGCGCGAGATCACCGAGCGCTATCTCCCCCCGGAGAAAGTCCCGGCCTACATTCAGTTCGCCCACGCCGAGCTGGGCGAGCAGGTCGCCATCTACCTGCGCCCGCAGCGATGGCTGACGGCGGATCTGGGGCCGGGCTGAACTTTGCGGCGTCAGCAGGACCAGCTGCTGGCAATGGAACGGGTACCGGGGCTGGGCTTAAGCCGCTGACAGCAATTCCGTTACGAGTCGCTGCCCTGGCTAGTGGTGATGCCGTCGAGAATTCGGTGGAGTCCCCACAGGTACTGCTCGGTGGAGATGTTGCTGGCCATGACGGCTGCCGCGGCCGAGGTTCGGGGCAGCTGGTCGGCGGGGGCGGCGGCGAAGGCCTGCTGCCGGGCGGCTATCCGTTCTGCCGTGGATGGCGAGCCGGGCTCGTTCAGGTCAGCAATGTCCAGGGCAACCGAGCTGAACACGTAGCCGAACAGCAGGTGTGACGCGCGCGCGGCGTCGGTGGGGGTGAGGCCAGCGTCGGCGAAGAGCTCCAGGAGCCGCTCACCCAGAGCCAGCGCGTGCGGGCCGGTCCTGGGGTGGCCGATCATCAACGTTACCGCGCCGGGGTGGGCGGCCAGCCGTGCTCGCAGCTCGACGGCGAGGGATTCCACGCGCTGCCGCCATGGCTGGGCCCGGTCGGCGAAGACACACTGGTCGACCTCGCTGAACAGGCGCTCGACCAGGGCGTTGATGACGGCGGCCTTGTCGGGGAAGTAGGTGTACACCGCGTTCGGAGCCACGCCCACCTTGGCGGCGATGCCCCGCACCGACGCCCCGTTGGCCCCGCCCTCGTCGAGCAGCTGCAACGTGGCGTCGAGGATCTCATCCTCGGTCAGGGCCCGCCGGGGGCCCGGCCGACCCCGCTTGCCAGGTTCTGCCATCCGGCCGGATCCTCCCCTTGACTTCGTCCTGGACAGGGTACAGCATTTGTACACCGTACAAAGTCTGTACGGTGTACAAGAGATAGGTCCCGGGATGACCGAGAGCCGAGACCTTTACCCCTACCCCGTCCACGTCGACGCGTCGCTGGACCCGTCGACCTCCCGCGGGCTGTGGCTGATCAAATGGCTGCTGATCCCGCACTTCGTTGTGCTGGCATTTCTGTGGGTGGCCTTCCTCGTGGTCAGCGTAGTCGCGTTCTTCGCGATCCTCGTGACCAGGCGCTATCCCCATCCGCTGTTCGACTTCAACGTCGGCGTGCTGCGCTGGACCTGGCGGGTGCACTACTACGGCTACGCCGCCCTGGGCACCGACCGTTATCCCCCGTTCACCCTTGCCGACGTGCCGGACTACCCGGCCCACCTGGACATCCCCTACCCCGGACAACTGTCCCGCGGCCTGGTGCTGGTCAAGTGGTGGCTGCTGGCCCTGCCGCACTACCTGGTGCTGTCTATCCTCGTCGGCGGCGGGCTGTGGGCCAGCTCCCACGGGGCCGCGCATGGCTGGCTGGGCGCTGGCGGCCTGGTCGGCCTGCTCGTCCTGATCGCCGCGATCGTGCTGCTGTTCACCGCCCACTACCCCAAGTCGCTGTACGCCCTCATCGTGGGCATCGACCGATGGTCGCTGCGGGTGGTGGCCTACGCCGGGCTGATGACCGACGCTTATCCACCCTTCCGGCTCGACCAGGGCGGCACCGACCCCGGCTCAGTTCCGGCCGGTCCCGCCCCGTCGGCTCCGCCCGTGCCCGCGGGGTAATCGCGCCCTACGCTCCGGGACCAGCCAAGCCCGACTCGGAAGGAGGCCCGCTATGCGGGTGATGTTGATGATCAAGGGGGACCCGGAACCGGGCGCAGTGCCCAGTACGGAACTCCTCGCCGCGATGGGCAGGTACAACGACGAGCTTAGGGAGACCGGGCTGCTCGTCGACCTCGCGGAGCTGCTCCCTAGCGCCGAGGGGAGCCGGGTCAAGTTTTCCGGGGGGAGCCGCGCCGTCATCAATGGGCCGTTTGATGAGTCGAAGAAACTGATCGCGGGGTACTGGGCGGATTCCACCGGTCGTCGCAACACCTTCACATGGAGGTGGGCGAATGGGGCGGCCACGAGGATGGGCAGCTGCCCGGGCGGGGCGCCCGGCGATGCGTTCGCCGGGGCGGCCGCCGGTGGCCA
>Ga0335077_10003300_pt1 | contig 19446 bp, 24 predicted proteins | sample Lox_Sample_31_FD_207151 | JGI IMG/M metagenome (GOLD analysis project Ga0335077, IMG submission 207151) | Soil microbial communities from Loxahatchee National Wildlife Refuge, Florida, United States - Lox_Sample_3.1 | ecosystem: Environmental > Terrestrial > Soil > Wetlands | place: USA...
AGGCAGGAAGGGAACCTGAATCAGGCCGATCACGAACAAGATCCTCAGCAGCCTGGGCAGGCCTGGCCCGGAAGCCAGGATCCGGGCCGCGCGGAGGATTATGCGGACCTGCCGCCATGCTCCGGTGAGTGCGTCTCTCATGGCACCGATCTAAGCACAGCGGTTAACGTATGTCAACCTGTCAGGTGCGTGAGCAGGAGATTCGCTGCCAGGCAATAAAGCAGCCAGGCAGAGCCGTGCTGACTCTGCCTGGCTGCGGCGCCCGGAGCTAGGCGGTATTCACGGTGACATCCCCCGGCGCGATCACCTCGAGCCGCCTCGGGTCAACCCGCCAGTACTGGCCGCCGGGGCTGCCGCCGAGCTGAACGATGTTGACGACATCGAAACTGTCCTTGATCACTATGAAGAGCTGGCCCGGCGCCATTCCCCTGATCAGCTTCGACCCGGTCCACCGGACCAGGGCGCCGACGCGCAGGTCCGCGTGGCGGGCCCCGAGCATGACGTCATGGGGCACGCGCTGTGATGCGAGCGGCATTACTTCTCTCCTATCAGGTAACACTGCGGCTGATGTCTGATCTTGCCTTCCGGTCCTGCCTAGCCTTCCTGGTGCGCTATCCACCTCCCGCCGGGCGCCACCGTGACGGCCAGCGCGATCTGGGCTCCGGTGCTCTCGGTCGCCAGGCAGTCATAGACGTTGGTGCCGGACCTCTGCACGCACGTGACATGCGCCAGCGTGAAGCCGTCCGCCGCAGCTTTCGCCGGCCGGCTGAAGGCCTGAGTTACGGACGCGGCCAGCGAGCCCGGCGTGTAGGCCGGGGTGCCGGCTCCCAGGACCGCCAGGACGGCTCCCAGGACCACCAGGACGGCCGCGCCGGCCAGGGCCGTGCCGAGCAGGCGCCGGCGCCGGCTGGCCGCGCTGCGGCGATGCTGCGGCCGCATGGCGTAGGGCGCTCCTGCCGCCTCCAGGCGCGCGCGGTAGTCAGTGCTCATGGTCGTGTCTCCCCTGTTGTCTCTCCCCGCAGGCCGGACGCTCCGGCCGGCGCGGCCGCCCGGCGGACCGGGAGACCACGCGAGCCGTGCGTCCGGGCTACAGGGCCTCTAGCGCGAGCTCGGCGGCCACCACGCGCGCGTAGGGCTCGCCATCAGGAGTCCCGCTGGCGAAGGCCACCATGCCCAGCGAGGCGATCACCTCGGACGCGCTGTTGCGCAGCACCGCGCAGTAGCAGGGACCCTCATAGCCGTCATCGCCGTCATAGGGCTCTGGCTCGTCCTCCCAGGTGACATCCGCCCCGAGCCGCGCCGCTGACTTCTCCGCCTCGGCCAGGAGCACCGCGCCCCGCATGCGCCCGTGCTCGGGAGTCTCGCTCTCCGGGTCGTAGCTGTAGCCGGCGTGCTCGTAAAAGAACCGCTCCGCCTCGCTGAGCTCGATGGCCAGCGGCACGGGCTCAGTCTCGCAGCTGCCGGGGGAGCAGTCGTGCTGGCTGTCCCGCGGGCCGGGGCAGTCGATCCCGGTCACGCCCGCGGGCTGGCGGGCCGCGTCCGCCAGCTCCTGCAGGGCCAGCGCGGCCCGCGTGAGGTTCAGCGCGGCCAGCAGCTCGCGGGCGGTCGGCGCGGCCAGCTCTGCCGACCACGGCCCGGCCTCGTCCTGGCCGCGCAGGGCTAGCCGCACGCCGCTGTCATCCTGGCTGATCCTGATGTCGCTCATGTCCTGGTCTCCCTCTGGCTGGTGTCTCTCTGATGGCTCCATTAGAGCATGCTGGTTGACAGGTGTCAACCCAATGCGCGTAACACGCTGCAGATTCTCCGCCGGACATGCCTGCAGCCCGGTCCCTGTGCTAGCGGGCCGGGCTGCAGGCATGTGCGTTAGCGCTTAGTGGTGATGACGAAGCCCTGGCCGTCGTCAGCAGGCTCGATGGCTGCGCGCGGCACGCCGGCGCACGGGGTGACTTCGAGCGCCAGGCTGCCGTCCCTCCGGGCTATGGCGGAGATCTGCACGGCCCTGAGAATGCTGCCCTCGTCCCGGATCAGGACCGTGGCGGACAGGCCGCCGTCCTTTGCCTGCGGGCCGCCCGACAGGCTGGTCCGGCGGCCGTCAATGTCAGCGTCGATGTAGAAGTTACGGACTGCCATGGTGCTCACTCCCTCTGGCTGGTGTCTCCCTGATGACTCCATTAGAGCATGCTGGTTGACAGGTGTCAACCTCATGGAGCATAGAGCGCGGATTTATTATCAGGCCCCGGCCTGCGGCAGCAGACTGCACGCCGAGCCCGGCTGGTGCCAGGCATGCCGGATGCACAGCATGATGTAGCGCTCGCAGTGCAGGGACGCGCAGTGGCCCGACCCCGGCCTGAGCGCGTCCTCGTAGTGCCCGCAGGCCAGGGTCACGGTGTCACGCTGAGCCATTGTCATCACCTCCGCCCGCAGGCCATCCCTCGTCCAGCTCCGGGGCCGTCGCCCGGCCGCCATCCTGGACCTGCTCGCCCTCCGGCCCGGTCGTCAGCAGCACCAGGCCCCAGCGGCGGCCGCCGCACAGCAGGCGCCAGTACAGATGCCGCCCGCCGAACGCCTCCGGGCCCTCGGCTGCCCGGAAGGCATCGGCCAGCTTCCATATGGGCTGGCGCCCCGGGCGCCATCCGCCAGGCAGCCGGATCGCTCTGATGTCCATCTCCGCTCACTTCCCCCCTAAGCCGGCCCGGCGCAGCTTCGCGCGGGCGTTGGTGATCGCGCGGCCGCCGGCCCGGTCGTTGCCGGTGTAGATCTTGCACCCGTCAGGCCGGCACCAGGCAAGGTGGCCGCTGCCGCAGTGGTGCAGCGTCCAGCCCAGGCCGAGAGCGCGGCGAGCCATGCCGCGCAGGTCAGGCGGCACGCTACGTAAGCCCGCCAGCTCGCGGCGGGAGTTCATTGCGCTGCCCTCTCCGGGCTGCCCTCATGCTCGTCCTGGGCGGCCCGCAGCTGCACGGCCAGTACCTCGAGGTCCGCCGCCCCGCCCTCCGGGCTAGCCGGCAGGTGCCGCCAGGCACGGTCGCAGTCCTGCGCGTCCGTGCAGACCAGATCCGTCCCGATGCGCTTGAGCCCGCCGGCCGACCGCTCGCGCAGGCACCACATGCACTGGCCCGTCAGCCCGGGGCCGGCCAGCACCTCGAGGACGGACGCCGCCTGGGCCGCATAGCGGATCAGCTGGTCATGGGTCGGCCGGGCCGGGTCGCCCGCCGGGTGCTTCATCCAGGCATTCCAGACGGCCACCAGCGAGCGCGCGCGGACTACCTCGGGCCTCTCGGTCATGTCTCAGTTCCTCTCTTCGCGGATGATCACTCCGAAGCGGCCGGCCAGCCGCAGGCAGTCAGGACAGGTAACCGGCGACTCGGCACCGGCAGCCAGGCCCCAGAACTTCGCCCGCGGACGGCACAGCGCGTCCCCCTTCGCGCGGCGGAGCCTGCCCGCCTCGAGGGGCCGGTCTAGCACGGCGTGGTAGCGGGCCCTGCTGCGCGCCCCCTGCCTCGGGTTGTAGGCGTACCGCACGCAGGCAGTCAGCTCGCACTGGTGGATGCCGGACAGGTCGCAGGAGTCGCACAGCGGCACCTGGCACTCCGGGCAGGCCAGCCAGGCATCCAGGTCAGCCTCGCCCGTCTCCCAGCGGGCCCGGCGGTCCGGGCCCTGGTCGCTCCCGCAGGCCGCGCACAGCGTCGCCGCCGGGCTGCGGAGCTCGTTCATCCAGTCCTGCAGGTCCTGCTCAGACCAGGATGTGTCTTCCATCTTCGCTGCCTCCTTGCTCGTGCGATACCGCCATCAGAACACAGGAGGTTGACGCGTGTCAACTCGACTCGCCCGGCTCGGCCAGGTAATCAGGAGCGGACAGGGCCAGCGCGGCTCCCGCTGCCTGCGGCCACACCACGCCGTTGCCGATGGCGCGGAGCTGCGCCGTGCGCACCAGGCCGGACTGAGTCACGGTGCCGGCCGGGATGGCCATCATCCACTCCGGGAACTCCGGGGCCAGCCGCAGGTCTCCCGCCTTGTTCGGGGCCAGCGGCATCGGCGCGGGAATGCCGGTGATGGCCTCCTGCCGCCGCACGGCCGCCGTGTACTTCCCCCAGTCCACGTCCTGGTTGTGCACGGACAGCCGCTCGATGGCCTCGGGCAGGTCGGCATCCCCGGCACCGCGCGCCCGGCCGTCAGCGCGCACCCGGCCCTCCGGGCCGCTGGCGCCCTTGCCGTCGGTGGCCGTCGGCGTCGGCACGAGCGACAGCGCGGTCTCATTGAGGTTGACCGCACCGTGACCGCAGGCACGCATCGCAGCAACCTGCGCCGGCGTCTTGGGCCCGGCAGCGTCATGCGCCTGCGGCGTCGGCAGCATGGCCATTACGGCCGAGGGCAGCATCAGGTCACCGGAGGACCCGCGCTGGCATGGCGCGCCCTTGCTGCCGTCGGTCGCGCGCGGCGTCGGCACGAACGACAGCGCGGCGATCGGCAGCGGCGTGCCCATGCCGTTGCCGTTCATGCCCTTCTCGCGGAGCACGGCGTTGCGCGCCTGCCAGGACTCCAGGGACTCGCCGTCGTTGAAGGCGGAGGCGGCCGGGGTCGGCAGCCAGGCAGGCACCAGGACATCGGTCAGCGTGTCGCCGGCGTGCCCGCCCGGCCCGGCCCGGCGGGCCGTCGAGTTGCGGGACATCCGGGAATCGCCGGCGGTGACAGTCGGCAGCAGGAGCGGCGTGGCAGGCCAGGGCGGGGAGCCGTACTCGTAGAGGTAGCCGCCGATGACAGCACCGGCCGGGGCCAGCCGGATACGCCGGCGTATCGGCATGGGGCGGGCCAGCAGCCCGTGCGGGGCCTGGTGCCAGAAGCCGTCCTTCAGCACGGCCAGGGGGCGGCCGGGCGGCTCGCGCCGCCGGCCCTCCAGCTCGGCCCAGATGAACAGCCGGGCGCGCTGGTGGCAGTAGCCGTAGTCACAGGCCCGCTCGATCTTCCAGCGCGCCTCGTAGCCGAGGGATGCCAGCCCGCCCAGCACGATGTCCAGGCCGGATCCCAGCAGGCCCGGCACGTTCTCCAGCAGCACGCGCGGCGGCCGCAGCACGCGCAGGCCGGCCAGGATGTACGGCCACAGATGGCGCCGGTCCTCCGTGCCGCGCTGCGCGCCGGCATGGGAGAACGGCTGGCAGTTATGGACGACAGCATTGTCCGCGACATAGGACTCGTCCTCGTCCACGGCCAGGTTATAAACCCGTGCCGGGCCTGCTGCCGTCACCGTCCGGCAGTACTTCGAGGCTATCGAGCGGTCGTCAGACACAAGGCCAGAGCGATTGCGATCTGGCACTGTCAGCTTCCAGAAAGGCCGCTGGTTTACCGTCCGGCCCTCAATCACCGTGACCGCCGGCATCTTGTTGAGGCGAACGCTGCAGACGACACCGCGAGCTCGCTGTGCCACCAGCGCCATGCTGTAGGCCAGGGCCTTGCTCACGGTCGAGGAGGTCCAGGCCCTGACTGTGCCATGCTCGGCCCGGCAGCCATCGCCAGACAGGTAGCCCGACAGCAGCGCTTCCGCCCCGGCCTGGTCCAGCCCGGCCAGCAGCCAGCCGGGAACGAACTTGTGAGCCGCCCCCCGGCCGCACTGGCGCGCCAGCTCGTAAAAGGAAGTACGGCAGATATGGACCTTAGTGACGGTGCGCTCCCTGGCGGGCGTTCCGTGCAGGCCGGCCGCCCTGGCACCTGCCAGCACGTCATCTGCCTCGGGAGGATCGCAGCAGATCACCACCCGGCCGCCCGACTTACGGTCCAGCCGGTCCTGGACATAGCCATCGGCCAGATGACGCCCGAGGAGCCACAGAATCTCCGGAGCCAGGCCCGGCTCTTCCGGCTCGGGAAGAATCTGCACAATACGCTGCCCGGCCAGCTCCTTAGCTGGCAGCCAGTCTCTGTCCTCAGTCAGCCACGGGTGCTCGGGGGTACAGCGAGTCCGTGATGTGCCCTGTGCCCTGATCTCCACAGTCTCTGGCGCATTACGCGCCATGACAGCAGTGACCGGGCGCCAGCGCCTGCGGTGCGTCAGCACCAGGTCCCCTACGCGCACGTCGGGGATAGCCCGGTAGCCGTTGCGAGTGAGGATCATCGTGTCAGCGGTAAAGCACGGGAACCCCGCCGTGACCAGGTCCGGCCGGCCGTGCTCGCGCAGCACCGCCTGCCAGCGGATGGCCTTCAGGTCGCCCAGGTTGGGGACGGAGGGGAAGCGCCGGGCGAGGATCCTGGCCGCGCCGGCGTCGTTGTCCGACACCCAGGCCAGGTCCCCGCCGAAGACGTACCGCGCGGCGTCATCGAGGCCGCCGTCAATAGCCCGAGCAAAGCGAACCAGTGCGCATCCGCGACTCAGACATCCCTACCACCCCCCTCATCGGGACGACGTGCTGCGTCCCAGGTCAGCCCGGCGGCGGATATCCAGCCGGGTATGGCACTCCGGCCGCAAGCGCAGCGGGCTAGGCACAACGCCAGCCTGGGCAGAGCGATGCGGTGCGGAAGGTCATGCCTGCTTATACGGTCCCGCAGCCAGCGGGCTCAGTGCTGCCGCGTAACCAGGATGTGGTAGTCCAGCGAGTCCATGCGCACCCGCAGCACGCCGGGCATCGCCCTCAGCACGGCGGTCACCTTCATGGCATCGGAGGCGGGGTGCAGGCGCACGCGCGAGGTAATGGCCATCCGGTGCCGGCGCGGGCCCGTGCTGCCGTCCGTGTCCGTCCACACGGACGTAATGAGGCCAGCCTGGTCGCCGATGCCGCTGGAGGCCAGCCAGGAGGCGATCTCGCCGGGCTCGGTCGCCGGGCGCACGGCGGTGAGGGCGACCTGGCAGGGCACGCGGCACTGCTCTGCGGCAGCGAGGCGCGCCAGCCTGCCGGAGTAGTCCAGGCAGGGCCAGATGACGGCCGTGCCGTCCTCCGCCACGATCACGCTGTGCGCCCAGTTCAGGTCCGTGCTCTCGGGATCGGCATCGTCCGCCGTCTCCATGGCGATCTTCGTGCCCGCCGGCAGCGCCTCCAGGGCGGCTATCAGGGACTCGCGGGTCATCGGCTCCGGCGGAGCCCAGTCACCCGCCTGCGGCTGGTCAGTCATCGTCTTCCTCCCTGGCTGGTGCCTGCGCGATCCCGCAGCAGGAGCAGCCGCAGCCGTCCTCCAGGACGTGCCCGCAGCTATCGCACCTGCTCAGGTCATCGCTCACTGTCATCATGCCGCCAGGCTAGCATCCTGGTTGACGAGTGTCAACCAAGTAAGCGGCCCGGCCGCCCTATCCGCCTTGGCCCCCGCTGGGATGCGTCCATGGCAGGCCGCGCAGGATCGGCTGTTGTAACCGGGGGAAAGGAGTACCCCGGCGGCATGCCGGGCCGCTGTGCCTTATACGGATCCGGCTCAGGGGGACCACGGCGGAGGCGGCGGGCGGTGGTGGTGATGATGCGGCGGCCGGTGATGGCGGCCGGGATTACCAGGCTCGCTGACGAGGGCCGCCATCTTCGCGCGGTCGCCGCGGGCGCGGGCGTAGCGCACGGTCAGCCGGCCGTTGGCATTCGGCCCGTCCTGGCCGGCCCACTCGCGGTCCACGTTCAGCGTGCCGATGTGCGGGTGCCACAGGTGGAAGACCTCGTTGGCGCTGGCGCGGTGCCTGGCGTACAGCGTGTCGCAGGCGTGCATGAACGCCACGTCCTCGCCTCCCCAGCCGGCGAACCTGGTGTCGGCCATCCCCGCCATGTAGAACGCCTCCACGGGCAGCACGGAGATGAGCGCGCCGTACCAGTGGCTCCGCACGCTGGTCGAGGCGTTCTCGATGGCGCTGGCCTGCGGCTCGGCGGGGAACCGCACGGGATGCGCGGGATCGGAATCGAGCACCACCCGGCTGGCCTCGTCGGTGAGCCGGAAGAACATCCGGTAGGGGATGAACCAGAGCCGCTGGCCGCGCCTGCGGGCAGCGCGGATCTTGTCGGCGCAGCGCTGCACCACCTTGCCGCGGATGTAGCAGTCGGCGTCCAGGATGACGAAGATGTCGCCGCCGGCCCGCCCGGCCGCCTCGTTGATGGCCGCCGTCTTGCAGAAGGGGAAGCTGTTATCGGTGCCCATGACGATCTCGGCGTGCGGGAGCTCGTGCTCCCAGTACCGGCGCAGCCAGTCCCAGGTCTGCTGCCGCCGCTCGTGGTCGGAGCGGAACGGGACCAGCAGCGAGATGCCCAGGTCGCGCGGCACCAGGAACGGCGGCCGGGCCCGCCAGCGGTAGCGGCGCGTGACCGGGAAGTGCGTCATCAGCCAGTCGCGCACGTCAGCGGCTCCTCAGCAGCTCGCCCAGGCGCTCGTAGGCGTCCATGAGCTCGAAGCGGCGGTCCTCGACATAGACCCGGTTGGCGCGGTAGAGCGCGCCGGGCTCGAAGGGCGCCTGGATCGACGCGCTGTAATCACGGAACTTGAAGTAGCCGCCCTCGGCCGCCAGCCGGCCGCCGGGCTCGAGGCGGCGCGGGATGGTGAAGGCGTCGGCGGTTATCAGGCCGTGCAGGGAGGAGGTGACGATCTTCTCGCACCGGCCGATGGCCGCGATGACCTTCAGCGGGTCGCCCCGGACGTCGATGACCTCGGTGGTCCACCGGTCGCTGTAGAACCTGGGATCGCGGGCGAGCGCGGCATCGGACCAGTGCGGCACGATGCCCAGCCCGGTCGTGCGCGACTGGACCGGCACCAGCGCGTCGGCCAGCAGGCCGGGGTCGCCGAGCGCGAAGTCGCCGGGCACCGACTTCGCCGACAGCGGCCCGCGGACGGCCAGCACCTCGGCGGGGCCGCCGCGCAGGTGCAGCCGGGAGTCCTCCCAGAGCTTGCCGGCGCCCAGGACGAAGCCCTCCCACAGCGGCGGGATGTGCTCCAGGACCGAGCCGGTCGTGACCACGCAGGAGCGGGAGACGGTATCCCACTCGCACGGCACGCCGGCGAACCGCTCGAGCAGCAGCGGGGCCATGCCGTCGCCGAAGTTGCGCACGGGCGCGGCAGGATTCCCTATCCACCAGTAGGCCTTGACCCGGGGCCTGCGGAAGATCACGGCAGCACCTCCGTGATCGCCGCCTGACCGCGCAATCGGCCGCCGGGAAGACGGCCCCTCGGGCACCATTGCGGATGCCGCGAGCGGGCGGCCCCGCTAGGCTCGGCAGGCGGGCGGCAGGCGAGCGGGAGGCATGACGATGACCCAGCCGACGGAGATCGCCGACCTTCTGCAGGTCATCAGCTCGCTGAACGCAGCGGTAACCGAGCTGACGGCTGCGCTGGGAGCCAGCGAGACCACCGGTATCCAGGGCCAGCTGACCAGCATCCTGGCGCAGCTGGCCGTCATCGAGCAGCAGCAGGAGAGCATCTTGACCAGTCAGGCAGACATCGACACCGCAGTGGCCGAGCTGAACGAGGTCGTCACCACCGTGTCCGCGCAGGTAACCCAGCTCGGCACCGACTTCACCGCCATCGAGGCCGAGATCACGGCGCTGGAGGCCCAGCAGGTGGACACCACCGCGCTGAAGGCGGCCGTGCTGAACGCCAGGAACACGCTGACGACCCTCAGCCCGGCGGTCGCGCAGATCACCTCGCTCGGCACCGCCGTGCACCAGGCAACCTGACAGGAGCCTCACACCCCTGTCAGGTACGGGCAGCCGCCGCCCTGAACGGTCCGGAGGCGCGGCGGCTGCCCCTTTTCATGAGCCAGCCTGCAGGCAGCCGTCGTGCCAGATGATCTCGGTGCCGTACTCCGGGTGCCCGTGGACTCGCTCCAGGTCATCCCAGCACGACCATAAGGAATGCGAGCGGAACCGCGGGGTCAGCCAGCGCACGCAGACCGTGCCGTCGGAGAACACCACGCCCTCGAACTGCGGCTCGTCAGGCCCCGCAGAAGAATGATCATCTGGTGGCTTCCTGCGATAGCAGGTGAACCTGCGCATGGGGCATAACGGTAGCGGGACGGGATCCCGCCGGGCTAGTACGGCCAGCCGGGGGCCAGGTCAGCCGCGCGCGGGCGGCCCAGGCCGATCCAGATCTCCGCGTCGAAGCGGTCGCCGGACGGCTCGGGCAGCCGGGCCAGGTAATCGCTGCGGGCCCACCAGAAGTTGCCGCTGAAGTGGTCCGCCTCGATGACCATGGTGACCGACGCCCCGGCGGCCCGGCGGGTGCGGCTGGCCCCGGCCCACATCCAGCTGCAGCCGGCGGCGTCGCAGCATGACAGCAGGGACACGCAGTACCGCCAGCCGGAGACCAGGTGCCGGGTCAGCTCCTCCCGGCGGGCGTGCCGGTAGGGGTCGTCCGCGCTGCGGGCTCCCTTGGAATGGCAGTACAGCACCGCCGCCGGCTCCGGGCAGCCCAGGCACCAGCGGCGCAGCGCCGCCAGGGCGTGGCCCTCGTGGCCGTCGCCCGGCACGTCCAGGCGCTGCCAGCCGGGCAGGGCCGAGTCCAGCCAGGCTGCGGCGGCGACCCGGTTATCAGGGCTGCCGGAGAGCGCCACCGCAGGCATGACCGGGAACTGCGAGACGCAGAGCGCGGACGCGTACGAGACGGCGGGGATCCGCCAGGCCGGGCCGTCGGCCCACAGGTAGTAGAACGCGGCGATCTGCATCACACCTCCGCGAGCTGGTCCAGTGCCTCGCCGTACATGCTCTTCGCCCGCTCTGTCATGCCGCGGGCGATCTCCTCGTGGCCCGGACCGCTGAGGAAATCGCGGATCAGCTGCACGACGACATCGTTGATGGGCCGGTTCGCGAAGAACTTGTAGGCCCGGAGCTCATCGTGCAGGCCGGCTGGGAGCCGCACGGTGAGCACGTTGCGCTCAGTCACCTCCGCCGCTGCCTTCTCTGTCCTCGTCATGCTAGTCCTCCTGGTGGTGGCGTGCTATCACGCTATCAAGATAGCTTGACACCAGTCAACCAGCCGTGCCGGAGCGCCGGCATCCCGGACCCGCTCAGCCGGACCGGTACCACAGGCTGGTGGCGGAGTCCCAGGTGAAGTCCCGCGAGGCCAGCGCCGGGAGGGAGGACGCCGTGCCGTCGGCCACATGCGAGGTGGCAGCCGCCGCGAACTGGATCGTGAAGGCCGACTCGTTGACGACGGTGATCCTCGCCCCGACCCTGGTCCCGGCCGCCAGGATCACCCCGGTAACGGCCGCCGCCGGGGACACCCGCGAGATGTTGAGCCCGGCCGTGGCTATCGTGCCGCCGGTACCCGTGGCGACGGCCGTGGCGGACTGCACGGGCGGCAGGTAGACCGACGCGCCCGAGAGCACGGCCGTGGCTGCCCCCGCGGTGACGACCGGCGCGGAACTCAGCCAGGTCCCGGTGAAGGAGTTCAGCCCGATGAGGTTGCCGTTCGCGCCGCTGTCCTCCAGGATCGCGGTCGCGTAGACGGTGCTGGCGGCGAAGACGTTGCCCTCGATGATCGCGCCGGACGCGCCGTTCAGGTGGATGGCCGCCGCCTGGCCGGACGACAGGCCGTGGCCGACGTTCAGGAACTGGTTGCCGGCGAAGACGTGGCCGGAGCCCTGCACCAGGACGGAGTCGGCACCGTTGCTCCCGTCGAACTGGCAGCCGGAGAACACCAGCCGGCCGGGGCTGGAGTCGCTCTTCAGGAACGGGGCGCCGGACGCGCCGCCGACGAACGCGCAGCCGAGGTAGGAGCTGAGCCCGGCGGCAGTGTCATATACCTGGCCGTTGTAGGCGGCGGAAGTGTTCCCGCAGTCCTGGAACGTGCAGCCGATGAACCGGCACTCGTCGGCCTGCTCGACGCGCATGGCGAGCCCGGCGCCGCCGGAGTTCTTGCCGTCCCGGAACAGGCAGTCCAGGACGGTGTCATGGTGCCCGGCATTGCCGGTGCCGTCCTGGTAGAACCGGATGCCGTGGTCCCAGGGAGTCTCGATCCACAGGTGGTCGAACACCGACCAGACGCACCCGCGGGCGTAGATCCCGCCGCCCGCGCTGGACTGGTTCGCCCCGTTGCAGTTGAGGTACAGGTCCTTTACTACCAGGCCGGGGGTGTACTGCGGGGAGCCGGACAGGCCGGTGTCGAAGATGTAGGCGTTCGAGCCGGCCGCCAGGAAGATCTGGGAGTCCCAGCCGTCCCCGGCGAGGGTGATCGCTCCGGGGGACCCGCCGCCGGGCAGCAGCGAGCCGCTGATCTTGTAGGTCCCGGCCGGGAAGGAGACGCCCAGCCCGCTGGCCCGGGCAGCGCTGATGGCGTTCCGGATGTCATTCGTGGAGTCGGAGCCACCGCTGCGGTCGGCACCGAAGGAGGTCACGGTCACCCAGTCCGACGGGAGCAGGTTCCCGGCGGTGATCTGCTTGGTGGTCCCGGCGGGGCCTGACGTCTGGTCCGTGACGTCGGTGACCAGGAGGACATCGCCGGCATTCGCCTGAGTGATCACCGGGTACTGCGTGAACTCGGGCACGCTCCAGGCTATCGGACCCCGGCCGGCTATTCCGCGAGGCGGGCGATGGTCTCGTCCGGCGCGAAGGTGACCTCGCCGTAGTCACCGAGGTATGCCAGCATCCACTCGATCCTCTCCAGGACGCGGCCGCCCTTGGGCTGCGAGGTGCGCCAGAGCTCCAGGTTAGCCAGGTCGTTGTCGCTCTTGATCGTGTTCTTGTGGTGGACTTCCTCGCCAGGGCGGAGCTCCCGGCCGAGGTGGCGCTCCATTACCCACTTGTGCTCGGGCACCCGGCCCGCATCGCCGTTCGGGTCCTGGACCGCGACGATCACGTAGCCCGTCTTCTTGTTGACGTACCGGCGGACTGCGGTGTGGTCCCAGTAAGCCTTGCGGCAGGTGAAGGTGCAGAACTTCTGCGGGTACTTGACACCATTGTGCTCCTGTGGAGGGCGCGGCGGGAACTCGCAGCCGCACTCCTCGCAGGTCCTGGGCGCGTACTGCCGACGGCCCTTGACCTCGGCCCGGCACTCCGCAGAGCAGTAACGCTGGACGTAGCGCTTGTGTCTCCCCGGCTTAGGCGGCGACGGCGTGAACTCCGCCCCGCAGAACTCGCATGCCCGTATGCCCACCAGGCAGGCGCCGGAGCAGAAGCGCTGAGCCGGGCCAGCCGGGACGTACTCCGCGCCGCAGCGCTCGCAGCTCCTGGCCGGAAGAGCGCCGCGAGAACCGCGGGAACGAGATGAGATGCCAGCCTGCTGGAGCCGGTAGAGCACGTTCTGCGACGTGCAGCCGATCTCCCCGGCAATCTGGTTCATGGACTTGCACTGGACTTCGTACTGGTCGCGCAGCCACTCAGCGTCGAGCAGCTGCGGGTACCGGTTGGCGTGGCTGGCTTTGGCTGTGCCGTCGTATGTCATGCATGTAGTTTACCAGCAAACAGAGCTAGCCAAACCTAAGTAGTTACATTATTATGTGATGGTCATCGTCGAGGTAAATACCCAAGCAGCCCCGGAAGCCTTCGTGCCCAGCAGGGAGGCGCCGGCCTTGTGGTTGACCATGGCGTAGGAGGAGCCCGTGGCGTAGACGGAGGCGATGGCGTTGCCAGCGGTGACCGTGCCCGCCCCGGTGAACCAGCCCCACTCGTTCCAGGCGAAGTTGGCGTTGGCCGACGCCACCGTGTTGATCATCTGGACGATGGCAGAGCCAGGATAGGACACCGTCGGGCTGGTGCCGTCCGCCTCCTGGTGCCAGGCGTTGGCGGTGCCGTTGGTGCTGATGATCGTGTCGGACTGGGAGGACGAGGTGCCGGTGCCGATCCCCATCACCGGGCCGGCCGCGCTGGTGCCGGGGGCTCCGGCCGAGCCGGTGGTGACCTTCAGCGAGTTGACCGCCGTGCCGGTGACGCCCATCCACAGCGAGACCAGGTTGGTCAGCCCGGCCGTGGTGAAGGCGTTGCCGGCGCACTCGACAAGGCCGTCCTCGGGCTCGCGGAAGAACCTGCGGAAGTACCGGTGGTCCACCCGCCGGGCCGGGTAATTCCCGGTCTCGTCCGGGGGGAAGTCCACATGGGCGTTCGCGTAGGCGACCTGGTCGGGGCTGTACTTCTCGACCCAGGAGAAAGTCCGGAGGCGCAGGCCCTCGCAGTCCTCGGGCACGACGGGCGAGTACGTCAAGGGGCCCTCCAGCCAGGCGGCAGTCTCGCACTGTCAATCGGCTGCCAGGCCGGGAGCTAGGCCCCGGAGCCCGCCATCAGGTTGGCGGTCTGCATCGCGCCGGCCAGGGCGTTGATGTACTGGGCGATGGTCAGCTCGTTGCCGGTCCAGCCGGAGTGGTTGATGGCCCCCTGGTCCGGCATCTGGGACATGGCGGCCAGGAACGCGCACTGCGGGCCGGGCAGCGACTGGCCGTTGAGCAGCGGCGTGGTGACGTTGTTGAGGGCGGTGACGTTATTGGCGTTGAAGCCGTCCGTGCAGACCGTGAAGCCGTTCAGGTAGATCCCGGCCAGGACCTGGGAGGAGTCCCGGATGGTGATCGAGTTCGATGTCGCCCCGCTCTTGTGGCCGCTGCTGACCTCGATGACCGAGCCGGTCGAGTTGTCCCCGCCGATGCCGACGTAGGGGGGCGCGAAGATCGGGTTGGTCTGGCTCTGCAGGACCAGCCCGGCGATGTTGCCGGCCAGCACGGACGAGGCAGCCGTCGCGCCGAGGGTGACCGTGTAGGTCTCGCTCTGGCCGGCCGGGATCACGAGCGCGGAGATGTTCGCCGGGTAGCTGTTGGACTGCGCGTCGGATCCCGCCGCGCCGCTGATGGCGGCTATCAGGTTCCCGTAGGCCGGGGTGCCGGAGTAGACCAGGAACTGGCCGCTCGCGCCGTCCGCCACGATGGTGGCGCCGGTCACCGTGGTCCCGTCCACCGCGCCGGCCAGGACGGTGCCCGCCTCTATCTCGGTGGCGGTGATCGAGCCCTCGGCGATGCTGCCGCCGGGGCCGCCGACGACCTGGCCGACACCGATCATGCCGGTGGTGATCGCGCCCGCGCCGATGCCCGAGGCCACCGCCTGGGCGGTGGCGGAGGCCTGGGTGCTGGGCGCGCTGACCTCGCCGGACTGGCTGGTCGCCACCAGCTTCGCGTAGTAGGCCGTGCCCGCCGTCAGCCCGCCGACGCCGAACAGCCCGCCGCCGGTCATCTGGCCCTGCAGCGTCGCGGACGACGGCGTGAAGCCGCTGGAGGCGCTGACGTGCACCTGGCAGTAGGCGAAGCTGGCCAGCGGCGGGGCGGACTGCAGCAGGCCGTCCCAGGCCACGTAGATGCCGAGGATCCCGCCGGATGCCACCGGGGTATCAGGCACAGCGGGCGGGCCGGTGTTCTGCGTGGTGACGGTGACCGAGCCGTCGGCCTGCTGGCCCGCCACCACCTGGGCGGCGCCCGCGCTGTTGGTGATGGACAGGGTGGCCGGGTCCGACGCGCTCGGCGTGATGATGAGGTTCCCGCCGGCGGCGATCACCGAGACCGGCGTCAGGTCCTGGTTGGCGGTGTTGGGCGTGGCCGCAGGCTGCCAGGCCCCGGTGACGGCGTTGTAGACCAGCGGGGAGCCGTGCGTGGTGCCGACCGTCAGCGTGTCGCCCAGCCCGGACAGGCTCGGCGCGAAGATCGTCGGCAGCTGCGCGGGGCCGGACGCGCTCGAGGTCACCGGGGTCGTCCCCAGGCTGTTGATGAACTGGCCGCCCATCTTGTTGACCAGGTAGAGGAGCTGCTCCTGCAGCCACTGCAGATAGGAGCTCACGGTGAGCTCGCAGGTGACCAGGCCGGTGGCGTCGATGGACACCGCGATGGCCATCACCCGCACCGCGTCGATCACGGAGCCGGAGTAGTCCGGGCCGCCGGGACCGGGGCCGGGGCGCTCCAGGCCGACCCAGTCGCCCACGTTGTAGTCCCGGAAGCAGGTCGAGCCCCCGGCGTCGGGCAGCACGGTCAGGGTCCAGGACAGGATCTCGTCGGCGGTCTCCTCCACGCTCGCCTGCGCGGCGATGGCGATCGAGGCCGGGTTGACCTGGACCGCCGTCTGCACCCAGCCCTCGCGCTGCCCCCAGGAGGATATCGAGGCGGCGTCGGAGGCGCTGATGGTGGTGCCGTCGGAGTTGACCGCGCCGTCCAGGTTGGCGATCTGGCTGCGGTCGCGCACCCGCTGCCGCTCCTGGATCTGGCCGCCCTCGTGGAAGATCACCTGCTGGGACCTGTCGAAGCCCAGGCCGATGGGGGCCGGCGCCGCCCCGGCGGCCAGGCGCGACGAGGTGTCCGTCACGAACGCGCCCGCGCTGTCGAGGACCGGGCTGCCGGAGGCGTCCAGGACGATGCCGGAGCCGGTGCCGTAGGTCTCGGCCTGCGGCAGCGCCACCTGCAGCACGAAGCCGGGCTGCATGATGTAGTCCGCGTTGACGATGGCGGTGTGCGACTGCAGCAGGCTGTAGAGGTCGGTGCCGTTCTGGATCTGGACGGAGTTGGAGTCGGTCCAGGCGTTGCCGAAGCTGTCGGCGGTCCCGGTCATCGCCGTGACGACGAACGGGATGGTGCCGCGGGCCTGCGCGTCCTGGAAGATCGAGTACCAGACGCCCATGATCGGCTCGCCGAAGTAGATGTTGCCGGCGGACGTCGGGGTGATCACGTTGCCGTTGACATTCGTCACGGCCATGAGCTGGGAGCTGGCGGCGTCGTACTTCGCGGCGAAGTAGACGGTGATGCTGTCGGCGGCCCACTCGTGCGCGGCGGACCACTCCTGCGTGAACGTGGTGCCGTCGGCGGAGGTCCAGAAGTAGAAGATCCCCTTGTCCTCGGAGATCTGCCAGTAGAGCTGGCTGGAGGCGTCGTAGGCGCCGAGTTCCTTGGTCTGCACGGTGCGGGCCGCAGTGTCGCCGACCTGGCAGTACAGCCCGGTGGAGGACAGCCCGATCAGGGCGTAGTTGCCGTCGCTCGCGGTGTCCTGGACGTACATCTGGGTGAGCTGGCTGCCGTCCAGGCTCGCCGCCGAGCCGCCCACCGGGGTGATCTGGGCGCTGAACAGCGAGCTGGTGATGTCGTAGGGCGTCGCGCCGCAGTAGGTGGTGCCGGGCGAGGCCATGATCTGCAGCGTGCCGGAGGGATTCAGCGTGACATCGGCCGCCGGCGAGATGACATTCCAGATACTGGTGTCAACCTGGAGGTTTCCCTCCTCGTTGATCTCGGCGAAGCCGTCCTGGATGGCGTCCGTCTTGTAGATGATGTCCGGGAAGCCGGGCGGCATGGCGGCCGCCCAGGACAGCGCGGCGATCGTGCCGGGGCCGGTGACCGTGACGGTGCGCTGCTCGCTGGCGTCCGCCAGCTGCTCGGTGATGGTCTCGGCGAAGAACTCGAACCGTACGATGCCATCCTGGGTGACCTGCCAGAGGTGCTCCTCATCGAAGAGCGTGCTGGCCGGCTGGCCGTCCGCCAGGGTGACGTCGGCGAACCAGGGATCGTCCAGGTTGAGCACGATCGTGCCCGCGCCCTTGTCCTTGAGGATCTTGGAGAACTGCAGGGACATGTACCGGGGGATCTGGCACAGCAGCACGCTGTAATCAGGAGCGGCCCGGACGAGGACCGACCAGCCGGAGCCCTGGCCGGGCGAGGCAGGGCCGCCGGGGCCGCCGGGAGCCCCGGCCGTGCCGGGGATCAGGGCGGGGAGCTCGAAGGCGGAGGGGATCAGGGCGGGCAGGCCGGACACGGGCTCCTCCTAGCTGTGCTGGCGGCAGGCGAAGCCCGGCGGGGAGGGCGGCGCGGGCGGGTGCGGCGGATTCGCGGCGCCGGGCGGCACCACGCCGCGGGCGGACTTGTGCAGCTCGGCCAGGGTCTCGGCGCCGCAGGCCGCATCACCGCTGCCGACCAGCAGGCCGCTGCCGTCCCCCGGCGTCACCTGTCCTCCAGGCTCAGCACGATGAGCAGGTCGGCCACGGCCGGGTCGGACAGCGCGGCGTCGCGCAGCCGGTGCAGGGCGTCGGCCTTGCGCTGAGACTCCCGGCGCCGGGCCGACGCCAGGGCGGCCACCGCCAGCAGGCTCTCCTCCGGGCAGTCCTGGTCCACTGCCGTCTGGGTCGCCAGGTCCACCCGGTGCTCGGTCGCCATTATCAGGTCTAGGCCATCGCATAGAGGCTGAACGAGGACCCGGTGAGGAAGTCGGTGCCCGAGCCGGCGGTCAGGGTGATCGAGGTGACGGCGGCCTGCACCGCCGGGTTGTAGAAGCACCACCGCAGCCGCCCGTCCAGCAGGGCGCTGGTGCCGTACCCGCCGCCGGACATGGAGTAGACCGACTTATTGAAGGCGGTGGCGGAGTACCACGGGATGAACGCGAAGCCGCCGCCGGCGTTGGCCGGGGCGCCGGTCTGGCTGGCCAGCACCCGGAAGGCCGGGACGCTCGTCACCGAGGAGCCGTTGCCGAAGCCGTAGAGGAGCGAGCCGCTGGCGTTGGTCAGGCTCATCGTCAGGTAGCTGTAGACAGCGCCGGAATCGCCGTTGAACTGCAGCCAGATGTCATCGACGCTCGCCGAGGTCTCGGTCAGCCGGGCCTGGGCGAGGACCAGCAGGTGGCTGTAGGTCTGCGGGATGGACGCCCAGGTGACGACCGAGGTGGTCGAGTTGGACAGCCTCGTGGAGGCGACCAGGGCCAGGCTCGAGGTGGTCCAGGCGCTCGCCGGCAGGCCGTGCACGGAGGAACCGGAGCCCAGGGACTCGTGCGTCCGGGACGTGGCCAGGTCCCCGGCGCTGAAATTATGCTGAACGACAGCGGTGGCGCTGTGCGCAAGCGCCACCGTGCCATCGAAGCCGCGGCCGCCCGGCGAGCTGAACACCCAGGGCGAGCCGGACGTGCCCGATCCCGAGCCGATGCTGACCAGCTCCATGTTCGCGGTGCCCGGCTCCAGCACCAGCGTGAACGGGAACTGCGCCGGGTAGCCGACGGGCGTCGCGGCCAGGTACATGCTCGCGGAGCTGCTGGAGATCCCGGTGCCCAGGGCGCCCGGGACGGCGGTGTTGCTGTAGTAGCGGGAGACCGCCATAATCAGACATTCCTAAACATACGCATCGTTCCACTGAAACCCGGCCGTGCCGGCACTGACGGTGATCGTATTGGAGCCGGGCAGCAGGCACATCCACATCCGCGAGCCGGCATGCGTGACGCCGGCTATCTGGTTGGTCCCGGCGGCGTCGGCGGCCTGGAAGTTGAGGACGTCCAGGGTGACGGGCGGGCTGGTCACCGGGCCGCTGTAGGTGACGCTCACGCCGGCCGTCACGTTGGTCACCGTGACCGGGCTGGCGGTGAGCGCGACCGTGAAGGCGGAGAGCGCGCCGGGGAAGCCCTCGCCGACCACGCCCTCGCCGAGCGCGGTGATCACCCCGCCGGACGTCGTGACCATCTGGCTGCGGGACGGGCCGTAGAAGTACGGGTCAGCCAGCAGCAGGTCCACGCTGAAGCTGGCGCTGGTGCGGCCGAGCATCGTCGGCTCCACGGTCCCGGCGACCTCGGCCATGGCCGACGCCTT
>Ga0335077_10003301_pt1 | contig 19444 bp, 15 predicted proteins | sample Lox_Sample_31_FD_207151 | JGI IMG/M metagenome (GOLD analysis project Ga0335077, IMG submission 207151) | Soil microbial communities from Loxahatchee National Wildlife Refuge, Florida, United States - Lox_Sample_3.1 | ecosystem: Environmental > Terrestrial > Soil > Wetlands | place: USA...
ATAAAGTTGGACAACCTCGGCGCCCGCACGGTCTCCGGCGTTCCGGACTTCGGCGGTAATGTGGACCTCGCCGGCCGGGTGTATCTTCGGATCATCGATGCGAAGATTGCCGTATTCAAACGTGGTGTAGCTCAGGCCGGAGCCGAATTCCCATAACGGCAGAGGGCTCATGTCGACGTACCGGCGGCCCCAACCGTCGGCGATCCAGTATTCTTTCGACGGTTTGTAGTTGTAATAAACGGGCAGTTGCCCCACGTGGCGAGGGATGGTGATGGGCAGGCGGCCGCTGGGACTGTAATCGCCGAACAGCACATCGGCCAGGGCGCGTCCGCCCTGCTCGCCAGGGAGCCAAGCTTCGACCACCGCGGGAACGTGTTCCGCGATCCACCGGACCGAAAGCGGCCTGCCGTTGTTCAGGACCACGATGGTGGGCGTGCCAGTGGCGTAGACGGCCTCGACGAGTTGTTCCTGAATGCCGGTGAGGTCGAGGCTGGCGACATCGTAGCCTTCGCCGTCGGTGGCTTCTTTGTCTTCTCTGGGATTCTCGCCGACGACCAAGAGGGCTACGTCGGCTCGTTTGGCAACCTGGACGGCCTTCTCGATCTCGTTGACCTTGTTCCCCATCACGTCGCAGCCTTGAACGAATTCCACGTGAGTGGCGGGGCTTACCTTCTCCTTCACGCCTTCGAGGATCGTAATCACGTGTTGCAAGACCTTGTGTGCGACGTAGTCGCCGAGCAGACTTCCCTCGCGATTGGCGTTGGGACCGATGACGGCGATCGACTTAAGGTCTTTCTGGAGAGGCAACAGATGATTCTCGTTCTTGAGCAGAACGATGCCTTCACGTGCCACCTCAAGCGCCAGATCCTGGCTCTCCCTGGTGTGTGTGACGCGCACGGCATGCTCGGGATCTACATAAGGGTGGTCGAATAGACCCAGGCGAAATTTCTGGCGGAGGATGCGGGTGACCGCACGATCGATGTACTCGATTGAGACGCGGCCTTCGCGAACATTCTCCGCCATGGGCTGCATGTAAGCGGGCTCGTACGAAATGCCGACGTCCACACCGGCTTTGATGGTCCACTCGCCGGCTGTCTTCTGGTCCGGGGCGATGTGCTCATAGATCGGTGTGGACAGCCCGCTGCCCTCGCCGAGCACCAGGCCCTGGAATCCCATCTCCTCACGGAGAATTTTGGTGAGGATCCACTCGGAAGAGTGTGTGGGTACGCCGTCGATGGCAGGGTAGGTGGCCATGACACCGAGCCCGCCGGCTTTCTTGATGCCGGCCACCCAGGGCGGCAGAAATACCTCGCGCAGCATACGCTCGGAAATTTCCATGGCGCCGCGTTCGAAACCGCTGACGGGCTGGCTTTGGCCCGGATAGTGGCAGAGGCCGGCAACGACCTTGTCGGGCGCGGAGACATCGTCACCCTGAGCGGCGCCGACGATGGTCTCCGCGATCCTGGAACACATGTACGGATCTTCGCTGAAGCCTTCCTGATTCCTTCCGAGGCGCGGGTCGCGGTTGGGCTCGATCACCAGCGTAAAGATCTGGTGGATCCCGATGGCTCGGGCTTCCCGGGCCGCAACCGTGTAGATCCGCTTGACGAGGTCCATGTTCCACGTGCTGCCGATGGTGAGGCCTTCGGGGAACACGGTGGCGCCCGAGCACATCAGCCCGTGGGTTCCTTCTTCGGTTTCGAGCAGCGGGATCTTGAGGCGCGTTTTCTCGATGGCGATCTTCTGCAGCTCATTCAGCAGCTCGGCTTCGCGGCGCGTGCCTTCCGGCACCACGGTGTTGGTAAACGTAAAGAAGCCACCGCCGGGCCCGATGCCTTTCTCGCGTGTTCCTTCGGTGAAACGGCGGCACGATTCAATTTTGGCTGCGTTATCCATGCCGAGCTTGTCGACATAGACGCAGGGCATGTTAATCTGGCCGAGCTTTTCCTCGAGCGTCATTCGTCCGAGCAAATCGGCGATTCTTCTTTCGAGGGGCTGGCTTGGGTCGAGGTAAATGGGGCCCGGCTGCGCGACGGCGACGGGGAGAAGAATGAAGACGATCACCGCTGCGGCGGAACGCGCCGCATATCTCGAGCTGCTCATGGGATCCTCCTTCAGATTTTTGTCGTCGGGAATTTGGAGGCTTTAAGAGTTGAATATATCAAACATGCGAGTCTACTCGCCTTCGAGAAGCTTCTTCGCCTTTGCCAGGGCGATTTGCTGCTCTTGCGTCAGTTCGGGGAACTCCAGGTCGAGGCCTTCAATGGTTCGCGTTAAGATTTCCGACACCAAAGCCCGCGCCACCCATTTATGGTCGGCGGGAATGATGAACCAGGGCGCATGCTTGCTGCTGGTGGCGCTGAGAGCGTCCTCGTAGGCTTCGACGTAATCGGACCAGTACGCTCTCTCCGCCAGATCGGCCGCCGAGAACTTCCAGTGTTTGCGCGGGTTTTCCAAGCGCTCGAGAAGCCGGCGTTTCTGCTCCTTTTTGGAGACGTGCAGGAAAAACTTGAGGATGACGGTGCCGTTGCGGGCGAGGTGTTCTTCGAAGCTATTGATGTCCTCATAGCGGTGCTCCCACAACGACTGGCCGCGCTTCGCGGGAAGCTTTTGCCGGTCGAGCCATTCCGGATGAACGCGCACCACGAGCACGTCCTCGTAATGCGACCGATTGAAGAGGCCGATGCGGCCGCGCGCAGGCAGTGCCTTGGCGTAACGCCACAAGAAGTCGTGCTCGATCTCTTCATCGGAGGGCTGTTTGAAGCTGATGACGTGACACCCCTGGGGATTGAGGCCACTCATCACGTGCTTGACCAGGCCGTCTTTGCCGGAGGCATCCATGCCTTGCAAGACCACGAGCAGGGCATACCGGTCGCTCGCCCAGAGCAGTTCCTGCGCGCCGGCGAGGCGCTCCAGGTTTCGGTGGATCATGTCGAGCGCTTCCTGTTTCAGCTTGTCGGCACGCAGGTGCCGTAGCGGGCCGGCGCCGGACCAGACGGTGTCCCACTTCCGAAGGCGCACTTTGGTGTACGGTTTGACAAGGAACTCGCCCGCGGGATTTTTGTCTGCCATAGCGGAACGTTAACGGCTGCCTCTGAATTTTACTCCGGCTGGCGCCCCGGCGTTGTCTGCCGCGGTGTGGCACGATGAAACCATGGATTTCCAACTGAATGAAGCCGAGGCGCGCGTGCTCGGATCACTCATGGAAAAGGAAGCAGCCACGCCGGAATATTACCCGCTCTCATTGAACGCACTTTGTGCAGCATGCAATCAAAAGTCGAACCGGGAACCGGTGATGTCGCTTGATGAGGAGACGGTGCTGGCCGCGGTGGAGAGCCTGCGGGCGAAAGGCCTGATCTTGCGCACGAGCGGCGGCGATCATCGCGTCCCCAAATTCGGGCACCGGGTGGGCGAGGTCTTCAACTTCGATCGCCGCGAACAAGCCATTTTGTGTGTGCTGATGCTTCGCGGGCCGCAGACCGTGGGCGAGTTGCGCGGCCGCACGGAGCGTCTGCACTCGTTTGAAGATCTGCCGGAAGTGGAGGCCACTTTAAACCGGCTGATGGAACGTACACCCGCGCTGGCCCAAAGACTCGCGCGGCAGCCCGGGGAGAAGGAACCGCGGTTCGCACACCTGCTGTCGGGTGAAGTTGTTCCGCATGCGCAGCCGGCCGCGCCGGTGGAGCACCGCTCGCCGCTCGATGAGCGCGTGAGCCGGCTGGAGACCGAGCTCGCAGAAGTACGCCGGCAGTTCGAAGAATTCCGAAAGAACTTCGAATAGGCTTACTGCAAAGCGGAAAACAGGGCGTCCTTCCACTGCTTCACATCAATACTCCAGCACACTCTGGCATTTGGGCGTTTGGCCAGAAGTTCGGACCAAATCGCACGATTGCGGTGGTTGCCCGCGACGTTGAGGCGGTCAACGACGGTCATGCCGCGGGTTAACTCGCTATCGGTTTCCACGTCAACGTAGTGTTCGCTCGCGCTTGTGCAGACATGGGGATAGATGGCGACGGCCATGGCCACGGGGTCAGGGAGAGCGATGCCATGCTCGCCGGTTTGTTCGAGATAAGCCGCACGCGCGCGGCTGTTGCATGCAATGGCAAAGCGCGCGCGTTCGGTACTCAAGCTTGATGCGCAGTCGATATCGCCGGCGTTCAGGACGGCATCGCCGCGTGAGAGCTGCCAGCCGACCAGTTCCACTGGCAGCCCGCCTCGCAGGACCATGCGGGCAGCTTCAGGATCGACCCAGATATTGTATTCAGCCGCCGGAGTGACATTCCCTTCACAACACGGTGCACCTCCCATCACCACGCAGCGGCTCACGCGAGAAGCGATTTCGGGTTTGCGGGCCAGGGCGAGCGCCACGTTGGTCAATGGGCCCAGGGTCACCACGACGAGCCCCGGATACGCTTCGATGGTTTCGATGATGGCATCGACCGCGTGCATTTTCTCCGGCGCGCGGCGAGCCGGTGCGTAGCCGTGATCGCCCAGACCGTCACGGCCGTGAAACCAGGCAGCGTCTTCGTGGACGCGGAGCAGGGGCTTGGCTACCCCCGCGTAGACGGGAACGTCAGATTCACAGAGTTCCGCCGTGTAGAGAGCGTTCCGCGTGGCCTGCTCGACGTTCACATTCCCGGCGACCGTAGTGATTGCGGCGACCTGGATGCCGGACGCGCGAAGGGCCATCATAAGCGCCACTGCATCATCGGACGCGGTGTCCGTATCAATGAGAAAGACTCGCGGCATGAACGTTCGACTCAGACCGAAGACCGCGCGCGCATGGCGTTGCGCACGTAGTGGATGATGGAATCGGGCAACGTCGGCGTAGCCGGCGGTTGCGAAGCCACCCAGGCTCCCATACGGTTGGCCAGATCCACCGCGCGGGCGTCCTCCCAGCCGAGCGCCAGCCCCACCAGGATCCCGGCAGAAGAGGCGTCGCCCGCTCCCACCGGGTGCAACTGCTCGGGAGGGATGGGGGTCACCTCGAGGCTGATCTCCCGGTCCCTGGTGAACAGCAACGTGCCTTCGCCGCCGCGAGTGAGCACGAAGGCGCGCACCGGAAAACGCTCGAGAAGCGACTCCAGCAGGCGCCGGATGCCGGGGCCAGTTGCGTTCGACGAGGGCTCGATGCCAAGCGACTGGCACATGGTCGTCAGCTCCGATTGGTTCGCCTTGATGATGGTGGCCAGCCGGCAACTAGTTTCCACAATGTCCCGGCTGTAGCCGCGCTCGCCGCTGATGGAGTTTTGCCGCAGGTTGACATCATACAAGCGCACGGCTTGCGGCGCGTGTTCGAGAAACCGCTGGATCGTATCACGGGACACCGGCGAGCGCTGGGCAAGACTTCCGAAGCACACGGCATGGCATTGGGCGGCGAGCATGTCCAGGGAGTCGCTGGGGGCGATGTAGTCCCAGGCCGCAGGGAACTCGATCTGATAACCGGGCTCTCCGTCCCGCATGAAAACGGAGACGCGGCCGGTGGGATGCGCGGGATCAGTGGCGATGTAGCGTGTTGACATCGCGCGAGAGCGGAGTTCGTCGAGCAGGAGGTTGCCTTGCACGTCATTGCCGACCGCGCTCACCACGACGCCCTCGCCCAGGCCGAGCGCCGCCGCGAGTTGATGCGCGTGAACAGCCACGTTGAGCGGAGCGCCGCCCAGCGCCGCACTGCCGTCTTCGAAGACGTCGAACAAGACTTCGCCGAGGCCCACGAAGATCCGATTCGAACCGCGGGACATGTTGTGCTTTCCGCGACAGGTAAGATGGAGTATACCAGCCGGTCATCCGGGTGCGCGTGCTAATCTGGGTTCGTTTCCGGTCGGTCTGATTAACCCATGTGGAAGGGCGATTACTTTTATTTACTGCGCAACCTGGTCCTGAAGGACTTCCGTACGCGCTACCGGAACATGTCGCTGGGCATCTTGTGGTCCCTGGTGAATCCGCTGGTCATGATGTCGGTGATGACCTTCGTGTTTACGAAGATCTACCCCATGTCTGTAGCGAAATACCCGGTTTTCGTGTTGTGCGGCCTGGTCCCCTTCAACTTCTTCACTCTGGCCTGGACCAGCGGGACGGCCTCGGTAATCGATAACGCCCAATTGATCAAACGCATCCCGGTCCCCCGCGAACTGCTGCCCGTGGCCACCGTGCTCGGCAATGCAACTCATCTTATTGTGCAGGTGGCGCTGCTGCTGGTCATCGCGCTCGCCTTCGGGAGCGGTATTAACCGCTACTGGCTGTGGCTTCCGCTATTGTGGGGGTGCGAACTTGCGTTCGTTTTAGGGTGTGCTCTGCTGTGCAGCGCCCTGGATGTTTATGTGCGCGACATACGTTACGTGGTGGACTCTGCGTGCGTGGTGTTGTTCTGGCTGGTGCCGATTTTCTATTCGTTTTCCATGATCCGGCCGCAGTACGCCGAAATCTATCAGCTCAATCCAATCGCTGCGCTGGTACTGGCGCTGCGCAACGTGATTCTGGAAGCCAAGGCGCCTCCGGCACAATTGCTTGCCAAGCTATTCTTCGTTTCATTCTTCGCGCTAGGGGTAGGCTGGTCTGTGTTTCGCCGGCTGAGCCGCCGATTCTATGACTATCTCTGAACCATGAACGCCATCGCCTTCGCTTCCGTGACCAAATCGTTCCCGATGAACGCTCAGCGCATGCTGGCAAGAGGGCATGTAGCGAATTGGCTGAAACGTGGAAGCCGCGAGCGGTTTGTTGCTCTGCGAAACATTTCGTTTCGGATTCCGCGGGGCCAGACGGTGGGCGTGGTGGGGCCTAACGGCGCCGGTAAGAGCACAATGCTGAGCCTGGTGACGGGCCTGTGCCCTCCGGACGAGGGCACGGTAACGGTTAACGGGCGCGTGGCTCCGCTGCTGCAACTGGGGGCCGGTTTTCATCCCGATTTGACCGGCGTTGAAAACGTGCATCTGAACGCAGCGCTGTTGGGCTTTTCTGCAACGAAGACGGCCGAGGCCTTCGAGAGGATCGTCGAGTTCTCGGGCATCGGCCCGTTCATCGATCAGCCTCTGCGCACCTATTCCTCCGGCATGACCGTGCGCTTGGCATTTTCCGTCGCAATTCACGCGGACCCTGACATTCTCATCATCGATGAAGTGCTCGCGGTCGGCGATCAAGCATTCCAGGCCAAATGCATGGCCAAGATCCTGCAGTTTAAAGAGCAGGGCAAAACCCTCCTGTTCGTATCGCATTCGACCGGGTCGGTACAAAAGCTGTGCGAGCGGGCTCTATGGCTGAACCGCGGCGAACTGGTGATGGACGGCAGCGCGGCCGAGGTGGTGGCTGCTTACGAGGGCGGCGCGCGCGTCAAAGTCGGGACCAACTGAAGTACCAGGACCCTTCTGCTGATAATCTCGCGGATTACCTTGACGGGCGGCGTCGGATGGCGTACACTCCTCTGGAACTCGATGTTTTTCATGCAGTTAGATGAGTTCGTTGGAGGCGGGGAAAGAATATGACGGGTTATTTAACAGGGCAGAGGCGGAAGTACTCGATCCTGATCGGCGGCGGCATTGTGATGGCCGGAGGTATTGCGTACTTCTCGATGTACGCACCCGCGGTGAAGAAGGACCAGGTGCAAGGCGCGATCGCGAAGCGGGATGTGTATCGCGATCCCAACGGGCCGGCGGCGGAGACCGCGACGGCTGGCGCTGTGGATGCCAAGGCCGGCGACGCAGAGTTCCAGCAACTCTACGCCATCGGGCAGTTCAGAAGTCTGGCCGCTGACTCGCACTTCCGCGCTCTGGCGGCGGATGCCAACTTCTCCAGACTGATGGCCGACAACCGCTTTGTGGAGCTGGTAGGAGATTCTCACTTTTTGCGGTTGTTTCGCAATGCGGCTGAGCTGCGTGCGAAGTCCGATGCCGCCGAGTCGATGAAGAAGGGGCAGGCTGCCGAGTTGAAAGCCGGATCCAACGCCGCCGAGTCGATGAAGAAGGGGCAGGCTGCCGAACTGAAAGCCGGATCTAATGCCGCCGAGTCGATGAAGAAGGGGCAGGCTACCGAACTGAAAGCCGGGTCCAACGCCGCCGAGCTGGCCAAGGCCAGCGCGGCCGATGCTCAGGTATCCGAGCTTTTGGCCGGCACCCGATTCGAGGCTCTGGCCACAAACGCGAGCTTCCAGGCGCTGATGAGCAGTGCGCATTTCCAAGCGCTGGCGCAGAACGCCAACTTTCGCGCGCTGGTCGCGGATTCTCATTTCCGGGCGATCGCCCAATCGTCGCGCCTGGAATCGCATCTGCAGTCCGCGGCAGCCGATCTGCACGCCCGCTAATTGCGGCAGCCATTGGGTAAACAGGACCCCTGGGGGAGGCTTTCCGTACGGCGTTAACGCGCTGGCCGAGGTTGATCCTCGCGCTCTTCATTGGTTTCCCCCCAGGTCTGGCGATCGCCCAGCTTCGTTCGATCGAAACGGATGACCTGCGCCTGGTCTTCTACAGCGGGCAACATACCTACCTGGCTCCACAGTTGATGCGTTCGTTTCAGAACGCACTCAATTTTCATCGCCGTTTATTTCAGTACCGGCCGTCGGAAAAAGTGACCGTGCTCCTGGAGGACTTCGGAGATTATGGGCATGGTGGCGCGGACATCATTCCGGCGGACCGCATCACGCTGGGAATTGCACCGTTCAACTACGCCTACGAGACCATGCCCGCCAACGAGCGCATGAGCTGGATCATGAACCATGAACTGGCTCACGTGGCGGCAATGGACGGCGCCGGAGGCTCAGACCGCTTCTTCCGTCGCGCGTTTGGCGGCAAAGTCTCTCCCAACGCCGACGATCCTTTGTCCATGGCCTATGGATTTCTGACCACACCCCGGCGTTACTCGCCGCGCTGGTACCACGAAGGGCTGGCTACTTTTCTCGAAACGTGGATGTCGGGAGGGCTGGGTCGCGCTTTGGGCGGGTACGACGAAATGGTGTTCCGAACCATGGTGCGTGACGACAGCCACATTTACGACGTTGTCGGGCTGGAGGCCGAGGGCACCACCATCGACTTCCAGGTAGGAGTCAACTCGTATCTGTACGGCACCCGCTTCATGACGTACCTTGCGGCTCAGCACGGTCCAGAGAAATTGATGGAATGGGCGCGCCGCAACGACGGCAGCCATCTGTATTTTGCGACGCAATTCCGCAGCGTGTATGGACGGCCGCTGGCCGCGGAGTGGTCGCAGTGGATCGCCGCCGAGCGCAAGTGGCAGAACGAGAATCTCACCCAGATCCGGCAGTACCCCATCACGCCTCTGCGCCGCATCTCGGACCACGCCCTCGGTTCAGTATCGCGGGCTTATTATGATGCGGAGACCGGAAAACTCTACGCGGCGCTCCGTTCCACCGGACAGATGGCCAGCATTGCCGCGATCGATTTGCGCAGCGGAGCGATCTCCCGCCTTCACGACGTGGAAGGGCCTGCGCTGTTCTACGTGTGCGGGCTGGCTTTCGATCCAGGGGGAAGAAAGCTGTTTTATACCTCGGCCAACAACGACTGGCGGGAACTGCACGTGCTCGATCTCGCTACTTCACGAGCCACGCGCCTGATCGAGAATTTCCGCGCCGGCGACCTGGTCTTCAGCAACGCCGACAAAGTCATTTGGGCGGTCCGGCACAGCAATGGATTCTCCAGCTTGATCGAGGTTGCGCCGCCCTACCGGGAAGCCACCTCGCTGGTGGAATTTCCCTACGGCACGGATGTTTTCGACCTCGACGTCTCTCCGGACGGACAGTGGTTAACCGCGGCACTCGCCGATTCGACAGGCCGGCAGAAGCTGGTGAAGTTTCGGACGGGGCGGCTGCGCGCCAAGGAGGGAACCTATGAGCTGATTCACGACTTCGAGTTCAGTTCTCCGGCGAATTTCGTGTTCTCACCGGATGGCCGCTATTTGTACGGAACCTCTTATTACACGGGGGCCTCGAATATCTTCCGCTTCGAGGTGGCCACCGGCGCCATGGACGTGCTCAGCAACAGCGAGACCGGCTTGTTCCGGCCGCTGCCCATGGCCGACGGCAGATTGCTGGCGTTTGAGTACACGGCCAAAGGCTTCATACCGGTCGAGGTCGACGCGAAGCCCATCGAAGACGTAAGTGCCGTGAAATATTTGGGCCAGCAGGTGATTGAGAAATATCCCGAGGTCAAAAGCTGGAAGCTGCCGCCGCCATCGAATATCGACATTGCCGGGCTCACCCGCAGCGCCGGCGATTATCACGCGTGGGAGCACATGCAACTCCGTTCCGTGTACCCGGTTGTGCAAGGGTATAAGGACTCGCAGGCGTACGGGCTGCGAGCCGATATCTCCGACGGGTTCGGATTGGCAGCGCTGAATTTGACGGCCAGTTATTCGCCTGACAGTTCGCTCGGTGAGCGGGAGCGGCCCCACTTCGCCTTCCAGTACCGCAACTGGGGATGGAAGTTTAGCGGATCCTACAACTACGCCGACTTCTATGATCTGTTCGGCCCGACAAAGAACAGCCGCAAAGGCTACGCTCTCAAGTTGGAGCACAAGCAGAACCTGCTCTTCAAGCCGCCACGCACGCTGGAACTTTCGTGGAATTTGGCAGGGTACGCGGGGTTGGACCGGCTGCCGGATTACCAGAACGTGATTGCCCCTGTAGGCAGGTTCCTCACCGGTTGGATCTCACTGAATTATTCGCGCCTGGAGAAGTCGCTCGGCGCCGTGGATGACGAGAAGGGCATTCGCTGGCAAATCAGCTCTCGCGGCAACTACCTCAGCTCAGGTTTCTTTCCCCGCCTGTACGGATTGTTTGACTACGGATTTCTGACTCCGATCCACAATTCTCCGATTTGGATTCGCAGTTCCTTCGGCCAATCCTTCGGAGACCGGAACAATGCCTTCGCGAATTTCTACTTCGGCGGATTCGGCAACAACTGGGTGGACCACCTGGAGATCAGCCGGTATCGCGAATACTACAGCTTTCCCGGCGTGCCTCTCGACCAGGTGGGAGCAACAAATTTCGGAAAGACAATGGTTGAGTGGAACCTTCCGCCCATGCGCTTTCAGCACCTGGGAAGCACTTTCTTGTACTGCAACTGGGCGCGGTTCAGCCTGTTTTCCTCCGCGCTTGCGGGCAACGTCACCAGCCCCGCCAACCGGGTAGCCTACTTCAACGCCGGGAGCCAGCTCGATTTCCGCATCGTTCTGTTTTCGTACTTGAACTCGACGTTTTCGGCGGGGTACGCGGAGGCGGCCGATCACAACGGGCGTCTATCTCATGAGGTAATGGTCTCTCTCAAGCTGCTATGACCCTGCCCGCCCCGGAGGCGCTTAATCTGGCCCGCGCCGGCATCAGCATTCTGCCGGTACTGGCGTTTCTCGCCTGCCTGGTATTGCTGGACAGCTTCAAGCTCACACCCCTGCGGCGTGTGGCGGGCGCAATTGCGGCGGGGTGTGCGGCGGCGGTGGTCAGCTACCTCGTGAGTGGATGGTGGCTGGGCCGGTGGGACAGGCCACTGGGGTCTTTGGCTGTGGCTCCGCCGGTTGAAGAAATTCTGAAGGCGGTGTTCATCTGGTGGCTGCTGCGCACAGGACGAATCGGATTCATGGTGGAGGGAGCGATCTATGGCTTCGCGATTGGTGCGGGTTTCGCGGCGGCGGAAAACATCGTGTACCTGGGCTTCCTGAGCGATGCGAGCCTCTACGTCTCGATTCTCCGAGGGTTCGGCACAGCGGTGATGCATGGCGGAGCGACGGCGATTGTGGGCATCCTGGCCGCTAGTGGGGTTCATCGTGGTACATGGGCGCGTGCCGCGGCGTTCGCCGGCGGACTGATCATCGCGACAGGCGTTCATGTTTTCTATAACTCGCCGCTGTTACCGCCCGTGCCGTCGGTTTGCGTGGTCCTGGTGGGTGTTCCCGCACTCATGGCTGCCATCTTTGTGCGGAGCGAGCACGCACTGGAGCGCTGGATGGGAGAAGGATTCGACGCTGATCTCGAATTGCTGGATCTGATCGCGAGCGGGCGATTCGGCGAGACGCATGCGGGCCAGTACCTGCAGTCACTGCGTGATTCCTTTCCGGCCCCGGTTGTGGCTGATATGCTGTGTCTGCTGCAAATTTATGCGGAGTTGGCGGTGCGCGCCAAAGCCGAGCTGCTAAAACGGGAAGCCGGGCTGACGTCGGGGCCGGATGCGGAGGTTACTGGCCGGCTGGAGGAATTGCAGCACCTGGAGAATAACCTGGGTCCGACCGGAAGGCTGGCACTGGCTCCTTTGCTCGCCGCCCGTTCCAGGCGCCTATGGCAACTGCGGCAGCTCATGTTGAGCCAGAGCTGATGAGTGTGAGTCCGTATCGGCCAGGAAAAGGAATGTGTTTCTTAGCGTATGCAGATCTCTTCCATTAAGAAAGAACGAGGCGTGCTGATGGCGCTGGCCGGACGCATGGACACCGTGGCTGCGCCACAGTTTCAGCAGGCCTGCGATCCCTGGCTGCGCGACGGAGAAAAGACGATTGTGGTTGACTTTACCCAATTGGAGTACATCAGCAGCATGGGCCTTGGCTATTTGCTTTCCGTGAACAAGAAATTGCAGGCCTCGGGCGGCAAGCTGGTGGTTTGCGGACTCACGGGCCTGGTGAAAGAAGTCTTCCGGCTTTCCGGATTCAACCAGTTGTTCCCCACCTTCGATACCGCCGACGCCGCATTCGAGAAGCTCTGATGGCGCTTTTCAACACCGGCGCTCTCGCAGTAAACTGGACCCAAAGTTGACGAGTTCGATATGAGTCTCCGTTCGTCGCGCCGGCAGTTTCTCGGAGGGATGGCTGCGTTTGCGCTTGAAGGGCAGCAGCGCACCGATCCCGATGTGATCCTGTACAACGCGAATATCCTTACGATGGACGAGAGCCAGCCTCGTGCGCAGGCTGTAGCCATTGCGGACGGGCGATTCCTGGCTGTGGGCTCAAATGAGGATGTCCGCCATATGGCGAAGCCCGGAACCCGGCAACTCGATATCGGCGGCCAGACGGTGGTGCCGGGGTTTATTGATGCGCACACCCATCCGTCTTACGCCGGCATCCGGCATCTGCGTTGGGTGGATTGCGATCTCCGCTCGATCGCAGCGATCCAGAATGCCATTCGGGAGCGGGCGGCAAAAACTCCCGCCGGCGATTGGGTGATCGGGTTCAAGTACGACGACACCAAGACTGCCGAGGGCCGGCGGTTGACGCGAGAGGATCTTGATGCGGCCGCGCCACAACACCCGGTTTTCATCGAGCACCGGGGCGGGCATACGGCATACGTCAATTCTCTCGCGTTGAAGCGGGCAGAGATCACCGATGTGGCTGTCGACCCGCCGGGCGGCAAGTTCGATCACGACGCGTCCGGGCGGCTCACCGGAGGCCTGCGCGAGAACGCCACGGCTCCATTCCGGAAGCTGCTTCCCACCAACTTCACGCGCGATGAAATGCGCCAGGGTGTCAAACTGATTTCGCAGATGATGGTTCGCACCGGCGTTACGTCGGTGCATGATGCCATGGGAACCCCCGAGGATCTGTGGGCCTATCAGGATGCGCGTGAAGCCGGAGAGCTCTCCTTTCGCGTCTACTGTTTCATGTATCACGAGTTTCTCGCTCAGATGAACGCCGCCGGGGTCCGCACGGGACTCGGCGATGAGTGGGTTCGCATCGGCGGCATCAAGCTGATTTGTGACGGGTCGATTTCGGAGCGGACTGCCCGGCTCTCCCAGCCCTATGTGGGAAGGCCCAACGATTACGGCATTCTGGTGAGCAGCGAAGAAGAGCTTTACGCAAACGCCCGAAAGGCGCACGAGTCGGGTTGGCAGATCGGCACGCATGCCAATGGCGATGCAGCCATCGACCTCATGCTGCGGATTTATGAACGATTGCAGCGCGAGATGCCGCGCCGCGATCCGCGATACCGCCTGGAACACTGCACGGTGGTCAATCCGTCGCTGATTGAGCGCGTCCGCGCGCTCGGCGCGATTCCCACGCCGTTCTCCACCTACGTGTATTATCACGGCGAGAAGATGCGGGAGTACGGACCGGAGCGCCTCGACTGGATGTTTGCAGTGCGCAGCTTCCTCGACGCCGGAATTCGCGTCACCCAGGCATCGGACTACCCGCCCGGGCCTTTTGAGCCTATGATGGCGCTCCGGTCGGAAGTCACGCGCACCGACAGCCACGGCAATGTCTGGGGACCACGGCAGCGGGTAAGCGTGGAAGAGGCGCTAAAGGTTGGGACCGTCAACGGTGCGTATGCGTCCTTTGAAGAACATCACAAAGGCAGCATCACCGCCGGAAAACTGGCGGACCTCGTGGTGCTTGGGCGCGATCCCACGCGCGTCGATCCCATGTCGCTGATCGACATTCCCGTCGAGCGCACGATGACCGGCGGGCGCTGGGTGTACGAGTCGTAAATGGGCACGCCCGCCGCACCCGTTGCGAAAACTCTGCCGGCACGGTATTTCACCGACCCGGAAAGGTTCCGTCGGGAAATGGAAAAACTCTACTTCGAGAGCTGGATCTGCGCGGGACGGAAGGAGCAGATCGCAGAGACGGGCGATTACTTCTTGCGCGAGGTGGGTGGGGAGAGCATCATCATCACACGCGATGGGAGCGGAGCGCCGCGTGCATTCTATAACGTGTGCAGGCACCGCGGCACGCGCATGTGCACGGTACCCGAGGGCAAGCTACCGGGCCGCATTCAATGTCCGTATCACGGCTGGAGCTACGGGCTGGACGGTGGTCTCGTGGGCGCGCCTCACATGGACGAGTTCACTTTCTCTCACCAGGATTATCCGCTCCGTGCGGCGGGGTGCGATGTTTGGGACGGGCACGTTTTCATTCATCTTGGCAAGACACCGGAGCCGCTGGAGAACCATCTCGCTGACTTGCCGCAGAAGTTCGCGCACTGGGAGATGGAGGATTTGCGTCTACACAAGCGGATGGTCTACGACGTGAAGGCCAACTGGAAGCTTGTCATCCTGAATTACAACGAATGCCTTCACTGTCCGGTGCTACACCCCGCGCTCAACCGCCTGACCGATTACCTGGGCGCCGACAACGAGGCGCCAACGTCAAGTTACGTGGGCGGGGCCATGGGATTTCGCGGCGGCGCGGAAACCATGAGCGTGGATGGCCGGAGGCGACGGAATTATCTGCCTGCGCTGACCGGCGAGGAACGTAAGAGAGTCTGCTACTACACGATTTATCCCAACCTGCTGCTCAGCCTGCATCCGGATTACATGATGACGCACACGCTGTGGCCGAAATCAGTAGACCGGACGGCGATCGTCTGCGAGTGGCACTTCCATCCCACGGAAATGGCGAGACCGGATTTCCAGGCGAACGACGCCATCGACTTTTGGGACCAGACCAACCGTGAAGACTGGGGCATTGTGGAGCTCTCGCAGGCAGGAATCCAATCACGCGCCTACACACCGGGCCCCTACTCGAGCCGTGAGGAACTGCTGCACATTTTTGATGAGTGGGTGACCGCGCGCGAGTGACGGTCAGGCGCGCGAGAACTTGCCTTCGAGGCCGCGGATTTTGCTGAGACGCCGGACGTGGCGATCCTCGCCGGAGAATTTCGCGGCAAGATAAATCCTGACAAGATCGTGCGCCAGCTCACCGGCGATGATGCGCGAGCCTAGCACCAGGATGTTCATGTCGTCGTGCTCCACGCCCTGGTGCGCGGAATAGGAGTCATGAGAAAGTCCGGCGCGAATGCCTGGAATCTTGTTGGCCGCGACGGACGCGCCGACACCGCTGCCGCAGATCAGGATTCCACGATCGGCCTGGCCGTTGCGGATGGCCATGGCCACGGCTTCGGCGAAGTCGGGATAATCGACCGGGGCGGTGCTGTTGGTGCCCACGTCCAGAACCTCGTGGCCGAGGCTGCGAACGAAAGCGGCGAGATCCTGCTTCATTTCGAATCCGGCGTGATCTGATCCCAGTACGATGCGCATAGCAATGCTACTCCGCAATCAGCAGATTTTCGGCGAAGGGCCACTCGTGGTCGATCCACTGGGCGTCGCAGCGGAATCCGGCCTCCTCGGACATGGAGACGACCTCGCCGAGCGAGTATTTGTGGCTGGTTTCGGTCCAGATGGTTTCATTTTCGATGATGGGAACGGAGATGCCGGCGCGTTCGATGGCGACAACCTGGTCGCGAGTGGAGCGCAGGTGCATCTCGATACTTCGGGTGTCCGGGTTAAAGCGCGCGATGTGCTCGAACCAGTCGAGATTGAAATCCGCGTCGAGTTCGCGATTGATGCGGGTGAGCAGGTTCAGGTTAAATGCGGCCGTGACTCCCAGCGGATCATCGTATGCGTCGATCAGTTGCAGAACGGGCTTTTCGAGATCGGTGCCGAGGAGCAGGGCATCACCCGGCTCGAGGATCAGGCGCATTTCCCTGAGGAAGCTGACATCGGCGGGGCGATCAAAATTTCCGATGGTGCTTCCGAGGAACAGGACGAACATCCGCTGGCCGGGCAAGCGGCGGGCGGCGACTTCGAGAAGGCCGTCGAGGTATTCGCGCTCGCAGCCCACGATGCTGATGGCGTCGATGTCGGCGAGTTCTCTTTCGCACATGGCCAGGGCGGTAGCCGAGATCTCGATGGGATAGTAGGACGTGGGGCGGTGGCGGGAAAGCGCCTCCAGAATCCAGCGGGTTTTCCGGCCGCTGCCACTGCCGAGTTCGGCGACGATGACATCTCGAGGAACACGGTCCACGATTTCGCGCGCGTGTTTGCGTAGCAGGCGCTCGTCAGCGCGCGTCAGGCCGTATTCGGGAAGAGCACAGATGACTTCAAAAAGCCGCGAGCCGACCTCATCATAGAGGTACTTCGAAGGCAGTTCTTTCTGGCCGGCCTTGGTTAACCCGCTGCATACGTCTTCGGCAAAGTCGATGACGGGATCTGCGACGATGGGATGGATCAGCATTTCGAAAGCTCCTCGCATTTATTCCGCGACGCAGCGGAATCCGGCGTAGACGTAGGGGTAGTGGGGCTGAAACCAGTTGCGGAACGAGCGGCGCAGCATGCACGCGGCGGTGCGGGTTGAGCCGCCCTTGAGCACGTAATGTTGGCCGTCGAAAAAATTGGCGGAGTAGCCGGGGTAGAAGGGAAATGGGTTGAAGCCCAGGAATGGCTGGAAGAGGCTCTGTGTCCACTCCCATCCGTTTCCCACGAGGCCGGCGACGCCAAAGGCGCTGGCGGCACGGGGAAATGCGTTGACCGGAGTAGGATCCCACCGTTTGAAATCAAAGTAGCCGTGAGCACGATCCGGGGCGTCAGATCCCCAAGGGTAAGGTCTCTCGGCGCCGCCGGGTGTGCCGTAGGCCGCGCGGTGCCACTGCGCTTCGGTAGGCAGCGTCTTGCCGGCCCAGCGGGCGTAGGCAGAGGCTTCAGCGTGGCTGACGTACACCGGCCAGTCGAGCGGCAACGGAAGCTCGTCGAACATGGTGCGGTAATACCAGCGGCCGTTGCGGCGTTTCCAGAAAAGCGGGTGGTTGATGTTTTGTTCGGTTTTCCAATTCCAGCCGGCTTGCGGCCACAGGCCGCGATCCTGGTAGCCACCGGCGTTGACGAAGTCCAGATACTGGCCGTTGGTGGTTTTGTAGCGGTCGATCGCGAAGGCAGGGACGTTCACGTTGTGAGCGTTGTATTCGTTGTCCCAGCCGAACGACTCGGATTCCCGGGAGAGACCAAGAGTGGCTGCGCCGGCGGGGACGTCGACCATTCCCAGTTCAAGGGGATGGGCGTTATGCGCGGGCGTGTTTCCTTGCCGGATCTTTCGCTCCAGCGGCAGCTGATGAAACATGTACGCGAGCGTTTCGGCGTGCATGAGGCGGTGCTCGATGGCGACATGCATGAGCGTGCCACCAGCAAAGCCATCGCAAGCGGAACGCCAAAAGGACGGGCGCTCGAGCGCGGCGTCTAAAACGTCGCGAATTCTGGTGTTGTATCGATGGACCTCGGCGAGAGACGGCCAGTCTTCCGGCTGATCGGTGGGCAAACCGCCGCCGACCGGGTCGATGCCGAAGGCGAAAAGCTGATCGAACTCGGAATGGAACGAATGAAGATCCGGAATCGCGCCCCGAAGGAGATTCCAGTCGAAAGCTTCCAGGTGGCCGATGTAGAAAACCATGCGGTGGCGCTCAGGGATGGGACGCTCGTATAGCGAATCAGGCTTCACCACGGCGAACAATTTGTCTGTTTGAGCACGCGCCTCCTGCAGGGTTGTGAGCAATTCGTGCCTGACCCGGACATCAACTTGAGCAGCAAACATGTGGTTTCTCTCCTCAGCTTCTCAGAAGCTTGCACCTCGTCTGCCAGACATCTGCATAGCTTACGCCCTTTTTTCGCGTTTGAGAGTCTTCTGGGTGCGCGAAAGACGAAGATCCGGCACCAGGGCTGTTACGAATGTCAACAGCCCACAAACCCTAGTTTTGATGATCGGCGCTGGTGTTTGGATGTCTCGAAATCGAGGACTATTGCGTCCCGCTCGCCCCGGCCTGGACGGCGAGAGGTTTGAGTTCGCCCAGGACGGTTGGTAACAGTTCTGAAACCGTGGGGTGAATGTGCATAGCGCGCTGCATGACGGCGTAAGGTGCTTTTGCGTACATAACGTCGAGAATCGAGTGGATGGCTTCGTCGCCGCTGGTTCCCAGGATCGACGCGCCGAGGATCTGTTTTGTGTCCGCGTCGACCAAAATCTTCATGAAGCCCTGAGTTTCACCCTTTTCGACGGCGCGGCCTACGCGGGTCATGGGCCGGGTTCCGATGAGTGCGCGCTTGCCGGAGCTGCGCACTTCCTTTTCGGTCATGCCGGCTCGGCCCAGCGGCGGGTCAATGTACAGGGCATAGGCAGTGATGCGGTCACTGACGCGGCGCGTGTCGTTGTCCAGGAGATTGGCGGCGACGATTTCGAAATCGTTGTACGAAGTGTGCGTGAACCCACCCTTGCCGTTACAGTCGCCCAGCGCCCAGATGCCCGGTACGTTGGTGCGCAACTGGTCGTCGACCGTGATGTATCCGCGTTCGTCCCGAATCACGCCGGCTTTGTCGAGGCCCAGGTCGTCGGTGTTGGGTCGGCGGCCAACAGCTAGCAGCACGTGGGATCCCTGGACCTCGGGGGAGCCACTGGTGCAGTCGACTCCGACAGCAACCCCGCCGTCGCGCGGGGCAACCCGGATGCATTTAGCGTTCAGGCGTAATTGGATGCCTTCGGCCTCCAGGATGTCCGCGATGGAGGCGGAGACGTCTTCGTCCTCGCGATGGATCAGGCGCGACGACATTTCGACAATGGTGACTTCGCTGCCGAAACGCCGGAACATCTGGCCGAACTCCAGGCCGATGTAGCTGCCGCCCACGATCACCAGGTGAGGCGGCAGGAAATCGACCTCCATCATGGAAGAATTCGTCAGAAAAGGAACCTGGTCGAGCCCGGGCAT
>Ga0335077_10003304_pt1 | contig 19441 bp, 23 predicted proteins | sample Lox_Sample_31_FD_207151 | JGI IMG/M metagenome (GOLD analysis project Ga0335077, IMG submission 207151) | Soil microbial communities from Loxahatchee National Wildlife Refuge, Florida, United States - Lox_Sample_3.1 | ecosystem: Environmental > Terrestrial > Soil > Wetlands | place: USA...
GCTCCCCCTTGGCCCAGCCCGGGTGGATGGCGCGGCCGCGGATCCGCATCGTCACCTGCGCCGCCGAGAACGTCTCGGCCTGCAGCTCCCCGGCGGTCGAGCCGTCGACCGTGTACGCGGCCGTGGCACCGAACGTGTCGACCGGAAAGTGGAGCGCGCCGCGGCCGATCTCCTCGTCGGGGTTGAACGCGACCTTGACCGGCCCGTGCGGCAGCTCGGGATGCGCGGCGAGGTAGGCGGCGGCGGCCATGATCTCCGCGACGCCGGCCTTGTCGTCGGCGCCGAGCAGCGTCGTCCCGTCCGTCGTGATCAGCTCATGCCCGACGTGGCTCGCGAGCTCGGGCGACTCCTCCGGGCGGATGGCCCGGCCCGAGTCGCCGAGCGCGATCTCGCCGCCGTCGTAGCGGACGCGCTGCGGGTTCACGCCCGCGCCGGTGACCTCTCGGGCAGTGTCCACGTGCGCGAAGAAGGCGATTGCCGGGACGTCGTGCTCGACCGTCGGGGGCAGCGTCGCGGTCACGTAGCCGTGCTCGTCGAGGGCGACGTCCGCGAGGCCGATCGCGTCCAGCTCGTCGCGGAGGAGCCGCAGGAGGTCGAGCTGCTTCGCCGTGCTCGGGTACGAGTCGGACTCCTCCTCCGACTGCGTGTCGATGGCGACGTAACGGAGGAAGCGCTCGGCTGCGTCCTTCGCGAGCAGCTCGGCAAGGGCGGCGGGCGTCTCCGTAGCCACGCCGCGAGTGTACGTTCGGAGGCGTGCGCGCGCGTCTCGTGCAGCTCTACGCCGGTCTCGTCCTCTACGGAGTCAGCTCGTCGCTGCTCGTGCTCGCCCGCCTCGGCCTCGATCCGTGGGACGTCTTCCACCAGGGGCTCTCGCGCCACTCGCACCTCGCGATCGGCACGTGGACGATCATCGTCGGCGCGGCGGTCCTCCCGCTCTGGATCCCGCTGCGGCAGCGGCCGGGCATCGGCACGCTGAGCAACGCCGTCCTCGTCGGGGCCGTGATGGACCTCGTGCTCGGCCACGTCCACTCGCCGCACGCGCTCGCCGCGCGCGTCGCGTGCCTCGCGTGCGGCGTCCTCCTCTGCGGCGTCGCGACCGGGCTCTACATCGGCGCCGGGCTCGGGCCGGGCCCGCGCGACGGGCTGATGATCGGGCTCGCAGCGCGAGGGCACTCGATTCGCGTCGTGCGGACGGGGATCGAGCTGACCGTGCTCGTGACGGGCTGGCTGCTCGGCGGCACGGTCGGGGTGGGCACGGTCGTCTACGCGCTGTCGATCGGGCCGCTCGCGCACGTCTTCGTCCCGCTCTTCGCGCGCGGCCGGCGGGTGCCCGACGGCGCGTTGGAGGCCGTATAGCCGCCGTCGGGCTTGCCCTGCTCTCGGCGCTCCTGTTCGGCGCGATGAGCGTCGCGCTGCGGCTCGCGCTGCAGCGGGAGTCGGACGTCTCGCTCGGGACGCTCGCGACGGTGGCGACGGCGCTTGCGGTCGCGCTCGTCGCCGTCGTGGCGGAGGCGCCCTCGCGGGGACTCCACCTCGGTCGCGCCTGGCCGTTCGCGCTCGCCGGGCTGCTCTCGCCGGGCGCGGCGCAGCTGCTCGTCACGGTCGCGATCCGCGAGTCGGGCGCTTCGCGCGTCTCGATGGTCTTCGGCACGGCACCGCTCGTGTCGGTGACGATCGCGCTCGTCTTCCTCGGCGAGCCGGTGAGCGTCCCGCTGATCGTCGGCGCGGTGCTCGTCGTCGCGGGCGGCATGGAGCTCGGGCGGGAGCGGAGCCGGCCGCAGCACCTGCGGCGGATCGGCCTCCTCTACGCCTTCGCCGGCGCGACGCTGTTCGCGATCCGCGACAATCTCGTGCGCCATCTCGCGACGGGCGGGTCGCCGCCGCCCCCGGCCGTCGCGGCCGCGGCCGCGCTGCTCGGAGGCGGACTGCTGGTGGTCGTGTGGGCGCGTCGCGGCGTGGGGAGGCGCTGGCTGCCGTTCGTGCCGGCTGGCCTGCTCTTCGGCGGCTCGTACGTCGCGCTGTTCGAGGCGTATTACCGCGGGCGCGTCACCGTCGTCGCGCCGCTCGTGGCGATGGAGTCGCTCTTCGGCGTCCTGCTCTCGGCGCTCCTCCTGCGCCGCTCGGAGCTCGTCGGCCGGCGCCTCGTGCTGGGCGCCGTCCTGATCGTCGCTGGCGGCGGCCTGATCGGGACAATTCGCTGAGACCGGTAACAGGTACCGCTACAGAAGTGTGACGGAGCCGACACGGTCTCGTCTCGCGGCCGCAGGCAGGGTGAGTCCGAGCCATGCCACCGAAACCGCGAGACACCTCGGCCGGCGCCTTCCACGTGTACGGCCACTGTGTCTGGGCGGTGCCGGACCTCTATCGCGACGACGTCGACAGGATGGCGTTTCTCCGCCGCCTTGCTCAGATCACTCGCGAGACGGGCTGGACGTGCCTCGCGTACTGCCTCATGACGAGCCACTATCACCTGCTCGTGCGCGTCGACGACGGTGTGCTGCCGCGAGCGATGCACCGCCTGAACCTGGCGTACGCGCTCCACCACAACCGTCGGCATGATCTCCGCGGTCACGTCCAGTTCCAACGCTACGGATCGCGCCGTCTCCACGACCACTTCGAGCTGGCGATCGCCTTCGCGTATCTCGCGAATAATCCAGTGAACGCGGGACTCTGCTCGTCCGCCGCCACGTGGCCGTGGGGCAGCTACGGCGGGACGATCGGCGTAACCGGGCTCGCGTCCTTCGTCGACCCGACGGAGGTGGTGTCCGGCTTCCGTCAGACCGGGATCGATCCGAGAGCTGCGCTCCGGATCTTCGTCGAAGCGAGGTAACGGTCTCGTACAGGTAGCTGCTACCGGTCTGCCAGCATCTTTTGTATCTGCTATAAAGACGCTTAGATTTTCTCAATCAGGAGGCAAGTAGCGCATGGCGAAGACCATCGGTATCGACCTGGGAACGACGAACTCGTGCATGGCCGTCCTCGAGGGCGGCGAGCCGACCGTGATCCCGAACGCCGAGGGCGGGCGGACGACCCCGTCCGTCGTGGCGTTCACGAAGGACGGCCAGCGGCTCGTCGGCGCGCCGGCCCGCCGGCAGCAGGTGACGAACCCGCAGAACACGATCTTCTCGATCAAGCGCTTCATGGGGCGCAAGTTCGACGAGGTCACGGAGGAGATGACGATCGTCCCGTACGAGGTCGAGCAAGGCCCGAACGGCGACGTGCGCGTCAAGGCGGACGGCAAGCAGTACGCCCCGCCGGAGATCAGCGCGATGATCCTCCAGAAGCTCAAGCAGGACGCGGAGGCCTACCTCGGCGAGCCGGTGACGGACGCCGTCATCACCGTCCCCGCCTACTTCAACAACGCACAGCGCGAGGCGACGAAGGATGCCGGGAAGATCGCCGGCCTCAATGTCCTCCGCATCATCAACGAGCCCACCGCGGCCGCGCTCGCCTACGGACTCGACAAGGAGGGCTCGGAACAGACGATCCTCGTCTTCGACCTCGGCGGCGGCACGTTCGACGTCTCCGTCCTCGAGCTCGGCGAGGGCGTCTTCGAGGTCAAGTCGACCGCCGGCGACAACCACCTCGGCGGCGACAACTTCGACAAGGCCGTCGTCGACTGGATGGTCGCCGAGTTCAAGCGCGACCAGGGCATCGACCTCGCCGCCGACCGGATGGCGCTCCAGCGCCTGTACGAGGCGGCGGAGAAGGCGAAGATCGAGCTTTCGTCCACGATGACGACGCAGATCAACCTGCCGTTCGTCACCGCGACGCAGGAGGGCCCGAAGCACCTCGACCTCACGCTCACGCGCGCGAAGCTCGAGGAGATCACGGCTGACCTGCTCGAGCGCACCGTCGGCCCGACGAAGCAGGCGCTCTCCGACGCGGGCCTCGACCCCTCGAAGATCGACCATGTCGTCCTCGTCGGCGGCATGACCCGCATGCCGGCCGTCCAGGAAAAGGTCAAGGAGCTGATCGGCAAGGACCCGCACAAGGGCGTCAACCCCGACGAGGTCGTCGCCGTCGGCGCCGCGCTCCAGGCCGGCGTGCTCAAGGGCGAGGTCAAGGACATCCTCCTGCTCGACGTCACGCCGCTCTCCCTCGGCATCAAGACGAAGGGCGACGTGATGACGAAGCTGATCGAGCGCAACACGACGATCCCGACGAAGAAGTCGGAGGTCTTCACGACGGCGGAGGACAACCAGCCCTCGGTCGAGATCCAGGTGCTGCAGGGCGAGTCGGAGATGGCCGTTTACAACAAGACGCTCGGCCTCTTCCAGCTCGTCGGCATCCCGCCCGCGCCGCGCGGCATGCCGCAGATCGAGGTCACCTTCGACATCGACGCGAACGGGATCATCAACGTCCACGCGAAGGATCTCGGCACGGGCAACGAGCAGCAGATCCGCATCGAGGGCGGCTCCGGCCTCTCCGAGAGCGAGGTGCAGGAGATGATCCGCAATGCGGAGACGCACGCCGACGAGGCGCGCCGCCTCCACGAGGTCGCGGACACGAAGAACCTGGCCGAGACGCTCGCCTACCAGACGGAGCGCTCCCTCAAGGACCACCGCGACAAGCTCGAGGAGTCCGAGGCCTCGACGATCGAGGGTCGGATCATGGAGCTGCGACAGGCGCTCGAGGGCGACGACCTCGCAGACATCCGCGCGAAGACGGAGGCGCTGCAGGAGGCGTCGCACAAGCTCGCCGAGGCGGTCTACGCCGAGGCGGCCGCGCAGGCGCAGGCTTCCGCCGCGAGCGGCGGCGACGGCGGCCCGGCCTCCGACGACGAAGTCGTCGAGGAGGGCGAGTACGAGGTCGTCGACGAGGAGGCTCCCACCTCGTGACGGAAGCGAAGGACGAAAGGCTGGCGCCTGGCACGGAGGAGCCGAGCCAGGCACCCGGCGACGGCGACGCATCGAGCGCCGGCGCCGACGACGATCGGCTGCTCCGCCTCGCGGCCGACTTCGACAACTACAAGAAGCGCGCGGCCCGCGAGCGCCGCGAGTACGTCGCGCTCGCGAACGAGCGGCTGATCGTCGAGCTGCTGCCGGTCCTCGACGACCTCGAGCGCGCCCTCGCGGCAGCCGAGGAGCATCAGGAGGCGCAGCTCGAGGAGGGCGTCCGGCTCGTGCACCGCTCGCTCGCCTCGCTGCTCGAGCGGCACGGCGTGAGCGCGATCGAGACCGACGGCCGCTTCGACCCGCACGTCCACGAGGCGCTCCTCTCGCAGCCGTCGGAGGCGGACGAGGGGACGGTGCTCGACGTCGTCCAGAAGGGCTACAAGCTCGGCGACCGCGTCGTCCGAGCCGCCAGGGTCGTCGTCGCCGCGCCGTCCGCGCCGGAGGAGGGTGAGCCCGAAGGCGATGGCTGAGTCGTTCTACGACACCCTCGGCGTCTCGAAGAGCGCGTCGGCCGACGAGATCAAGAAGGCGTACCGCAAGCTCGCGCGCCGGCATCATCCCGACGCGAACCCGGGCGACGAGGCCGCGGAGGAGCGCTTCAAGCAGGTGCAGACCGCGTACGACGTGCTCTCCGACCCGGAGAAGCGGAAGGCGTACGACCGCTTCGGCTCGACGAACGGCCGCGGGCCGGCCGGCGGGCCGAACGTCGACTTCGGCGACTTCGACTGGAGCGGCGACCTCGGCGACATCCTCGGTCACATCGTCGGGAACCTCGGCGGCACCGCGAGGGGCGGCCGCCGCGCGCGGACGCAGCCCGTCCGCGGCGCCGACGTCGAGACCGAGGTGCGCCTCTCGTTCGAGGACTCGCTCAAGGGCGCCGAGGCGAAGGTGCCCGTCGAGCTGACCGTCGCGTGCTCCGAGTGCGGCGGCACCGGTGCGCGGCCCGGGACGGCTCCCGTCATCTGCCCGGAGTGCAACGGACGCGGCGTGAAGGCCGAGAGCCAGGGCCTCTTCGCGCTCTCGCAGCCGTGCCCGCGCTGCCGCGGCAACGGCACCGTGATCGAGAAGCCGTGTGCGAAGTGCAAGGGCTCGGGCCGCGAGCGCCGGCTGCGCACCTACACCGTGAAGATCAAGCCCGGCGTCAAGGACGGGACGAAGATTCGCCTCAAGGGGAAGGGCGAGGCGGGCGCGCACGGCGGGCCGAACGGCGACCTCGTCGTGGTCACGCGCGTCGCGGCCTCCGACACGTACGAGCGGCGCGGCGACGACCTCGTCGTCCAGGTGCCGGTCTCGTTCCCGACCGCCGCGCTCGGCGGCTCGGTCGAGGTGCCGACGCCCGACGGCGCGGTCTCGCTCAAGATTCCGGCCGGGTCGGAGGACGGCAAGCTGCTGCGGATCAAGGGCCGCGGCGCGCCGAAGCTGTCAGGCAAGGGCAAGGGCGACGTGCTCGCGCGCGTCCGGATCCGGGTGCCGAAGCGCGTGAACAAGAAGGAGCGCGAGCTCCTCGAAGAGCTCGGGAAGGCGCTCTGACGTGGAGGACAGGCCGATCTACATGATCAGTGTCGCCGCCGAGCTCGTCGGCATGCACCCCCAGACGCTCCGGATGTACGAGACGAAGGGCCTCGTGCGGCCGCAGCGCACGGCCGGCGGCACGCGGCTGTACTCCGAGGCCGACATCGAGCGCCTGCGTATCGTCCAGCGCCTCACGACCGAGCTCGGGCTCAACCTCGCCGGCGTCGAGCTCGTCCTGCGGCTCGAGGACGAGCTCCGCAAGGCCCACACTCAGATCGAGCGTCTGCAGGAGCAGGTCCGCCAGGAGGTGCGAAAGGTGCACAAGCAGTACCGGCGCGACCTCGTCCTCGTGCGCGAAGAGCGGCTTCCGGAGAGGAAATAGTGGATTTCAACAAGCTCACGATCTCGTCCCAGCAGGCCGTCGCGGCGGCGCAGGAGCTCGCGCGCCGGAACGGCAATCCCGAGCTCTATCCCGAGCACCTGCTGCTCGCGCTGCTCGACCAGGAGCTGCCGCGCGAGCTCGTCCCCGACGCTCAGGCGCTGCGCGCGCGGGCCGAGACGGCGCTCGCGCAGAAGCCGCGCATCGAAGGCGCGCAGCAGCAGCCGCAGGTCTCGACGGCGCTCTCGAAGGTGCTCGACCGCGCCTTCGACGAGGCGCGCAAGCTCGAGGACGAGTACGTCGCGGCACAGCACCTCCTGCTCGCGCTCGACGTCGTCCCCCGCGACGAGCTGCTGGCGAAGATCGCCGAGGTGACGGCCGGCCGGCGAGTCACCTCGCAGGATCCCGAGGGCACCTACCAGGCGCTGTCGAAGTTCGGCCGCGACCTGACCGAGGCGGCGGAGAACGGCAAGCTCGACCCGGTCATCGGACGCGACGAGGAGATCCGGCGCGTCGTCCAGGTGCTCTCGCGGCGGACGAAGAACAATCCCGTCCTGATCGGCGAGCCAGGCGTCGGCAAGACCGCGATCGTCGAAGGGCTCGCGCAGCGGATCGTCGCCGGCGACGTGCCGGAGTCGCTCAAGGGCAAGCGCGTCTGGGCGCTCGACATCGGCGGGCTGCTCGCCGGCTCGAAGTACCGCGGCGAGTTCGAGGAGCGGCTGAAGGCGGTCCTCGAGGAGATCCAGGCTGCGGCCGGCCAGATCATCCTCTTCATCGACGAGCTCCACACGATCGTCGGCGCCGGCGCGGCCGAGGGCGCGGTCGACGCGGCGAACATGCTGAAGCCGATGCTCGCGCGCGGCGAGCTGCGCGCGGTCGGCGCGACGACGCTCGACGAGTACCGCAAGCACATCGAGCGCGACGCGGCTCTCGAGCGGCGCTTCCAGCCCGTCTTCGTCGGCGAGCCTTCGGTCGCGGACACGATCGCGATCCTCCGCGGCCTGAAGGAGCGCTACGAGGCGCACCACAAGGTGCGGATCCGCGACGCGGCGCTCGTCGCGGCGGCCGTCCTCTCCGAGCGCTACATCGCCGACCGGCAGCTGCCCGACAAGGCGATCGACCTCGTCGACGAGGCGGCGTCCCGGCTGAAGATGGAGATCGAGTCGTCGCCCGTCGAGCTCGACGAGGCGAACCGGCGCGTGACCCAGCTCGAGATCGAGCTCGCCGCGATGGCCGGCGAGTCGGAGGACGTCCGCGCGCCGCTCGAGGCAGAGCTCGCCGACGCGAAGGAGCGCCGCGACGGGCTCGCCGCGCGCTGGGCGCGCGAGAAGGAGGCGCTCGACCGGATCGGAGAGATCACGCAGCGAATCGACGCGCTCAAGATGGAGGCGGAGCGGGCGGAGCGCGAGGGGAACCTCCAGCGAGTCGCCGAGATCCGCTACGGCGACCTCCCGGCGTTCGAGAAGGAGCTCGAGGAGCGCGACTCGCAGCAGGCAGATTCGATGGTGAAGGAGGAGGTCGACGAGGACGACGTCGCCGCGGTCGTCGCGCGCTGGACGGGCATTCCCGTCGACCGGCTGCTCGAGGGCGAGACCGAGAAGCTGGTGCACATGGAGGAGCGGCTCCATCAGCGCGTCGTCGGCCAGGACGAGGCGGTCGAGGCCGTCGCGAACGCGCTGCGCCGCGCGCGCACCGGCCTGCAGGATCCGAACCGGCCGATCGGCTCGTTCGTCTTCCTCGGCCCGACCGGCGTCGGGAAGACCGAGCTCGCGCGGGCGCTGGCCGAGTTCATGTTCGACGACGAGCACGCGATGGTGCGGCTCGACATGTCGGAGTACCAGGAGCGGCACACGGTCGCGCGGCTGCTCGGCGCGCCGCCCGGCTACGTCGGCTACGACGAGGGCGGGCAGCTGACCGAGGCCGTGCGGCGGCGACCGTACACCGTCGTCCTCCTCGACGAGATCGAGAAGGCGCACGCGGAGGTCTTCGACGTGCTGCTCCAGGTGCTCGACGACGGACGGCTGACCGACGGGCACGGGCGCACCGTCGACTTCCGCAACACCGTCCTGATCATGACGTCGAACCTCCGGTCGCCCGAGGCGCTGCGCGACGTCTTCCGCCCGGAGTTCCTGAACCGGATCGACGAGGTCGTCGAGTTCGAGCCGCTCTCCCGCGAGCAGATCGGCGAGATCGTGGAGCTGCAGCTCGAGCGGCTGCGGGCACGTCTGGCGGAGCGGCGGATCGAGCTCGAGCTGACGGATGCGGCGAAGGAGACGCTCGCGGAGGCGGGTTGGGATCCCGCCTACGGTGCGCGGCCGCTGAAGCGGGCGATCCAGCGGCTCGTCGAGAACCCGCTCGCGCTCCGGCTGCTGGAAGGCGACTTCGCGGACGGCGACAGCGTGCGGGTGGACGCGCGCGAAGGCGAGCTGGTGTTCGAGCGCGCGGGCGCCGCCGTCGCCGCGTAACCGACCGGTAACAGGTACCGATACGGATTCGTAACGGGCCGCGTGGGGGGTGCGATCGGGAGCCGCGTTTTGCGGCTAACGGAGCCGCAGACGCGTGGTCACACTTTCGTGACGGTACCTGGTACCGGCCTAGGCGTTCCAGGCCGGGCGGGCGTCGGTGACGCCGTGCACACCGAACGAGGCATCAAGCACACCGCGCCCGGCGTCGATCCCCGAGACATGCGGCTAACTCTCACTGCGGCACTCTCGATACTCACGCAGCTCGGCGCGGGCCAGGTTCGCGCCCAGCTCTGGAAGCTCCAGGACGCTCGCGAACGGTGACCCCCGCGAGCGGACGAGGTAGCGTCCGCCGCCTGCTCGTCGTCGCCGCCACCGAATGGGAGCTTGCCCTTCTCGAAGGGTACGAGACCTTCTGCTGCGGCATCGGCCCGGTCGAGGCGGCGTTGCAGACGGCGCGGCGGTTGGCGGAGCGGCGGCCGACGGCGGTGCTCCACGTCGGCATCGCCGGCGCGCACGGCATCGCGCCGCCCGCGCTCGTGCTCGGAAGCGAGGCGGTCTACTGCGACATCGTCGACTCGCGGTCGACGCTGCCGCGCATCGAGCGCGCGTACCCCGATCCGGCGCTGCTCGAGCGCGTGCGGACGGCCCTCCCGGAGGCGCAGGTCCTGCCGATCGGCACGAGCGGCCGCGTCGGCGGCGGCGTGGGCTGCAAGGTCGAGGCGATGGAGGGCTTCGGAGTCCTCCGCGCCTGCGAGCTCGCCCTCGTCCCTGCCGTCGAGCTGCGCGCGATCTCGAACGCGGTGGTCGAGCGGGACCGCAGGAAGTGGCAGCGCGACAAGGCGTTCGCTGCGCTCGCGGACGCGCTAGAGCGACTCGACGTCCTCTAGGACCTCGGCGCGGCCGTGCTCGGTCGGCGCGCCGTAGGCGAGGAAGAGGATCTCCTCGTCGCTCTCGTTGCGCGGCTGGAGCGGCGTCCCCTGGTGGACGACGACGATTCCGCCGGGCTCGACGTCGACCCGCTCCCACGGCTCACCGAGCAACATCGTCAGCGTGCCGCGAAGCGGGACGAACACCTCCTCCTGGTCGGGATCGAGGTGCCGCCGGCCGCGCGTGCGCGCCGCGTAGCGCCACATGCGCGCGCGTGACTCGGTCATGTGGGCCGCCTCCGTAAGCGCGGCCGCGTGGCGCGGCGCCTCCCCCTCGTGACCGGGGCGCTCCTCCCACGAGAGCTCGTGCGCATGGATGACGTCGTAGGCCATGGGCCGACGATACCCTCCGGCGCGTGGCCGAGCCGCGTCCAGCAGCGCTGCCGCCTGCGGAGCGGACGATCGGACAGCTCGTGGCCGAGTCGATCCGCTTCTACGGCGAGCACTTCTGGCCGTCGCTCGCGCTCGGCGTGCCGCCGGCGGTGCTCGCGGTCGTCGCGGCGAACGTCTCGCGGGAGGTCGCCGTCGTCCTCGCGCCGACGCTCTCGGGGGCGCTGCTGAGCGCGACGTTCGTGCGAGCCTCGAGCCTCGTGCTCGGCGCGGAGGCGCCACGGCGGCGGGCGGTCCTCGCCTGGGCGGTCGGCTGGCTCGTCTTCGCGCCGGTCCCCTTCCTCGTGATCGCATTCATCGTCCCCGGGCTCGCATGGCTCGCGGGCCTCGGACTCGTCGTCCCGGTGCTCGTCGTCGAGCGGCTGCCGGTGCGGGCCTCCCTCGCACGGGCGTGGCGGCTGGCGCGCGCGGGCTTCGTCCACGTGTTCGGCTCGCTCACGACGCTCGGGATCGTCGTCTTCCTCACGCAGACGGTGCTCGCGTTCGTCCTGCGCGGCTTCGGCGACGCGGCGATCTCGGTGGCGTTCTTTCTCGCGAGCGTCGTCGTCTCGCCGCTGCTCTTCATCGGCGCCGCGATGCTCTACGTGGATCAGTCGGCGCGGCTCGACTAAGGTCCCGCTATGGCCATCTACATCCTGCTCTCGCGAGTCTCCCAGCAGGGCGTGCAGACTCTGCAGTCGAACCCCGAGCGCCTACGGGAGGTGAACCGTGACGTGGAGGAGCTCGGCGCGAAGGTTCTGCACCAGTGGGCGACGCTCGGGGAGTTCGACTTCGTCAACGTCGTCGAGGCGCCCGACGCGGCGACCATCGCGAAGGTCTCGGTCGCGCTCGGCGCGCGGGGCTCGACGCGGGTCGAGACTCTGTCGGCGCTCACGATCGACGACTTCGTCGACGCGATCAGGTAATCAGCCGCCGACCGCGACGCGCCGGACGGTGACGCCCCAGGCGGCGCCGGAGTCGAACAGCTCGTCCGGGTCGACATCGGCGAGCCAGCCGAGAAAGTGCGGCTCCGGATCGCCCTCCGTGCAGCCGTAGACGGCGGGGTAGAGCTCGGCAGCCGCCTCCGCGACGACACCGCGGGCCGTCTCGTCGGCGAGCCGCTCCGCCTCCTCCGAGGCAGGGCCCTCCGTGTAGCCACGCGCCATGAAAGGGAGGGTACTGCCGCTAGGCTCGCCGCGTGCCGCACGCGCTCGCAGTCGAGGGCCTCGAGAAGCGCTACGGCCCCGTCCGTGCGCTCAAGGGCGTCGACCTCGCCGTCGAGGAAGGCGAGCTCGTCGGGCTGCTCGGCCCCAACGGCGCCGGCAAGTCGACGCTCGTGAAGATCGCCGCCGGGCTCGTCCGCCCGACCCGCGGCCGCGCCGAGATCGCCGGCTCGCGCGCGGGCTCCCGCGCCGCACGCGCCGGCCTCGGCTATCTCGCCGAGCTCTTCCGCTTCCCCGGCTGGTACAGCGCCGACGAGGTGCTCGAGCTCCACCAGCGGCTCGCGCGCTCGAACGGGGGCGCCGCCGAGCGCACGCGGCTGCTCGAGCTCGTCGCGCTCGCCGACGCCCGCGACCGCCGCGTCGACGGCATGTCGAAGGGGATGCAGCAGCGGCTCGGGGTCGCTCAGGCGCTCGTGGGCAGCCCGCGCGTGCTCCTGCTCGACGAGCCGACCTCGGCGCTCGACCCCGTCGGGCGCCGCACCGTCCGCCTGCTGCTCGAGGAGCTGCGGACGCGGGGCGTCTCCGTCCTTCTCAACTCGCACCTGCTCTCGGAGATCGAGCTCGTGTGCGACCGCGTCGCGATCCTGCTCGCGGGGGAGCTCGTCGCCGCCGGCTCGCCAGCCGAGCTGTCGCGCCCGCGCGGGATCGAGCTCGAAACGGAAGAGGGCGTGCGCACGGTCGAGGGCGCCTCGCGCGAGGACGCGCCGCGACTCGTCGCCGAGGCCGTCGCGGCGGGCCGCAAGGTCTACGGCGTCCGAGTCCTCACCTCGACCCTCGAGGAGACGTACCTCGAGGCGGTCGGCGGGGAGACGTCGTGAGCGCGGTTCTCACGATCGCGGGCTACGGCTTCCGCGAGGCGGTGCGGCGGAAGGTCTTCGCGGTCGTGCTCGTGCTCACGGCCGTGTTCCTCTTCCTCTTCTGGCTGGCGAGCCACTACGTCTTCGGCCAGCTCTCGTCGATCTCGCCGCCGGCCGACGTCCACGTCGACACGCGCACGTTCGCGGGCGCCTTCTTGCTCGGCCTCGCGATGTTCGCCACCCTGTTCCTCGGCGTCGTGCTCGCGGTCTTCCTCACGCTCGGCGTCGTGTCGGGCGACGCCGAGCGCGGCCTCCTGCAGCCGCTCGTCGTCCGGCCGGTCGGCCGGGCGACGCTGCTGCTCTCACGCTTCCTCGGCGCGGGCATCGTCTGCGTCGTCTACGTCCTCGCCGTCTACGGGATCGCCCTGGGGATCATCGACGCCGCCGGCCACTGGACGCCGCCCGCGATCGCTGCGCCGGGCCTCGAGCTCGCCGGCGGAGTCGTGATCGTGATCGCGCTCTCGCTCGTCGGCTCGGTCGTCCTCTCCTCGACGGCGAACGGGATCGCGATCTTCATGCTCTTCGGCGCCGGGCTCGTCGCTGGCCTGCTGGGGACGATCGGCCACGCGCTGAACTCGCACACGATCCAGCACGCCTCGACGATCGCGGCCTGGGCGCTGCCGTTCGAGGCGCTCTATCAGGACGGGCTGCGGCTCATCTCCGGAAGTGCGACCGGGGTGACGAGCTTCCTCCTCCAGCTCGGCCCGTTCGGCGGCGCGTACATCCACGGCTGGCAGATCCGCGTCTGGGCGGCGGCGTATCTGGCGATCGCGCTGGCGGTGGCGCTGCTCGCGTTCAGGCGTCGCGACCTGTAGCGGCGACTGCGATCTCGCCCGCGAGCCGCGCGTTCTGGGCCACGAGCGCCTTGTTCGCGGCCTGCGTGCTGCCGCCGCTCTCGCGGTGGAGGTAGGAGAGGACGAACGGCGTCACCGCCTGCCCTGCGACCTCCTCGGCCTCCGCAGCGCGCAGCGCCGCCTCGATCAGGGGCTCGACGTCCTCGAGCGGCTCGTCCGGAGGCCGTCCGAGCAGGAGGCCGCCGCCTCCGAGCCGCCAGTGCGCCGCGGCGACCTCCGCCGCCTCGGCGGCTGACTCGACGCGCGCCGACACGGGCGGCCCGCCCGCAGCCGCGTAGAAGAGCGGCAGTGTGTCGACGCGGAAGCCGAGCACGGGCACGCCGAGCGACTCGAGCAGCTCCGCCGTCGCCTGGACGTCGAGCAGCGACTTCACGCCGGCCGAGACCACGAGCGCCGGCGTCCGTGCGAGCTGGGCGAGGTCGGCGGACACGTCGGGCGGATCCGGAAAGCCGCGGTGGACGCCGCCGAGCCCGCCCGTCGCCAGGAAGCGGACGCCGGCCGCGCGCGCGACCGCGAGCGTCCCGCCCACCGTCGTCGCCCCGGCGGCACGCTGTACCGCCGCCGCCGCGAGGTCGCGCGGCCCGACCTTGCGCGCTGCCGCGTCGAAGCGCGCGAGCTCCTCCTCCGCCAGCCCGACGCGCACCTCGCCGTCGAGGACGCCGACCGTCGCGGGCACGGCGCCCGCCGCGCGCACCTGCCGCTCCGACTCGCGGCCCGCCTCCACGCCCTCGCCGGGCGGGAAGCCGTGCGCGACGAGCGTCGTCTCGAGGGCGACGACGGGCCCGCCGGCCTCGAGCGCTTCCCGGACCTCGTCCGTGAGCCGCATCACGCCGGTCGTTCCATCCGCAGGAACTCGTGCTCGCCGTGATTGGGGAAGCTGCGGGTCTCGCGGCCGACCTCGCGAAAGCCGAGCCGCCGGTACAGGCGGATCGCACGCTCGTTCCAGACGGTGACGAAGAGCCGGAAGGTCCGAGGCGCCCATCGCTCCCGCGCGTAGTCGAGCTCCGCCCGGACGACCTCCTCGCCGAGTCCCTGTCCGGTCAGGTCGGGGCGCAGCCCGAGCCCGACCTCGACGACGTCCTCGTGCCAGTCGAGCCACCAGAACGCCTCGAGCTCGCCGTCGTCCCCGACCACCGCGCGGTAGTGCTCGCGCATCGCCGGGTCGCGCGCCTGCGCGGCGTCCTCGGGATCGGACGCGGCGTCGTAGAAGTCGTACGGCGGCTCGTAGCGCCACGCCTCGACCTCGCGCGCGTACGCCTCGTTCCACTCCGCGACGCGCATCAGGCGGGCCGTTCCATCTCGGCGAAGCGGCTCTCCTCGCTCCGCCCGACCTCGTGGAAGCCCGCCCGCCGGTACGCGCGCAGCGCCCGCTCGTTCCACCGCGCAACCCAGAGGCGGAACGTCCGAGGCCGCCACTCGCGCCGCGCGTAGTCGAGCCCGGCCTCGATGAACGGCTGCGCGAGCCCGCGCCCTGTCAGGTCGGGCCGCATCCCGAGCCCGAGCCGGACCTCGTGGCCCTCGGGGACGAAGTTGAAGAAGCCGACGAGCTCGCCGGCCTCGTCGACGATCGCGCGCAGGTGCGAGCGCCGCGCCGGGTTCGCGAACAGCTCGACCCGGCGCGGGTCGGCGGAGGTGTCGTACCACTCGTACGGGAACTCGTAGCGCCACCCGGCGATCTCGGTGGCCTGCTCGTCCGTGAGCGGCTGGACGTTCACGGCATGGAGCCTACGGTCGCGACGCAGCGGGCGGCCGCCTCGAGTCCGCGCCGCGCCGCCTCCTCCAGCGAGCCGCCGAGGAGGAAGCCGGCGGCGAGCGCGTCGCCCGCGCCGGTCGGATCGACCACCTCCGCGGGCACGGGCGCGAAGTCGAGCTTGGCGTCGGCGGTCAGCACCGTGCAGCCGCGCGCCCCCCGCTTGAGGACGCCCGCCGGCGCGGTCAGGTAGGCGCCGCCGAGAAGCTCCCACTCCGCCTCGGTGGCGAAGAGGACGTCGGGCGCGAGCTCATCGAGCAGCCGGCGGAACTCGACGGGGCCGTAGCGCCGGATCTCCGTCCAGGCTGCGACGTCGACCGAGACCCGGGCGCCTCGCTCGCGCGCGAGCCCGGCGGCTCGAACGGCGGCCGGGCCGATCGGCTCGCGGAGCAGGGCATAGCCCGAGAGGTGGAGGACGTCGCACTCGAACCAGTCCTCCACGAGCTCGCCGGGCTCGAGCGTGGGCGCGACCCCGCGGTCGGAGGCCATCGAGCGCTCGCCGCCCTCGACGAGCGAGACGACGATGCCCGTCGGCCCGGGAACGACCGACCCCGCGAGCTCGACGCCTCGCGCCGCGAGCTCGCGCGCGACGAGCTCACCGGCGTCGTCGTCGCCGCGCTTTGCGACGCAGCGCGCCTCGGCGCCGAGCTCGGAGGCCCACGCCGCCACGTTCGCCGCCTGCCCACCCGCGCCGGCGCGCGTCCGCGCCCGAACGTCGTCCCCGCGAGCGAGCGGCTCCTCGAGCCGCGCGACCACGTCGAGCAGCACGTCCCCGAGCGTCACGATCCGCAAGGCACAATCGAATCATGGAAGGGGACGGCAGACGCGCGAGAGCGCGCGACTTCCTCATCGGCGGTCTCGTGGGCGCCTCGGCCGCGGTTGCAGCGGCCCGCCGGCGCCGGACGTTGCGCCGCCGTCGCGAGGAGCGGCTCGAGCTTCCCGCCGGCCTCGCCGCCTTCGAAGGCGCGCCGTGCTTCGAGGAGCTGCTCGAGCAGACGCCCGAGACTCCGCCCGCCGCCTGATCCGGCAGCGGTAGCAGGTCAGGTGTCGGCGACGAGGCGCATCAACGGCGTGCGGTCGATCGCGTTGCGTTGGATCTTCCCCGTCGGGCCGTGTGGCAATTCGTCGACTGCGACGACGACTCGCGGGTACTTGTAGGCGGCCACGCGCTCGCGCGCAAAGGCCTTCACGTCCTCCACGTCGGCTGTGCCGTCGAGGACCACGAGCGCCACGACCTCCTCGCCGAGCGCCGCGTTGGCGATGCCGAGAACGACGGCCTCGCGGACGGCCGGATGGTGGTGGAGCGCCTCCTCGACCTCCCGCGGGTAGACGGTGTAGCCGCCGCGCAGGATCACATCCTTCTTCCGGTCGAGAAGAAAGAGGAAGCCGTCCTCGTCGAGACGGCCGACGTCGCCGGTGGCGAGCCAGCGCCCCTCGATCCCGACGAGCACCTCCCCGTCCTCGGCGATCCGCAGCTCCTGGCCGGCAGCGGCCGTTCCGACCGAGCCGGGCTTGCGCCGCACTCCCGCGTGGTTGACGGCGACCACGCCGCCGGCCTCCGTCATGCCGTACCCCTCGAGCACGGGCCCACCGAACGTTTCCTCGAATGCGTGCAGCGTCTCGAGGGGGAGGGGTGCGCCGCCGCAATGCGTGAGGCGCAGGTGCGGGCGCCGGCCGGTCTCCGTCGCGGCGGCGACGAGCGCGGCGAGCATCGCAGGCACGCCCATGAAGATGCTCACGTCCTCCCGCTCGATCGCGTCGAGCGCCTCGCGCGGATCGAAGCGGCGGACGAGGAGGAGGGTCGCGCCGAGAGCGATCGCCACGTTCATGCAGCCGGTCATGCCGAAGACGTGCGAGAGCGGCGCCGACCCCCAGAGCACGTCGTCTTCGGTCAGGCCGAGCGCGCCGGCGAGATACTCGGCGTTCCGGCGCAGCAGCTCCTGAGAGAGCTCGATTCGCTTCGGCTCCCCGGTCGTCCCCGAGGTGAAGAGCGCGACGGCCGTGTCCGGGGCGGGATCGAACGGCCGGCTGCGCTGCGCGACCTCCGCCCGGCTGAGCAGCGGGTTGAGCGGGACGACGACCGACCCGCGGCGGAGCGCTCCGTGGTAGCGGGCGACCGACACCGGCTCGTTGGGCATCGGCAACGGCACGGTGCGAGCGTCCGGCGCGGCGGCCTCGGCCATCGCGTCGAGCTCCGCATATGTGAGGTGCGATCCCTCGAAGGCGAGCGCAGTCCGCTGCGGCGCGCGCGCCGCGGTCTCGCTCAGGAGGGTCGCGAGGCTCACGGGTCGCGGCGATACGTCTCGAGTCCCGGCCGGATCGACTTCTCGTCGAGGAACTGACTCAGTCCCTGCTCGCGTCCGCGCTCCTTGTCGAGGAACTGCGACTGCTCGAGCTTCGCGTACAGGTAGTCCTCGGCCGTGTCCCAGCTCATGGTCTGCGCGTGCTTGAAGCCGAGCTTCGCCGCGCGCAGGACTACCGGGTTCTTCTCCAGCAGCTCCCGCGCGAGCGCCTCGACCTCGCCGCGGAGCCGCTCGCGCGGAACGCTCCAGTTGACGAGGCCCAGCTCGGCCGCCCTGCGGCCGTCGAACGTGCGCCCGGTCATGACATAGAGGAGGCCGGCACGGAGCCCCACCGTCTCGGCGAGCCCGCGGCTGACGAGGCTCCCCGGCGGAATGCCCCAGTTGATCTCGGAGAGCCCGAAGGTCGCCTCGTCGGCGGCGACGGCGAGATCGCAGGCGCAGAGCGGAGTGAAGGCGCCGCCGAAGCACCAGCCGTTCACCATCGCGATCGTCGGCTTCGGGTACGTGCGCAGGAGCCGCCACTGCCAGTAGTTCGAGTCGCGGCGGACGCGCCGCTGCACGTGCTCGGGCTGCTCGTCGACCTCGCGGAAGTACTCCTTCAGGTCCATGCCCGCCGAGAACGAGTCACCGGCGCCGGTGAGGACGACGACGCCGCAGCCGTCGTCCTCGTCGAGGGCGAGGAGCACTTCGGCCATCTCCCGGTTCAACGTCGGGTTCATCGCGTTGCGCTTCTCCGGCCGGTTCAGTTCGATCCACGCGATCCCGTCGTCCAGCTCGACCTGCACGGTCTCCCACGACTTCACAGCGCCCTCCCTCAGTATCAGGTGGCCTGATATTACGACGCGCCGTCGATCCCCCGCAACGCCGCCGTCAGCAGCGTCCGGAGCCGGTTCCGGTCGACGCCGCCGAAGAGCTCGTCCTCGGCCGCGTCGACGCCGCCGTCTGCTCTCGAGAGCAGACGCTTCCCGCCGGCGGTCAGCTCCGCCGGCCGGACGCGCCCATGTGCCGGATCGGCATGCCGCCGCACTAGTCCGCGCCGCTCGAGTCGTCCGAGCACCTCGTTCATCGCCTGGGGCGTGACCAGCGAGCGCCGCGCGAGCTGTGCGTTCGAGAGCCCCGACCGCGCTCGCAGGACGGAGAGGGTCGTGTACTCCTGCAGGGACAGGCCGTGCCGCTCGAGCGCGGCGGCGAGCCGCCGCCGGACGATGCGGTCGAGCCTGCCGACGAGGTAGCTGACGCGCGGCTCCGTCACCCGGGCCTCCGTGCCGGCTCAGCCCCAGATCTCGGCGGCGGTCTCGACGATGAGCCGAAGCTTCGCCGCCTCCTCCTCGAGCGTGAGCGCATTGCCCTCGACCGTCGACGAGAAGCCGCACTGAGGCGAGAGGCAGAGCTGGTCGACGTCCGTGAACCTGCTCGCCTCCTCGACTCGCCGCTTCAGCTCGTCCTTGCGCTCCAGCTCGCCGCGCTTCGTCGTCACGAGCCCGAGCACGACGACCTTGCCCTTCGGGAGGAAGCGAAGCGGCTCGAAGCCGCCCGAGCGCTCGTCGTCCCACTCCATGAAGAAGCCGTCGACCTCGAGCTCGTTGAAGAGCGACTCGGCGACGAAGTCGTAGCTCCCCTCGGCGGCCCACGAGGAGCGGAAGTTGCCGCGGCACATGTGCGTCGTCACCGCCATGCCCTGCGGGCGCTCGGCGAGCGCCTCGTTGATGTGGCGGATGTACTCCACGTGCTGGTGGTCGGGGTCGCCGCCGATCGATGCGACGTACTCACGCTGGTGGGGGTCGTTCAGATAGGCGAGGCTCGTGTCGTCGAACTGGAGGTAGCGGCACCCGAGCTCGCCGAGACCGCGTACCTCCTCCCGGTAGGCTGCCGTGAGATCGGCCCAGAACGAGTCGAGATCGGGGT